>Ga0075163_10000560_pt1 | contig 47850 bp, 37 predicted proteins | sample JI1023141ADNA_FD_71478 | JGI IMG/M metagenome (GOLD analysis project Ga0075163, IMG submission 71478) | Wastewater effluent complex algal communities from Wisconsin, to seasonally profile nutrient transformation and Carbon sequestration -... | ecosystem: Engineered > WWTP > Effluent > Algae...
GTGGAGCTCAAGGACGACAAGAGCTTCCTGCACCTGCGCATCGACGACTCGGTGGAGTGGCCCCGCATCGATGTGGTCCGGCGGCCCAAGAAGGATGGCGCGAAGTACTTCGGGCCCTACCACTCGGCCAGCAAGATCCGGCAGACCCTGAAGCTGGTGGAGCGCCACTTTCAGCTGAGAAATTGCGATGATCTGACGTTTCGCAACCGCTCACGGCCGTGCCTGCAGTACCAAATCAAGCGGTGTCCCGGGCCCTGCGTGCTGCCGGTGGACCGCACGGCCTACCAGCAGCAGGTGCAGGCGGTGGTGCTGTTTCTCCAGGGGCGCCACAGCGAGCTGGTGGAGACGCTGCAGGGTCGGATGTGGGCGGCCGCGGAAGCCACTGAGTACGAGCGCGCCGCCCACGTGCGCGACCAGATCGCCGCCATCCAGGGCAGCCTGGAGCCCCAACAAATGGTGGACGCGCGCGAGATCGATCGCGACGTGGTGGGGCTCTACCGCGAGGGCGGGGTGCTGCAAATCACCGTGCTGCAAATCCGCGCCGGGCGCATGGTGGGCTCGCGGGCGTTCTCCTTCGACGAGCAGGGGGTGCCCGACGCCGACCTCCTGAGCACCGTGCTCAACCTGTTCTACAGCGGCGGCGCCGAGGTGCCCGACGAGGTGCTTTTGGGGGTGGAGCCCGACGGCCTGGCCGCGCTGACCGAGCGGCTGGGTGAGCTCAAGGGCCGCCGCGTGGGCGTGCGGGTGCCGCTCCGCGGGCCGGGCGTGAAGTTGCTGGAGATGGCCAACCGCAACGCCGAGCACGGGTTCTTCCTGGCCAAGCAGTCCGAGGCCGTGCGCGACGGGGCGCTGGTGCGGCTCAAGCAGAAGCTGCGGCTGGCCAACCTGCCCTATCGTATTGAATGCTATGACATTTCTCTGTTTCAGGGCGACAGCGCAGTGGGCTCGCGGGTGACCTTTGAAGGTGGCGTGCCCCGGCGCGACGGCTACCGCCACTACACCATCCGCACGGTGGAGGGCACCGACGACTTCGCCATGATGCGCGAGGTGCTCACCCGCCGGCTGAGCAAGGGCCTGGAGGAGGGCGACCTGCCCGACCTCATCGTGATCGACGGCGGCCGCGGCCAGCTCGGGGTGGCCACCGCGGTCTTCACCGATTTGGGCATCGAAGGGGTGGATGTGGTGGGCCTGGCCAAGTCCCGGGTGACCGAGGACGACGGCAGCGTGAAGCAGCGGGCGCTGCGCCCGGCCAGCACGGCCCCCGAGCGCTCGCCCGAGCGTGTTTTTGTGCCCGGGCTCAAGGAGCCCTTTGTCCTGCTGCCCCACACCGACGAATATTTCCTGCTGACCCACCTGCGCAACGAGGCGCACCGCTTCGCCATCACCTTCCACCGCAAGCGCCGCACCGCGAAGGCGTTTACGGGCGAGCTCGATGGCATCCCGGGGGTGGGGCCATCACGAAAGAAGGCAATCCTCGTGGCCTTTGGTAGCATGACCCGTCTGCGCCGAGCATCGGCGGAGGAAATTGCCGCTGTGGACGGCATCGGCGAGCGGCTGGCGGCCACCATCCATCAGGCCCTACGTGGATAAGCGCATGCAGGAGGACGACGATCCGGGCATGGGGGTGGTCAAGCGGCGCCGCAGCCGAAAGCTGCTGGAATCCCGCAAGGTCGCCGCCTCGCCCTCCGAAGGTCGGGTCACCACCGAGGCCGCCGCGGCCGCCTGGGGCGACATGCTCGAGCGTGCCAGCAACACCTCGGAACCCCCGCCGCCGGAGCGCTCCGCCCCGCCCGCGGGACGCTCCAGCCCGCCTGCAGGGCGCTCCAGCCCGCCGGCGCCTGCGGGGGTCTCTGAGGGTCGCCCCACCACCCCCAACCCCGCCCTGGGGTCTGGGCGAGGCCCTGAGCGCCGTTCGGCCCCCCCGCTGGCGCGCCCGCCCGAAGGCCGTTCGGCGCCGCCCAGTGCCCAACCGCCCGTCATGGATCTGGCCACCGAGCTGCCCCGGGCGCCCCTGCGGGGCATGCCGCTCTCCAGCCGGCCACCGTCGGCGCTGCCGCCCGAGGCCCAGCTCGACGAGCCCGCGCGCTCCTCGCCCCCCCGCGCGGCGCCGCCGGTGGTGCGCACGCCCGATCGGCGACCCAGCGGCCCGCACAACCTGGTGATCGCGCCGCTGCGCGACCTGGCCCTGGAGAACCGCACCGAGCGCCGGGGCAACACTGGGCCTGACGGGGGCGTCTGGAGCTTCTCCGATCCGCCCCGGCAAGCGCCGCCGCCCCGCATTGGGCGCACGCCCGCTCAAGGCATGCCCATTGAGCGGGTGCCCGAGGGCCCCGTCCTGGTCAATGTGCCCCCCCCCGAGGCGCAGGTCGAGTCGCCGCCCTCGGAGAAGGCGCCCAGCACCCTGGAGCTGCCGGCAGTCCGCCTCTCGGGCCGCAGCCGACCCCTGTGGATCGACCTCACGCTGGGGGTGCTGCTGCTGGGCGCCGGGGTCTGGACGGCAGCGGTGCTCTTCGACGAGATGGCCCGCACTGACCGCCTGGAGCGGGTCGGTCGCGCGCTCTCCAGCGCCGGCAAGCGCCTCATGGACGACCACCCCGACGTGCCGGCCTGGCTGGGGGCCCACCCCGATCCGGTCGCGCTGGTGAACCTCAAGCGCGACGAGGTGCCCCGCCTTGTGGAGGCCGTGGCGGCCGCGGGCTATGCCCCCGGGGTCTTCTCGGTCTCGGTGAACGAGGATCCCGACAAGGGCCAACTCATCCTGGAAGCCAGGCTGCCCGAGGCGGTGGTGGCCTATGGCACCACCAATGTCTGGGTCCATCCACCGCCCGAGACCGGCCTGGTGGCGGCGCTGCTCAACAACGCCACCTCCATCGTCGTGAGCTTTGCGGTGCCCCTGGTGATGCTGCTGGGGGTGTTCGTGGTGGGCCGCAGGCGAAAAAAGTCGATGTAGATCAGGGAGCTGCCCGCACCCGGCCCTTCAAGGTCCCGGTTCTGGGGGCGGGGCGGCCACAAAAACGGCGCACACCCGCACCGGTTGGGGCAGGTACTTCTCGGGGCGCGCGCTGCACAGCAGATACACCGCATCCCCCTTCGCCCGCACATAGCGGTTGTGCACGCACCGGTGGCAGGCGCTGGTGGGGAACACCGCCGTGGGCGGCCGCGGCCCACTCACGCGCGCACCTCGGCCAGGATGCGGGTGCGGGCAGCCTCCAGGCGGCGCCGCATGAAGCGGGGAAACGGGCACATATAGAGGTAGTCGGGGCCCGTGAATCGCCGCTCGATGAAGTCCAGCAGCCCGTCGGGCACCTCGCCGTAGAGCTCCGCGTGCACCCGAATCGTCTCCAGGTAGCCCCGCCACTCCCAGAACGCCCGCGCGGTGAGGCCGGTGGGCAGCGCAAACAGGTAGCTGAGCTGGAAAATCAAGGGGAACCGACGCATGTCGCGCAGGTGCACCGCTTCGTGGCGCAGCAGCCCATACAGCGACTCGGGATCCTGCCGCGCCACCCAGGCTCGGCTGGGGAAGTAGACCTTGCCCAGCATCACCGTGGTGTAGTGGGTGCAATAGGTCCGGTTGAACGGCCACACCACCACGCCGATGGCGCGCTGCAAGCGGGATTCGTCTTTGTAGGCGAGGGCGAAGCGGGGCAGCTCGAGGCGCAGGTGCGCCTCAAGGGCGTGCACATCGGCGAAGGTCACGCCACCGGACGGGCAGGGCGCCCGCCGGCCTGGGGCGGCGTGGCTCAGGGCAGGGTCAGGTGCTGGGACACGACCACGCCGGCATCCTGGAAGTCCAGGACGTAGCGGGTGGTGCCCAGGATGCCGGTGAGGGCGTCGAAGACCATCTTCTCCTCGGCACCCATGCCGGCGCCCATCTGGTCGCCCATCATGCCCAGAAAGCGCTTGATATCATAGGTGAAAGCGACCACGGGGCCGCCGCCAGCGCTGGGGGCACCCAGCAGGCTGGTGAGGTTCTTCTCCTCGCCCACACCCACCGACAGCGCGATGCCGTTGGTGTTGACGGCGATGAAGGGGGCGTCCACGACCGGGGGCACGATGCCGGGGGGCAGCGCCATCGGGGTGCCATCGGCCGGCACCTGGAGGCCGGCGAGGGGCGGGGCCATGCCCTTGGCCATCTCAAACAGCTCGTTGGCCTTGTCGGCGGAGATCAGCAGGGTGCCGCGCACGGCGGTGGGGCCGTCGGGGCCGATCTTGCCGTCCTTGATGACCACGTTGAAGCCGCGCACGCCGGTGACAAACGGGGGCATGGGGGCCTGGAGGCCCTGATCCAGCTCCGCCATGCTGCTGTTGAAGTCCGCCAGCAGGGGGCAGGCGTAGGGCGCAGCCTTGAGGGCGGCGACCTTCGCCTTGGCGAAGTCGAGGGTCTTCTGCACGTTGATGCCGGCGCCAAAGGCCAGCAGGGCGCCATCGTCCTGGCCGAGGCCGGGCACGTTGGTGGTCAGGCCCTTGAGCTCCTGGGCCAGCGCGGCGGACATCTCCAGCACGTAGCGGGCCGACATCTTCTCGCCGCTCAGCTCGGTGTAGCCGAAGCTGAGGCGGGGGAAGTTGCCCACCATGCCGGTGATCTCGGCCTTGCAGGTGCCGGGCAGCTCGGCCATCTCGCCGTGGCTGAGGGCGGTGAAGACCTCGCCCGCCAGGCCCTTGGCATCACCCATGACGGTGGCGGCGATGAGGGTCGAGTCGATGTACCCGTAGGTGCCCTGGTAGCCATTGCGGCCCGCGACGGCGGCCATGGCGGCGGCGGCGTTGGCCTCGGGGAGCTGCTGGCCGAGGATGAAGGGCACGGCCTTGTCGGCGGTGGCGTCGGGGGTGACACCCACCACGAGCTGCTTGCCGGTGATGGCGATGACCACGGTCATGCCGTCTTCCTGGATGCGCCAGTAGTCCAGATCGCCGGCCTTGGCGGTGGGGGCCTTCACGCCGGACTTGGTCTCGACGCGGGCGATGGCGGCGCGCAGCGCGTCGGCATCCTTCAGATCGATGCGGACCACGGGCAGCAGGCCCAAGCCATAGATCACAAAGCGGAATTCGGGGTCAAAGCCGAGGCGGGCGATGCCCTCGCGGCTCAGGTTGCCCTGGATCTCCTCGAGCAGCGCCTTGGCGACGCGATCGTCGGGCCCATCGCCCAGCTTGGCCTTCTCGTTGGCGAGCTCCTCTTCAAACTTCTTGAAGAGGGGATCGAGCGCCTTGCCGAGCTTGTCGGTGAAGGCCTGGGGGAGGCCACCGATGTTGGCAAACACGTAGGGGCTGTCGGCGGGCACAAAGGTGAGGGGGTTGCCGGTGGGCGCCATGGCGGCCACCACGGCGGCGGCCTTGGCGGCGTCGTCGCCAGCGGCCTGGACGGCATCGCCCGCGGCCTTCACGGCGTCGGCGCCCGCGACCTTGGCGGCCTCAGCGCCAGCCTTGGCGGCCTCGCCAGCGGCCTTGGCGGCTTCGCCACCGGCCTTGATGGCGTCGGCGCCCGCGACCTTCGCCGCCTCGGCGCCGGCCTTGGCGGCTTCGCCACCGGCCTTGATGGCCTCGCCGGCCTTGGCCTTCGCCGCTTCACCGGCCTTGAGAGCTTCATTGGCCTTGTCGGCCTGGCCCTTGTCATCGCAGCCCAGGACCAGAACCAGGGACGCAAGCAGGGCGAGCTGGTTGAACCGCATCGCAACCTCCGGGGCGCGCCCTCGTAAGGGCCCGCATCTCTTGGAGAAACTTCACACCCGACTCCGCGATCGGAGCCGAACGGGGGCGGTTCGCTACCAAATCCGGAGGACCCTGACAACAACAATCCGTTGTTGTCCCATCACTTGACGCCGAGCATGGGCCCGGAGTCGACTGTTGAGTCACTTGAGCGGAGCTTCCCGTGTGGATTGAACCGGAAAGACGGACGCGCATTCTTGCGCTTGCGCTGCCGATCATCGGCGGGATGGTCTCCCAGAACGTGCTCAACCTGGTGGACACCGCCATGGTGTCCAGTCTGGGTGATGCCGCGCTGGCCGCTGTGGGGCTGGGCGGCTTCGCCAACTTCATGGCCATCGCCTTCATCACGGGCACCGCCGCGGGGGTGCAGGCGATGGCGGCCCGCCGGCGCGGGCAGGGCCGCACCACCGAGATGGCACTGCCCCTCAACGGGGGTCTGGTGCTGGCGCTGGTCCTGGGCCTGCCTCTTGGCTTCGGGTTGATGCTGGCGGCGCCCCACGTCTTCCCCCTCCTCAGCAACGACGCCCAGGTCGCCCAGCTCGGCACCGACTACCTGCAGGTGCGCCTGCTGGGCATGGCCGCGGTGGGGATGAACTACGCGTTTCGGGGCTACTGGAACGCCATCGACCGCTCGCGCCTCTACCTGCGCACGATCTTGGTGATGCACGTCACCAACATCATCCTGAATTACCTGCTGATTCGGGGACACCTGGGCTTCCCCGCCCTGGGGGTGCAAGGCGCCGCGTTGGCCACCACGCTCTCCACGTGGCTGGGCACCGCGATGTACTTCTACTTGGGCCGGCGCCATGCGCGGGCGGCCGGTTTCCTGCGCGGCCTGCCCGATCGCGAGACGCTGCGGACCATGGCGCGCCTGGCCATCCCCGCGGGTTTACAGCAGTTTTTCTTCGCCACTGGCATGACCGTGTTCTTCAAGCTGGTGGGCCAGGTGGGCACCGCTGAGCTCGCGGCCAGCAACGTCTTGGTGAACCTCCTGCTGGTGGCCATCCTGCCGGGTATGGGTTTTGGCCTGGCGGCGGCCACCCTGGTGGGGCAGGCCCTCGGGCGCAAGGACCGCCCCGAGGCGCGACGCTGGGGTCTTGATGTGACCCGCCTGGCGTTGGCGGCCATGGCCCTCCTCGCGCTGCCCGCCCTCATCGCCCCCGAGTGGGTGCTGGCGCCCTTCATCCACACCCCCGAAACCCGCGCGCTGGCCGCGCCGGCCCTGCGGATGATGGCCCTCCTCCTGCCGCTGGATGCCGTAGGGGTGGTGCTGCTCAACGGCCTCTTGGGCGCCGGGGACGCCCGCCCGGTGATGATCATCTCCATCGTGACCCAGTGGGGCATCCAGCTCCCCCTCGTCTGGCTGGTGGGCCCGGTGCTCGATCAGGGCCTCCTGGTCATCTGGCTGGTCTGGCTCGCCGGGCGGGCGGGCCAATCCTTCGTGTTTTTTCGGGTCTGGCAGGGCGAGCGCTGGGGGCACGCGCGGGTGTAGAGTGCCCGCCAGGTGTGCCGGTCAGGTGGGGGGAAGCGTGCGCGTACGTCGTTTGCTGCCGTTGTGGGTGTGCTTGGCTGTGCCTGCCCAGGCCGAGGTGCGCTTCCACCTCGATGTGGGTGGGTTCTTCCGATCGGTGCCCAGCCTGGATCTGGCCGAGCTCGCCGGGGAGACGGGCTATGGCACGGGGGACGATGCGGCCAGCGCGGCGGCCGGCATTCGCCTCGGATTTGGGATGGAATACGCGGGGTTTGAGGTGGCGGTGGACGCCGGCCTCGGTGCGGGTGGCCTCGATCTGGCCCGCATCGAGCAGCGCTACCTGGGGCAAATCGACGATGTGGGCAGCTCCACCACCTTGGCGGCGGGCCTGCGCTTGATGTGGGTGCCCGAGGTGGCCGAGGGGTGGCAGGTGCTGCTCGGCCCCCAGGGTATGTGGCACGTGATGGGCGCGGCCTCTGGGGCGGGGCAAGCCTCGGTGTCCTCGCTCGGTTTCGGGGGCATTGCGGGCTTCCGCTGGATGACCCAGGCCATCACGCCCACCCTGGACGGCGGGCTCCAGGTCACGGTGGATGGCATGGCCCACCTGCCGCTGAGCACCAGCGTGCGCCGCAGCACCGAAGACGTGCTGTTCGAGAATGACGCGCCCGAGGGCGTGTTCCCCTCCTGGGGCATCAACGCCTCGTACTACTTCACTTTTAAGTAGAAATACCGGGGAGGTAGGGGAACCGGCGCGCCCTTCGCGACAGGAGGGAGGGACTTCGAAGGGCGCGCCGGAGGGAACGGTGCTTGGATGCGCCAGCCCACCGCCTCGGTTGCCCGGCACCCACGGAACGTACCGTTCACCTGAGGTCAACACCCCGCGCGGATTGTCCTATAGGTTGGCTTTGGGCGGGGGGTCCTGGGAACCACCTGGCGGTTGTTTGGGCCCGGTCATCGGCTCTTCGGAACCACTCGGTGGTTCTTTGGGCCCGGTCATCCGCTCCTTGGAACCACTCGGTGGTTCTTTGGGCCCGCTCATCCGCTCCTTGGAACCACCCGGGGGTTCTTTGGGCCCGCTCATCGGCTCTTTGGAACCACTCGGTGGTTCCAAAGGGGGCTCCTTGGGCTCAGCCAGGGGCTCCTTGGGCTCAGCCAGGGGCTCCTTGGGCTCCTTGGGTTCACTCACAGGGTCTCGCAGCCGGCCGCGGCGGGGCGGGCCCAGCTCGTCGGGCATGCGGTGGGTTTCCAGGATGCCACTGCGGATATGGATGTCCTGCTGCGGGAAGGGAATTTCGATGCCCTGCGCCGCGAAGGCGCGGTTGATGGCCTTGTTGAGGCGGTCCATCGCGCGAAACCGCACCCAGGGATCGGGCAGGTGCACCCGCAGCTCAAACTCCATCGCGCTGCTGCCATGCCGCATCATGATGACTTCGGGGGCGGGCTCGCGCACCACCACCGGCTCGTTGTTGGCCACCTCCAGCAGCGTGTGGGTCACCCGATCCACGTCGGTGCCATAGGCCACGCCCACCACCACCGTGATGCGGATGATGCGGTCGGTGAGCGTCCAGTTGGTGACCTCCTTGGTGATGAGATCCTTGTTGGGCAGGATGATCTCGCGCCGATCGAGGCTCAAGATGGTGGTGGCGCGGATGTTGATGTGCAACACGCGCCCCTCGATGGGGCCGACCGAGACGAAGTCGCCCACGCGGACTGGCCGCTCCAGCAGCAGAATGACGCCGCTCACAAAGTTGGAGACGATCTCCTGCAAGCCGAACCCGATGCCAACGCCCAGGGCGGCCATGAGCCAGGACAGCCGACCGGGGGAGAGGCCTGCTGCACCCAGCGAGACAATTAAGCCAATAAAAAAGAGGACATAGCGCGCGATGCTTGCGATGGCGTACTGGGCGCCGTCATCCATCGTGAAGTAGGGGAAAACCGCGGCCCGCAGGAGCCGGGGCAGGCTGCTCACGAGCCAAATGGTGGCGGTGAGCATGAGCAACGCACCCAGCATGTCGAGCAGCGTGATCACCTGATCGGTGTCGACGACATAGAGCCGAATGCCCTCCAGCAAGCGCACGGCGCCCTGATCGACGCCCCACACCAGCGCCAACAAGATGAGGCCGGTCAAGACGAAGGCGGGCCGTAGCCACCGGGGCGCTGGGGGCAGGGTGCCGTCCTCGGCCGTCCGCCAATGCCGCCAGGCCTCCGTGGCCGCCGGCCGGATGAGGGACAGCGGCACCACCACCAACACCGACAAGAACATGCCCCAGGCGAGCCGGCCGGCGCCGTAGCGATAGCCGAGCGTGTCCATGCCCAACACCAGCGCGATCGCCGCCAGCACCGCCGCGCGAAAGGGACGCGCCAGCGAGGCCCGGTCGGGGTGATCCCCGAAGGCCCGCGAGAGGGCGTTGAACAGGCGCCCCCGCCGCCGAAGCAGGTGACCAACGGCAATCAACACCACGAAACCAAAGAGAAAAATGCCGAGGTGGGCGGTGGTGGTCGCATGCAGAGGGGGACCCCCCAACACCCGCTCGGGCAGCAGGCACACGGCATAGCCGGTGGCGATGAGGCGCAGCGCAGACGAGGCCTCGGCCACGGGCTCCACGGGCACCTCGAAGTGCTGCACCAGGACGCCGTCCCGCGCCAGCACCAGCGTCACCACCGACCAGACCCACAGGCTGATGGCCAGGTGGGTCAAGAGGGCCTGCAACAACAACCGAATGTCGTCTGGCAAGCCCGTGCGCCCCACGATCACGTCGGCCAGGAGCAGACTGAGCGGTGCCAGGCTCACCAACCCGAGGCCCACCGCGGTCCGGCGCACTCGGCCGGCCAACGAGTGGGTTTCCTTGCGAAACAGGCGCGCAAACCGCCGGCGCGCCAGCAGCAGGCCGATGGGCAGGCCCGCCACCAGGCTGATGGCCAACATCAACTCCAGCGGATCGCGGGCCAGGTCCGCCAGGGCCGTCGCGGTGGCCGCCCCCTGGAGGCGCGCCAGCCAGGCCACGCCGCGGCTCGCTTCTGCGCCCAAATGTTGAGTCAAATCAGTCCACAAGGGCGGGGCGTCTTGGATCCAGAAGATGCGCGTGCGCACCAGGCGATCGAGCTCGGCGAAGACATCCACCCGCTCGGACTGCATGGCGCGCAGGGCCTCGCCAGCGGCGATAAACGCCGTCAACGTGCTGCTGAGCCGCCGCAGCGCCCCACGCACCTGATCGCGCAGCGTGTCGAGGGCCTGCCGGCGTTGCAGGCGCTCCGCCGCGGGCAGGGTGGGATCGTCGAGCGACTGAGCATGGGCGCGCCACTCGTCGGTGAAGGCCGCCAGCACGTCGCCCACATCCAAACGGCGGGCCCGGATGGCGCCCAGACGCTCCAGGCCGGGCGCCTCGGCATCCTGCTCCAGGCCTTGCTGGCGGCGCTGGAGCCGCTGAAACGTCTCCTTCAAGCGGGCGGCGGTGTGGCTGCTGCGGGGATCGCGCTCGACGGCGCTGCGCACCCCATCCAGCTCGGCGCGCTCCACCGCCAGCCGATCGCGCTGGGTGGACAGGTCGCGCTCCAGCTCCAGCCGGACGCGATCCACCTCGGCCACCTCCAAATCCGCCTGGGCGAGGCGCACCCGCTCCGTAGCGACAAACCGCCCATAGGCGTCGGTGGCCTGGGTCAGCGCCTTCTCTTCCTTCTGCACCGCGGCCCGCAGCCGCGTCAGATCGTCGGCGAGCTGCTGCTCCACCGCCGCCCGCCAGGCGGCCAACTCGGCGGACAACATGCGCAGGCGGCGCTCGGCGAGATCAACCTGATTGTCTAATAATTCCGCGGCACTGCGATCACCCTCTTCCGCAGACAGGCTGCGCGCTTGCTCCTGGGCCAGGCGAGCCTCCAGGCGCGCATTCTCCGCCTGCAGGGTGCGCAGGGGGCCATCCTCGGGTTCGGGGTCACCGTCCTCCAGCGCCAGGGCCCGCCCGAGGGCGGTCTGGGCCCGCTGGCGCGCCTCCTCCAGGCGCCGCGGGAAGGTCTCCAAGCGGCTCTCCAGCCGCGCGCGCTCAGCGGTGCGGGCGTCGAGCAGGCGCCGCACCACCTCCACCTCGCCCTCGAGCTGGCGCAGACCCTCGGGGGTGGGGGACTCGGGCACCGCCGCCGCCGCCCGCTCGTCGGTGGCCAGCTTTTGCGCCTCGCGCTCCACCTCACCGCGGGCGGTCGCCAACTCCGAGTCCTGCTTGCGGCCGCGCTCCACCTCGTCGGCCAGGCTGGTCAGCAGCGCGGCCCGGGCCGCCAGTGCCGCCGCCGCCTCACCTTCCACCCCCTCGACCTCGGATCGCACGTCTTCCGCGGCCGCGCGCAAACCCTCCACAGAGGGCTTGGCCGCCTCCCACACCGGGGCAGCCGCCGCGGGCGCACCCAGGAAGATCACAATGAGAAGCACACGCCACATCACGGCGAGGATCAGGCCCCGGACCGCGATCCGTCAATGCCGACCGACCCGAGCACCCAGGCAGCCCCAAGGGCGCAACCGGGGGACTCTTTTCCCCATCCCCTGTCTTGGGGTACTTCCTGCCCACCGACTCGGAGGCGCCACCCATGTCCGATCTCCCTTCGTCCGACCTCCAGCCCGACCCCGCGGCGGGCCTGACGTCGTCTGGCTTTCAGCTCGAAGAAGTCTTCCAGGCGGGTGGCACCACCGTAGAGCGCTATCGGCTGCCCAACGGCCTCGTCCTGCTCTTCCTGCCCGAGCCGCGTGCACCCGTGTTCAGCTACCAGACCTGGTTTCGGGTGGGTGCCTCCGACGAGCACCTCGGCAAGGGCGGCATCGCCCACCTCTTTGAGCACCTGATGTTCAAGGGCACCGAGCGCACCCCGGAAGGGGAGTACGACCGCCGCATCGAGGCCCTGGGCGGCCGCACCAACGCCGCCACCTGGCTGGATTGGACCTTTTATTACGCCGATCTCCCCGCCGGGCACCTCGAGCAGATCGTGGCGCTGGAGGCCGACCGCCTGGAGGGTCTGGCCGTTACGCCCGCCGCTTTTGAGTCCGAGCACAAGGTGGTGATGAACGAGCGCCGCGAGACGGTGGAGGACGAGCCGGCCGCCCTCATGAGCGAGACGTTGTGGGCGATGGGCTTCGAGGTGCACCCCTACGGGCGGCCCACCATCGGCTTCATGCCCGACATCGAGGGCCTGACCCTGACCGATTGCCAGGCGTTTCGCCGCACGTGGTACGCGCCCGACAACGCGGTGGTGGTGGTGGCGGGTGATGTGAACCGGGAGGCGCTGCTCACCGCGGTGGCCACCCACTATGGCCACCTGACCCCGGGCGGCGCCGTGCGCACGACCCATACCATCGAGCCCGTGCGCAGCGCGCCGGCCAGCCAGGCGCTCGATCTGCCCCTCACCTGCGAGCGGCTGGCCATGGCGTGGCATGCGCCGGCCGTGACCGACCCCGATCACGCGGTGTTGGAGGTGCTCAACGAGGCGCTCTTCGAGGGGGACTCGGGGCGCCTCCAGCGGGCCCTCGTCACCGAGGGCGAGCTCGCCTCCAGCCACTCCGCCTTTGTGCCGGGCTTCCGCTGGCCGGGCCTCTACGAGGTGGCCGTGGAGCTGCGGCCGGGCCACACGGCCGAGGAGGCCGAAGAGGTGGTGCTGCACCACTTCGCCGAGGTGGTGGCCGAGGGCATCAGCGAAGCCGAGCTCGAAAAGGCAAAAAACCGTTTGGAAACGAGCTTTTGGCGCACGCAGCAGACCGTGCAGCAGCGGGCCTGGAGCCTGGGCCACTGGGAGGTCACCGCGGGGGATTTCCGCCAGGCCTTCCGGGTCGCCGATCGGTTCGCCGCCGTCACCCGCGAGGACGTCCTGCGCGTCGCCCGCGAGCGCCTGCTGCCCGAGCGGCGCGTGGTGGTGTACGGGCGCCCTGCGTGAGCCTCGCTGCGCTCGCTGAGGCGGTGCGCCGCGCCCAACCCGCGCCCGGCAGCCTGCTGTCGGTGAAGGGGGAGGTGCTCCGCCTGGCCCTGCCCGATGCGGTGGTGGGCGAGCGGGTGCGGGTGGATGGGCACCTCGCTGAGGTGGTGGGCTTCGACGTCACCGAGGCCATCGCCCTGCCCCTCGAACCCGTACATGCGCTGACCTCCGGCGCCCCCGTGGTGCGGGTGGAGGCGCAGCCCAGCCTGCCCACCGCCTCCGCGCTGGTGGGGCGCGTCATCGATGGGCTTGGCCGCCCCCTCGACGAGGGCCCACCGCTCCCGCCCCCCACCTGGCCCCTGCATCGCCGCGCGCCCGATCCCCTCCACCGCCGCCCCGTGGACGCCCCCCTGGCACTGGGCATCCGCGTCCTGGACGCGCTGTGCACCGTGGGCCAGGGCCAGCGCCTCGGCCTGGAAGCGGGCCCGGGGGCCGGCAAGAGCACGCTGCTGCGCCAGATCGCCGCCCAGGCCCAGGTGGATGCCGTGGTCATCGCCCTCATCGGCGAGCGGGGTCGCGAGGTGGGTGCCTTCCTGCAGCGGCTGCCCCCCATCGCGCGCCAGCGCAGCGTGGTGGTGCTGGCCCGCGCGGACGATCCGCCCCTGCTCTGGCTGCGCGCAGCGGAGACGGCCACCGCGATCGCCGAGGAGTTTCGCGAGGAAAATCAATCAGTTCTGCTGCTGGTGGACTCGCTGACCCGCGTGGCTCGAGCCATCCGCACCGTGGGCGTGGCCGCCGGTGAGCCCGTCACCCGCCGCGGCTTCCCGGTGTCCCTGGCCGCCGAAGTGGCCCGCTTGCTGGAGCGCGCCGCCAACAGCGATCGCGGCCGCCTGACCGCCCTCTACACCGTGTTGGTGGAGGGTGAGGCCGCCGATGATCCGGTGGCCGAGGAGGCCCGCGCCTTGCTGGACGGCCACATCGTGCTGGACGGGGTGCGGGCGGGCGCCGGCCACTTCCCCGCCGTGGACGTGGCCCGCAGCATCAGCCGGTGCATGCCCGACCTGGTGGCCCCCGCCCACCAGCGCGCCGCCACCACGCTGCGGCGCTGGCTCGCCGGCCTCGCCCGCCAACAGGACCTCATCGCGGTGGGGGCCTACCAGCGCGGCGCCGATCCCGACGCCGACGCGGGCCTGCGCAAGCGCGACGCCCTCGATGCCTTCCTGCGCCAGGCCCCCAGCGAAGACGCCGACTTTGCCGAAACGGCCCGCCGGCTCCTGGGTCTCTGCGGGTGAGTCAAGCGCCCAACCCCATGATTTTTATCCATGATCTGCCGCTGGGTGGCCGCCACCGTCGCGCGCCCGCCCGCCGGGCCGGGCATGTGTGGGCTGTCCCCCGCTGCCCGCTTGCGGTACTTCCTCTCCATGCCCTGTGCGACCCGGGCGACGAATGGATGCGTGCATGACTGATCCTCTCATCCTGGAGACCGACACCCGGAGCCCCCTGGTGCAGCTCTTCCTGTGGTTCCAGGCGGGGCCAGCGCTCGATCCCCCCGGCAAAGAGGGCCTGACCGCCCTCACCAGCCGTGCGCTGATCCGCGGGACGCGGCGCCGGGATCGGCGCGCGGTGGAGGAGGCGGTGGAGGCGCTGGGCACCGAGCTGGTCACCTCCACTCAGCGGCAGGCCATCGGGGTGGGCGGCACCTTGCTGGTGCGCCACCTGCCGACGTTTGTGGCGCTGCTCACCGAGGTGGTCACCGAGCCGGCGTTCTCCGAGGAGGAGATCGACCGCACCCGCCGGGAGATGCAGGCCGAGCTCGACGCCCTGGTGGACGACGATGCCGCGTTGGCGCAGCGCTGGATTCGGCGCACGCTCTTTGCCGACACCCGCTTCGCCCACGGCGCCAACGGCTACCCCGAGAGCCTCGACCGCCTGACCGTGGCGGATGTGGTGGCCTGGCACCGCACCGTGTTCTGCAAGGCGAGCCTCGTGGTGGCCGCCAGTGGGGCGCTCGATCGCGCGGGGCTCGAGACCGCGCTGGCCCCCTTGATGGCCGCGCTGCCCGAGGGTGAGGCGCCCTGCTGGGACCTGCCCGAACCCGCGGCCCCCGCGCCCCGCATCGTGATCGTGGACAAGGCGGAGCGTGGCCAGGCCCAGATCCTGGCCGGCCACCCCACCATCTCGGCCCACCACCCCGACAGCCTCGCGCTGGGCCTCGCCACCACTGCCTTTGGTGGCACCTTCACCGCCCGCCTGATGCAGGAAGTGCGGGTGAAGCGCGGGCTGTCCTACGGCGCCTACGCCAGCCTCGCCGGTGAGCGCGCGGGGGGCCACTACATCCTGCAGGCCGCCCCCGAGGCCTCCGATGCCGTTGAAACCCTTGGGCTTTTGCGGAGTGAGTACGCACGCTTCGTCACCGAGGGGCTCACCGACGACGAGGTGGAGTTCGCCCGCCAGAACCTCATCGCGTCCTTCGCGTTTGCGGTGGAGACCCCCGCGCTGGTGGCCAGCCAGCGCGTGCGCAACCGCCTGCTGGGTCGGCCCGACGACGCCGTGGAGACCTACCGCGCCCGCGTGGCCGCGTTGACCGCCGACGAGGTGCGCGCCGCCGTGCGCCGCCACCTGCGCCCCGACACGGTGTCGGCGGTGGTGGTGGGGGAGGGCGAGAGCCTCGAGCCCGCGCTGGCCGCCCTCGGCCTGCCCATCACGGTGGTGCAGCCGTGACCCGGGCTGGCAACCCCAAGGTCACCCGTCGGGCCTTGCTGGACGCCGCCCGCGATGTCTACGCCGAGCGCGGCTACGACGGCACCTCGGTGGCCCAGATCGCCCGGCGCGCGGGCATGACCACCGGCGCCGTCTACGCCAACTTCGAGAGCAAGGACGACCTGCTGACCACCCTGCTGGAGGAGCGCGCGAGCGCCCTCACGGCCACGCTGGCCGAGCGCCTCCAGGCCGAAGGGACCCTCGCCGGCCGCATCGAGGTGTTGTTGGCGTGGTACAGCAACCGGGGCCAGCGCGAGAGCGTGGGGGGTGGCCGCCTGACCTTCGATCTGCTCCGGCAGTCCTACGACAATCCCGCCGTCCGGCGTCGGCTGGCAGCCATCTACCAGACGGCGCGCGCCACGGCCGGCGCCGCGCTGCGCGCCGAGGCCGCTGCCCGCGACGTGCAGTTGCCCATGGCGCCCGAGGCGCTGGCCGGGCTGGCCATCGCGCTGGTGGATGGCATCCTCGTGCAGCAGCTGGTCTTTGATGGCAACGCAGTGATCGACGAGGTGCGCGCCGCCCTGGCGCTCGTGGGGCTCCTGCCACCCACCACCTGACCAAAAAATCCTGTCAGAACAAATAGATGGCGCTCTACTCCGCTCGCACTGTCTTGCCGGGCCGCCGATTCCCCGGCACCACCACCAGCTGGTCGCTGCCCACCAGGCGGCAGCTCTGGGCGTAGGCCCCGGAGCAGAACCGCGCGCGGTCGGGCCGGGTCAGGTCGATCTCGCCCACCTTCAGGCCCATGAGCTTGATGGAGAACTCGCCCAGGTCGGTGGGCCGCAGCGCCAGCCGGAGCGGCTGTGAGCCGTTCACCCGCAGAAAGATCTTGGGATCACTGAGGAAATTGGCGTCGACGGCGTGCGGCACAAAGAGCGAGCTGGGGCGGCCGGTGATGGGCACCGCGTGCCACTGGCCCTTGTCGTCGCCGTATTCGTCGGCCTTCACCGCGCGCAAATCGGGGTCGCGGAACTGCAGGAAGAGGCGGTTGTTGTCGCGGCGCAACGCACACAGCGCGCCCCACTCGCCGGTGCACACCACCAGCGCGTCGCCCGTGCGCCCCACTTCGTCGCCGTCGAAGAACAGCCGGTTGCCCTCGCGATCCAGCTTCAGCGTGTCGGCGTCTTGGGGCCCGGCGCGCAGCTGCAGGCCGTCGCCATCCTCGGCCACCTGGGCCTGGTAGAAGGCGTCGTCGGGGCCCTGCAGGCGGGCGTCGGTCCACACGAGCGCGGGCTCCGGATCAGGCGTCGGCTCCGGATCAGGCGTCGGCTCCGGCGTCGGCTCCGGCGTCGGCTCGGGGCTCGGCTTCAGGCGCCCGCCCTCGGCGAGGGCCACGCCGGTGACCGCCGGAAAACCATAGGTAAAACGGTCGGTTCCGATGGCCTGCATCCAGGCCACGGTCATGCAGGCATAGCCGTTGACCCCCCAGCCGCGGCCCCAGGAGTTCTTCACCATGAAGCACAGGCCACCCTCCTCGGGCATCTTCGGCAGGCGCCGATAGCCGACGATGAGGTAGGCGTGGCCGCCCGCGTGTACCGTGCTGCCCTGGGCCGTGAAGTCGCGCTGGGTGATCAGGCCCTCGTTCTGCTCCCAGTTCTCGCTGAGTGGGCTGCCCACCGGCACCGCGTAGCCGCGGTGGAGCAGGTCCACCAGGGCGTCGAGGCCGCACCAGTCCTCCACCCGCTCCACGCGGGCGGCGCCGCGCTCGCACGACGAGGCCTGGGGATAGCCGGTGTCGTTGGCCCCCGGCTCTGACGCATAGGGGCAGTCGGCCTCCAGCGGGATGGGGAAGCCCTTGCCGGTGCTCTCCTCAAAGCCGGTGCCAAACCACGAGCCGGCGTCACAGTCGCCGGTGGGCCCCCGGCACTCGGGCTTGGACAGCCAGTAGAAGCGCTGCTCGGAGAGATCGAGGGTCTTGAGATCGTAGCCGCCCGCCTTGGGGTTGAGCGCGGCGTACTCCACGGCGCCGGTGCCGGCGAAGGCAGCGCACGTACCCCGATAGCCTTGATTTTTCACCGGAATTCGGTCGGCGTGGGGAATCAGATACTCGTCGAAGAGCCCGTCGGTGCTCACCGACAAGTCGCAGCTGCGCTTCTGGACCACGTCGCCCCAGGTCTCAAAGTCCACCAGCTCGAAGTCGGCCTCCTCGATGGCGAGGCGATCCTGGACCGACCGCCGCCGCAGCGTGACCACGTCGGGATCGTCGTCGTTTTCGGGCGCCTCCCCCACGTCGCGCCGCTCTTCGTCCGCCACCACGGCCATCACCGAAGCGAGATCGGTGGAGGCCGCCTGCTGGCGATCCGCCTTGAGGCTTGCGAAGGCATCTTGGCCGCGCAGCCGCTGGGGGCCTTGGCCGAGGAGGTCGTAGAGGGCGTCGCCGCATCCGAGGAAGGGGCCAACGAGGAAGGGCAGGGCGATGAGGGCTCGGCGCATGGCGGGTGGGCTCTCCGTAGCGTGGAACGGGGCGGCCGACGGGGGGGGTGGGCTTTTCTTCGCCGCGAAGTGATCCCCGCTTCGCCAAAGACCCACATCCTGCTTGCGCCCCCTGGGCTGCGGTGAGATCACAGCCCGATGGAGACTGCCCGCTCGACGCTGTCCGCCTGGTCGCTGGGCCCCAGTACGCTGGCCCCGGTCAGCTCGGGGTTGATGCACCGGACCTTCCTGGTCACCGCTGCCGCGGGCGACTTTGTCCTGCAGCGGCTCCACCACCTGCTGGCCACCCCGGAGATCCTCGCCGACTACCAGGCTGTGACCGCCCACCTGGCCGCGCGGGGCCTGCCCGCGCCGCGGTTGGTGCCCACCCTGGCGGGGGCGCCGGTGGCCGTGGACGCTGAGGGGCGCTGGTGGCGCCTGACCACGCGCGTGCCCGGCACCACCCGCGACAAGGTGGTGGGCCCGGTGGATGCCGAGGCGGGCGCCCGCATGCTGGGCCGCTTCCACACGGCCATGGCCGACATCACCCACCAGTTCCTCTCCGCCCACCCGCTGCACGACACCGCGGGGCACCTCGCCCGGCTCCAGGCGGCCCTCCAGCACCACGACCCGCACGACATCCAGCCGGAAGTGGATGAAATTCTTCGGGAACTTCCGCCCATGGTGCTGCCAGAAAATCTGCCCCGCCAGGTGGTGCACGGCGATCCCAAGATCTCCAACGTGATGTTCGAGGGCGATGTGGCGGTGGGCCTGATCGACCTGGACACCTGCAATCGCCACTCGGTGCTGGTGGATCTGGGCGATGCGGTGCGCTCGTGGTGCCGCGACGGCTACGAAGATGAGCTGCAGCGCTTCCACCTCGACCGCTTCGAGGCCATCGTGCGGGGCTACGCCGCCGCGGGGCTGCCCTTAGGCCCCGAAGAGCGCGATCTGCTGGCGGGTGCCGGTCGCCTGATCACGCTGGAGCTGGCCTCGCGCTTCGCCCGCGACGCCCTGGAAGACCACTACTTTGCGTGGGACGCCACGCGCTACCCCGATCGGCGCACCCACAACCGCGCCCGCATGCGCAGCATGCTCTACCTGGCCCGCGACATGGCCACCCGCCGGAGCGAGGCCGAGGCCATCGTCCGCCGACATCTCAGTTAATTTTCGCGTACTTCGCTGATATTACTGCGCTTTTTTTGAGACGACTACTCGTCTCGGGGCCGCCGCCGCCGGGTCTTGAACCGCCCCGCGTCGATGCCGTGTTTCTGCACCCGCAGGCCCATGATGCGGTCGGTGAGGCCCAGGACGCGGGCCGCCTGGGCGCGGTTGCCGCGGGCGTTCTTGAGGGCCTCCACCAAGAGCTCGCGCTCCAGCGTGTCCAGCGCCGCCTCCAGGTTGGTCGTGCCCACCGTGCCGCTGGCCTCGGCCGTCTGCAGCGTGGGGGGCAGGTGGTGGCTGTGGATGACCTCGTCGTCGCTCACCAGCACCGCGCGCTCGATGCAGTTGGCCAGCTCCCGCACGTTGCCCGGCCAGTGGTAGCTGGTGAGCATGTCGATGGCCGGCGTGGAGATGCGGCGCACCGTCTTGTGGTTTTGGCGGGCGTAGAGCTCCACAAAGTGGTCCGCCAGCAGCGTGATGTCGCTCTTGCGCTCGCGCAGCGGCGGCACGCGGATGGGAAAAACGTTGAGGCGGTAGTAGAGGTCGGCGCGAAATTCGCCTGTCGTAATCAGGGCTTCCAGGTCGCGGTGGGTGGCGGTGATGACCCGGGCGTCCACCCGCACCACCTCCGTGCCGCCCACCCGCCGAAACTCGCGCTCTTGCAGCACCCGCAGCAGCGTGATCTGCACCGACGGCGGCAGATCGCCCAGCTCGTCGAGGAAGAGGGTGCCCCCGCGGGCCTGCTCAAACCGGCCGATGTGGCGCTGGACGGCGCCCGTGAAGGCCCCGCGCTCGTGGCCAAACAGCTCGCTCTCCAAGAGCTCCCGCGGCAGGGCGGCGCAGTTGACCGTGATGAAGGGGCCGTGGGCGCGGCCGCTGCGCCCGTGGATGGCCTGGGCCACCAGCTCCTTGCCCACCCCGCTCTCGCCGCGCAGGAGCACCGTCGCATCGCTGGCCGCCACCCGCGCCACCTGGTCCCACACCGCCTGCATGGCCTTGGTTTTGCCCAGCACCAGCGGTACCCGGCTGCCCTCGCGCACCTCGGCGAGGCGGGCCAGCGCCGGGGCGCACAGCGCCGCCAACACGCCCAGGACGGCGCTGGGCGCGTGCTCGCTGCTCACCGCCCCCACCCCCGCGCCCCCGGTGCGCGCCATCACCGCGTCGGCGGAGGGCCCGGGGCGCCGCGAGTGGCGAGCGGCCTCGGCGGCCTCGTGCTCTTGGGGGGACGCCCGGCCCGCCACCGCCGCCAACCCCGTGGCCGAGCGCCGCCACACGGTGACCTCCAGGCCCCGCGCGGCCAACAGCTCCACCATGCGCTCGATGAGGCGGGTGGGGGGCCCGCTGTCGCCCAGCAGCGCGCCGGCCTCGGCCAGCAGGGCGAGGCGATCGATCATCGGCCGGCGAGGAGCCCGGGCAGCGCGTCGGCGCGGGCCACACAGTCCGCCACGCTCACGCCGTGGATGCCATTGCCCGCGAGGTACAGGCCCGCCGGCAGCGCCGCCTCCGCCTGCCGCACCCGATCGAGGTGCCCCAGCGTGTACTGCGGGATGCCATCGGCCCAGCGCACGAGGCGCACAAAGGCCGGTTCGCCCCGAAATTCACCCATCATTTCGCGGAGATCCGTCATCACCACTTGCAGGAGCGCCTGATCATCCAGGCGCACCAGATCGGGATCCCGCGCCCCGCCCGCAATGACGCGCAACAGGGCGTGGCCCGGGGGCGCCTGCCCCGGAAAGATGGTGGAGGACCACAACACCCCCAGCAGGCGGCGGCCGGCCTTCTTGGGCACGAGGAAGCCGAAGCCGTTGAGCGGGCGGGGGAGCTGGTCTTCGCGGTAGCCCAGGCCGATGACCGCCACGGGCGCCGAGGGTACACCCGCCAGCGCATCGCCCGAGGCGGCCGAGAGCGGCTGCAGCAGGCGCGCCGTGACCCCGACGGGCGCCGCCAACACCACCGCGTCGGCGTGCACCGCATCCCCGCCGGCGGCGCTCAGCGCCCAGCCCGCGCCCGTCCGCCGCACCTCGCCCACCGGGCGGCCCACCTGCACGGCCGGACCCAGCGAGGCCGCCAGCACATCCACCAGCTCGCCCATGCCGCTGCGGAAGGTGGTGAGCGTGCCACCCAGGCCCCCGCCCTGCTTGCGGGCCGCGATGAGCCCCCGAAACAGGCTGCCGTGGGCCCGCTCCAGGGCCGGCAATGCGGGTAAGGCCGCGTCCACACTCAGTTTTTCGGCGTCGCCGCCGTAGATGCCCGTCACAAAAGGATCGGCGAGGGTCTCCGCGGCCTCTCGGCCCAAACGCCGCGTGAAGAAGGCGTGCACCGACTCCTCGGTGAGCCCGGCCCGGCGCCGCCAGATGAAGGGCTCCAGCAGCGCCCGCAGGCGGCCCCGCAGGCTCATCAGGTCGCTCTTGAGGAAGGCGGGTGGGCTGGCGGGCAGGGCCTTGAGGCCACCGCGCAGGAACAAGAAGCGCCGCTTGGCCGCCACGTCCGCCTGCACCCAGCGATCAGCGCTCAGCCCTGCATCCCGGGCCAGATCGAAGACGCCCGAGCGCTTGTCGAGCACGCCATTGGCCGCGTGCTCCACCAGGTAGCCCTCGGCCTGCTCGCTGAAGAGCTTGCCGCCCGCCCGCGCGGCGGCTTCGAGGATCACCACCTCGTGCCCCGCTTGTCGGAGGCGCCAGCCCGCCGCCAGCCCGCTGATGCCACCACCGACGATCGCGACCTTCACCGGCGGCGCTCCGCCGACGCTGACTTCACGTACTGCACGAGCTCTTGCACCCGATCAGGCGATGTATGCTGATAAATCCCGTGGCCCAGGTTGAAGATGTGGCCGGTGCCATCCCCCGCCTGATCCAGCACGCGATCCACCGCCGGCTTCAGGCTCGCCCAGGTGCCCAACAGGCGACCAGGATCGAGGTTGCCCTGGAGCGCCGGCTTCGGCCCCACCAGCGCCCGCGCCCGGTCGAGGGACAGCGTCCAGTCCACCCCCAGCACGTCGGCGTCACAGCCCGCCACCACATCGAGGTAGGTGCCGGTGCCCTTGGCAAACACGATGATCGGCACGTCCGGGTGGCGCGCCCGCACCCCCGCCACCAGCCGCCGCGTATAGCGCAGGCCCCAGTCGCGGTAGTCGTCGGGATCGAGGCAGCCCGCCCAGGAGTCGAAGACCTGCACCGCCCGGCAGCCGGCTTCGGCCTGTAAGCACAGGAGATCCGTAGAGATTTCGGTCAGCAGCGTGAAGAGCGCGTCCGCCGCCGCCGGCTCCTGGTGGAGGAAGGCCTTCGTCCGCATGAAGTCGCGGCTGGAGCCCCCCTCGATCAGGTAGCTGGCCAGCGTGAACGGCGCGCCGGCAAAGCCGATGAGCGGCACATCCGGCGGCAGCGCCTGCACGGTGGCCCGCACCGCCTCCGCCACGTAGCCCAGCTCGGTGGGCACGTCGAAGCGCTTCAGGCGCGCCAGGTCGCCCGGGCCCTCGATGCGGCCGTGCACAATGGGCCCGTGCCCTTTGCCAAACTCCACCGGCGTCCCGAGGGGCGGCAGCGAGATCAGCAGGTCCGAGAAGATGATCGCCGCGTCGAGCCCAAAGGCGTCGATGGGCTGCAAGGTGACCTCGCAGGCCAGCGCCGGGCTCTGGCACAGCGTCCAAAAGTCCACCTTGGATCGCACGGCGCGATAGGCGCTCATGTAGCGGCCTGCCTGCCGCATCAACCAGATGGGTGTGCGCTCGGTGGGCTCGCCGCGACAGGCGCGCAAGAAGAGGGGATCGGTTGCCAAGGGCCGCGCTCCGTGGTTCGTTCATGCCGTCCAAGACGGTCTGGTTCCCGCCGCACTGGCTCGGCGGGTGGCTTTGGAGGCGGAAAATGGCAGAGCGCAAGCACAACTTCAACGCTGGTCCCGGGGCGCTGCCCCTTTCGGTGCTCCAGGAGGTCCAGCGCGACCTTGTCAACTGGCAGGGCGCCGGCATGAGCGTCATGGAGATGAGCCACCGAACACCCGTCTACGAGGGCATCCTCTTCGAGGCGCGCGACACCATCGCCGCGCTCTACGGCATGCCCGACACCCACGAGATCATCTTCGTGCAGGGGGGGGCGAGCCTCCAATTCGCCATGGTGCCGCTCAACCTGGGGTCGGGCGGGGCCTATGCCAACACCGGCACCTGGGCCACCAAAGCGCTGGAAGAGGCCCGCCGGGTCGGCAGCGCCGACGAGGTGTGGAGCAGCGAGAAGGGCGGGTTCACCCACGTGCCCGGCGCCAGTGAAGCGCTGCATGTCCCCGAAAACGCTGCCTATTTCCACTACACCTCCAACAACACCATCTACGGCACCCAGTACCACCACCGGCCCCAGGTGGCGGTGCCGCTGGTCTGCGACATGTCCAGCGACTTCCTGTCGCGACCGGTGGATGTGAGCGCCTACGACCTCATCTACGCCGGCGCCCAGAAGAACGCCGGGCCCTCGGGGGTGACGGTGGTGATGGCCCGCAAAGAGCTGTTGCGCGGGTTCAAGGGCGCCGAGACGGTGCCCACGATGCTGCGCTACGCCACCCACGGCCGCAACGACTCCATGTACAACACCCCGAATACCTTCGGGATTTACGTGGTGGGCCTGGTGGCAAAGTGGGTGCGCGACCAGGGCGGCCTGGCGGCCATGGATGCCCGCAATCGCGAGAAGGCGGCACTGCTCTACGCCGCGCTCGACGCCCACCCCCAGCTCGAAGGCCACGCCACCGCCCACAGCCGCTCGCTGATGAACGTGACCTTCCGGGTGCGCACCCCCGAGCTCGAGAAGCGCCTGCTGGCCGAGGCCGCCGCGCTGGGCATGGAAGGCCTCAAGGGGCACCGCAGCGTGGGGGGCCTGCGGGCCTCGCTCTACAACGCCGTGCCGCTGGCCTCCGTGGCGGCCCTGGTGGACCTGCTCGGTCGCCTGGATTGAGCGGATCCGGCGCGCACAGCGGGGGGCGCTGCCAACTGCCCGAGATGGCTCGACAATCCGAGTTTTCCCCACCCGAGCGCACGCTCAACCCCGCTGCCAGGGCCAGCCAGCGCCTCTTGGGCGCCGGTTTGTGAGGCTCTGCATGCACCCCCCAGGGTTGCCCACAGGCCCCCTCAGACGCCCCCGCCGATCGGCCACTACATCCAGTGGTCCGAGGGCCCTGCGCACCCCATCGCGGCCGTTGCCCACACCTTCCTGGGGGCAACCGGGCCTCAGCCCTGTGTGCAGGCTGTGGAGAACGACTTGGAAAGGCGCTCGGCTCGGGATCCGCCCGGTTTCCCCCGGCCGTTGCACACTTTTCCCCCGAGCAACCCACAGGGGATTGTGTCGCCAATCCGAAGGCTTGCCCCTGTTGTCCCCAAATTCACAGGCCCTATGACGGTTACGAAAGACTCTTCCTCTTTCCTTGCTTTATGTACTAAAAGCATCGTCCCGTCCGGCCTGCATTGAGGAGCCTGCGAGGAGCACCATGAAGTTCACCGTCGATCGTGACCTCTTCGCCCGCGCTCTCGCCCGAGTTCAGGGCGTGCTGAGCCGCAAGGCCACCATGGCGGTCCTGTCCAACGTCTTGCTGGAAGCACGCCCCCAGGGCGAGGTGCGGGTGGCCGCCACCGACCTGGACGTCACCTTCGACGGCAGCGTCATGGCCGAGGTCACCGCCCCCGGCCGCGTGACCGTGGACGGCAAGCGGCTCTACGACGTGATGCGCAGCCTGCCCGGCGAGAAGGTGGACATCGAGGTGGGCGCCGACGAGCGCCTCACCATCCGCTGCCGCAACACCGAGTTCGTGCTGTTGGGCGCGTCGGCCGACCAGTTCCCCAGCCTGCCCACCGTCGAGGGCGTCGAGCTGCTGCCCCTGAGCGGCACCGCCTTGCACGAGCTCATCGAGCGCACGGCCTTTTCGGTGTCCACCGACGAGTCGCGCCCCAACCTCAACGGCGTGTTCTTCCGCTGCGTGGGCAACAACCGCATCCGCATGGTCTCCACCGATGGCCACCGCCTCAGCCAGGGCGAGCGCGACGCAGCCCGCGACGGCGGCACCCTGCCCGAGCGCGACGGGGTGATCATCCCCCGCAAGGGTGTGGGCGAGGTGAAGCGGCTGTTGGAGGAGGTGGGCGACGAGGTGTCGTTCGGCTTCACCGACAACATGCTGGTGATGGGCGCGGCGGGCCTGCTGCTGTTTGTGCGCCTCATCGACGCGGCCTTCCCCGACTACCGCCAGGTCATCCCCAAGTCGAGCGAGCGGCGCGCCATCATCAAGCGCCTGCCCTTGCTGGCGGCCCTGCGGCGCATCGGCATCCTGGCCTCGGAGCGCACCCACGGCGTGCGCATCGCGGTGCGGCCCGGCTCCATCACCCTGCTCAGCGACAACCCCGATCTGGGCAAGGCCCGCGAAGAGATCGAGATCGAGGGCTACGAGGGCGGCGAGCTCACCATCGCCTTCAACGCCAAGTATGTGCAGGAAATCCTTGGCATTCTCTCCGCCGACCGGGTGGAGATGGCCATGAACGAGGCCCTGTCCCCGGGCCTGTTCCGCGAGTTCGAAAACGACGACTACCTCTTCGTCGTCATGCCGATGCGCATCTGACCACCCCGCTCATGCTGGCCGAGACGAGGCGCACGCCCACCCCCGCGGCTCTCCCCGCCGCCCCCATCCCATGCGGCTGACCACCATCGATGCTCGCGACTTCCGCAACCTGGCGGAGGTCGAGCTCTTGCCTCACCGGCGCTTCAACGTGCTGGTGGGCGAGAACGGCCAGGGCAAGACCAGCTTCCTGGAGGCGGTGTACTGGCTGGCCACGCTGCGCGCCTTCCGCGCGTCACGGCCCCGCGAGCTGCTGCGGATGGGCACCGAGGCCAACCGGGTGAGCGGCGAGGTGCTGGGCGGCGGGCTCATCCACCGCCTCGAGGTGCGGCTCACCGGCGCCAAGCGTGAAGCCCGCCGCGAGGGCAAGCCCGTCAAGCCGGCGGCCTACTTCGGCACCCTGGCGGTCATCCTGTTCACCCCCGAGGACGTGGGCCTGGTGCGGGGCCCCCCGGGCGACCGCCGCCGCTTCCTCGATCGCGCCGTCTTCAATACCCGCGCCCGCCACCTCGACGACGCGGTGGCCTACAAGCGCGCCCTGACGTCCCGTAACGCCCTCCTGAGGGATGGGGCAGACGCCGACATGCTCCAGGCCTACGAGGGCGTCCTGGCCCACCACGGGGCTCTCATGGCCACTGCCCGCCGCGCCTACGTGGATGCCCTGGCTCCCGGCTTCGCGCGGGCCTTCGCCGCCATCATGGGCGAGCAGCCCGTGGCCAGCCTGGAGCTGCGCCCCGACGTGGAGGACGCCGACGAGGCCACCCTGGCCGACGTGTGGCAGGCGGAGCGCGAGCGCGACCGCCAGCGCGGCTTCACACGCCGCGGCCCCCACGCCGACGACCTCGAGCTTCTGCTGGATGGCCGCCCGGCCCGCGTCAACGCCAGCCAGGGCCAGCAGCGCGCGCTCGTCTTGGCCCTCAAGATCGCCGAGATCGATCTGCTGCGAACCGACCACGGCATCACGCCCGTGTTGCTGCTCGACGACGTGTCCAGCGAGCTGGATCCGCGGCGCAACGCACGGCTCTTCGACTTCCTGGCCAGCTTCGATGGCCAGGTCTTCATCACCACCACCGATCTCGTCTTCCTGCCCATCGAGGCGGAGCGCCAGGTCTTCCAGGTCGAGGCCGGACGCATCACCGCGCAGTGAGCGCCCGCTCAGAGGAGCCCCCATGGAGAAGTTCATCATCGAAGGCCGCCACGTGCTGCGGGGTGCGGTCACCCCCAGCGGCAGCAAGAACGAAGTGCTCCCCTGCATCGCAGCCACGCTGCTGACCGACGAGCCGGTCATCCTTGGCAACGTGCCGCGCATTCGGGACGTGCTGGTGATGTGCGAAGTGCTGGAGCGCCAGGGCGCCACGGTGGAGTGGCTGGGGCCCAACCGCGTGCGCATCTGCAACGCAAAGGTGGAGGGCTACACCCTCGACGCCGATCTGTGCCGCAAGGTGCGCGCGTCGATTCTCTTTGCAGGTCCAATGGTTGCGCGCATGGGCCGGGTGGTACTGCCCCCGCCCGGGGGCGACGTCATCGGGCGGCGCCGCCTCGACACCCACTTCCACGCCTTCGAGTCGTTGGGCGCCACCGTGGACGTCTCCGACCAGTACGACGTGCAGGCCAAGGCCCTGGCGGGCGCCGACATCTTCATGGATGAGGCCTCCGTCACCGCCACCGAGAACGCCCTGATGGTCGCCGCCCTCGCCCAGGGCACCACCATCCTGCGCAACGCCGCCAGCGAGCCCCACGTCTGCGCCCTCGCCCGCATGCTGGTGGCCATGGGCGCCCACATCGACGGCATCGGCACCAACACCCTGCGCATCGAGGGCGTCGCGCGCCTCGGCGGCACCGAGCACGAGGTGGAGAGCGACTACCTGGAGATCGGCAGCCTCATCGGCCTGGCCGCGGTCACCCGCTCCGAGCTCACCATCCACAAGGTGGTGCCGGCCAACCTGCGCATGATCCGGATGGTCTTTGAGCGCCTGGGCGTCGTGACGCGGGTGGAGGGCAACCACCTGATCGTGCCCGGCGATCAGCCCATGGAGATTCGGCCCGACTACCACAACCAGGTGCCAAAAATCGACGACGCCCCCTGGCCGGCCTTCCCCACCGACCTCATGAGCGTGGCGATTACCATGGCCACGCAATGCCGCGGAACTGTTCTGTTTTTCGAGAAAATGTTCGAGGGTCGGATGTTCTTCATCGACCTGCTGCAGGGCATGGGCGCCCAGATCATCCTCTGCGACCCGCACCGCGTGGTGGTGGTCGGCCCGCAGACGCTCAAGGGCACGCGGGTGCAGAGCCCCGACATTCGCGCCGGCATGGCCATGCTGATCGCAGGGCTGTGCGCCGAGGGCCGGACGGAGATCTTCAACGTCCACCAGATCGACCGCGGCTACGAGGGCATGGACGAGAAGCTGCGCCAGCTCGGGGCGCAGATCCAGCGGGTATCGGTGGACTAGCTCAGATGGGGCGCGGGGGGCTTGGGCCCCCCTGTAGGCCTGCTTACAGGCCGGCGGCGGCCTTGAGGGCGACGGCCTTGTCGGTCTGCTCCCAGCGGAAGCCCTGGTCCTCGCGGCCGAAGTGGCCGTAGGCCGCCGTGCGGCGGTAGATGGGCTTGAGCAGATCCAGGTGCTCGATGATGCCGCGGGGCTTGAGCGGGAAGTGGTCGCGCACGAGGGCGCTGATCTGGTCCTCGTCCACCCGCTGGGTGCCGAAGGTGTTCACCAACACGCTGACGGGCTCGGCCACGCCGATGGCGTAGGCGAGCTGGACCTCGGCCCGTGCGGCCAGGCCGGCGGCCACGATGTTCTTGGCCACGTAGCGCGCCATGTAGGCGGCGCTGCGATCCACCTTGCTGGGATCCTTGCCGGAGAAGGCACCGCCGCCGTGGCGGCCCATGCCGCCGTAGGTGTCGACGATGATCTTGCGGCCGGTGAGCCCGCAGTCGCCCATGGGGCCGCCAATGACGAAGCGGCCGGTGGGATTGATGAAGAATTTCGTGTGCTTGTCCACCAGCTCGGCGGGCAGGATCGGATCGATCACCACCGCCTTGACCTGCTCGCGCAGCTCTTCGGTGGAGATGGAGGGGTCGTGCTGGGTGGAGAGCACCACGGCACTGATGCCCACGGGGCGATCGCCCTCGTAGCGCACCGACACCTGGCTCTTGCCGTCGGGCCGCAGGAAGCCCAGCGTGCCATCGCGGCGGGCGCGGGCCAGCGAGCGCGTGAGCTGGTGAGAGAGCGAGATGGGCAGGGGCATGAGCTCCGCCGTCTCGTCGCAGGCGTAGCCGAACATCAGGCCCTGGTCGCCGGCGCCCTGCTCGGTAAACGTGCCCTCGCCCTCGTTGACGCCCATGGCGATGTCGGGCGACTGGCGATCGAGGGAGACCATGACCGCACAGGAGTAGGCGTCGAAGCCCATCTCCGAGCCGACGTAGCCGATGTCGGCGATGGTGTTGCGCACCAGCACGGGGTAGTCCACCACGGCGCGGGTGGTGATCTCGCCCGCGATGATGGCGAAGCCGGTGCTCACCATCGTCTCGCAGGCCACGCGGCTGTGGGGGTCCTGCGCGAGCAGGGCGTCCAACACCGAGTCGGAGACCTGATCGGCAATCTTGTCCGGGTGACCCTCGGTCACCGACTCGGAAGTGAAGATGGAGCTACGAGCCATGAGCGCGCCTCGCTGTCAGGGGTTGGACCCTCGCTCGGACCTGGAGCGCCCGCTCGGGGGAGTGCGTCGCGCATCGTAGGGGGAAATGTCCCCAAGTCAACGCATGAACCTCATGAGGCCGCCGGCGACCGCCGCTCCCGCCAGAAATACCAGCAAAAACAACCATCGCCTCGCCGGTACAGGCTCTCGCGGCGGCGCGGGCCGATCGAGCACCTCGGCCCGTGAGCGTGGGAACTCCACCGTGGACAGGCGCTGGGCCTCCACATCCAGCAGAAGCACCCCATCCACGGGGTAGTGCAGGCAATACTCGAGGAGCTGGCGGCGCGTCTCGCGGCGGGTGGGCCGGGCCGCCTCGCCCGACTTCACCTCCACCACAAAGCGCCGGCCATCCCGCTCGGCCACGAAGTCGGCGCGCAGGATCACCGGCAGCACTTCGCCGTCCACCAGGAACTCGTAGCGAACCTGCGCCTGGTCCTCCACCACCCGGTAGCCCGCATCCAAGAGCAGCGCCGGGGCTTGGGCTTCCAGCGCCTTGCCGCGTCGGGCGGCGTCGAGCATGTGGGCGCGCCGAAGCCGCGCGCGCCAGGCCAGGTAGAGGCCCACAATGAGGCCACCGACCAGCAGGCCGAGCAGCGCAAAGAGGAGTGAATTCATGATGTGCGGTGGCCTTGTCGATCGATCTGGCGTCGGACGAAATGCTCTGCTAGGTTCTCCCGCCCGTTTGCCCTAAGGAGATCCCCATGGCCAAGGCGCGTCGCGACCTGATCAAGCTCGAGAGCACCGCCGGCACTGGCGTGTTCTACACCACCGATAAGAACAAGCGCACCAGCACCGGCAAGCTTGAGCTCATGAAGTACGATCGGAAGGTGCGTAAGCACGTGCTCTTCCGCGAAACCAAGATGAAGTAGAGCGCTTCGGCGCCGGAGTCCTCGGTCACCCTGACCCAAGGCACGCCAAGTGCCTGATTGGACTCTGAATTTCTGCTTGTCTGCTGGAGACGGCCCACCCGGGCCGCGGTGATACCCCCCTGCTGGACAGGGGGTGATCATCGATCTGCGCGGCGCCCGATGTTCAGCATCGGGGTGCTGCCTGCTCGCCTCAAGCGAGCTCGACGCCCGCTTCGATGAGCTGCTGCACCGTCCGAATCTCGTCGGAAAGCACCCGATCGAGACCCAGCGGCGGCACCACCGCGCGCACCGCCCGGTAGATCTGCGCGCAGCCGTGGCCCAGACGCGCCGCGATGCGCGCGCGGCCCGCGGCATCGGTGGCGGCCACGAAGGCCGTGGTGCGATCGTCCCCGGGCGGCAGCGCCACATGCCGCCACTCCACCGCCTGAGCGCCCACCAAGAGCTCGATGGCCAGCACTGCCGTGGTGTTGTGCACCACGGTCTGCAGCTTGCGGGCGGCCACCAGCGCCATGGGCACGTGGTCCTCGATGTTGGCGGAGCTGGGAATGGAGTCCACCACCGCCGGGTGGGCCAACACCTTGTTCTCAGAGACCAGGCTGGCCGCGGTGTACTGCGCGATCATGTAGCCCGAGTGCAGCCCCGGGCTGGCGGTCAGGTTGGCCGGCAGACCCTGGCTGTGGTGGGCATCCAGGAGCATCTGGGTGCGGCGCTCGCTGATGCTCGCCAGCTCGGCCACCGCGAGGGTGAGCAGGTCGGCGGCCAGCGCGATGGGCTGGCCGTGGAAGTTGCCCGCCGAGAACGAGAGGCGCTGGCGACCGTCGTAGCCCGCCGGCCAGTTGTCGGCGAATGCGGCGTCGAAGGCGTCCTGATCTTCCAAGAAAAACAACGGGTTGTCGGTGGCGGCGTTGAGCTCCGCCTCCACCACCCCCCGCACCCAGCCCAGCGCGTCGCGGCTGGCACCGTGCACTGCAGGCGCGCACCGCACACAGTAGGGGTCCTGCACTTCGCCGCGGCCTTCGATGCCGCGAGAGCCTTCGATGAGGGCCCGGATGTGCGCCGCAGTGCGCTGCTGGCCGGGGTGGTTGCGGGCGGCGTGAATGCGCGCGTCAAACGCCCGGGCACAGCCGGCGATGGCCTCCAGCGCCAGGGCGCAGCCTCCGTCGGCCACCTCCACCAGGTGTTCGGCGCGCACCACCGCGAACGCCAGCAACGCCGCGCTGAAGGTGGCGCCATTGATGAGGGCGAGGCCCTCCTTGTAGCTGATGGCCGGCTCGGGCAGCGCCACGTAGGCGCTCAGGCGCGCCCCCGGGTGCCAGGTGCGGTCGCCGGGCACCTGAAAGTGGCCCAGGCCCACCAGGGGCAGGAAGAGGTGGGCCAGTGGGCAGAGATCCCCGCTGGCGCCCAGCGAGCCACGAATGGGCACCCGCGGCACGATGCCCGCGTGCACCATGGCCACCAGCGTCTCCACCAGCGCCGGGCGCACCCCCGAGTGGCCCTTGAGGAAGGCGTTGATGCGCAGGATCAACACGGCGCGCACCACCTCGGCGGTGAAGTAGTTGGCGGGGTCGTCTACATCGGAGGAGGCGCCTACCCCGGCGGCATGGCTGGGCAGCAGGTTGGCCTGCAAACCCAGCAGATCTTCCGGGGAAATGGGCACGTCCTTGAAGCGCCCAAAACCCGTGGTGATGCCGTAGTCGCGGGCCGTGGGCGCGGTCGCGCGGGCCCCGGCGCGCCAGTCGGCGTACTGGGCCTGGTAGCGCGCCACCACGCCGTCCACCACGGCGCGGGCGGCGGCAACCCGCTGCATGCCCTCGGAATCACACCAGATTTTTGCTTGGGGGTCGGTGGCCAGTGCCACCAAATCGCGGGCCGTGAGGTCGGCGCCCGTCAGTCGCATCACCGGGCCAGGATCCGCTGCACCTCGGCCACCATCTCTCCGCGTGGCACGCTGCGCTGGGCCTCGCCCTGCACCTGCTGCTGGTAGGCCTCGATGTCCACCTCGCCCTGCAGCTGGGCCGCCAACTCGGCGCCCAGGCGCAGATCCTTGATGGAGACCTCACCGCGCGCAAACTCGTCGCCGCCCGCGATCACCACGGCCGGCGAGCGCCGGGCGTCGGCGTACTCGAGCTGCTTGCCAAACTTCTTGGGGTTGCCCAGGTACAGCTCGGCCACGATGCCAGCCGCCCGCAGCTCGTTCACCAGCCCCTGGTAGGCGGGCAGGCGATCCTTGTCCATCACCGTGACCACCACCGGGCCGGGCCGCGCATCGGTGCGCACGCGCCCGAGGATCTGCAGGGCCGACAAGAGGCGATCGACGCCGATGCTGGCGCCCGTGGCGGGCACCTGCTGGCCCGTGAACCGCATGACGAGGTCGTCGTAGCGGCCGCCACCCGCCACCGAGCCGAAGCTGCGGCGGTGGCCGGTGTCGTCGAGGACGTTGAACGTCAGCACCGCCTCGAAGACGGGGCCGGTGTAGTAGGCCAGCCCCCGAACCAGGGAAGGGTCGAATTTTACTCGGCTTTCTTCGAGCCCCGAGGCCTCAAGCAGCTCGGCCATGCGGGCGAGCTCCTCGATGCCGTCGGCGCCTTCCTTGCTCGCGCCCACCAGATCGCGGAAGCAGCCCAGCACCCCCATGCGGGTGTCGGCCTGGGCGCCCAGGAAGGCCTCGATGACCGCCTGCTGATCGAGGCTGAGGCCGGCGCCGGGCGTGAAGTGGCCCGTCTCGTCCTCGCGGCCCTTGCCCAGCAGGTGGCGCACGCCCTCGATGCCCAGGCGGTCGAGCTTGTCGAGCGCGCGCAGCGTCGTCAGGCGCGCTTCGTCGGTGCGGGCGCCCGCCTGATCCAGCACACCGTTGAGGATTTTCCGGTTGTTGACCCGAATTTCGTAGTCATTTCGGGCAATTTCCAGCGCGTCGAAGGCCGCAGCCAGCACGAGGCAGACCTCGGCATCGGCGGCCACCGAGGGGGCACCCACCGTGTCGAAGTCGCACTGGAAGAACTCGCGGAAGCGCCCGGGGCCCGGCCGCTCGTCGCGCCAGACGGGGCCGACTTGCCAGCGGCGGAAGGGCTTGGGGAAGCTCTCGTCGCGCTCGTGCTCCGCGTAGAAGCGGGCGAGCGGCGCGGTGAGGTCGTAGCGCAGGCTCAGCCACTGCTCCAGCCCGTCGCTGTCGCGAAAGGCGAAGACGCCGCCCGTGGGCTGATCGGCCTCGGGCAGGAACTTGCCCAGGCACTCGGCGTACTCGATGGCGGGGGTTTCGAGGGGCTCAAAGCCAAACCGCTCGTAGACCTGGCCGATCCGGCTGATCATGTCGCGGCGGGCCCGGACGAGTCCGGCAGGGGCATCGGCGAAGCCGACGGGCAGCCGGGGCACCGGCCGCTGGCGCTTGGTGCTCATGGGCCTCGTCTTTTTGAGGAGGGTTTTTGGGTGCAGCCAGGTGGGCTCGAACCACCGACCACCGGAACCACAATCCGGTGCTCTACCAACTGAGCTATGGCTGCCCAAGCAAGCGGGCGCGAGAGCGGCAGGTTTGTAGCAGGCCCAGCGGGTGTGCGCAAGGCCTCATTGCGCCGTTGTGTCAGCCACCGCTGGCAGCCGCGATTTCGTGGAGCGCTTCCGCCCGCCGCCCGCACGGATCACGCACTTCCACCCGGAGGCGGTGGGGGGTGTCGCGCTCGTAGGCGAGGGTCTCGGCGAAGATGAGGAAGCCCGTCTCCTCCACCACGCCACCCGCCACATTGAGCGGCACCTCGCCCCCGACCAGGGCGGTGCGGACCTCCACATCGCGGAATTCGTCCGGGCAGGCGAACCCGTCCGCCGTGCTGCAGGGGCTCTGAATCGAGAAGACCAACTCGAGCTGGTCGTAGCGGTCGAGCTGGGCGCCGGTGACCCGGACGCTGCCAAAGGTGTGCACCCCACCCTGCTCGCCGTAGAAGAGCTCCGGCGCCTTGCCCGGCTCCAGGGCCTGGAAGCTGCTCTGCCCCGTGCCCAACTCCACCGCCAGCACCGGCTCGGCGGCACACTCCACCCCCATCGGCAGGCCGGGCGAGGGCGCGCACCCCTGGCGATCCTGCTCGCAGGGATCCGACGGCGCCGGACCGCACCCGCCACCACACTGGAAAGGCACCAGGAAAAACACCCCGAGGAGCGTCCACCACTTCATGCTTCCACCTCCGCCGCCGGACACCCGGACCTGGGACCCAGGGAATGTACGTGATTTCAATGGGTTGTGCCCAATCGGGCCCCTCAAGTCGTGAAGCTGCGGCTGCAGCGCGGGCACGCCTCGTCGAAGCGGCTCACCTGACCCCGCCACCCACAGCCGGCGCAGGTGCGCGCGCCCATGAAGGGGTGCTCGCGCACGGGGCGCTGCAGCACGCGCCGGAGGACCGTGATCGTGCCCGCCAGCACCACCAGCGCCGCTGCCACCTGCCACACCACCAGCCCGCCGTAGAGCGGCCGCAACAGGAGGTCCATCATCCGTTGAGCAGGTGGGTCAGGCCGCTGGAGAGCTCCGCAAACGCATGGGCGGCATCGATTTCGGCGGCGCCGCCGCTGGCAAACAGCTCGGCGAGGGCCTTGAGAATGCGGGCCACCTCCGCCTGCCGCGGGCCCTGGGCGGCCAGCAGCGCGCGGATCAGCGGCGCGTCCAGGTTCACGAAGAGGCGGGCCTCGATGGCGCCGTCGATGCGCGCGGTGTAGCGACGGGCCAGGCCCAGGATGGCGCCGCTGATGCGGCGATCGGCTTCGTCGGCCTCCAGGCGGGCCTTGAGCGCCGCCTCGTGGTCGGGGGCGAGGGCGAGGGGCAGGGTAGGCGGCGCGAAGTGCGCGGGCACGACGAGGCGGCCAGGGGCGCCCAGGAGCTGCTCCAGCAACGTGCGGTCCTCGGCGGACACGGCGCCGGGGCGGAAGATCGCCGCTTCGCCTTTGCGGGTGCCCATGCGGATGAGCTCGGCGCCCACCCGCTTCGCCTCGCGCTCGCAGAAGGGCAATACCGCGTAGCGGGTGCCATCCACCACCGGGATGTGCTGGGCCTTGAAGAGCACCGTCTCGTGCTCCCCGCCGTCCCCCGCGGCCACCGGGATGCGCCCGCGGCCGCGCTTGCGCACCACCTCCAGCGGCAAATCCCCTTGCGTTGTGGGGACTTTCAGCAGGGGAGCCAGCAGCCGGAAGAGGCGGTCGTCGCAGAGGGAGGCGCCCAGCAAGGCCTCATTGTGGCGCATCAGCACCCGACGCCAGGCGGCGTCCTCGTCCTTCGCCACCGCCTGCAGGCCACTGATCAACGACTCGCGCACCTGCGCCTGCACCGCACGGAAGGTGGCATCGGTCTGCAGCGACTCGCGACTGGCGGTGGGGGTGAGGGCGTCGGACTCGATGATCGCGCCGCAGAAGCCCGCCCAGATGGGCAGCAGCTCGCGCGCATCGCCGTCCACCAGCATGCCGCGCACAAACACGGAGACGTTGCGGTTGTCGGTGGTGCCGTAGGTGCCCCCATCCTGCACCCAGACGATGCCCCGCGCGTCGCTGTCGGGCGTGGGTTCCAGAGACAGCACACACAGCGGCGCAAACGACCGCTCGAAGCGCTCGGCCAGCTCGGTGGCCAACTTCTTGAACCGCAAGGGCGCCAGGTCCTCACGCCGCCACGGGGGCACGGCGTTGAGGGGCTCTGCGTGGCTCCCCATGTGGATGGGGTAGGGCAGAAGACCGCAATATCGCTGGAGAAAAGCGGTGATGCTCTCCTCGTGGGCGAGGTGGCGAAACTCGGGGGTGAGGTGCAGCGTGACCTGGGTGCCCACGGGCCGCGCGGGCGCCGCCATGAGCTGGTAGCGCTGGCCACCCTTGCTCGCGAAGCGCCAGCCGACTTCGGGCTCGCGGTAGGAGGTGGTGTGCACCTCCACGCGCTCGCTCACAAAATAGGCCGACAGAAAGCCCAGGCCGAAGGCCCCGATGAGGTCGCGTGCGCCCGACTGTGCGCGCATCCGGCCCGTGGCCCCGGCCCCCACGGTGGCCAGATCCCGCACCAGCTCGTCGTGATCCATGCCGGCACCGTTGTCGGTGACGGTCAGGGTGGTGTGCAGGGTGCTGACCTCCACCGTGATGCGCGGCTCGAAGTCGGCATCCCCGGCCAGGCGGCGGCGGGTGCAGGAGTCGTGGGCGTTTTGCACCAGCTCGCGCACCGCCACTTCGGGGGTGGAGTAGAGGTTATGGCCCAGCACTTTCATGAGCCCGGCCAGGTCCACCTGGGTGGTGCGCAACTCAGCGTCTACGGTCATGGGAGGCCGGTTAGCAGCGGCCGGCCCGCGGGGTCAAGGGGCGTCGCTGCCCCGCACCGGCCGTCAGGGCGGCTCACCGGAACAGCGCGGTGATCCCAAGGGTGCGCGCGGCGGCGACCAGCAGCGCAAGGGCCACCATCACCCGGATGAAGGTGGCGCCCGCTTTGAGCGCGACGCGGGCGCCCACCGCGCTGCCGAGGGCGCTGCCCACCGCCAGGATCAAGCCCGATCGCCACGCCAGATCAGTGAGCCAGATGAAAATGCCAAGGGATACGAGAGTATAGGCCAGCACCAGGCCCACCTTGATGGCCGTGCCGCGCACCAGATCCACCCCAAAGATGCCCACAGCCACCAGCAGAAGCGGGATGCCGACCCCCGCCTGGAACATGCCGCCGTAGAAGCCCACGGCGAAGAAGGCCACGTGGCCCCCGACGCCCGGTGGACGGCCCCGCCCGTCGGGTCGCGGCGTGGGGGCGAGCCAGCGGGGCCGCGCCACCATCGTCACCGCGAGGAGCAGGAAGACCACGCCAAAGAGGCGCTCCAAGGTGGCCGCGGGCACCCAGGTGGCAGCGAGGGTGCCCAGGGCCGAGCCCGCGAGGCTGGCGGGCAGGGCGATGCCCACCTCACGCCATGGCCGCAGGCCCTTGCGGTGAAAGGTCGCGGCGCCGGAAAGGCTCTGGAAGACCACGCCAATGCGGTTGGTGGCGTTGGCCTGGCTCGCATCCAGGCCCGTGAGCATGAGCAGTGGGAGGGTGAGGGCGGAGCCACCCCCGGCCACCGTGTTGACGAAGCCCGCCACGGCGCCGCCCAGAATCAGCAGGCCCTCCAGCCCCGTGAGCATTTATCGCCTCCTCACCGGGTTCGGCCGCTCGCGTCGATCTGCAGACGCGTAGTGCGTCAACCTACTGATTTTAGGGAGATTTTTGGCCCGTGTGCGCTACATCGGCACGAAGGCGGTGTGGAAGCCGCTGCCCCGGGAGGCGCCCGCCGGCAGGGGGGCGTACACGGCGTCCTGCTGGTCCACATAGAACTGGTCTTGCAGCACCGGGGGGGCCGGGGGGGCGCCCAGCATCAGCAAGAAGGTGCCCGCCCGGCCGGTGGCCGGCGCGCCCTGGGGCTGGAAGCCCGTCAGCGCCAGGTCATCGTCGAAGAAGCGCAGGCAGGGCGCGGCCTCGGCGCAGTCGAGGGCGTTGGCGTTCACCCGCAAGCGCACCCGGGCATTGGCCGCCGGCACCAGCGCATCGCCATCGCGGGCGTAAACGCGCCCCACCAGGAAGCCGCCCTGCTCGAGGCCGCGCTCACCCAGGCCCAACGCGGCATTCCACACCGCCTGGGTGCTCTCCCGGGTGGCAAAAGCGGTGATGCGGAAGATCTGGCCGGACTGTGGCTGGGCCGCCGAGACGCCGCTCACCGAGCGCGTCCAGGCATTATCCCCAGGAAAATTAGGGGCTTCGTCGATCACCATGGCGAGCTGGGTGGCGGCGCCGGTGCCCTGGATGGCAAAGGCGCCGTGGGCCCCAATGAGGCCCTGGCCCCGGGCAGCTTCCTGGGGGGTGGCACCGCCGGCGACCGCCACCGGATCGATCACCAGCGCCGCGAGGCCCTGGTCGGCGGGCAGCGCACAGCCGGTGAGGAAATCCACGGCGACGCCGAGGATGCAGTAGGAGCCGGGGGGCAGCGCGCCGCAATCCGCGGGCGGCGGCCCCGGGGTGAGCTCGGGCGGGCACCGCGGCGGCGGCGGGGCCATATCGGGGGCCATGTCGGGGGGATCGGCGTCGGTGGGCGGACCCACATCCTCGGCCACGGCGGCGTCTGCCGCGACGCCCCGATCGGGCTGCACCTGATCGGCCACGCAGAGGTTGCCTTCGCGGTGGGTGCCTGGCCCGCAGCCCAGGCCAGCGTCGTTGGTGCGCCCGCCATCGGGCGTGGGCGCCACCATCGCGATGCAGCGGCCGTCCTGGAAGACGGTGCCTTCGCCGCAGCCCACCTGCACATTGGGGACGCAGCGGTCCTCATCGCGGTGGGTGCCGCTGGCGCACTCCAGCGTATCGCAAGCGGAAAACAGCCCGGCAAAGGCCAGCAGGAAGGGCAGGTGCTTCACAAATCCCCCCGTCAGAACGTGTCGTCCTCGGCCGGCACGACGGCCACCTCCCCGGTGACCACGGCGTTGCAGGCATCGGTGATCGGGGTCTGCAGCAGGGTGCCCAGCAGGACCCCGCGGTGCGCCCGCGGCAACTCCGGGATGGCGGCGCAGACCGGGTTGTCGGGCGTGGTGCGGCAGAAGGTCACGAGGCAGTCGCGGGCGGCGACCACCTGGGGCGAGCGACCCAGGTCCAGCTCGGCGCGCATGACCACGGTGGCTGGCCGCGGATCGCCATCGCCATCGGGCTCGACGGTGATGAAGACCTCGGTGGCCTCGCGCAGATCGATGGGGGAGTCGATGCGCACCCCGCCCACCAGCACGCCGGATGCCAGGATCACCTCGTCGCGGGCGCCCAGGCGGCGGGAGAAGGCGCAGATCTCGGCCAGGCTGGCGCCGTTGTCGTAGCGCTGCACCAGCGTCAGCGGGGCCACCAGGTCGACGTCCTGGCCGCACTCTTCGATGGCGCGCAGCACCTTGAATTGCCCCAGGGACACGGCCCCGTCGTTGACCACCGCAAACAGCTCGTAGTGCTCGCCGGTGGTGCTCACGGGCACGGTCTTGAGGTTGAGGTACACGATGGCGCCCCGAAAGACGTCCACGCAGCTGGCGAGCGACAGGCCCACCACCAGTGCGCCGACAAGGGCCATCACCTTGATCGCAAAGAGGTTTTTCATCAGAAGAACCTCACGGTCGCCTGGCCGAAGGCGCTGAAGCCCTCCCGAGGTTGCCCTCGGATGTTGACCCGGTCCTCGAAGAAGAAGTCGGGCTCGAACCACTTCTGGTTGAGGGCGTTGTAGACGTAGCCGGAGAGCTCGAGCCGGTCTTCCCACAGGTTGAGCACTCGGAAGCCGAACCGCATCAGCAGCACCGGATCGACCTTCTCGACCTCCACGTCAGTGGCGTTGACGGCGGAGAGGCCGGGGATGAGCTGCTCGCCCCCGTCGGGCGCCCGGTTGAGGTCCTCCTGGGCCCCGATGAGGGTGGCCAGCGTGGACAACTCCAGGTGATCATGGAACAAACGGATGCGCCCGCCGGCCGTCGCCACCCAGTTGGGGAAGTTGCGGACGGGCCCAAACACCGAGTCCTCGGCCCGCACGAAGTGGCCGCCCAGCCAGATTTCGTGGCCGCCGGTGAAGTCGGCGCGCGTGAAGAACTCGGCAGAGTGGATGCCGCGCTGGCCGGAGTTAACGAAGCGGCCGCTGACGTTGCGCACCAGGTCGCTGATGGTGGTGTAGGCGTAGTCGCCGCGCAGGTAGACGCCCTTGAGCACGCCCGCGTTTTCAAACACCACGGTGTTGAGCTCCACCTCGGAGGCCTGGCTGCGCTCGACGCGCAGGTTGCGGTCGGGCACGTAGCTCACCGAGCTGATGGTGAGGTCGTTGAGGGCGGTGGCCTGCAGCTCGGGGGGGCGGAAGCCCTCGGCATAGTTGAGCTTGAAGAAGGTCTTGCCGGTGAGGTTCCAGACGAAGGCGCCGCTCAACAGGGCCACGGGGTCGTAGGTGTCGGACACCTGCACACGGAAGCCAGGCTGCAGCGCCACCTGGCGGGTGGGCTTCCACTCGTCAGAGAGGTAGAGCGCGCCCACCGTGCGGGTGGAGTCCAGCGCCAAAATCTCAGTAAATGCGCACTCTTGACCAAAATCCACCGGTACCAGGCGGTTGCCCACCCGGACCTGGTGGCTGCCCGCGGTGGGGCAGCGGGTGGGCCCGAAGATGCCGCGTCGGCGGGCTGCGTCGTCGGCGCCGGCCTCGGCCAACCCGGGGATCAACACGGGCCGCCGCAAGCGGTCGTCGCGCAGCAGGTCGCGCATCAGCTCGCTGAAGACCTCGGCGCCAAACACCATGTGGTGGCTGCTGCCGAGCTGCAGATCGGCGTCGAAGTTGCCGCCCAGGCGCCACACGTCGCCGTTGAGGCCCACCACCACGCCTTGGTCGAGGGCGGAGATGTTGCCCAGGCCGCGGCGCGGGAACACCCAGAAGGGGTCTTCATTGACGGTGAAGTGCACGCCGTAGAGGCGGGCCGAGACGCCGAAGCGCTCCTCCAAAAAGCGGTCGCGGTAGCCCAGGCCCACCACCTGGATGGCGTCGTTGCCCAGCGTCTCATCGGTGACCGGCGCCGTGCCGCCGTCCGGCGTGTCCACATCGCCCTTGAGGATCGCCCCACCGGCGCCGAGCTGGCGGTAGTCGCGCTCGAACTGGATGAGGCCGTCGAGGGTCACCTTGTCGAAGGCGGTGATGTTGAAGGTGGTGGAGGCCCACCAGTCGCGGCTGTTGAAGTCCGTGATTTCATGGCGGTTTTCGATCAGCGTCTTGCCGTCGAGCTCGGGGCTGGGCAGGGCGCCGAGCACCTTGAGGGCATCCACCTCCAGCCGCGCGCCGCGGTCGGTATAGACGTCCACCGCCAGGTAGAGCTCGAGCTTGTTGTTGAGCAGCCGATCGCCGTAGGCCACCCGCGCGGCGCCCGCGCTCTGGGCACCCACGCCGTCGCCGCCGCCCAGCGTGATCTCCAGGCCCTTCAGGTCGTCGGCGTCCTTCAAGATGATGTTGACCACGCCCAGGAGGGCGTTGGAGCCCCACAATACGCCGCCCGGCCCCGAGGTGACCTCGATGCGCTTCACCGAGCCGATGGGGATCTTGTGGTCGAGGGACAGGGCGTTGCGCAGGGGCTCGAGGACGTTGATGCCGTTGATGAGCACCAGCACCGTGCGCGGCTGGCCGCGGGCGGTGCCCTCGTCGAACCAGCCGTTGGACTCGCGCCGGGCCTCGAAGCCCGGCACGGTGCGCAGGACGTCCAAGAGGGTGCGGTGGCCGCGGGCCTTGATCTCTTCCGCCGTGATGACGGTGATGATGCCCGGCGCCTCCTGGATGGTGGTGCGCGTGCGGGCGGCGGAGAGCACCACGGTGCGGGCGTCTACGTTGAATTCTTCAAGGATAACGGGCGCTTCGGAGGGTGCCTGCTCGGTTTTTGGGGCCGGCTCCTCTTCAATGGGGTCCAGCTCGACCATCTGCGCGCGGACCAAACCGGGGGCGAGGAGCAGCAGCAGAGCGACTCGAGTGATCATCCAGGGCACGCTAGCACAGCCTGAGACGGACGCCGACCCCCCTGGTGCCGTCGCAGACGCCATTTCTTACGGCGCGTCGGGTATAGTGCCGGCGTCGGTCGCGAGGAGCTCCATGATCCAGTACTTGAAGGTCCGTCCGCTGCCCCCGGAGCTGAATGTCTGGTGGGAAAAGATCGAGACGGTGGGGCGGGCCTATGGCCTGCGACCCTTCGAAACCCGCTTCGAGGTGGTCGACTACGACAAGATGAACGAGCTGGCGGCCTACGGGGGGTTTCCCACCCGCTACCCGCACTGGCGCTTTGGCATGGAGTACGAGCGCCTGGCGCGCTCCCATGAGTATGGCCTCTCCAAAATCTATGAGATGGTCATCAACACCGACCCCTGCTACGCCTACCTGCTCGAGGGCAACGAGCTGATCGACCAGAAGATCGTGATGGCCCACGTGCTGGGCCACTGCGACTTCTTCCGCAACAACTTCTGGTTCAGCCGCACCAACCGCAAGATGATCGATCAGATGGCCAACCACGCGGCGCGCGTGCGGCGCTATCAGGACCTCTACGGCGCCAACGCCGTGGAGGAGTTCATCGACATTTGCCTGTCGCTGGAGAACCTCATCGACCGCCACCACCCCTACCGGCCGGTGGTGCGCGACCAGGAGAAGCCGCGCGAGGACCTGCCCGATGAGCTCATCGGCGACGCCGAGGCGGTGCCGCGGATGCAGGCCAAGGAGTACATGGACGACTTCGTCAACCCCGAAGCGTACATCGAAGATCAGCGGCGCAAGAAGCGCGAAGAGGCCGAAAAGAAAAAGAAATTCCCAGTTGAGCCCACCCGCGACACGCTGCTCTTCCTCATGCAGAACGCGCCCCTGACGCGGTGGCAACGCAACGTCCTCGGCATGATTCGCGACGAGGCCTACTACTTCGCGCCCCAGGGCATGACCAAGATCATGAACGAGGGCTGGGCGTCGTACTGGCACGCCAAGATCCTCACCGGGCACCCCGACATCATGGAGCCCTCGGAGGTCATCGACTTCGCCGATCGCCACAGCGGGGTGACGGTGAGCCACCGGGGCCGCATCAACCCCTACAAGATCGGCATTGAGCTGTACCGCCATATCGAGTGGCGCTGGGATACCGGGCGCTTCGGCAAGGAGTGGGACGACTGCGATGATATGGCCGAGCGCGCCAACTGGCACCGCCCCACCGGTCGCGGCCGCGAGCGGATCTTCGAGGTGCGCAAGCACCACAACGACATCACCTTCCTCGATGAGTACCTCACGCCCGACTTCTGTGCGGCCCAGAAGCTCTTCACGTTCTCCCACAACCCCAAGGCGAATGAGTGGCAGATCGCCTCGCGGGAGTTCACCGACGTGAAGCAGAAGCTGCTGAATCAATTGACGAATATGGGTCAGCCGATGATCGATGTGGAGGATGGCAACTTCAACAACCAGGGGGAGTTGCTGCTGCTGCACCGGCACGAAGGGGTGGATCTGGAGGAGCGCTGGACGCGCGCGACGCTGACCAACCTCTTCGCCGTCTGGAAGCGGCCGGTGCACCTCGGCACGCGCAAGGGCGACAAGGGTCTGCTGGTGTCTTTTGATGGCAAGGAAGCGCGCAGCAAGGCCTGGGAGCTGCCCGCCTGAGCGATGGCGGCTGAAACCCGCGCCGGTTTGTGGTGTCCGTTCGCTGGCGCCCGGGGCTGAGTGGTCAGCCCAAAGCGGAGGTCGCGAACTCAAGTCCTCGTTTCGACTCGGTTTTTGGAGGGCTTCACCTCCAAGGGCAGCCACCGAGCGCCATCAACCCGTGGAGTGGGCCTGTGTCGAGCACTGAGATCCTCATCGCCATCCTCGGCTTCAATGTGCTCATCGTGGTGCATGAGCTCGGGCACTTCCTGGTGGCGCGCCTGTCGGGCATGCGCGTGCTGAAGTTCTCGGTGGGCTTCGGGCCGGCGCTGCTCAAGGTGCAGGGCAAGGACACCATCTACCAGCTGGCGGCCATCCCCGTGGGTGGGTTCGTGCAGATCGCCGGCATGACCGAGAAGGATTGGTCGGAGGGCAGCTACCTGACGCGCCCGCTCTGGCAGCGCGGCCTCACGGTGTTTGCGGGGCCGCTCTTCAACTTCCTGCTGGCCGGCCTGCTGTATGTGTGGCTGTTCAGCACCTTCAGCTCGCTGTCCTTTGAGTGGGAGCGGGTGCCCACGCCCACGGTGCAGGCGGTGGACGGGCCGGCGGCGGCGGCGGGCATTCGGCCCTACGACACCATCCTGCGCATCGATGACACGGCGGTGCTGAGCTTCAAGGACGTGCAGCGCGCGGTGGGCAAGAGCGATGGCTCGCCCATGCAGCTCCAAATCGCGCGGCCGGCCTCGGGGCGGGCCCACTACGTCATCAAGGACGCGGGCGAGATCGCGCCGGGTCTGCAGATCGCCTACCCGACCCCCGAGGCCGATGCCGAGAAGCTGGTGGTGCAGGTGACGCCGGAGAAGTCCGCCCGCGGCTGGCGCCTGGGCATCGCGCCCGACCTGGCGCGCTTCGGGGCCAGCAGCTTCGGGGCCAGCATCAAGTTTGCGGGCACCGAGACCTGGAGTGTCATCGGCACCATGGTGGCTTTTGTGGGCAAGGCGCTGCGGGGGCAGGAAGAGGTGAAGGTGGCGTCGGTGGTGAAGATCACCCAGGTGGGGGCGGACAGCATCAGCCGCGGCTGGGAGTGGTTCATCAACCTGCTGGCGCTGCTCTCCATCAACCTGGGCTTCTTGAACCTGCTGCCGCTGCCCGCCCTGGATGGGGGGCGGCTGGTCTTTGTGGCCTACGAGGCCATCGCCGGGCGGCCCGCGCCCCGCAAGGTGGAGGGCATCATCCACGCCACCGGCATGGTGCTGCTGATGGGGCTGATTCTGGTGGTGACCGCCCGGGATATCCTCGAGCTGTTCTGATTCAGCAACCTGCCGAAATCAAACGCATTTTTCGCTGCTAGAGGTCGAGCCCTTCGGGGTCGGGGGCCTCGTCGAGCACCGCCGGATCGCTGACCGCCAGGGCGGCGGTCTCCCGCGTGATGAGCCCCTTGTGGAAGGCGGCGCGCACCTGGGTGTCGAAGCGCACCATGCCCTGGCTGCGGCCGGTCTGGATGACGTTCTCGAGCTGGTGCAGGCGGCCATCGCGGATGATGTTGCGCACCGCCGTCGTGACCGGCGTCAGCTCATACACCATGATGCGGTCCTTGCCGTTGACCGTGGGCAAAAGGCGCTGGGCCATCATGCAGCGCAGCGTCTGGGAGAGCTGCACCCGCACCTGGGCCTGCTGGTGGGGCGGGAAGACGTCGATGATGCGGCTGATGGTGCCCACCGCGCCGGTGGTGTGGAGGGTGGAGAGCACCAGGTGGCCCGTCTCGGCGGCGGTGAGGGCGGTGCCGATGGTCTCCAGATCGCGCATCTCACCCACGCAGATGATGTCGGGATCCTGCCGGAGGGCGTGCACGAGGGCGTCGTGGAAGGTCTGGGTGTCGAGGCCGAGCTCCTGCTGCACCACGAGGCTTCGGCCCGCAGGCATGCGAAACTCAACGGGATCTTCGATGGTGATGATCTTCTTGCGCTCGGTGCGGTGCAGCTCGGCCAGCACCGCGTTGAGCGTGGTGGTCTTGCCCATGCCGGTGGGGCCGGTGACCAGGACGAGGCCCGAGTGGGCTCGCGCGGCGTCCACCAGGAGCTTGGGGACCCCGAGCTCTTGCCAGCTGGGGATGGCCTTGCGGCCCAGGCGCAAGGACGCCTCCATGCGGCCCAGGTGGCTGTAGATGGTGACGCGAAACAGCCCGACGTCCGGCGGGTTCCATGCGATGGAGAGGCGCTTCTCCAACAACCACTGGCTGCGCTGGCGGGCGTCGAGGATCTCGTCGAGGGCCTGGGTGAGCGTGCGCTCATCCAGCGGCGGTCGGCGGGTGACCACAATCTCGCCGTTGATGCGGAAGACCGGCGGGTTGTCGGTGGTGAGGTGGACGTCGCTGGCGCCCAGCGCCATGGCCTCGCGGACGATGGTCTCCAGCAGGCCGCTCATGGCGTGCCCCTCGAAGGGCCGGCCAGCGCCACCTCCAGGCGATCCAGCGCAGCGACCTCGTCGTCGGCCAGGATGCCGTCGGCGGCGAGGAGCTGGTGGGCGGCGGTGCGCGTCTCGGCGGCGTGGGCCCGCAGCAGGGCTAGATCGGGTGCGGGCAGGCGGCCAGCGTTGAGGGCCACCACCTGGGCGGCAATGGTCGCGTCGTCCACCCCGGCGGCGCGGGCGCGGTCGAAGATCAGGGTGCGCTCCACCGGCGCGGCCTCGCCATCGGCCAGCGCCAACTGGCACAGCAGGCGCATCAGCTCGGTCTCAAATGCGGTGCTCATGGTGGCATCCAACCACCATCGCCCACCGGGATCAATGGGCCCGTCGCAGCGCGCTGTGGGCCGGGCAGGCGCGCCGAATTGCTGCCCGGTGCGTCAAGAAAACCCATACGGATCAGGTGCTTATGCCGGATGGGTTGGAGCGTGCCGGCGCTGGACCGGTTGCCCACCGGTGCAGCCTGTGCGAAAAAACGGCCCCAAGTCACCCAGCCTGCTCCACCACCACATGCAGGGGGCTCATGAAGGTCGCTGATCGTCTCCTGCGCATCCTGCGCACCCGCATTCTCGGCACCGCCATTCTCGGCCTGCTCGGCTGCAGCGTGTTCTTCGCCGTGCAGGTGGAGCGCCGGCGGCGCAGCCTGCAACTCACCGAGGAGGGCGACTTCAAGGCCGGTGACGTGGTGCGGGTGGTGGCGCCCATCGATGGGGATGAGATCTCGGTGGAGGACGCCGCTGGCCGGCGCACGGTGGTGCGGCTCCTGGGCCTGCGCACCTTTGAGCCGTCCATCAACGATCCCGCCGTGGGCCCCCATGGCCAGCGGGCGTTTGAGCACATCAGCCAGCTGGTGGGCCGCCAAGTGGCGGTTTTTCCTGGGGATCCGGCGCGCGACAGCCGCCAGCGCCTGCTGGCCTACGTGGAGGATGGCCAGGTCGAGCCGCCCTTGGATGTGGCGCTGGAGATGATCCGGCAGGGCCTGGGGGTGGCCTATACCGAGTTCGGGCACCCGCGGGAGGTGGCCTACTTGGCCGCCGAGGTGGAGGCGGCCCGCAACCGCGCCGGGGTGTGGGCGGATGAGGCGCTGGTCAAGCGCATCGAGGCGCGCAAGGCCGCCTGGCAAGAGCGGCGGAGGCAGCGTCCATGATGCACCTGGTCATTCGGCTGCTGCGCCGCGCGGGTCGGGTGGCGGATCGCAACCACGCGGGCATGGTGCTGCTTTTCCTGGCGATTTTGGCCTACGGCACCACCGGGTTCATGTACTTCGAGCAGGCGGAGCGGCCCGATTTGGGGTGGCTGGATGCCGCCTGGTGGGCCATCGTGACGATGACCACCGTGGGCTACGGCGACTACTTTCCCCAGACCGCTGGCGGCCGCTGGCTGGTGGCCATGCCCACCATGGCGCTGGGCGTGGGGCTCCTGGGCTACCTGCTCTCTCAGTTTGCGGGGATGGTGATGGAACTGAAGATGAAGGCGGTGCGCGGCCAGCTGGCGGTGGAGGTGAAGAACCACATCATCGTGTGCCGCTACCAGGGCCTGGGCCCCTTCTTGAAGCTCGTGGCGGAGATCCGCGGCGATGCCAAGACCGGCCACCAGGCCATCGTGCTCATCGATCCGCATCTGGAGGAGCTGCCCGGCGAGCTGGCGGCGGCGGGGGTGGCCTTTGTGCGGGGCGAACCCTCGCGGGAAGTCGTGTTGGAGCAGGCGGCCTGGCGTTCGGCCAGCCATGTGCTGGTGCAGCTCGACGCCC
>Ga0075163_10000562_pt1 | contig 47671 bp, 41 predicted proteins | sample JI1023141ADNA_FD_71478 | JGI IMG/M metagenome (GOLD analysis project Ga0075163, IMG submission 71478) | Wastewater effluent complex algal communities from Wisconsin, to seasonally profile nutrient transformation and Carbon sequestration -... | ecosystem: Engineered > WWTP > Effluent > Algae...
GCGTAGCGACGAAATATCTGTAGCGTAGGACGTAAGTCCTATGTTACCAGTTAATTAGAATCTAGAGTCGCGGTAGCGACGTAAGATTAAATTTAACATAAATTATTTTATTTAATCTTACGCCACTACGTGGCTATAAGAGTTAACTCATTGATTACCCAGTGCTTACGCACTAGGCTACAGATATTTCGCCACTCCGTGGCTTAAGATTTATTACTTTTGCAAGAAGTCCAATGATTAAGAAGGGCAAACACATAAGCTAGTTCCTACAATAAAACGCTGTTATTTACTTAAACTGTATTATCTTTAGTCGTTTTTACTATGCCTCTGCCGTTCCTTGGCTTTCATTCATAGGTTTTTTCTTAATAGGAGGCAAAGTTTCAAAACGTACTGCTCCTGCTTTAACCTCTTCTAAAGCTATTCGGGCTGTATTTTTAGAAGCTACAAACATTCTAGGTATTTGTCCGCTACGTAATTCTCTACAGCGTTTTGCTGCAACGTTGACAAGTTTGAATTTGCTATCTATAAACTCTTGATATTTTTCCATAATAAACCCCAACAAAATTAATCCGATTATTAGACAGAATGTTGAAAACACTTTAGATCTTCCTTACTTTTGTTACTTATGAGAGTCCTAGTTGAATATATACTTTTTTACCTTAATTTTCAGTTCACTCTTAGACATGTTTTGCTATTTTGTGAAAGAAATTAACCTCTTATAAAAGTAATCACCAGCTTTGCTCTATATTTTATTCTTTTTAATTGCCCAAAAATAAAGTCCTGTAGAGACAACACAATCCTTATTATTATTGTGTCGTCCCCACAGGACTTTAAGATTTTTATTTATAATAGTTCTTGACTCTTATGCCCTAAATTAAAGATATCTTGCTAGGTTTAAGAAAAGAACCTTTTATTAGTTAGTTATTCTTAAGTTGACACTACTGCACTTACTATTTATTTCTAACTTTTTAGACTTTATTCATCATTTGTGAAAGATTATCCATAGAAATATATGGAGTTATATCTACTCCAACTTTTGCAAAAATCATTGAAGTAATAATAGCTGAAGCAGCATGTTCTGCCATTAAGCTAAAGAGTTCAAAATCAGTTTGAGAAAAAGCTGGTTTGTGTGCTAGTAGATGATAAATTACTATTACTCCTATTACACGTCCAAAAGCCTTTAATGGTATACATGCTATAGGGTCTTGTGAATTATTATCTGTAGAAATAAAAATCTCTCCACTTTGTGCTGCTTTACTAATCACATTTTGCCCTAAGGGAAATATTTTTTGTTGGTTTAATGGTTCGCCTTCGCCAGCAATTGTTTGGAATTCTTTTGCTTGCTCATCTAACCAAAGAATAATAAATGATTCTGAACCAACTAAGTTAATTATTATTTCCTTGATGATTTCTATTACTTCAGTAAATTGCAATGTAGAGTGCAGACGGGAAATAGTTACATAAAGATTAGCTAAGGTTTCATTTTGTTCTTCTAGCTCTAAATAACGTGAGTAGTAATCTTGTGATTCTGTATCTGCTTTAGTTATTTCATGTTTTATATTTTCAAGCTCTTTTTGTAAACGGTTATTTTCTTTCATTGTAAACTCGAAGCGTTCTTCTAAAGAACCCATCATATCTTCGGGTTTAACACGTTCTGCTTGACTATCTGCATTATCAATTTTCTTTAATCCAGCGACCATTAAGCGCAAACGCTCATTTTCTCTTAGTAACTTTTGAGTAAATACTTTTGTTTCTTCTAATACTTTGATGATTAATTCTTGTTTACTTTTATCAGCCATAAATTTCCTTTTATTGGAGGGGCAATTTTGGGCATTATAGCAAGGCTAATTTTCTTATGCGAGGAAAATTGCCTATATATTTATGAAATTAATATTTTAAAAAGAAAAAATCCTTTATAGCTCAGCGGCTTTAGTCATAAAGTTTTCCGCTTCATTAGGAGGACAATACCTAGCAAGTTCTTGAATAAAAGCACCATAAAACTGATTTGGATCAAAATCTTGAATTACTCTAGCTTGTTCTGCATGCCTAATTGCACTAATTACAGAAAGAAAAACCTCATTTACTGAATGACCAGTAAAGCCAACTTTTTGCCTAGCCCAAGAAACAATAGCTTCTATTAAACTTGTTCTCTCAATATAAATAGGGGGTCTAGTCTTAAAGAGGGAAGTAAGCGAATCAGAAACAATTAATGGAGCTTTTCTATCTTCTAGATATTCAAATAAATCATTTAGTGCTCCTTCAAGGTCTACTTTTCCTACCCTTGCAGCAACGGTGCCTTTTGGTAAAGGTCTTGGCGCTAAATTAGATTGATAAGAAAAATTATCATTTCCTCTATTAGGTTGGTTACTTGGCGGTACAAATGAAGGTTGTAAGTAACTAGGCGGTATTGCTGGGCCTTGGTTTGGGTTTTGATAACTGCTAGGAGAATATTTTGGTGGTTGATAACTACTTTGTGATGGAACTTGGTATTCTGATGGAATTTGATATTCTGATGCTGATTGTGATGGAATTTGATATGGAGAAGATTGTGCTGATGCTTGATAAGGTGAAGAAGAATAGCTTTGTGGTGAAATAATATTAGGTCTAGGCATATTAGCTGAGCTATTGCTCATAGCTGCTTGTGGTCTAGGTGCTATACCGGCTGGAGGCGCGCTTATGCCTGTTGGAGGTGCGCTTATGCTAGTTGGAGGTGCGCTTATGCCTGTTGGTCTAGGTAAATTGGTTGAGCTACTAGCTAAACTACTGGCAGGAACAAGGTTTGCGCCTGGTAACTCTACTTGGAGCCTATTATATAGCTTTGTCAAATTAGCAAAAATATAGTCTATATCTTCTCTTACTTGCCTTGGGGCTTCAATAAATTTATCTGGGTGAAACTTTGTTGCTAGCCTGTAATAAGAGTTTTGTACTTCTTCTTGGCTAGGATCAGGGCTAAGACCAAAAATTACTCTTGCATCTTGAGTTGATACTCTATCTTTAATTAAAGCAATGTCTCGTTTTACTCTATCAAGATCTAGTGGTTGTGGTGCTTGAGCTTGTAGAGAGGCTAAAGGTGCTTGAGCTTGTAGAGGTGTTTGAGATGCCGTTACTTCTGAATTAAGTAACTCTGCTGGTATATTCATTTGTTCAGTAGTGCGAACAGTATATTCTGCTGGCAGTGCAGCAGCAGCCTTTTGTTGTAAAGCTTCTGAGGCAACCATTTTTCCTGTAGTTGCAGAGAGTTCTGCACTTTCTCCTTGCCTTAAAAGCCCTATTGAAAGCAAACCATAAAGAGCTTTTAAGGTTTTTAGAGGCGTTTCATGTACAGAAATTAACACTTTAATAATATCTACTGGTTGTTTAACTAGTTCTAAAATACGTTGTTCAATAGGTTTAAGTACAATAGATTGCAATCTAAGCAAGGGAATATCTGTGGGTACAAGCAAACGGTTAAGATCCCCTAATCCACGCCTAATCACTTCATGGTCTTCAATTCTACGTACTCCTTCTAAAATTACTGTAGCAGTAGAAAAACGAAGTTTTAAGTCTTCAGGAGCAAGATAAGCATCTCCTTCAGCAAACTCATAAACTCCAACTGTCCAGCTAAATAAAGAGTAAATAATATCTATTATTTGGAAGTTAACATAACTAATTAACTCTCTTGGGTTAAGAGCACCTTGTTCTACTAAAAAGTTACCTAAATGTTGTCCAGGAGTTAAAGCACCTAGTACCATATTTAGCTGCTCACGAGTAAGTTTGCCATGTCGAACTAGAGTTTCCCCAATACGATCTTCATTACGAGTACTAGAAGCAAAAACGATTTGTCCTAATTCAAAAAATACTTGTTTGCGCACATCTCCTTGGACAAGAACAAGAATTCCTGTCCGGCGATCTGTGTAAATAGTACGTAATAAATCTGGTAGACAAGCCGTAGTTAAAGTGCCTCGCATTATTTCCCTCTAAAAATTAACTTGATTTTGGCAAAGTGTAGAAAAAGTAAGCTATTATAGCATAGTAATTAACAAGCTAAAATTAATAGTTTCTTAATAATCCAAGCTAGATTTGTTTGCTAATTACAACCTCTTATTTAGCTGTAGTAATACTAAAAGCATCTTGTAACTCTACCATTGCAGTAAGAATTTCTTTATCAGCTTGCTCTAATTGAGATTGGCTTGCTCGTAGTTGCTGAAAATTATAAGCAGCTAACCCAATAATATAACCTTGGACAGATCCATTATATTTACTAATTCCTGTACTTAATTTTTCATGTTGGACTTCTAACTGTGCAGGTGGTGCAATTGATCTTAAAGAACGATTTAAGCTAACAAACCTATCAGAATGCTTTTTCATTTTTTCACGAAAAATATCTATAATTTGACGCACTGCTTTAGGATCTTTATTAGCATTTGCCTCTTTAAGAAACTCCTTTAGATCTAAAATAGTTGCAGACATTTCTGCTCGCACGTCTGATATTACTGGCTGTACATTGTTTTTATAGTTTTCTAAAACATCTGGTTTGATTGTAAGAGGTGTTTGTATAGGTGCTGGTGTAGTGTTTCCAAGAGTTGGTGTTGCAGTAGCAGTTTTAACAGGAGTTGGAGACTTTGTAACTTGATTTATTGGCTCAACTGATGGGGATGAAGTAGTTTGAAGAAGAAGAAGTCCAATAATACCAACAGCTAAAACAGCAACTATAACAGCAAAAATCATTACTCTTTGCATATTCTTCTCAGAAGAACATTTTGAGCATAAAGTATTAATATCATTAGCTGGATAACCACATTTTGTACAAGGGTAGCTCATAAATAGTTTTGAAATTCCTTAAATTTTTATCTTAATTTATTAAGAGTACTAATCTATTTTAGGGTTATCTTTTATAGGCTTAAGATCAAAGCTAGAGAAAATTTGCCTTAAAAGATAATAGTTTTTAACTCTTAATGTCATACTAGGGACATTTGACAATAGCTTAGTAGATATTCTTGGGCTTTAATATAACGAAATTTAAATAGCTTTGTAAAAATAGTTGCACTCTTGACAAAGATTGTGTCAAATAGTATGTAACTTTGGCAATAATTTTTAATATCCCAATTAAATTTAATAAAATTTTAGGAATATGTATGAAAAGTGTAGAAAGTAGTAGTTTAGAACAAGCTGCCGAAATTTGGCGAGCTAGTAAAGTAGCTGTAGCCTTAACTGGTGCAGGTATATCTGTTGCTAGTGGGATACCGGATTTTCGTAGCCCTGACGGTCTTTGGTCAGAGTTTGATCCAATGGAATATGCTACGCTAGAAACCTTTATTCAAGAGCCTGAAAAGGTTTGGAAAATGTTTTTGGCTGTTAGTAAATTAGCTAGACAAGCTACTGCTAATGCAGCACATAAGGCTTTAGCTGAGCTAGAAAAAGCTAGCAAGCTAAAAGCAATAATTACTCAAAATGTTGATGGTCTTCATCAATTAGCAGGTAGTAAAAGAGTAATAGAAATGCATGGCCGTGGTCGAATACTTGCTTGCCCTGAATGTGGTTATACTGAAGATGTACCCGAAGCAGGCTTACAGCCTGAGCCTGTTCCTTGTCCTAGGGCTAGAACTTTACCTGCTAGCCATCAAACTTATCATTACTTAAAACCTGATGTTATTTTGTTTGGTGAAGTATTAAAACATGAAGTAATGCAAGACATTATTCATTGGCAAAATAGCCTTGACCTACTAGTAATTATTGGCACTTCAGCAGATGTTCACCCTGCGGCAGCACTACCCACAGCAGTAAAAGCACTAGGTGGAAAAATTATTGAAATTAATGTTGAGCCTACTAGAATTTCTAGAACTCTCTCACCCTGTTTTCTTCAAGGCAAAGCAGAAGAAATTCTACCAGCCTTACAAAAATTAGTTTTAAGTTAATTTGTTTTACAGGGCGAATAGTTCGCCCTTTTCTATTTAAGATAAAGAAAGCAAACAGTTTGTTCCTACTTTCATAATGTTATGGAAAACATTACACATTCGCTCTTTGGTGTTGCACTTTATCGTAGTGGTTTTGAACGGTACATTCCCAACTCTATGCTGTTTTGGATAATTGGGGCAAATCTTCCAGATGTTGATGTTATAGTTAATTTGTTTGGAAAAACTGCCTATTTAGATCATCATAGAGGTTTTACCCATTCAATTCTAGGAGTAATTCTATTATCGCTATTGCTTTCTGCTGCTTGGTTTTTATTTGAGAAATATTTCTCCTCTCTTAATAAAGGAAAATCCCCACCAAAAGAAACTTCTATATCTTCACCTAATTGGTTAAGACTCTTTTTAGCTTCACTCTTAGCTGTAGGAACACATCCAATGTTAGATAGTTTAAATAACTATGGTGTTAAACCCTTACAGCCTTGGAGTCAAAAATGGTTTTATGGTGATTTAGTTTTTATTGTTGATCCTTGGATTTGGTTAATACTTGGTCTAGCAGTCTTTCTTTCTGGTATTCGATCACGAAATTTAACTGCTCTTTGGGCTGTTGTAGCATTTATTGCATGGCAAGTAATGTTTTTTTCTGGTCGAGTAGCTACTTTAGCTCTAACTATTTGGGCTGTTACAGTTAGCCTATTTGCCATTTTACGGTTTAGGCTAAAAGATAGAATTTTAGCTAGTAAGGTTTGGTTAGTTCGAGGAGCATTACTTTTATTTTGTATTTACTTAATAGGACTCTTTTATTTTCAAAGCCAAGCACTTAAAAAAACTGATCAATATTTGAAAACACAACTTGAAGAAAAAATAATAAAGTTTTCTGTTTCTCCTACTATTGCAAACCCTTTTTACTGGGAATTTTTAGCTGAAAGTCAAAGCTATTTTTATTATGGAACAGTAGATTTAATTAATAATACTATTACAGCACCTAAAAGAATTTTTGTTGATCGTAGAAGCCCTATCTTAGCAAAAGCCTTAAATACCAAAGAAGGCAAAGCTATGAAAACTTTTAGTCGTTATTTGATTGTCCAAGAAGAACCTACCTCAATAGGAACACAGGTAACTTTATGTGATGGGCGTTATGTAAAGGATTTTCAAAGCTCTCATCCTGAATTTGCTTGTATCAAAGTTCTAGTACCAAAATAATTATTATTAATGGTAAAAAGTTTTGATATAGTTTTTTTTAGTTCCTTGTGAAACAAAATTAATACTTATAATACTTAAAAGCTGATTTAGTTGATTAGTTGATTAGTTGATTAGTTGATTAGTTGATTTAATAGACTTGAGTAGTCAAGCTAAAGTTAGCCGCTTTTATTAATAGCTTATCATTCAAAACCTTTGGTAATAAGTTAGCGAAGGGGTTTCAAGATGTGATCACTTTTTAAGATCAACTTGATCACATTTATTGAGATCAAGTTGATCAGATCGCTGATCATATTGATTTAACGATCCAATATAGGGTTTATCTTCTGAATTTATAGACAATCTAGCCAATAGTTCTTATTTGATCACAATCTATTTAGTAGAACCCACTGACTCGACTAGTTGAGATAGCTCGCTTAATTTTTCTTTAAGTTGTGCTTGTTGTTCTTGTGAAAGGTTTTCTAAACGTAATTTTTTTAGTTGTTTTACAGCTTGAGTGGCAAGAGTTTGTAACTCAGGCGAAGAAACTTTTTTATCAATAGGCTGATTTTCTTGACCTAAAAGCTCATCTGTTTGCTCTTGAATTAATCGTCGAATGGCTCCTAATGATAAAGATTCATTAACAGCTTGCTCTAAAACATACTTTCTTATCTTAAGTGCTTGCTCTTCTGAACAACCTAACGTCTCACTTGTTAGCCGACTAATTACACGAGCTTTTGTATATTCTAATTGCCCAGCACGTAAAACCTCTAAAACATCGTTTGGTAAACGGCGTAGTGGTAAACGATGTTGAATAAATGATAACCAATTAGTCTTTCCTATAGCAGAAAAAACTACCTCTACTAATGCTGATAATTTAATAACAACGTTGTTATTAACTCGACTACGAGAAGTTTTATTTTCTGAATGCTGAGCAGCACGATGGTTATTCATTGCAAATAATAGCCTTAACACATCTCCATAAGGATCAGGATCATTTGGGCGTACAAAACTAGCAAAGTCCTCTTCACAATTTAATTTAAGTTTTAATAGTGCTAAATAGCCTTCAGTCTCTTCTATAGGATTAAGGTCTTCGCGTTGAAGGTTTTCAACTAAAGCTATTTGTAATGCATCCTCATCAGAAAGTGAACGAATAATAGTAGGAATATCTAAAAGCCCTGCTAAACGCGCAGCTTGCCAACGACGTTCACCTGCAACAATTTCATAACGGGGATTAGTTTGGTTAGAAGTTTGGCTAGAAGGGTTACTAGATTTTATCTCTCTTACAATAATTGGTTGTAGTACTCCACTTTGTTTAATAGATTCGACTAAGGCGTTTAATGCAGTAACATCTAGCCGGCGGCGTGGTTGATTAGGGTTAGGAGTTATTGTTTCAAGTAAAAGCCTACGAACAGTCACTGCATCAGCATCAGGAACAGCAGTGCTAGCAAATAAAGCATCTATTCCAAGTCTTTTTTTAGCCATTTAACAACCCTTCTACAAGTTTTTTAATATCACTATTACCTTCAAATCGTGGTGCATGAAGTTGTACAGGTAAAGCACGTGCAGCAGCTTCAGCAAATGCTACACCTCGTCTAATAGGAGAAAAAACCTTTAAGCGATTGCCAAAACGGTTTTGGATCACTTCATAAGTCTCTGTATTCAAACGAGTTCTAGAATCTAACAGAGTAGGAATAATACCAGCAATTTTTAGATTAGGATTAAGTAAACGAACCTTTTCTATAGTATCAAACAAATGTTTAGTCCCTCTTAATGCTTTAATTTCACATTGAACAGGTATTAGAATCTCATCAGCCGCTACCAAGACATTAATAGAAATATTACCTAATGAAGGTGGAGCATCAATTATTACAAAATCATAGTTTTCTTTAATTGGTCTTAAGGTTTCTCTTAGTCGTAGTTCTCGCCCGATTTCAGCATTAAGTAAAAAGTCTGCCGTAGCTAAGTCTATTGTAGCTGGGACTAAATCCATACCATGTAAATGGTGTATTGGGACTTTTTCACGATGGATCATTGCATCAAATAGGCTATGTTCTATCTGATCTGTATTTAGCCCTAAAAACTCAGTTAAAGATGCTTGTGGATCTGCATCTACAAGTAACACTTTCTGGTTACTTTGAGCTAGTTCATAACCTAAGTCTCTTGTTAGAGAAGACTTACCCACTCCGCCAGCTTGATTAAATATTGCTATTGTACGTGTTATTGCCAAAATTAGCTCCTTAGCCAAGATCAATACTTTGGTTTAGCCCGCAAAGTTTATTAACAGTTGAAATAAGTTTATTAACAGTTGAAGTAAAACCATTAACAGTTGAAATAAAACCCTTGGATTTTCTGTAATTTATGATAATAACTCTGCTAGGCTCATTTAAGCATTGTTTATCCTGTATTATGGAAAAATAAGATGGTTTTTAAGAGGTTAATATCTCATAAATCACAAATTTTGTCATTAGCACTATCACAAGATGACATATAAGCGAAATAAGCCTCTTATTACAACTGTTAATAGTGACCCTTGATCTTAGGTTGATCTAGCTTGATCTTAACTTGATCTGAATTGATCTAGCTTGATCTCAAAATTGATCGTATTAATAGTTGGGATCAAAACTGTTAACAGATGAAATAACATATTATTAACAGTTGGAAGAAATGTTATTAACACTTGTAGTTACAACTATTAACACTTGCAGTAAGAGATATTAACACTTGAGATCAAAACTATTAATAGTTGGAAGTAAATGTTATTAACAGATGAAATAAAAAACTATTAACAGTTGCAATAAAAGTAGTAACAGTTGAGATAAAAGTAATAACAGTTGGAATAACAATAAAACGTTAAGTCAAATGTTTTGTTATAGATACTTGAATAGTCGAGCTTGCTATATATATATGTTTATATAAATGTAAATATAAATGATCAATATATATATAGATATGTTTACATATTAATAGATGAGTTAAAAGTATGTTGGAGGAAATGTTTATGGATAAGCGGCTAGACCAAGAACCACGTGCTAAATATGCAAGAGCTACCCCAAAGATGCACAGTAGCGAACAAGTAGAATTAGTACGCGTTTCTTTAGATGAATTTAACTTGGCAACCTTTCCTGTTTCTGTGCTAGATAAAAAAGCACAGCGTAGCCACGAACCACTTCAATTTCATGATGTAATTTTAGTTGGTGGCCGACAAGTTGAACGACAATGGAAAGTGTTTCCACATGCTGAAGAAGGTTTTCCTGGACCAGCCGATGATGATGTATTAATGGCGCTCTTTGAATTAACTAGAGAACAAGGTGGTGCAAAGAAAATCTTTTTTACTCGCTATCAATTATGTAAAAAACTAGGCTGGCCACTTAACACTTTTTATTATAGTCGAATAGAATCTAGTTTTCGTAAACTAGCTGGAATTCATATTGAAGCTACTAATGCTTTTGGTGATCAAGAACGTAAGAAGTTTATTAATATGGGTTTTACAATTATTCAGGAATATAAACTCTTTGATGAAACTGCTGGAAGAGAAAAACTGTCTTATGTACTTTGGTCAGACCGTATTGCCGCTTCTATTAGTCAAAAGTTAACTAAATATCTTGATGCTAGTTTTTATTTTGAAGTTTTAGAAACCCCTCTAGAAAAAAGATTGTTTCGTTATCTAGATAATCAGTTTGATCAAGGACTAGTACAACTCTCATTAAATATTCATGGATTGTGCTATGAGCATTTAGGCGTAGCTAGACGCTATCGCTATACTTCGCAATTAATGCAGAAACTAGAAGGACCATTACAAAAACTAGTTAATAAGGGGTTTTTGCTTCGCTGGCGGCTAGAAGGAGAAATCCTTTGGCTAACGCGTGCAGAAGGTTTTGCTAGCCGAGTTACATTTTCTATTCCCTATAGTGAGATGTTAAATGATATTTCTGCTGCTACACAATCTGCACAATCTGCACAGTCTCTACAATCTACACAATCTACACAAGAGAGCGCTGAAGCTAAACGAGCTAAGAAAAAAGTTGAAAGTAAACCAATAGAACCCATTATAGAAAAAGATGAAAATTCTACACTAGTTAAAGAGCTTTCTTTACGTGGTGTAGAGATTGGAGTAGCAAGAGATATAATTTCACGAACAAGTGGTTGTGAAGAAGAAATAATGGAGGCAATAAACTATTTTGATGCTGAATGTGCTAGAGGAAAAAGATTTGATAATCCTGGAGGATTACTAGTAAGTTTAATTAAGAAATGTCTTCCTCAAGAACAATTTCCTTCTTCACGTAGCCCTCAAATAATAAGAAAGGCTACTCCTAAAACACCTATTAAAAGTAGTTCTAAAAAAACTAGTTTATTTAGTCAAGAAAGCACTAATGCTACAGATTTATTAATGGCACGAGCCGAACTTCAGTATCAAGAATATGTTATAGAAACAGGTCGTCGAGCCTATGAAACACTTTCTTTAGTAGAGCAAAAGAGATTGCTTAGTAGTGCCCAATCTGAGTTACAATCAGGAATACATGCAAATAAATACCGAAGAATGCCATCAGAAAAATTTGCTGAACACTTGCGCACTAATGTAGAAACACAGTTAAGCCGTCAGTTGGCAATGTCTTTTGAAGACTGGTATCAACAATGGCTGATGGATGGAAAAAAACGGTAACTAAGACTTATAGTTTGCTAATAGGAAAGGAGGAAAGCTTGTGAGAGGCCAAATTCAACAAAAAAAATATAGCAGAGCCATTGTTACTTTGGTAATGCTATTTACACTGATAGTGAGCTTATTTCCCATAGATTTTGTTGGTGCTCAAACCAGCAATACTAATGTTACAGTAGATCTTGCTAATAATAATGCTGCTGATATTACTATGTTTGGTGGTGCTAACACCATGGCAGGTTCATCTATAGCAGTAGGTGATATTAATGGTGATCGTATAGATGATCTAATTATAGGTGTACCAAGTAGTGATGGGCCTGGTGGTAGATCTCAAAGCGGGGAAGTAAAAGTATTTTTTGGTGGAGCAAATTTTCGAGGTAACTTTGATTTAACCTCAATGCGAGGAGATGTACAAATATTTGGTGCTAGTACCTTTGACCTACTAGGAACAAATGTTGGCTTATTTGATGTTAATTCTGATGGCATACGCGATCTTGTTATGGCTGCCCCAGGTGGTGATGGCTTAAATGATTCTAGAAATAATGCAGGTGAACTCTATGCACTATTTGGTGGTAATGGGTTTAGTTCTGCTGTTATAGACTTATCTATTACTAGACCTGGACTATTAGCTATTGGCCCAACTGCTGGTTCACAGATTGGTAGTAGCTTAGCTGGAGCAGATCTTAATGGTGATGGTAACCAAGATTTAATTATAGGCGCTCCCTTAGGCGGTCAACAAAGCTCTGGTATTGTACTGGCATTAAGAGGAATTAATATTAGTGTTGGTAACTCGCAAACAGTAGACCTAGGCGGTAGCCAAGACCTAGTGTTTTCTGTAACCACTGCTGTACCTAATGCACGTTTAGGTACCAATGTGTCAGCAGGTGATCTTAATGGTGATGGTAGACAGGATTTAATCTTTTCTGCTCCAGGTTTAACCAATGGTAATGCTGTAACTGGCGGAGTACTGGTGCTTAATGGCCCAATCACATTGCAAAAACCTACAGGTACAATAACACCAAACTTTATTAGTATGGGGCCATCTAATGCCTCTCGTTTTGGTGAAGGACTTGCAGTAGGTGATATTGATGGTGATCAAGTAGATGATTTAATTGTTAGTGCTCCAGGACAATCTGCTAATGGTCGTGCTAGTTCTGGTCAAACTTATGTCTTTTATGGTGGTGCTACTATTTCAGGTACTAGAGATTTAGCTACTACCACCGCAGATGCTTCCTTTGCTGGTGCAAACCCTGGTGATCAATTAGGTAGCGCTCTTTCTATTAATCCAGGAACAACAACCCCTGCATTAAGTGTTTCTCCACTCCTACTTGCTGATATTAACCGAGATGGAATGAGAGATTTAATTGTTGGTGCTCCAAGTTCTACTAATCCTGCTGGTCGTCCTCGTAATGGGCAAGCCTTGATTTTCCTTAAAGGCGGAAATCGTTTTGAGCAAAGAGATATACAAACTAAACCAGCCGATGTAACTATCTTAGGTTCACGTGCTAATGATCAAATTGCAAATAGATTTGCAGTTGGTGATATTAATAATGATACTAAACCAGATTTAATTATTGCTGCTCCAGCTTCACCTGGCCCACAAAATCGCACAAATGGCGGAGCAATCTTTGTAGTATCAAACTTTAACCTTAATGCTCAAGGTAATAACCAACCTCCAGTTCTAAGCGCAGTAGCTAATCAAACTGTTCCTGAAACCTCTACTGTAATGGTAGACTTTTCTGCTCTTGATCCTGATGGAGCTATTACTTTTTCTGTAGACCGTCCTCCAACACCAAGCTTTGTTACCTTACAAGATCTAGGCGGTGGTAAAGGTCGCCTTGTTATCTCTCCTCCTGCTGGTAGTAGAGGGAGTTATACTATTGCACTACGCGCGACTGATAACGGCAATCCTCCATTATTTGATGCTAAGAGTTTTAGTTTAACCGTAACTCCTCCAGGGCCAATAGTAACAGCCGTTGCTTTTGATGGTAAGAGCCTAACCGTTATTGGTACTCGTTTTGGTGCTAATCCAAAAGTAACAATTAATGGTGTTGATAGGTCATCTAAAATTAAAACCGCTTCAGACACTCTAATTAGTGTTAAAGGTAAATCTAAGAAATTAGGACTAGTTCCTGGTGCCAATATGATTATAATAACGGACTCAAGCGGGGTTTCTTCCCCTGTATTTGTCCTAAACCTATAGCTAAAACTAGACTAATTAAAAACATAAAACCCCAGTCTAGAGTTGACTGGGGTTTTTACATGAAAAGGTACACTTAAAATGTCTAAACCAACAATTCCTGCTTTGCTTAGTACTAGAGCACAAAGCAGTCCAAATAAAACTTTTCTTTACTTTGAAGACTTAAAGGTCTCTTACAAAGAGCTAGACTTAATTACTAATCAAGTAGCACATGGCTTAAAAACACTTGGGCTAAAACCTCAAGATAAACTTTGTATACTCCTGCCTAACTCACCTGAATATGTTTACTTATTTCTTGGTGCACCAAAACTAGGTGTTACTGTTGTGCCAATAAATACCGCTCTTAAACAAGAAGAAATTGCCTATATTATTGATAATTCAGATGCTTGCGCCATAGTGATCACTTCTAACCATCAAGAACTAATTAATAATATAAAACTTACGTCTGATAAGCTAAAGTATATTTTATTAGTAGGAGAGCAATCTTTATCACAAGAATTAGAGGCGGGTTGGAGCAATTTTTCAGGGTTATTAAAAGCTTCTAATGAGCCGATAGATTATTCTCAATCAGACTCAGTAGTATCAATTGTTTATACATCAGGAACAACAGGTAAGCCCAAAGGGGTAATGCTTACACAAAGTAATTATTTTTATGATAGTGCACAAATAGCATCAACATTTGGAATGGTAGAAGAAGAGCGGGCAATGTGTATTTTACCGCTCTTTCATGTTAATGGGCAGGTAGTAACTATTTTGACACCCTTACAAGTAGGGGCAAGTTTAGTATTAACTACAGGTTTTTCACCTAAAACATTTTTTGCTGACTTGACCCGTCATCAAGCAACAACTTTTAGTGGTGTACCAACAGTTTATTCAATTTTGCTTAATTTACCAGATCGTGAAAAATATGATCTAAGCAAATTAAGGCTTTGTATTTGTGGTGCTGCTCCAATGCCTGTAGAGTTATTTAATCAATTTGAGAAGGCTTTTAATACCATTATTATTGAGGGTTATGGGCTTTCTGAAGGTACATGTGCTTCTACAGCTAATCCTGTTAATGGTGAACGTAAAATAGGCTCTATTGGTCTAGCATTGCCAGGACAAGAGGTAAAGATCTTTGATGATCAAGACAAGGAAGTTAATATTGGTGAAGTAGGGGAAATTGTAGTGCGTGGCCCAAATGTAATGTTAGGTTATTATAAAAATGAGGCTGCTACTTCTGAAACTTTGCGTAATGGATGGCTTCATACAGGTGATCTAGGTCGTGTTGATAGTGAGGGCTATTTCTATATTGTAGGCCGCAAAAAAGAGATGATTATTCGTGGTGGAGAAAATATTTATCCTAAAGAGATCGAAGAGGTACTTTATCTTCACCAAAGCATTCAAGAAGCTGCCATTATTGGCTTACCTGACCCTATTTGGGGGGAAGAAGTTGGTGCGGCTATTATACTAAAAGATGGTATGTTACTTAATAAGGATGATATTATCTCTTTTTGTCGAACTCATTTAGCTGATTATAAGTGTCCTCGACAAGTATTTTTTTGTTCCTCATTTCCTAAAACTGCCACTGGGAAAATACAAAAAAATAAGCTAGTAGAACAAGTTTTGTCATAAATCATTAATTATTTGGAGAGAGCAATGAATAAAATAAGCAAAATTATAATGGTATTTTTGCTAGTAACTATGATGTCTTGTCAAAAAACCGCAGTAAATTTATTAACAGAAGAGATCTTTGCTAGCACAGCAAAAAAACAAGTAGAAGTTGCTAAGCAAAAAGCAGAAACCTTAAAACTGGCTACAGGTCTTAAGATTGTTGATGCTAGTAGCATTATTTTTCCTCAAGAAGAAGGTAATGCAGGTGAGATTTATTGGCCAGTTTTTAAAAATCATATCAATTCACGTACACCAGAAGAACAAGCCTTATTAGGGCAAATGAATGCTGTTTCACAAGCTTTTGATACAGAATTTAAAGCAGCAGAAAACGCAAAAATAACGCCACAATTAATTGAACTAGCTAAAGCAGAAGCACAAAAACTTGCTGAATTACCAGAGTTAGCTGAATTAGAAAAAGGTGCTAAGCGTAAAAAAATGAGTTTAATTGGTGAGTCTATTGTTATTCCTGAAAACCTTCGTTCTATTGAACCTGTTCCTCCAGCACTAATAAAAGGCTTTGCTATTTCCTTACTTAGTAAAGCATTAATAAAAGAAGCTGCTGGTGATAAAGCAGCAGCCGAAGCCGCTTTACAAACAATGGTTGCCTTTGGACAACATTTTGCCCAAGATGCCAACTATTATCATTACCTTAATGGTATGTCAGTAATTTTATCTGGCTCACTAACACTAAAACAATTTTATGAGCGTACAGGTAATAAAGAAAAACAAGCTGCTGCTGAGAAAATTGAAAAAGAAACTAGTGAACAATTAGCCCAAGTTTATCAATTAGGCGCAGTTGATTCTGATAGACAAGTCTTTAATATTTTAGATGGATTAGGCTTTTTAGATGATGGTCTTCCAACTCTTACTGCTATTGCTACAAGCGAAACAGTACCCGCAGGTCTACGTGCTAAAGCTGTAGAAAGTCTTTTTGCTGGCTATACTTTTCGCTATTTAATGGCGGTACGTTCTGGAAAACCTCTTGATACTACACAATATGCACCCCCTTCAGATGCTAGACTCCAAGCCCTAACACAAGTAGCCTCTTCTAGTAACAAATCTCTATCACAAATGGCTAGTAGTGCTAAAGCAACATTAGAAAAAATGAAGGGTCAAAGTAGCCCAGACCGTGGTAAATATTGGAAAGAAATTTCTGAAACAAAGAAATAAAACTAATATCTAACATATTCTCTAAAAGCACAACTAATTTTTAGTTGTGCTTTTTATTTAGTAGAAGTTAATTTGAGTCCTATAAATAGCACCATACTAAAATATTAAGCAAAACTTATACTCTAAAATTTTAGAGTAGATAAATCGTAAAAATTTAGCATTATTTTAGCTGTAAGATCCTTCTTATTGCTGGACTTAGACATCAAAAAGTTAGGCTGGAAAAACTCAGAGAATCATCAACAATGGGTTTAAGCAAGCACTAAATTAGTGTTAAATACTAAAATTATCAAAATCTATTGTCTGAGTTAATAATTAAAATTAATTCCAGTTTATTTTAATTGGCTGTAAATAACGTAGTCAAAGAGATTATAAACTTTAAGGAGATGTTTATGAGTAAAAAAGGTTTTGAATACTTTTTAATGATGGTTTGCTTTGTGATATTAACTACAGTTGCAATTCCAAATGAAGTCATGGCACAAAGAGGAAGACATCATAGAGATGAAGATAGAAGGTATCAACAGCGTTACACTAAACGCCAAGTAGCAGAAATTATTAGACGAGTTGAAGAAAGTAGCAATCGCTTTCGTCAAGACTTAGATCGTGATTTAGATAGAAGTAGACTAGATGGCAGTAAGAAAGAAGATAGAATAAACGACGATGTAAGAAGATTTGAAGATGCTTTTGATAGACTGCGACGTGAGTTTGATAATAGTGATAATTGGTGGGAATCTAGAAATAATGTACAACAGGCACTTGATTTTGCAAGACCTGTAGCTACTAGGCTTCGTAACAACCGGTTTAGCTCAAATGTACAAAATCAATGGAGAAACCTAAATGCAGACTTAAATAGACTTGCTTTTACTTATAATCTTCCTCGAATATAGATAGTTTAATATTCTACAAGTTGGATTTGTAGATTTGTAGATTTGTAGATTTGTAGATTTGTAGAAAAGTTAACAGTCTAATAGTTCTGAGTAGTTAAAGAAAAACAGGCATATAGTTGGCTATGTGCCTGTTTTTCTTTTGCTTAAACATATAGGCTAATAAAATGACAAAACAAATTGATAACAAAACTTTTTGGCAAAAAGAAGAACGTATTTTTCGCCAAATATATCAACTAGGTATAGAAAAATATTTTAACTTTTTTATACCTAATATCTATTGGGCTTTTAGTAGTAACCATAATGCAATATCTTGTATGGATGAAGGTATTAGCGATGGAAAATTGCGTGTAGGTGGTTCAGGTATCTTTGAGTTTAATGATCAAACAAAACTACTAAACCTTTTAATATCAGCAAATATTGATGTTATTACTACACATTCTGATTGTGGTGGAGCACGTCTAGCCTATTCTAATAAATTTAATATCGAACCAGAAGCTATATCAGATGATGCAATAGAGCAATACACTATTAATTGGGGTAAAGAATTAACTTCTAATCTAAATGAACTATATAAAAACCAAAATAAATATAAACAAGTTTTTTATCAACACCTTGGTATTAAAGAAATGACTAGACCAAAGGGCTTTCATCCAGCACGAATGCTTTATATAAACACTACTCGATCCCCATTTAACCCTAATCGTGTAATAGGGCTTCCTTCAGGTTATGTTATTAGTCGAGGATACTTAACTAGAGAACAAACACAAAACTTTGCTAGCCGTTGTCTTGCAATTTCTTTTGGTAAATATGGGTTTGGAGATTGGTTAACAGAAGATAACCCTTTTATAGTTAATATTATTATTGATGCTTTAGATAAAAATTGCTCTTTACCTATCTTAATAGATGAAATAAAAACAGTAACTAAAGCTTATGGAAATCGTGTGGCTATTGGCAGTTTTGCTAGTAATTGGATAGGCTTTAACTCTATGGGAAAACAAATAGATTTTTAAAACTAAATAAACCAAGCATATAGTAATTAGTAGCTATATACCTGGTTTGCATAAGTTTAAGAATATAAAACTAAACAAAATCACTTGGCTATAAAGCATCAGGATCTAAGCCTAACTCTCTTAGCTTAGTTGCTAACCGCTCAGCCCGTTGTTTTTCTGTTTCAGCCCGCTGTTTTTCTGTTTCAGCCCGCTGTCTTTCTATTTCAGCAAATTCAATACCTGTAGGGATGATTTGACCATTTTCATCAGTCCAACGTAGCCAAGTTTCATAGTAAGTATGTTCAAACTCGCCTTGCCAAAGAGTAAGACCTAAACCTATATGTGGAAGCTCTCTTTGGTTAAGTCGTACATAGCTTCTAAATTGCAAAGTATAAATAACCAAAAGCTCTTCAGATAATTGTTTATATGGGTCAAAAATAACATAGTAAGGAATACCCATATGTGCATAACGAGTCATTTTTTTAGTAGTTTCTTCACCAACTTTATTAGAAACTATTTCAATAACTACCTCAGGAACTTTGCCAAATTCCCAAACAAAATAAGAACGATGCTGTTTTTTATGCCATTCAGGATGAATTTCTACATCTAGACTAAGAAGCACATCTGGAACTATTGCTGGTAGGTTAATGCTGTTAAACAAACCTACATTAGCTGTAACTACAAAAGGTCTGTTATTAGGCAATTTCCAACAGCTATAAAGGGGTTCTGTTAGAAGTCTTTCCTGTTTTTCTGTCAAAATATTATCCACTGGCTCATCATCCTCAGTAATAAGATGGTCTATGTCAATATTTAAAATTGCTTCTGACATTTTTGCCTCTGTTTCTTTAGTATATATAGCTAGGATATTACTAAAAACTGTACCAGGTTTTCAACAAAAAATTGGATTTTTATTGCTAACTCTCTAACGCTTTAATAACTTCAGGTAGCCCTTCTAAAACCCATTCAGGCTGATAATCAACCTTGTCTAAATCTTCACGGGTGCTAATACCTGTTAATACCATTATGCTTTGAATTCCAGCACGCTTAGCCCCTAAAATATCTGTTTCTAAACGATCCCCTAAAGCAATAGTATTTTCTTTGTTAGTTCCTAATCTTAACATTGCTTGTTGATACATAATTGGCTCAGGTTTACCAATTATTATTGGTTCTATCTCACTAGCCGTTTTTAAGGCTGCTAAGACTGCCCCATTACCATGAACTACACCTCGTTCTGTTGGGTATGTTGTATCTGGGTTAGTCCCTAGAAAAGTTGCTCCAGCACGAATATTAAGTGTTGCTTGAGCAAGCTTTTCCCAACTTAACCCACGATCCATTCCACAAACTACATAATCTGAACTTCCAGTTGTAAGCTCAAATCCCATCTCTCTTAAAGGCTGTTTTAAGCCTTCTTCTCCAATAACAAAAACACTTGCGCCTTCTTTTGCAATGCCTTTTAGATAAAGTGCTGTAGCCTGAGAAGAAGTTAAAACCTCTTCTCTAGTTACACTTACACCCATCCCTAATAATTTTTCCTGAAATTGTTCTGGGGTACGACTGGCATTATTAGTGGCTAGTACAAACTTAATATTACGGTTTCTTAGTAACTCAAAAAACTCTATTAATCCTGGTAAAGGTTCTGTGTCATGCCAAAGTACCCCATCCATATCAATAATTAAAGCTGCTAAATTTTTTAATGTGCTTACCATCCTCGCTCCCGTACTGTACATTCACCATTTGGATGCCCCATAATCAAAGTATGGGCAAGGTTAATAAATAATCCTACTTCCACTACACCAGGAAGCATTTTAAGTGCTTTTTCAAGCTCAGGTGGGTTTTCAATTGGATAAAAATCACAGTCTAGAATGTAATTACCATTATCAGTAACATAGTTTTGGCCATCTCTTTGACGTACTGTATATTTACCACCCATACTTTCAATACGCTTAGCCACCACTTCCCAACCAAATTTTACTACTTCTACTGGTAAAGGAAATTTACCTAATTTCTCTACAGCTTTATTAGGGTCAACAATACAAATTTGGCGTTTAGTAAGCGAGGCTACTACTTTTTCCCTTAAAAGTGCTCCACCACCACCTTTAAGCATATAGAAGTTACCATCAATTTCATCTGCACCATCAATAGTAATATCTAAATGTGTTACATCCTTAAACCCTACTAGTTTAATTCCAAGTTCAGTGGCTAGTTGTGCTGAAGCTTCTGAAGTAGGTATAGCAATAATATTTAATCCTTCTTTAACTCTTTCACCAAGTCGTAAAATGGCAAATCTAGCTGTAGAGCCTGTCCCTAAGCCTACTGCCATTCCATCTTGAACTAAATTAGCAGCATAAGTACCGGACACTTGTTTGGGGTCTAGTTCGCTTGACATAGCTTGCTCCTTAAATTGTTTTGGAATAGTTGTTTAAAGTTTCTATTTTGAGGTGTATTTTAGTTTTGGTAGAACGCGTTAGTATATAGCAAAAAGCAGATATGCTCTAGAAAATTTTTTGATTAAAAGTCTTGAAAATTTTTTTGAAAAGATTTTGATAAAAGATAAGAGAGGTGGCTCGGGCCGGACTCGAACCGGCACGCCAGTCACCCAGCAGCGGATTTTAAGTCCGCTATGTCTGCCTAATTCCATCACCGAGCCATTTGTTTGAAGGCGAGATTGTACATTGAGATTTTAAATCTTTCCAGTCTATTTAGCAGATTTTTTGGAAATTTTTGCAGGTAAATTTTAAATCTGATTTTTCTGCTATATTTCTCTACTCTTTTGTATTTCTTTCGCTGTTGATAAAGTTAATAACAACGTTGTTATTAACTTCAAACTTTTCTTATCTAGATCCATTTTCAAAGCCATTAGAACATAAACAATTCTTAAACCATTTTTAATAACAACTAAAATTATCCTAAAAATAAAGTTAATAACAACGTTGTTATTAACTTTGTTTAATATAAATTGATCATTCTTTTTAATTCTTGGTAATAGGCTAGCCTTGAAAGGCTAGTCTATTTGGGATTGGGCGTAATTTATCTAAAAACTTAAACGGAAACCAAACTGAAGTTGCCTTGAAGGAAAGGCACTAATAAACTGACTAGGTGCTGCCTCAAAACGGCTCCCTGATTTAGAAGGTAATTGAAAATTACCTTGGGCATCAGGAAAGAAATTTCTTGATACATCACTAATATTAGTACGGTTAAATAGATTAAAGGCTTCAAGATAAACTAATATCTTATAACGCTCCTTAATACTAATATTTCTAGTTAGACGAAGATCCATATTAGCAAACCCAGGCGTTATTCCTAAATTACGTCCTAAGAAAGCCCCATTAACAAAAGGTCTATCTCCAGGAGGATTATCACCATTTTGATTTAGATCTGTTCCTGATAAAAGATTATAAGGACGACCAGAATTTAAGTTAATAATTGTAGAAAGCTGAAATCCTGTTAAGAAAGGGTTTTTAGTATAGTTTAAATCCCAAGTTCCTGAAAAAACAAACCTACTTCTTACATCTTGAACCGAAAGAGCACGCTCATCACCAGGACGTAAAGGATCCAAAACTTCTTGGAGGTCTGTACGAAAATCAATAAAATTATCAAGCGCTTTAGAAAAAGTATAATGACCATTAAAACCAATATTTTTAGAAAACCGTCTTTGTACTGAAACTGTAAAGCCACTATAATAACTATCAAAACTTGACTCAAATTCAAAAACATTTCCATTTGTTGGATCAACACGTCCAGTAAGTTGACTCCCTACAGGATCATTTGCAATTGGACGTACAACAGGGTTTATATTACGGTTTGAGAAAAGCTTAATACCACGTACAAAGTCATAGTTTAAAGATAATATAGTTTGTGTCCCTAATTGATAATCTATTCCAAAACTTGCTTGTTGAGTATAGCTATTACGAAGGTCTTTTTGATAAGTAAAAGTTTGACTAAGTTGAGGAATAAAAGTAACCCCTGCTGGAAGAGTTGTAGATACAGGAAAACGGTTTCCTGGTTGAGCAAAAGCTAATACAGAAAATGGAAAAGGAATAACAGGAATTTTAAGCGCTCCACTACTTAGAGTTTGAATAGCAGTAGTTGCCCCTGTAACCTGTAATCCACTAAAAAATATTCCATAAGACGCATGAATATTAGCTTTTGGCAATTTAGCTGGCTGATAAGCTAAAGCAATACGAGGACTAAAATTCCCATTATTTTGAGGTGCTTTATCAATACGTACTAAATCATATCTTAACCCTAGTTTAATTAATAAATTAGAACATACTTTAATATCATTTTGAACAAAAGCAGAAAATGCTTTTTGAGGAACTCTTAGCCTTGTATCTCCAAAACCTTGAGCATAAGCTTGAGGTAAGCTTAAATCTGCTAAAGGAACATTTTGAGGAAATCCTGGTGCTAAAGCAGGTAATTGACTAGCTAAAGCCATTAAAAACCCTCTCTGTGCAGGTGTTCTTAAACTAGGATCAAAAGCTTGTATTGCACTAAAAGCTGGAAATGCAGGGTTCCCTAGTAAAGCAGCAAAATCTAGTGGGACAAAAAATGTTAGTCCTCCTGGAAAAATAGGAACATCTGTATTAGAAGGAAATAAATTATAAAGGTAGTCAAAACCAAACTTAATTTGCTGCCGATTACGACTTAAAGATACTGTGTCAACTACTTGATAAATTCTTTCTTGACGATTTTGAGGTAAAAAAGTACCACGCCCAAAATTAACTCTTCCTTCTGGAACAAATAACCCAACCTGCGGCCCTTCACCTAAAGGAATAACTCTTTGATCCCGACGACTATATAAAAACCTGGTTTCATTAATTAAATTAAGTTTTGTACTACTATAAGTATTAGTAATAGCAATTGCTTGATCTTTAAGTTTTTGTATTCCTCCATTTGTCTCTGCTGTCAATGCTCCAAATGGCTCTAATTGTCCATTATAGGTTTTACTAATATTATAACGAACATAAAGAGTATCATTTTTAGAAAGCTGACCATCACCCCTAGCTAAAAATTGTGTAGAACCTAAAGAAAATGGAATAGGCCCATTTCGTAACCCAAAACCAAGCTTATTAGCTGAATTGATTACATCATTACTAATAGTGACAAAATTGTTTTGCTTAACTGATAAACGCTCAAAAGAACTAAAATAAAAGGCTTTATCTTTTTTTAGTGGCCCACTTAAACTAGCACCAAATTGATATTGTTTATAAGGTGGTTTAAATGGTGTAAATACATCTCTAGTGCTAATAGTATCATTACGGTTTAGGAAAAAGAGTCCACCATGAAGCTCATTACCTCCGCCACGAGTAACAATATTGACTATCCCACCTAATGCACGACCAAATTCAGCAGAATAACTATCACTTACTACTTGAAATTCTTGTACTGCATCTTGTCCAAAAGTAGAGCGTACTGTACCTGCAAAAGGATCATTATTATCTAAACCATCAATTGTAATATTGTTAACTCTAGCTGATTGTCCATTAAATGAAATTCTAGAAGTATCTGTAACCCCTTGTTTAGGAATACGATCTATAGTTGCACGAGGGGAAGTCAAGGTAAATTCAATAAAATCACGGCGATTAATAGGTAAATTACTAATTACTTGGCTACCAATATTAGTGCTTCCTTCTGTTTTGCCTTGACTAATAGCACTAGAGGATTGCACTAGTATGATTTCAGAGTTACCACCTATATTAAGATTAAAACTAACTAGTGCCGTATTTCCTAAAACTACTTCAACTGTTGAAACTATAGGGCTAAACCCTTCAGCAGAGACAGTTGCCTCATATGTTCCTGGAACTAGCTGAGGAGCTAAAAAAGAACCATCATCATTTGAATTAATCTCACGAACAAAATTAGTTTGAATACTACGAATTTTTACTGATGCTCCCCCAATAGCTTTTCCTTGCGGATCAGTCACTGTCCCTGTTACATTGCCAGTTGTTGCTCCTGCTGATTGTGCTTGTACAAAGGTAGTAGTACAAAAAATAATCATTAAAACAATCACACTAACCCATAAAAACCCTTTAACCCAGCCTGTCATGTTTTGTTTTCTCCCTACTTTTATGACTTATAAAAGATATAAACCTAAATTATTTATAATAGTCTAAGTTACTAGTTAAATTAAAAGGAAAAGTAAGTTATCAAAGGCGAAAAACATTGCATCAGATAATTTTGTTAGTATACTTGCCGCTATGTTTTTGTATTATATTGCCTTTGTCTATTTAACCTATGGATACTAGTTTTCCAACTTCTCACCATCTAAACAAGCCCAATATTGTAATTATTGGCGCTGGTGCTGCTGGTTTGATGGCAGCAATTTGGGCTGGGCGCACTAATCCTAACCGCAACATTATTATTTTAGATGGTGCACGTACAATTGGAGCTAAAATCTTAGTTTCTGGTGGTGGACGCTGTAACGTTACTCACTCTAAAGTCGATGCACGCGATTATGCTGGTGGTACACGTAATGCAATTCAAAAAGTGCTACGTCGTTTTGAAGTTACACAAACTATTAGTTTTTTTCGTCAACTAGGTGTTGAGCTAAAACAAGAAGAAACCGGCAAACTTTTTCCTGTAAGTGATAGTGCTAAAACAGTGCTAAACGCATTATTGGCAGCAGCTAACAAAGCCAATGTAATTATCAAATACCCTCGTCGTGTTGAATCTATTACTTGTCTTGATGATAAGTTTCAAATTAGTGGTGAATGGGGTGAGATAATAGCAGAACGAGTTGTACTAGCTACAGGTGGTCAAAGCCTTCCAAAAAGCGGTTCTGATGGACAGGGCTATCAATTAGCCAAATCCTTAGGGCATAACATTACACCACGTATTTTGCCAGCGTTAGTACCTTTACTATTACCACCAAACCATTTTATTTGTAATTTAAGTGGTTTAACCTTACCAACTACATTAGAACTACGTGGCAGTAAAGGCGAAAAACTTATTGCCTTTACTAATTCGACTCTTTGCACACATTTTGGATTATCTGGGCCATCTGTGCTTGATATTAGCCGTTATTATCTTAATGCTAAACTTGATGATGCCCGTACAATATTAACTATCAATTGGTTACCAGATAAATCTCGTGAAGATATTGAAAAAGAGCTACAAAACCTTAATCGCTTAACCTTGTTAAGATATTTACATGATCAACTACCTGAACGACTTGCACGCGCATTATGTCAGACTGCTGAACTTGAGCCAGATCTACCAGGTTATCGATTAACACGTGAGCAACGCAAACTACTAGTGAACACCATCACAGCCTTACCTTTACCAATCAGTGGTGATAGAGGCTTTAGTGTTGCTGAAGTAACCGCTGGAGGCATACCACTTACAGAGATAAATCTTAATACAATGGCTTCACGTATTTGTACAGGTCTTTATTTATGTGGTGAAATCTGTGATGTTGATGGCAGAATAGGTGGTTTTAATTTTCAATGGGCATGGGCAAGCGGCTATCTAGCAGGTATTTCGATATAAAGACATCAATTCACTTACCCTTGTAGGGACAATGCATTAATAATTTTTTACGAATTACAAAGAACTCTTCACTCGTTCTAAGGACATAACACGTAGGTGAAAGCTTTATATGGTTATAATTTTTGACGGTACTATAAAATGCTTTATAAGCATCATAAACCCTTAGTACTTCAAACCTTCCAACAGCTTTTCAACAGGGCAGCAAAAATAAAGCAACTTAGATAAAAAATGAACGATAATTCAGTTAGTGAAATTTCCGTCCAGCGGGTCAATTAATGACAAGTGATAGCAAAACAGAAAATATAGCTAATAAACCAGTAGAACAAACCCTTGAGCCTGTTGATATTGCTCGTAGAATGTTAATTTGGCAGTGGGTGCTTGATCCTAAAGGGGTTAAACCTCCAGAGGATTTAAGCAAAGAAGAACTAGTTGAAGTCTATTATGAATGTCGTGAAAGCTTGTCTAAATTTACTGACGCATTAAATCGTATTGGTCAAATACCAAACCAAACAAGAATATAGACTAAGTATTTATAATTATTTTGGAGGCGTGCCGTGGGAATTAGTTTTAATAACAATAAATTTGATTTTTCTCTTAATCTTTTTAATCAAAATCGCACTAATAATACAAATCAAAGTTCAGGTATAGATTTAATTGGCAAACTAAATAAAGCAACAGACCTACTTACCTTAAATGCTAGTTTACTGCCAAAATTAAATACAAACGTCTCTTCATTAACACCTAGAGCAGGGTTTCCTGAAAACCCTCTTTCTTTTGATAATGTTAAATATTTACTTAAGCTAGTTCTTGGTACTATTCCACTAACTAGTAAACTTACTCCAGATTCTAAGAATGATGGTAAGATGGAGAAGTTTCCTAAGGGTGCTGATTTAGAATCTGTACCAAAGGTTTATGCTATTAATGGTATTGCTACTAACGAGCTTACTCGTGCTGATATGGGAAATAAGACTGCTCAAGCCTTAAACAAAAATATTAATTTTATTAATAACTCTACTGAAGGGCCTGCTATTGATCTCTTACAATGTGCTAAAGAGTTATTTTTAGGTATTCCTTCTAAGCCTACTGAAACTTTAGCAGGTGAGATCTATAAAAACTTGACTAAAAACCCTCCTGAGAAAATGGAATTGGTTGGATATAGTCAAGGGACAATTATGACTACACATGCTGTATCACTTGCTATTACTAAAATGAAAGAAAATGGTTATAGTGATTCACAAATTAAAACATTAATGAGTGATAATGTTCGTGTTGCTTTAACAGGTTGTCCAGTAGATTTAACTAACCCTGCACATGTAGTAGGTAATATTCCTCCTGGCCCACGTACAGCAGGAAGTAAGACTATTGCTGATTACTTTACTACTTCAGATAGGTTTTTATCTGGTAAGGGTGAGCCTTATGGGGAAAAGATTGTTCGTGAACAAGGGGCAGGGGAATTAAAGGATGCTAATTTTGAAATGTTACGTCATGATAAGGACCCAGTTGCTACGATAATACATGATTTTGGTGCTGATGATGTAAAAGATTTAGCTAGTAAGCCAGGGAAGTTTTTAGGAAAATTAGGAGCAAAGCTTTTAGATCAAACATTGAATTCTGTACGAGATACCTTAAATCCTTTTGGTTATCATATGTATGACAATGTTTATTTAGCTTATATGGTTGATCGTAATCTAGTTTAATTCTTTAGTAGCTTTAGTAGCTTTATTAAAGTATAAAAGTATAAAAATATTGAAACTAAGAATAGCCCAATGCTTTAGCGTTGGGTATTCTTGTTTTAGGGGAAAGAGTTTTTAATTATGGCAAATAAAGAACTAACACAGATGTTAAATACTTTGCGTCGTTCACTACCTAGGCAATTACAGCTAAATAAAACTGTAAAGGCTGCTATGGCAATGAGTGATGAACAAATTTATGCTTGTTCTGCTTTAGCTTGCCAATTAGCAGAACAAGGCAATATGGTAGATGCTAGTGAGCTTTTAATAGGGCTTTCTGTAATTGATCCAGAAAATGCATATATTCATAGTTGTTTAGGTGCGCTTTATATGAGGCTAGAGGAAAGAAATTTAGCTATAGGAGAGTTTCTATTTGCCCTATCTCTTAACCCTAGTGATATTGCTAGTAGTACTAATTTAGCAGAGCTTTATTTAGAAGCAGGTAAGTTAGAAGAAGCAGAAAAATATTTAAATCTAGCTATTTTACTAGATCCTAATGAGCAAAATGCTTTTGGTAATCGTGCTCGTGCACTAGGTGAATTACTTAAAAATTTATCTAATAAAGAGAGTTAATTAATAAAGATAAGCTTATATTTAGCAAATAATTTCTTTGATAGATAAGTAAAAGTAGGATGTAACAAAAAATTTACCAGAAAATTTGTATTAACTCTTGAATTTTCAATAAAAAGTCAGCAATAATAGCAACAAACTACAACTAATAATAACCAATAATTTGCCCCGAAATTGGCAGACCAACCTGAAAGTAAGATTTTGCATCTTAGCCGCTAAAAACAGGTCAGCCAAAATCCTATGTAGAACATAGGCTGCAACTTTAGTGTCTCTCTGTGGAAGGCTCAATAACCGCCTAAAATTTATTAGGCTAAGCCTGTATTTGGGAACCATTTATTAATTAAAGCGTTTTTTTGGTTGTCCCTAACACCAAATAAAAACTAACTACTAGTAAAGGTACTAAAATGGAGTTTTTCTATACTACCAGTTTGCCTAAGTTTTTACAGCAGTTGCATTGGCGCGATCTGCTGGACATACTGATAGTATTTATCCTAGTGTTTGAGATTCTTAAGTTATTAAGAGGAACTCGTGCAGTACAAATATTATATGGAATTTTATTTTTTACCTTTCTTTATGTAATGTCTGGTTATTTTCAACTGCAAACAGTACAAGTAGTAGTTCGTAATGCAGTACTTTACTTAGGTATAGCAATTATTGTTGTATTTCAAGCAGAAATTCGTACTGCTTTAGCACATTTTGGAAAAAACTTTCGTTTTCCAATGTTAGGTTTTAGAGCTAGTAAAGAAAATAATGCTAGTAAAGAGTTTTATGATGAAATTGTTTTAGCTGCTACTTCTTTGGCTTCAGAGAAAATCGGTGCTTTAGTGATTATAGAACGTAGTGTAGGTCTACAAGATCATATTAATCGTGGGGTTAAGTTGGATGCTGTAGCTAGTTATGATTTGCTAATAACTATTTTTAACCCTAACACACCCTTACATGATGGTGCAGTAATAATTCGTAATCATAGATTAGCAGCAGCTAGTTGTTTTCTTCCATTAACACTTAATCCACGTTTAGCTAAAGAGCTTGGGACAAGACATCGTGCTGCAATAGGTATTACAGAAGAAAATGATTCTATTGCTGTGGTGGTATCAGAAGAAACAGGTGTGATTTCATTTGTTGAACGTGGGCAAATCATTCGTAATCTAGATAGTACTAGGCTACGTACTATGTTAATGCAGGCATTAGAGCCACAAAAATCTACTAGTCGTAATAGTAACCGAGAACATTCTTTAGCACCTGAGTTAAGTAAAAAACCTATAGATAAAAGCTTAACTGCTGCTCCAGCAAATAAACAAACCGTTTTTGATGCACATCCTTTTGTTACAAAAGACTAAGACCTATAAAACTAGAAAAATTTTGGAGGTAATTAGACTGTGCAGTTATGGCACAAATTCTCAGAAGTCTTTAGTGTAATATTTAGTATATTTGCAAATTTGTTTAGGAAATATTTTTATGAAGACAAAAGTCTTACTTTAATATCCTTAATGATTGCAATAGTACTATGGGGAGCTGTGTCTAAACAGGAAACAATCTCAAACACTCTTTTAGGTGTGCCAATAGATTATATAGAACTTCCTCCAGGATTAGATATTGCTAATGATGATTTTGCTCGTTCTGCTGACATTCGTGTTAAAGGGCCAAAAGATACTATTGAAAGTCTACGAGCAGATCTTTTAGCAATTAAAATTAGTCTTTCTACTACTAAACCAGGAGAAAGAGTAATAGCAATAACCAATAATGATGTAAGTGCTCCAGCAAATGTTGAGATTGTTAGCATTGATCCGCAAAGGACTAGATTAACCATTGAACCAATAATTGAGCGCCAAGTAAAAGTAATAGCTCGTTTTACTGGCAAAGTATCTGATGATTATGAGTCTACAGCAGTGTCTGTTAACCCTAGTACAGTAACTATTAGAGGGCCAGAGAGTCGGGTTAAAAATATTGATGAAGTCACAACAGAAACAATTTCTCTTTCAGAACATAGAGTAAATTTTGTAGAACGTCCTAATTTAGATATTCGGGATTCTAAAGTTAATGTTGTTGGTTCGCCTACAATTGAAGTTCGTGTAGAAATTGGTCAAATTCGTATTGAGCGTGAGTTAACAAATATTCCAGTTCATATTAGTCCTAGTACAGAAAAAGTTACTGTTAATCCTGTTACTGTAACTGTTCAGTTAGAAGGGCGGAAGTCTTTTATTGAAAACCTTTCACCTGCTGATGTATCAGCAGTAATAGAAGTAAAGGACTTACCTGATTTAAGTGTAGCAACACCAAAAATTAATTTACCTCCTACTGGAGCTAATACTTTTACAATTAAAAAAATAGAACCAGCACAAATATCTATAAAAAAACATCGCTAAAATTAACCTATACCAGCCCAATAAGCACCCAAACCTCAAATGGTAGGCTCTAAATTAATTAAGTTTTAGGAGAAATGATTAATGGCAAAATTTTTTGGCACAGATGGAATTAGAACTAAAGCAGGAGAGTTCCCTTTAACAGAACCAGCACTTTTTACTATTGGGAAAGCACTAGGAGAATTACTAGCTAGTCGTTTAGACCGTCCAGCAAAAGCAATAATAGGCCGGGACACTCGTGAGTCTGGCACTTGGATAGAGACAGCTTTAGCTAGTGGTTTAAGCTCTTCAGGTGCAGAAGTAGTTTCTGTTAAGGTTCTTACTACTCCTGGAATAGCCTATTTAACAAAAGTTGCTGATTATGATGTTGGGATAGTTATTTCTGCGTCACATAACCCTTTTTATGATAATGGTATTAAGCTATTTTCTCCTTCTGGGCGTAAATTTGATGAACAAGATGAGCAATTTATTGAGTCTAAGCTTTTAGATAGTAAGCTTGGTATGGGGGATTACCCTAAAGTTTCAGTTGAGTTTTCTGCTGAGTTATCAGAAAAATATTTTCAGTTTCTAAAAACAGAAATTGCAGGCGACCTTAATTTAGCAGGACTTAAGCTAGCTCTAGATTGTGCTAATGGTGCAGCTAGTGAAATAGCTCCAAAGCTTTTTCAGGAGCTTGGTGCAGAAGTGGTTGTATTAGGTACTAACCCGGATGGCCAAAATATTAATGATGGATGTGGATCTCTACATTTAGATAACTTAAAAGCTTTTGTCCTAGAGCATAATTGTAATTTAGGAGTAGCTTTTGATGGAGATGCTGACCGTGCGCTTTTTGTTGATGAATGTGGTGAGGTTGTAGATGGGGATCGTACTCTTTATATTATGGCAGAACATTTTTTACGTAATAATCAGCTTAACCCTAAATCTATAGTTGCAACAGTAATGAGTAATATCGGGTTAGAAGTTGCCTTAAAAGCTTTAGATATTGAACTACGCCGTACATCTGTAGGAGATAAATATGTATTAGAAGACCTTATTAGCTCAGGTGCTTTAGTTGGTGGTGAGCAATCAGGCCATATTATTTTTCCTCAAATTAGTTTAGCTGGAGATGGGATGATCACAGCTTTACAGCTATTAAAAGTTGTAACCAGCCAAAAACAAAACTTAAGTAACTTAAGTCAAGCTTTTCAAACGTTCCCACAAATACTTATTAATATTAAAGTAAAAAGTAAGCCAGCATTTTCCTCTATTCCAGTAATTGCTCAAGCAGCTAAAGAAGTAGAGCAAGAATTAGCAGGCCAAGGGCGATTGTTACTACGCTATTCAGGAACAGAAAACCTTGCAAGGGTGATGATTGAAGGTAAAGATCTAGTAGATATTACTAGACAAGCAGAATATTTAGCAGAAGTTATTGGCAAAGAGTTAGGGTAGACTAAATAGTTTCTTACTACTTACTAATCTAAAACATTAGGTGAAAGAGTATCTTCAACATTATCATCATCAGCAAGAAGTATTCTGTCAATTTGCTCAGATGGTAGGCAAAATGTATTACCAGAGTGAGACATTGTTAAAATAGCTGTTAGGCCAGTTCCATCATAACTTAGGAACTCGCCTTGTAGTAGTCTTCCAATTGCTGTTCTAACACAAATAGCTTCGCCTACTGTTAAATTAGCACATATTGATTCTAAAGCTGCTTTTTCCATAGAATTTAGTTAAGACAAAATAGTTTATATTATTCTTGTTCCCGCTTTGTAGCATTAGATTGTTGTTCTATTTGGTCATTAATCACAGTTATTTTACTATTAATGCGGCTATCTTCTGGGAAAAGAGGCAACATTTTTTCATAAAGCTTTATTGCTCCTGATAGGTCATCTTTAGATATTAAGCTTCCAGCTACTGTTAATAAGTCTTCTTTAATACGTAAACGTAGTGTTAAAGCTTCAGGGTTATTAGGCTCAATAGCAAGAACTTGAGAGGTAAAATAATAAGCATTATTGCCAATAGGAGAAATAGATTTACCATTATTAATAGCAAGTTCTGCTAAGCGTAGTAGATGAGGAATCATATTACGACGTGTTGCTAGTTTATTTTTTACACTTTTAAGTGCTTCTAAAGCCTCTTTATCATCAGGAAAATGTGCTGCTATTTGGCTATAGGCAGAAAGTGCGGTACCAAGATCATTTTTCTGCCAAGCTATTTCTGCTTGTTTAGAAAGAGCCTGGTAAATATTTTTATGTAACTGTATTGCTTGATTATCACTAGGATTTATTGCTAGTACTGCATTATTAAAATAAATAGCAGAATGATTAGGAGGAAATGCGTAATCACCACGCATATAAGCACCTTCAGCTAGACGACGAAATTCTTTAATTCTTTCTGCTGGAGAACTCTCAATATTTGAGACAGTTTCTATAATAGGTTTATTAGAACGTAAGGAAAATAACGGTAGTGTAGTAGTTTGTTTTTCCTCAACTTTGATTTCTTGTTCTAGTGAATAAAAACCATCTTTAATAATCTTAACTTTATGTATTCCTGTTGATACATCTTCAAGTTTAACAGGGGTTTTAGCCACTAACTTGCCATCTAACCAAATCTGAGCACCTGAAGGATTAGTAGTAACAATTATTGAACCTACAGAAGATTGGAAAAAAGTTAGTATTACTAAGAGACTAGAAATAGCTAAAAATAAAACCCCAATGCCAAAAACTTTTAACCAATGTTTAAACATAATAATACCTAAGTTTTTTATAATAAGTTAAATTTTAGTTTAAGCAGTACAGTATAACATATTATTTTTTCTTTACGAGAGAGTTTAGTTTATTTTACTAGCATTTTAGCAATGTTCTTTACAATCTGTGGAGGAAGTAAAATAGCATTTTTCATATGTAATTCTCTTGTTAAATGGCCAGTTACAAATAAATTGGCAATAGTCGTTTCAAAGGTTTCTGAATTATATTCAGGTTTGCCATCTACCCCAATAATAGCACCGGCTTCTTTTAGTAAACTTACATCAGGACGTGTTCCAGTTAAAGCAAAAATATGGTCACAAGGAATTTCTCTAATTTGTCCTTTAACTTCTAAATTAATAGTTGAAGGAAAAATTTCTTTAATTTGAGCATCAAAAATAATTGATAATTTACCAGTCTGCCAAGCTGCTTCTAAAGGCTCACGTACCCAAGGTTTTATTCCAGCCCCTTGCCCAACACGCTCTAATGAAGGCCGTCTAAGCACCATAGTAACTTTTGCTTGGGCATTGCATAAATCCAAGCAAGTTTCTGCTGCTGAGTTTCCTCCTCCAATTACTACTATTTCTTTGTCTTTATAAGGATCCGCACTAGTAAAAAAATAAGAAACTCTTTCTTGAGTTTCTCCAGGCACATTTAATTTATTAACTAGTCCCATCACCCCAACAGCTACTAAAACATTATAAGCTTGATAAGAATCTCGGTTAGTTATAACCGTTAGCGGCTTACCTGCTTTTATACTTATAACCGCTTCTTCAGTATGGATAGAAAGGTTTTGTTCTTGATAAACAAAACTATGATAATACTCTAGTAATTCTTCACGAGTAGGTTTTGTATCACGATAATGTAAGCTATTTGGCTCAAACTCTAGCTCATTAGCTGTAGAAAACAACTGTTTACCCAAAGGATACTGGGAAATTGTATTAGCAATTTGTTTTTGCTCTATAACCAAATAAGTTAAAGAGAGTTGTTTAGCAGTATAAGCTGCTGAAATACCAGCAGGGCCTGCACCAACTATAATTAAGTCATATATGGACATAACCAAAATTCAAGCATAGTTTAGGCTAAGGATCTAGCCTAGTTTGCTAGATTAAAAAGCAAATAAGCATGATTTGTAACCAGATTTTGTGGAAAAAAGCTTGCAAAGGGTTTAGAAATGGCTATAATAATTGCTTCCAACAAAAATCTTTGATATTTTAAGTTAGTTTATGGCGGGCATAGCTCAGTTGGTTAGAGCGCTTGACTGTGGCTCAAGAGGTCGTGGGTTCAAGCCCCATTGCCCGCCCCTTTTACCTCCTTCACTAAGCATTTTATTTAACAATATTTAAAACCCAAAAGCATTTTTTACTCACTACCCCTTTTTTCGCGCATTTCTACCTATTTTCTGTCTCTTTTTAGCTAAAAATGGGGATGAAAATGGGATGACCAAAGGGGGCTAAATGTCTAGAAATAACTCTACCCACATTAGACATAGCAAACTAAACTATATGCACAAGAAGTGTGACACCAATAAGACTAAATGACTTCTAACCAATGTTGGTTATGTTATAATATCGCACAATTTTATTATCTATATTAAGGGTACAAGTCGATGATCATAGAAGAAATGTTTCAACTCTTGTTAAACGAAGTAAAAGAAATGCGCTCTGATATAAAAGAGCTAAAAGCAGGTCAAGCCAAACTAGAACAAAGTCAAGCTAGGCTAGAGCAAAACCAAGCCAAACTAGAGCAAAACCAAGCCAAACTAGAGCAAAACCAAGCTGAATTACGCATTGATGTAAACAGACTTGAAACCAAAATTGATGCTGTCCAAAGCACTCAAGATAACATGCGCCAAGGTATCAAAAATCTTCGTTTTATAGTTGATGAGTTTAGAACAGAGATAAATGAGAAGGTTGATAAACAGGCTAAAAGCATTAAATTCTTTGATAGAAGCCTTGCTCATTTTCATGACCGTCTTGGCGATGTAGAGGAAGAAACAAAAGAAATTAAGGCACAGTTGGATAAGGCGAGCTAGCCAAGTCATAAGCCAAAGCAAAGCAATAAGTTCAAAGACACTGACTAGTAGAAGCCTTAGTAATAGAGAGTATTATTTGTATACTTGCCTACTCTAAAAAACCATAAATACTTGATTAATAAATACTTTCCAAAGAGTTAGTCACTAATGTGTATTTTGACTGCTCTGCCTTATAAAACAAACTTTTCCTTACAGTTATTATTTATACAATCCAAACTGATTTAATCTCCTAAATATACTAACGGCAAAATGCTAATGCCAAAACCTATTGCGGAGATTTGGACTAGTTGCTTATTTTCTACTAACTTTATTTCATAATAGAAAATAAAGTTAGTAGGTATATGATAAATTGATGTATGTTAACTGTAAGTAATATAATGAGTTATAGGTTCTTGGACATATTTACATTGTTGGTATAGAGCTTGCCTTACTTTTTAATAAAATCAAAGAAATAAAATCACAAAGGGGCAAAGCATATGGTTAACATTCAAAGAATAGACATTCTAGCAAGAGGTGGAAAATCTATATTTATAGGTAGAGAAATAGCAAAATCTGCCCAATGGTATCTTAAATTAGAAAAAGAAAATATTGATAATTTGCGAGTTGCTTTAGAAGATAGCAACTTTAGTTTGCTAATTTGTTTAGGAGAACAAATTTATGGTAATGGTAATAGTTTTGGTTTTCCTTACATTAGTAAAGTAGGAAAAAGTATTAAACTTGCTGCTACACAAAAAGACTATATGAGGATTTCTGTCTTAATTGAGGTTCTTAAAAGTTATTTACAAAATATGAGTCTTATTTATGTTTAACTTATTGGTTCTAAAATAAAAGCATTAAAAAGTTTGTCGTTCTGATAAGTCTACTCGGCGTAGTAGAAAGTCTAAGGTTATTCGCCTTTCTTCATCAGGGATCTGTAATACTTTTATTAGTGGTTGCCCTAAAATTAACTTTTCTGCTGCTAAAAAATAAAGATAGTTACCTGTATTGGTATATTTATCATTTATAGTAGTGTCTAATCCAAAATAATCTCTATAGAATTTATCTGGAGTAACTTTTAAGTTTTTTCTTACAACTTTAATTATTGTAAGTAGATTATCTTTTGGATTTTCTTTTATTGAATCTAATTGAATAATTTCACCTTTACTAGTTTCTGGATTAAGCAAACCTGCTATATAAGAAGCTAAACCTTCATTCCACATAAAATCATAAAGTGGTAGGTCAAGATTTAAGTGTTTAGCATTAGGCTGAAATTGCTGGTGATAAAGGTGGAAAAGTTCATGATGAAATATTGGCCAAAATTGGGTATTTTCTTTTCTAGTAAAAGCAATAGTGTCTATGCCTAAAAGTAAGGCTTTTTGATTCTTAATAAGCTCTTGTTTAGAGATAAAACTTGATAAAGATGGAAGGAAATAAACAGTTCCATCCCATTTAAAGTCAGGGAAACGACTAAGGAATTTTTCTTCATTCTCAGTAAGTTCAGTAGCTAATCTATTAGTTAAACTTAAAAATGCTAGTTTTTGTTTTTTGAAGTCAAATAAAAATGCTTGAATTTTTCTTTCTAAAACTTTATCAGCATTATCATCAGGAAGCTTTAATATTTGTTTACTAAAGAGTTCTGGATAGGCATTTATAAACGTTTCTTGAAAAAGTTTTGTTTGGCTATCAATATCTTGGTTTTCAGCTTTTGCCCAGAACTCTAAAAAAAGCGGCATTAAGTTAACAACTTTATAAGGGCGAACAATATTTTGTAAATTGCTTTTAGGTAAAATAATTTCACTTAAACTTACAAATGTTGGTCTATTAGGATAATAACCACGCTTAGTTTTAACTTTATAATCTTTATTTGTATTTGCTAACTCAGAGGAAAGCTTTAGTTGAATTTCACGAAATTTTTCTGTCTCATTATCATTACTAGGGATAAAAGCTAGGCTATAGCGTGTACGTAGGTTATCAATTTGAGCACTCATTTTTGCTAAAAAGTCATTTTTATTAGCTGAAATTACTTCTCCACCTGTTTGATTAGCAAAAATATTAATATTACTTTTAGAAAAAAGTTTACTAATAATAATTTGATCAGGGGTTTTTCTTTTTAATAATTCTGCTGTTAACCTATCTCCAGCACTACCAAAAACTAAACTAGTAACAATTGCTCCTGATTCATAAAGTTGCTCTAAGGTTTCATCTTTACTAGCAATTGCTCCTGTATTAAAAATAGGTTCATTAGAAAGGTTAGTGGTAAGTACAATTATAGCCCGTCGTCCTACTGGATTATTTGCTCGCCTCATTTGCAAAGTTGCTTGATAAATGGCTGATCTTACTAGGTTTAATTTACCTTCTATTTTAGGTAGCTCTTTAAACTTGCTAATTACTGTAGTTTTATCTTTAGTAAATGGCTGAACTAGCTTTGTATGTTCACCAAAAGCCATAATTGAGACTTCGTCTTGAGATCTAAGATACTTTGTTATTGGCCATTCTTCTAAACGAGTTTGTTCAAACATTGAGCCTAGGGTATTACTTTCAACTAGTAAGATTATTGATAAAGGTAAGGCTTCTTCTTTAAAAAAGGTTATATCTTGTAACGCTCCTTCATCATAAAGCTGAAAGTCTTCTTTTTTAAGCTTATTAATAGGTTTGTTCGTTTTTGTGTCATAGACTTGAGCATCTAGAACTACTAATTTTGAATTTATTTTTATTGTTTGTTCAGAAGGGTTTTGTGCATAAACCAGTACAGGAATGAAACATAGTAAGAGTACTAGCAACCTAATTAACATAAATTTATTTAACCTAGAGCTGATCTTTTTTAGACTTAGTATTAAACCCTTTTTTTAACAGGTTTGTTCCATTTTTTCTATTGGTTAGCGCTTTTCAGACTGGCTCTAATACTACTTTTTCTGATACCATAAACCTTATTTATGACTATTTGCGGCATTTAAAGCAGTTTTAACTATTAGAAAGGCATCTGTTTAGAGAGTTAAAGTAACTAAATTATGGCTAGTGCAGAATGGCAATATTGTAATTGTAGTGCTCAAGAACTAGAAGAAGAAAAAGCAATCTGTGGTTGTGAAAAAGATCATTTGTTATCAAGTCCACAAAAGCCTATTCATTGGCGAGAACAGCATTGGGCTTGGGAATGTGCCTTTACAGTTTTGGTAGAAGAAAATGATGATATGCGTAGGCGCTTGGTTAAATTTGCTGTAGATAAAATCTTTCAGCGAAGGCGTAATATATTACAAGATTATACTAAGACAGAAGATGATGAATAGACAGGTATTTATTAGAACTTTTCAGACTCTTACCATAAGTTTTATTATTATTTTGCTTTCTACCTTTGTAGGCCAAGCACAACAAAGTAGATCTAAAGACTCCACACAAAACAGTAAAGAAACCAGCCTATTAGTAGACCAACAAATAGCCCTAGCTGATAGATTAATTAAATCTACTGAAGAGTATAAAGAAAGCTTACAAAAATTAGCTGCTCTCTACCAAAATGATATTGATAGGCAAAAAGAAAAACTTCAGAAAAAACAAGAACTTTTTCAGCTAGGAATTATTGCTCGTCGTGAATTAGAAAGCGCTGAAGAAGAAATAAAAACGGCTCAAAATAAAATTTTAGAAATAGGAAAAGATCTTTCAGAAGCAAATAATTTACTTGTAGAAGCAGAAGCAGCCAAAGAGCTAGCAAAACTACCTCCAATCACTGGCTACTCTACTTATAGAGTTACTTCAGGAGTTATTCGTTATAGCGGTTTTGCTAACTGGTCTTTGCAAGATACACCAGTGCTACAAAAGTTTTTCCAAGATAGTTTTAGTCGTGTTTTACCAATTAGCGCTTATGGTCAAAGCAGTACACATGATCGTCTAGGCTATGATCATCGCAATTCTATTGATATTGCTGTTCATCCTGAAGGTAAAGAAGGACAAGCTTTAATAACTTTCTTACGTAATAAAGGGATACCTTTCCAAGCCTTTAGCCATGCTATTACAGGGTCTTCTACTGGGCCACATATCCATATTGGTAAGCCTTCAGTACGAATTAACTAAAATTTTTATTTGTTTAGCTCTAATAAGTCCCATTTATTTCCATAAAGGTCTTCAAACACCGCTACCATTCCATATTTTTCTTTTTTAGGTTCTCTAACAAATTTTATTCCTTTAGAAACCATATCAGCATAGTCTCTAGAGAAATCATCGGTATTAAGAAATAAAAATACTCGTCCTCCAGTTTGATTACCAATAAATGATTCTTGTTCAGAGGTTGAAGCCCTAGCTAGTAGTAATGTGGTTCCTGTAGATCCTGGAGGAGCAACCACTACCCAACGCTTGTCTTGCTCTGGTTGGTAGGTATCTTCAATTAATGTGAAATGAAGCTTTTTTGTATAAAATTCTATTGCCTCATCATAATCTCTAACAACCAAAGCTATATGTACAATAGACTGTTTCATATATGTCTCAATCTTTACTATATTAGGAAAAAATTCCTGTTACAGGTGCATGATCAGAGGGTTTTTCGCCTTTTCGCTCATTACGATCAACAACTACATCACTACAACGTAGAGCCAAAGAATCTGTAATTAAAATATGGTCAATACGTAAACCTAAACCACGTTGAAAGCCCATACTACGATAATCCCACCATGTATAAATACCTGCTTCTGGATGATGTAGGCGTAAGGCATCTTTTAAGCCCCAAGCCATTAAGTTTTGATGTGCTTCTTTTTCTGGTTCACTAAAATGTAGTTTTCCTGTCCATTGTTTAACATCCCAAACATCAAGATCATTTGGGGCTACATTAAAATCACCACAGATTAACAAAGGTTTTGTAGGGTCAAAAGTAGCATCTAGAAATTCTCTTAAACGACGATACCAATTAAGTTTATAGTGATATTTATCTGAACCTACTTCGCTACCATTAGGAACATAAACATTAATAATTTGAATGTCTTCTATTTGAGCAGCAATAAAGCGTTTTTCCTGGTCGCTATCATCTCCAGGTAAGGATTTAATTACATTACTTGCTCCACTACGGGATAAAATAGCTACTCCGTTATAGCTTTTTTGTCCAGTAAATACACAGTGATAGCCAGATGCTTGTATGTCTGCAAGAGGAAAATCTGTGTCTACAGCTTTGGTTTCTTGTAAACAGATTATGTCTGGTTGGTTACGTTCTAGCCAAGAAAGCAACCTAGGTAGCCGAACACGCACAGAATTTACATTCCAAGTAGCAATTTTCATAAGTTCCTTTTAGTTTAAATATTTTTTGGTAACATTAAATTTTCTGACACATCATAAATATTTTTTATTTAACTGAGAAGCCAATAACCCTAATGAATATTCAAGAGCTAACAAAAAATCTAGTCCTTTCACCCAATGAAATTTGGGTTTCACAGAAAAGTAGCAAAGTGGCTTTTCCTGAAGATGGACACAAGGAATGTAGTTATGTTGAAGCAGAATCTTTTTGGTTTAAGCACCGCAATAATTGCTTAATTGCTGCAATAAAAAATTTTCCTCCACTTGGAGCAATTTTTGATATTGGGGCAGGTAATGGTTATGTGTCTTTAGCACTAAAAGAAAATGGTTTTGATACAGTAGTTGTTGAACCAGGTTTGGTAGGTGCTCATAATGCAAAAAGTAAGGGTTTAACTGTGATCTGTTCTACTTTAGAGGATGCTGGCTTTTTCCCTAACTCAATGAATGCAATAGGCTTATTTGATGTGCTAGAACATATTGAGATGGACAAAGATTTTTTGGCTCAGTTAAAAGATTTACTTAAAGCAGAAGGTAAGCTTTATCTTACTGTACCAGCCTATAACTTTTTATGGTCAGTAGAGGATGAAATTACTGGACATTATCGACGTTATCGTTTAGGGGAGCTAGTAAAAACACTAGAGTCCGTAGGTTATAAAATAGAATATAGTTCTTATTTTTTTTCATTTTTACCCTTACCAATTTTTTTGCTTAGGACAATTCCTAGTAAACTAGGTTGGCGTCAAGAGGGGAGTTTAGAGACTACACAAAAGGAACATAAGCCTAAATTAGGTATAGCAGGGCAAATATTAGAAAAATACTTAAGCCTAGAAACAGCACTAATAAAGAGACAAAAATATATCCCTATTGGTGGAAGTTGTTTAGTTATCGCAAAAAAATAAGAAAAAATTAAAATCCATTGACAAAATTGGGTTTGATTTTTCTAAGTCGTGATATACTGTCGGCAACTACACTTTATTACCTATAAAACAATCAAGTTTGAATTTATTTACAGGCACTTTTATTTTACAAGTTATTGGAGGAGTTGAAGTTATGAGATTAGGAAAATATGCTATTTTGTTTGAACCAACCTTTGAAGTATTAACTAGATCTAGTGATCATGGTGTGATGACTATTGAGCATGTTACTGAATTTGTTGAAACAGATATAAAACATTTTGGTTGGTTAGAAGAAGATGTAAAACAAGCCAAAAAGTATTTGGAAAGTAAATCTTATCAAGAGGTTTCTAGCAAGCGTTTTTGTGGTATTTGTGGAGTTGCTGCACTAAATAAAACTAATGTTGATACTTGTCCAAATTGTGATAGTTTACCAGAAAATGTTCAAAGAGCTTTTGTTGCTTTACGCTCAACAATAATTGAACAAAATGAAAGAATTGAAGAACTACGTAAGAAATAGTCAAAAAATAACCGAGTAGAATATAATATAGTAATCTAATGTTTTTATTTCTTAAGTCCCTTTAATTTTTTTCAGGGGCTTAAGAAAAGCTCCAAAAACATTATTAACCTATAGATCTAAAATAACTTAACAAAACATGCGCCCAAAATATGATTTTCATGGGGATCCAGAAAGATTTCAAGAACTTGCCAACTTAATTTCTTCTAAATTTGGGAAGGATATTCAGTATATTGCTGATGTAGCTGGCGGTCAGGGAATGCTCTCAAAGCTTTTAAATAAAAAATATAATTATACATCTGAAGTAATTGATCCAAGAGGCTGGCGGATTAAAGGTGTACCTGGTAGGGAACAAATATTTAACCCAGATATGGCTTCTTACTATGATTTAGTTATTGGGTTACATCCAGATGAAGCTACTCGTGCTGTTGCAATAAGTGCTTTATTTACAAAGACTATCTTAATCCCATGCTGTAATTTTTGGGATTTTCAACAGCGTCTTGGCACAGTTGCTTTAGTTGAAGCAATTGAGGCTTTTTATAAAGATAATAATGTGATTTATGAGCGAATTGACCTTAATATTGCTGGCCCTAAAAAAATAGCTCTTATTACAGAACCGCCTAAAAATAAAAGACCGTTATCTAATCTCTATCTACCACCACTTGCCGAAAATATCGAAGGTGTAAGTAAAAATAAAAAAGGTTGGATTAAAGAAGCAAAACAAAAGAAACTTGCCAATAGCAAGACCTTGCCCTAATGGGCAGGTCTATTATCAAAAGCTGAGTCTAAAAGAATGGAAAGGTTATAGTCCTAAACAATAATCTTATTAAGCTTTATTAGCTTTAGTGTTTGTGACAGCTAAAAATAAATGATGGTGGGAGATTACGAAACACTACAGAAGTGTCAATATCTGAAAAAGTTTTTCTTAAAAGTCGCATTGCACTATTAATTAACCTAGCATGTATATATTGATAGGTAACAAACACACCACCTGGACGCAAAGCTGCATAAGCGTTGGTAAGAATACGGCTTGCTAATTCTGGTGGTAGTAGCGCAAAGGGTAAACTAGAAATAATATAATCTACTTCTTTATGGCCATGTTCATTAAGATGTTTGCTAATATTTTCTGCACTATCATGGATAATTTGATGATTAGGAAAACGTCTTTGCCAAATAGTAATCATATTGGCATTAGTTTCTAGCGCAAAAAAAGTAGTTTCAGCACCACATTTTTTAATAATCGCTTTAGTTACTGCTCCAGTTCCAGGGCCAAATTCTACTACGGCTTTGGCTGTAGCAAGGTCTAGATTTGCTACCATTCCTTCAGCTAAAAAACGGGAACTAGGAGTTACTTGACCAATTTCTCCAGGGTTTTCCACTAAAGATTTTACAAATAATATTTGATCTTTACGGAAATTATCTAGCTTAGAAATTTGATCTAAGCGAAAATTATCTAGCTTAGAAATCTGGTCAAATTTAGGTAGTCTATCTAGGTTTAATGGTAACTTTTTTTTAGGGTTTGCCATAAGGAAAAAATCCACGCTTTATATTACGAAAATTTTAGTAACATTTAGTTAATTAGTTATTGGCGACGATTCTAGCGAACTTAACCATTAGAAGCAAGCAAGATAATTTATTAATAAACTATTTCTTTACAAGTTATTGCAACTTGATGGCAAAGTTTGCTTTTTGATACAGAAATTCTAGTTGTTTTCCCTAGGGGGTACAGTTTCTTTTGGTTCTGTTTGTTGTTGTGAAAGTTTAGCCTCAATTTCTTTTAATGCTGAAGCTGCAAAAGTATTAGTAGTTTCTACAGTTAATATTGCTCGATATGTTGCAGCAGCAGCAGCTAACTCACCTATTTCTTGAAGGCAGACTGCTAGATTAGAATATGCCACTATATAACTAGGGTCTACTGCTATTGCTTTACGATACTCTAAAATTGCTGCTCTTGGGTCATTATTTTTTTTCAATAAATTGCCTAGATTATAATAAGCTTCTTTAAGCATTGGATTGGTTTTTGTTACATTACTATATTCTTCAATAGCTTCTTTGGATTGACCTGTTTCTGCCAGTAAATTAGCTAGTTTTAATCTAGTATTAACTTGCCAAGGTTCTAGTTTAAGTGCTCCTTGATAAGCTTCAATAGCTTCTTTAGAGTTACCTTTATGGGCTTGTGCATCAGCTAGAGCTGTTTGTAATTGAGCATTGTTATTGTCTTTAGAAGCTTCTTTTAGTTGTTTTGAAGCATCAGCAAGTACAAGGTCTGAATATTTTTGAGCTGTTATACTTAAATAAAGACGGGCTTGATGTTCAGCAGGATTAATTCTTAATACTGTTGTAAAGGCTCTTTCTGCTAGTACTAAATTACCTTGTTCTAACATTAAACGACCATAAGCAATTTGTTCTGTTATTGAATTAGGTCTTTGAGAGATTACAAACTCATATTGTTTTACTGCTTCATCAATATTACCTTTACTAGCAGAAACATTAGCTAATACAGCATGTGCTTCTACATCTGTAGCATTAACATTAAGTGCTGATAATGCATAACGTTGGGCTTGTTCTAAGTCGCCTTTACGTAAATACTTAAGAGCTATATTAACTAAAGGATAAGTCCAGGCTGGTAATAGACTAGATGCTTTAAGATAAGCTTTTAGTGACTCTTCTTCCTTGCGCTGTTCTGATAGCGCACGACCTAATGCATTATAAAAATAAGCAGCTTCATCATTTTTTTTAATTCCCTGACGAAACAAATCTTCAGCTTTAGAAGGTTGTTTATCAGCTAGTGATACCATTCCTTGATAAAATAAATCCATTAAAACAAGGTCTTTATTCTTAGGCTGTAATTCTTTTAAGCGTTTAGAATATTCTTGTGCTTTAGCCCAATCATCCTTTGTAAAAGTGTAATTTATTCCTTGAAGATATGTTGCCAAAGGGGTTTTAGCCCTTTCTCCCATTGCTAGAGCCAAAGAATTTTGAATACTTTTTATTGATGGATCAGAAGGATAAGTTTTAACAAATTTCTCATAAAACTCCCAAGCATTTTCCCCAGGAGGCTCTATTAATTGATTAAGAGAGATTGCTAGCTCAATTTGAGTTGCTAAAGGGTTTGTTGGCCTTTCAACTGTGGTGCTAGCCTTTTTATCAACACGATCTTGGGGAGGTAATTGCTCTTCTTTTTGTAGAGCTTTTTCTGCTTTGTTAGCCTTTTCTTCTTTAGCTTTTTGCTCTTTTCTAGCTTTTTCTTCTTTTTTCTTTTCTTCTTTAGCCTGTTGCTCTTTACGGTCTTTTGTTGATTCTTGAGTTGCTAAAATAGGTATATGAAGTATTAATACTAAACAAATTGCTAGTTGACAAAGTAAAGCTAAACGCATGATTATCCCTCAGATATGTAATAATTAATTTAGGGGTTGGTTAAAACGCATTATAACAAAACCACTTAACTTAAAGCTAAAGCATTGGGCTATTTTCTGAATAATTTTCTGAATACATTGCTATAGAAGTTTCTGTTTCCCAAAGTTTTACTGATACTACAGGCAAATTTTGTGAACGGGCATAATCAAAAATTAGTTTTGCAATATTTTCTGCTGTAGGGTTTTCTTTCATTATATAAAACTCTTCATTGCAATTACGTAAGACATTGACTAGAGGGTCATCTATACGTAATAGCAATTTATGATCTAGCTCAGACATAATCCAATTTTGAACAACATCTTTAATATCAACAAAATCTATTACCATTCCACGATAATCTAGATTGTTTGCTGCTAAAGTGATTGCTACACGGCCATTATGGCCATGTAAGTGTTTACATTTTTTTTCATAGTCCCTTAATCTATGGCCATATGAGAAGTTAATTTCTTTAGTTACTAAAAACATCCAAACTGCTCCAAACAGAGTTCAAAAATAATAAGGTGGTTAAATTTTATTTAAACTGTAACAATATAATAGTTCTCTTAAAATAATAAAGAGATGAAAGCTAAAAGATAAGATCTACTAACTTAATAGTTGCTCAAATATTGTTAGTGATGCTATAAGTTAATCTACTAGCAAAATATTGGGTTTTGCCAATAACTTTATTACTTAAGCTAAACCTATATTATTTTAATCTTAGTTTTCTATCGTTTAATACTTGGAAAGTCTGTTTAGCTATGCAAAAAGCTATAGTAAATAGAGTTGAGCTACAAAAAGTAGAAGTTCATGAAATAAATAATAGCCAAACTCGTATTGAGCTGGCACTTAGCCTAAATAATCGTACTGAAGAAATAGAAAAAATTACTCAAAACAGTGAGGAAAAGATATTAACCTCTATTGGTTTAGCTACTTTAGAGGCAATCCGTATATTAATCCCACGTCCTTTAGAATGCCAAATAGATTATGTTAAACGAGTCGATAAAAAACCTACTACAACAGTACAATGCCTATTAAGACTAAAAGAATCAGGTAAAGAAACATTTTTAAGTGGTAGTGCAGTAATTAGCAATTCTTTATATGAATCAGCAGTAAATTCAATGCTTGACGCCTTAGGGCGTACTTTAGAAAGACTTATTGAGCTACAACAAAAACGCGAACAAATAGGTCGTTCTGGGTCACTTACCCTAGATGAAAGTACAATGGCTGTTGCTAAAGAACTTTTAGAAAAAAGAACTGAAAGAGCTTTAGAATCAAATAATTTAGATAAATCAGTAAATCTAATCAATTCAGACAATTTAAATAATCTAAATAAATCAGATAAATCAGATAAATCAGATAATCAAATAGCTAATACTACTAGGGCAAGAGAGCTTTATGAACAAGGTGAATCATTTCTTAGAAAAGGTAGTTATAAACAAGCCTCTAGTTTATTAAAACAAGCTGTTAATTTAGCCCCTAATGATGCAGAGTATTATTGTCAGCTAGGTGTTGCACTATTTAATATAAATGCTTATGAAGAAGCTGAAACGGCCTTTCTAAAAGCTATAGAGCTAAACTCTGAAGTGGCAGACTATCAAACAGAAATAGGGCTTTTTTATAAAGAAATAGGCCGTATAGATAAATCACAAAAATTCTTAGAAAAAGCTATTGAGCTAGATACCTCAAATGCTCGTGCTAAACGTGCTTTAACCTCAATACATGAATTAATATGCACTTTTGAACCTACTAAAGCTAGCTCAGGAAAAATTAGTAATAGTGCTAAGCTTGTTGAGTTAAAAGACTCAATTAAAGAATCAAGTAAAAATAAACCAACTAATAGACTTACTGAGCTTATTTCACAACCACTTACCACCAAAACAATATTAAGAGGAGTAGGCTTAATTTTAGCGTTATTTTCAATTATTACAGCAACAATATATCTTTATAGCTATTGGTCAATAACTAGTAGACATAAGCTTTCTGAAGTAGACCTAACACAACCAAATTATATTGCAATTAAAATTGTACAAAATTTTCCCTCTACTACAGCAGGGTTATCTATAAAAGAAAGCGTGGATAAATACTTAAA
>Ga0075163_10000563_pt1 | contig 47670 bp, 37 predicted proteins | sample JI1023141ADNA_FD_71478 | JGI IMG/M metagenome (GOLD analysis project Ga0075163, IMG submission 71478) | Wastewater effluent complex algal communities from Wisconsin, to seasonally profile nutrient transformation and Carbon sequestration -... | ecosystem: Engineered > WWTP > Effluent > Algae...
AGCGCGTGGCAGGAAGCGGGCCGCCGGGCCGAGGCCCCCACCGCCGAGCAACTCGAAGACAACGCCAAAGACCCCGGCCAATGACCAACACTCCCACCACTCCCAGCACTACACACGCTTCAGGCGAGCGCCCCCACGCCCTCATCACCGGCGGCGCCCGCCGCGTCGGCCGTGCGATCGCGCTCTCGCTTGCAAAGGCCGGTTGCGATGTCACGATCACGTACGCCACGCGCGAGGCCGACGCCCGCGAAACGTGCGACCTCGCCCGCGCCATCGGTCAGGCCCACGGCGTCCGCGTCCACGCCATCCACGCGCCCTTCGGATCGCAGAGCGATGTCGAGCGTTCCATCAACACCATCGCCGCGTCCATCGGCCACGCCGCCACAGGCCTCGACATCCTCATCCACAACGCCTCGACGTACGAGCCCACCACCATCGCCGCGCTCGCCGCCCCCAATGCCGCCGCCATCGCACTCCGCGATTACAGCGTCAACGCCCTCGCACCACTCCTTCTCTCGGCCCGTCTCGCGCCGCTCCTTGCCAAGAGCACGCTCCCCGGCGGCGGCAGCATCGTCGCGATGGCCGACCTGCATTCCACCGGCCGCCCGCGCAAGGACCACGCGTCCTACTCCATGTCCAAGGCCGCCCTCATCGAGATGGTCCAGTGCCTCGCGCGCGACCTCGCGCCGCAGATCCGCGTCAACGCCGTCGCCCCCGGCGTCGTCGCGTGGCCCGACGCCGGCCCCGAGTCGGACCCCAAGGCCCAGGCCGCGTACCTCTCGCGCGTCCCCCTCGCCCGCGCCGGCACACCCGCCGACGCTGCTGAAGTCGTCCGCTGGCTCGCGATGGACGCCCACTACATCACGGGCGAAGTTATCAGAGTCGACGGCGGCCGCTGGCTGGCGTGACTACTTCGCCCCAGTCGCTTCCGTCAGCCTCTGCTGCAACTTCTCCGCATTCGGCGTCCCCGTCATCGCCGCCCGCTTCGCGTAGGTGATCGCCTGTTCCTTGCGGCCCGCTTTCTCGCACCAGACGGCCGCATCGAACGCCAACTGCCCGTTCGCCGCGTCCGCGTCCGACGCCCCCATGTACAAATCCGCCGCCTCGCCCGGCATGCTCAAGAGGCCGTAGCACTCGCCCATCAACTGCAACACGCCCGGGGCGTACCGCTCCTGCGCGGGCAACCCCACGAGCAACGCGAGCGCCTCATCGACGCGGTCCAGACGCTTGAGCGCACGCGCCTCGATCAACCGCCACGCCACGCTCGCTGGCTCCATCTGCCGTGCCTTGCTCACCTGCTCCAAGGCGATCGATGGCGAGCCCTCGCGCAAATACAACTCCGCCATCATCCCCCACACGATTGCCTTCTCGGGCTGCAACTTCGCCGCCGTGAGCAGATTCGTCTTCGCCTCGGTGATCTGGTTCAACTTCAGTTGCACCTGCGCGAGGCGCACCGGCACTTCCCAGTTCCCCGGCTCCGCCTGCCGCGCCGAGGAGTAATGCTCCAAGGCCCGCTCGGGCTTGCCCGCCATGTCCGCGACCGTCCCCGCCATCATGTCCATCTTCGCGTCGCGTGGCCCGATCGCGATCGCCTTCTCATACGCCCCGTACGCCCGCTCGATCTCGCGCATCGACAGCAGAATCTCCGCGTGCGCGAGGTACAACGGCTGGGCATCCGGATACGCATTGATCGCCTCGCGCAAGATAGCCTCGGCCTTGCCGGGATCGCTGTTCGCAAAGTTCTTCGCCGAGTTGAGGTACTGCTCGATCTTCCCCTGCGCCTCGGCCGTCATCGACCCGCCCTTGGCGGCGGCAGTGCCCGACGTTCCCGATGGGTTCGTCCCGTTGGTTGTGCCAGGCGTGGTTCCAGCAGGCGTCTTCGACAGGTACACCACGCCCGCGACCAGCCCCGTCAGGACCAGCACCACCACGCCCAGAAAGATGGGCCCCGTCCCGGCCTTGGCCCCACCCGTTTTCGCCTTCTGTTCCATCCGTGTCCCCTACACTGCCCGCCATATGTCTACGAGCACCACGCCTTCCCCCATCGATCCATCGACTGGGGCCGAACTCTCCAAACAGTACCGCCCTTCCGAGCACGAAGAGCGGATCTGGTCCAACTGGGTCGCCGCCAAGGCCTTCCACGCCAACCCAGACCGCGTCCTCAAGGGCGAAGCCAAGCCCTACGCCATCGTTATCCCACCCCCCAACGTCACCGACCGCCTGCACCTGGGGCACGCCCTCAACAACTCTTTGCAGGACATCCTGACCCGCGCCCACCGCATGATGGGGTACGAGACCCTCTGGATGCCCGGCACCGATCACGCCGGCATCGCGACCCAGGCCGTCGTCGAGAAACGCCTCCGCGCCAGCGGCGAACTCAAAGGCCCCCTGCGCGAATCCATGACGCGCGACGCCTTCGTCGCCAAGGCCCAGGCCTTCAAGGACGAGTACGAGGCCGTCATCCTCGGCCAACTCAAACGCATGGGGTGCTCCTGCGATTGGGACCGCACGCGCTTCACGATGGACGAGGTCTGCGCGAGGGCCGTGCGCGAAGCGTTCTTCATCATGTTCAAGGATGGCCTCATCTACCGCGGCAAGCGCCTCGTGAACTGGGACCCGGCGCTGCAGACGGCCGTCGCTGACGATGAGTGCTTCGATGAGGAGATTGATGGGGCGTTCTATTACCTGCGGTATCCGCTGGTGCACAAGGGCAACAAAGGTGAAGACGCCGTGCCTGTGACGTGGAACGAGTTGGCCTCCCGCGGCTATCCCGGTGCCTCCGACCATCCCGGCGATAACGAAGCCTGGATCACCGTCGCGACCACGCGCCCTGAGACGTACCTCGGCGATACCGCCGTCGCGCTCAACCCGCATGACCCGCGTGCGAAGGCGCTGCGTGGCCTGTTCGTCGAACTGCCGCTCGTGGGCCGCGTGATCCCGATCCTCGAAGATTCCTACGTCGTGCTGCCTGAGATCTACGCCCGCACCGAGGAGGAACGCGCCGACCCCAAGGCCAAGATGGCCACCGGCTTCCTGAAGGTCACGCCCGCGCACGATCCCAACGACTACGAACTCGGCCACCGCCACAAGGCCGCGATCGAGGCCGCCCCCGGGGGCCACGCAGTCCTCATCAATATCATGGCCCCCGACGGCTCCATCTCCGACAAGCACGGCTGGACCGACATCGGCGACGCCCGCCTCTTCGTCGGCCTCTCGCGCGAGGACGCACGCAAGAAGGTCGTCGCCGAGTTCAAGTCCCACGGCCTGCTCGAAGGCATCAAACCCCATCGCCACAGCGTCAAGCACAGCGACCGCAGCAAGGCCATCATCGAGCCGTATTTGAGCGATCAGTGGTACGTGAAGGTGACCGATCCGCGCATGGCCCAGAGCGCCAACGCCCCGCTGCGCGCGGGCGACCTGCAGTTCCACCCCGCCCGCTACGCCAAGACCTACGAGCAATGGCACGACAACATCCGCGACTGGTGCATCTCGCGGCAACTGTGGTGGGGGCATCGGGTGCCGGTGTGGACAGCAAAGGTTCAACTCAACGCATCTAACGCCCAATCCACCATTGAAGAGTGGAATATCGACAGTATCTTTGATGGAGGCGATTTGGAGGACGTCCAAGTTGCTTGCGTGAGTGAGGTTGCAACGGGCAAACGATGGTTCAATATCCACGGCACACACAGTCGCTTCCCCCCAGATGGTGTGCCATTCTTTAGCTACGTTCGAGATCATCCTGGCGAGTACGTCATACAGGTGTGCTCGACGGACGAACGGTGGTCGAGTTTTCGTTCGGAAACTCTGGTCCGTGACCCCGACGTCCTCGACACCTGGTTCTCCTCCGCCCTCTGGCCCATGTCCACCATGCACTGGCCGGAGAACTCGCCATTGCTTCAGGCCTTCAACCCCTCCTCCACACTCTGCACCGCGCGCGAGATCATCACCCTGTGGGTCAGCCGCATGGTCATGTTCAACCGCTACCTCCGCGGCAGCGAACTCGGCGAGCCCGCGCGCGGCAGCGGCCCCCTCCCCTTCAAGAACGTCTTCATCCACGCCGTCATCCAGGACGGCCATGGCCAGAAGATGAGCAAGTCCCTCGGCAACGGCGTCGATCCGCTCGACATCATCTCCTCCCACGGCGCCGACGCCATGCGCTTCACACTCTGCCATATGACGACGCAGACGCAGGACGTCCGCATGCCCGTCGACCTCGTCTGCCCGCACACCGGCGAGGTCTTCGCGCCCAGGATGATCACCAACAAGGACGGCTACACCGTCGCCGCACCCATCCAGGACTCGCCCAAAGACAAGTCCAAGAAAATGGTCACGGTCTACGGCGTCGCATCGGGCGAGGCAAAGGCCTCCGCCGAGATGCCCCTCGCCAAAACCACCAGCAGCAAGTTCGACTTGGGCCGCAACTTCGCGAACAAGTTGTGGAATGCGTCGAGGTTTACGCTCGGCATTCTCGGTGCCGCAGGTACGGCGTCTTCCCCCATTGCCCATTCCCCATTGCCCGCTCCCTCTCTTCTTGACCGCTGGCTCCTCTCTCGCCTCGCGACGGCCGTTGGCGAGGTCAATGCGTCCCTCACTTCCTTCGAGTTCTCGTCGTACGCGACGACGATGTACGACCTCCTGTGGCGTGACTTCTGCGATTGGTATTTGGAGGGCATCAAGCCCACCGTCGCGGCCGATGCTCACCAGCGGGCCGTGCTCGCCAACGCGCTCGAGTCCATCCTGCGCCTCCTGCATCCCGTCATGCCCTTTGTCACCGAAGCGATCTGGGAGAAGGTCCGCGACCTCAAGGCTGCGCCCGTGGCGGGCATTACGCTTACCCCCGCACGCAACAACGGCCTCCTTGCCACCGCTGGCTGGCCGATCGTCGCCGAATCGCTCAAGGACCCCAAGGCGGAGGCCGACTTCGAGCGTGTGCGTTCGCTCGTGACCAGCATCCGCGATGTGCGTTCTCAGCATCAGGTCCTGCCACGCCGCAAGGTCACGCTGCACATCCCCGCCGCGTTCACGCTCGACGCCGACGCGAGCGCCCTGGCCTGCACGTTCGCCAATCTCGAGACGATCTCGAAAGACGCCCCCAAGCCCGAGGCTTCCGCCACGGGCGTCGTCGCGTTCTCGTTCGATGGGCATCCGTTCCACCTCTCCAACCTCCGCGATGCGGCTGCCGCCGGCTCTTCCAACGATGCCGAGAAGGCTCGCCTCACGAAACTGGTCGCGGACCTCTCCAAGTCCGTCGCCACCCTCGAAGGCCGCCTGAACAACCCCGGCTACGCCGACAAGGCCCCGCCCCACATGGTCCAGCAGTCCAAGGACCAACTCGCCAAAGCCAAGGCGGAACTCGCCACGGCTCAGGCGACTCTTGGTACACTCTCCTGAACCCGGCGGCCGATAGTGCGTACAGCGTTCGGCCACGGGGTGCCCAATGGGGTGGGTGGCGAGTCGGGAATCGAGGCGAGCATGCGGCGTGCCCGGACAGTCTTCGTGATCACCCTGCTCGCCACACTCGCGGGCTCCGTGCTGTGTTTCGAGCCGGGTTGCGCTCGCAACACGTCGCGCACGTCGCCATCCGTCGTTCCCGAGAGCGCCGTCGGACCCACGAGCGAGGCGTGGACGTTCGAAGGCCGCACCGGCACGCTGATCCGCACAAGGTCGTTCCGCCTGTTCACCACGATGCAGCCCGGGCGCGTCGTCGACATCCTTCCTGAGTTCATGGAGGCCGCCCTCGACGGGTACACCTCGGCCCTCCTCCCTCTGCCTCGCCCCGCGAAGCCGATGGACGCGTTCCTGATGCGCACGCGCGACGAGTGGGTTACCCTGACGCAGCAGGTGATGGGCCGGGATGCCGCCCCGTATCTCAAGATTCCTCGCGGCGGGTTGACCAGCAATGGCAAGGCACTCCTCTTCGACGTTGGCCGGGCACGTGACACGCTGATGCTCGCCGCCCACGAGGGGTGGCACCAGTACACGCAGTCCACGTTCAAGGACGCCCTCCCCATGTGGCTCGAAGAAGGCATGGCGACCTACATGGAAGGGTTCCGCCAGGATCGCGCCGATCCGACGCGATTCGCGTTCCTCCCGTGGGCGAATATGGAACGGTTCTTTGCGTTGCGCGAGGCGTCGCGCCGTGGACGGATCGTCAACTTGGAAACGCTGCTCAACTCGACGCCGCAGGACCTGATGGCGGAGAACTCGAACGCGGCCTTGCAGTACTACGCGCAGGTCTGGGCCCTCACTCATTTCCTCAACGACGCCGAGAACGCGAAGTATCGCCCCGCGCTCCACCAGATGATCAAGGATGCCGCGGATGGCACGTTGACTGCGACGATTCGCGCGATGCGTGGCGGGCGGGCGGCCTCTTCATTCGCGGCCCGTAGGCGTGGCGTGGATCCGTTGCTCACGTACATAGACATGGACCTCGACGTGCTCAACAAGCAGTATCAGGACTACGTCGCGTGGATTGTCGCGCCGGGGAACGAGCGCGTGGTGTCGCAGGGCAAGGTGCCCGGTTCGGAGCCCTGAGGCCTCACGCTCGCTCAGCACCCTTCTTCGAAACGGACCAGGAAGAAGAGCAGATCATCGATCGTGACGGCGCCGTCCGTGGTGCCGGTCGAGGTGCCGTTATCGATGTCGGCGTCTGTCGAGCCCGACTCGAACGCGCCAAGGAAGTACAGCAGGTCATCGATCGTCACCGCGCCATCCTGCGTCCCAGTGGCGGAGCCATCGTCAACGTCGGCAATGCAGTTGAACGACGGGCCAACAAAGCACGCGCCGGTGAGCGAGATCGTGTACGACCCGCCCTCAACGGTATCGATGAGCCAGCCCGCGACGGGGTTTGCGGCACCGGGCCCATCGGGCGCACGCTCGACGTCCCACGGCGTGTCATTCCACAGGCGGTTGCCCGTGGAATCCAGCGCTGCGGTGTCCCATTCGGAGACCGCGAGGTAGTAATCGCCCGCGGCGAGCGAGGCGGTGAACTGGCTGGTGATCGTTGATTGAGCCTCAAAGCCGACCTGATCCGAGTACGCGACGCCGAATCCCGCGGCGTTAAAAAGGTACAACTGGGTGTCGACCATCGTGCCATTGACCGTCGTCGCCTGGAACGATGCCGGGCTGCAGATCTGGATCTTGTACATGTGCGCCAGCCCGTCCGTGCCCAGTGAGTCACTGACGGACGAGAGCGTGCCGGATCCTTGCGGGACGGATGCGGTGTTGGGCAAGTCGCCCGGCGGTGGCGAGACATCGTCGTCGAGCGTGAACGTGATCGTGTCCCAGTTCGCATCTGGGCCCGCGACTTCCACGTCCACCACATTCTCGTAGAACCGGAAGTTCCAGGTGCCGGCGGATGTCGCGATCACTGGGTTGACTCGAAACACCGCGTCAGTCACGCTCATCGAGCCGGTGAAGAACCCGCCGGGCATCGGGAGTAGAACCGTTTGCTGCCCTCCCGGAGCCGTCACGACAATTCGAGAATCTTCCAACCACGTTGTATCCGCGATGGCGGTCAGCGTGCCCGACACGCGCAGGCGGCCCACTTGGTAGCCACCCGTGAACACCTGTGTCCGCACCTGGTTCGCCGCGTCGTCAAGGAAACTCTCGGACAGGACGTTGGTGTAGGTTGCCGACTCCCGTGGCGCCGCCGACGCACAGAAAACCAGACCACTCACCGCCGCCAACGCCAGAATGTTCGTCGCCTTCATCGGAACTCCCCTCGAACCGCGACCCCTGCAAGCCCCGACCCCCATGGTGGGTGTGCCGGGATACTGGACCCAGCGTATCGAATCCTCCCGCCGAGGCAAGGGGCTTGCCCGGGTTCTGTAGCAAATCGCGCACAAGGCGGGTAGATGCCCCGGCTCCCCTTTCCGTGCCCCCCCGATCCTGCCCTGCCCCGTCGGATGACCTCCACCGCCACCCCCAAAGGTCCGATACGCACCCCCATATACTGGCCCCAACACCATTGGAGTTTGACCTGACCATGCATTGGACCACCGACACCATCCGCTCGACGTTCATCAACTTCTTCAAGGGCAAGCCCTCCGCGCAGGATGGCCACACCTTCGTCGCCTCGAGCCCGTCCGTCCCCCACGACGACCCGACCCTGCTCTTTACCAACGCGGGGATGAACCAGTTCAAGCCGATCTTTTTGGGCAATGTGCCGCCTTCTTCGCCTTTGTTTGGGATGAAGCGGGCCGTCAATAGCCAGAAGTGCATCCGCGCCGGCGGCAAGCACAACGACCTCGACGACGTGGGCAAGGACACGTACCACCACACGTTCTTTGAGATGCTGGGCAACTGGTCGTTTGGTGATTACTTCAAGAAGGAAGCGGTCGACTGGTCCTGGGAACTGCTGACGAAGGTCTATGGGTTGCCAGCCAACGCGCTGTATGCGACCTACTTCGGCGGAGATGACGCGGCGGGAGTCGCTGCGGACCTTGAGACAAAGGCGCTGTGGGAACGGTACCTGCCGCCCGAGCGCGTGATTCCGGGGAATATGAAGGACAACTTCTGGATGATGGGTGACTCGGGCCCGTGCGGCCCATGCACCGAGATCCACGTTGACCGCCTGACCGCCATGGGCATCGACAATCGCATGGTTGCGGAGAAGGTGAACCAGAGCGATCCGGACGTCATCGAGATCTGGAACAACGTCTTCATCCAGTTCAACTCGGAGTATCCGCCTGAAGGGCTTGAAGCCCTGCAGAAGTGGGACACCACGCCAGAAACCGAGCGGAACAAGCTGCCTTACAAGTCTCGGGCCGAGGTCGAGGCCAAGTTCCGCAAGCTCATTCCCCTCCCCGCCAAGCACGTGGACACAGGCATGGGCCTTGAACGTCTCGTCTCGGTCCTGCAGAACAAGCGGTCCAACTACGACACCGATGTGTTTATGCCCATCTTCGCCGAGATCGAGCGGGCGACGGGTGCACGCGTCTACATGGGCAAACTCGGCAAGGACGATAAGGACAACATAGACACGGCGTACCGCGTCATCGCGGACCACATCCGCACGCTGACGTTCGCCATCACCGACGGCGCGATCCCGAGCAATCTCGGGCGTGGGTATGTGCTTAGGCGCATCCTCCGCCGTGCGGTGCGGTACGGGCGTCAGATGCTCAACGCCAAGCCTGGTTTCTTTGCGGACCTCGTGCCGATCGTGGTGCAGAACTTTGGCGAGGCGTTCCCGGAACTGAAGAAGAACCCGACAAAGGTGGCTGGGATCATCCGCGAAGAGGAAGAGAGTTTCGGGCGCACGCTGGATCGCGGGATCAAGATCTTCGGCGAGATCGCCGCCGCGACCAAGAGCGGCACGATCTCTGGCGAAGACGCCTTCAAACTCCACGACACCTACGGCTTTCCGCCCGATCTCACGGCACTCATGGCCGAGGAACGCGGGCTGAAGGTTGATCTCGCTGGCTACGAGGCCGAACGCAAGAAAGCCGAGGACCTTTCTCGCTCCGGCGGCAAGGCCGAGGCGGGAGAATCCAAACTCAGCCTCACGGGCGAGACCGCTGCGAAACTCGGGCACATGCACGTGAAGCCGACGAACGATGCGCCAAAGTACTCTGGAGTTGACGTCTCGGCTCGCGTCGAGGCGATCTGGAACGGGCACACGTTCGACCAGAAGAGCCACGCCGAGGTCACGCAGAAGCACAAGCCCATCGGCATCATCGTGGACACGACGAACCTCTACGCGACGCAAGGCGGGCAAGAGCACGACACGGGGAAGATGCGTGTCATCACCTCCGCGCGTGGGCACCACGAGGGGAGCGAGTTCATCGTCGAGCGCGTCGAGACCTTTGGCGGCTATGTCCTGCACATCGGGCACATCGCGCGGGGTGAGATTCACGTGGGCGACACCGTCCAAATCAAACTCGACACGCCGCGGCGCGAAGCGATCGCGAGCAACCACACCGCCACGCACCTTGCGAACTTTGCGCTCCGCGAAGTTCTGGGCGAGGAAGTGAACCAGCGCGGCAGCCTCGTGGCGCCCGATCGCCTGCGCTTTGACTTCTCGCACAACCAGCCCGTTTCTGCGGCGGAACTGGAACGCGTGGAGGAGATCGTCCGCCACCAGATTCACAATGATCTGACGGTGTACGCGACGCCCTCGAAACTCGCGGATGCGAAGGCCGTCGCGGGCGTGCGGGCCGTCTTTGGCGAGACGTATCCCGATCCTGTGCGCGTCGTCTCGATCGGCATGCCCGTGGCCGACTTGCTCGGGTCGCCGGGGAACAGTGCGTGGCGCGAACTCTCCATCGAGTTCTGTGGCGGCACGCACGTGCAGTCCACCAAGCAGATCGCGCACTTCGCGGTCGTCGCGGAAGAGGCCGTCGCGAAGGGGATCCGCCGGGTCGTTGCGCTCACGGGCGCAGCCGCTGCGGAGGCCGCCCGCGTCGCGGATGAACTCGCCGCAAAGGCCAAGCACGCCGATTCGCTCCCGGCGAGCGAGTTGTCCAAGATCGTGTCCGGCTTCCAGACCGAACTGGAGTCCGCCACGATCTCCGCGAGCCGCAAGGCCGCCCTTCGCGCGTCGCTCGTCCAACTGCAGGAGAAGATCAAGGCCGCGGGCAAGGAGATGTCCGCCGCGCTGACGGCCCAGGCCGTGGGCCAGGCGCGGAGCCTTGCCGCCAGCGCCCAGACCGCGAACTCACCGGTCGTCGTCGCGAAGATCGACTGCGGCGAGGACCGCACGGCTCTGCAAGCCGCGGTCAAGACCATCCGCGACACGCTGCCGCGCACGGCGGTCATGCTCTTCGCCGTCGATGACGCCGGCAAGGCCATGATCCACGCGAGCGTGCCGGACCACCTCGTCGCCAAGGGGCTCAAGGCGGGCGACTGGCTCAAGGACGCCGCGGGCGTCATGGGCGGCAAGGGTGGCGGCAAGCCCGACAACGCCCAGGGCGGCGGCCCCGACGGGACCAAGGTCCGCGAGGCGATGAAGGTCGCGGAGCAGGTGGCACATAGACACGCCATGAGTTAGCGGCAGTTGAAAGAGGGGGCATTCGGCATTCGTGATTCGGCATTCGAGAAGAGAATGCAAAACGCCGCCGACTCTTTCACTTGTTCATCTGTTCACCTGTCCGATGCTGCCTCTCCCCTAGTGCCTTTTGCGCAGTCCCTAGTGCCTCTCTTATGACCGACCCACCACCCATCCCCGACTCCCTCAAAGAGCAACCCAAGAAGGACGCTCCGCAGCGCAGCAAGACGGCGTCGGCGGTCACGGGCCTTGGCGAACTCTCCAAGGCACTCGCGATCGGGATCGACTTCCTCGCGATGATCGCCGCGGGCGGCTTTCTGGGGTGGCTGCTGGACAAGTGGCAGGGCTGGAGCCCGAAGTGCCTCGTCGTCGGCGTCGCGCTCGGCTTTGTGTGGGGGACGGTGCGGCTGATTCGGCGGTTGAACAAGATGTAAACGATCGAGGAAGTGCTTGGTGTTTCAGAACTGCCTCGTGGTTTCGAGTTGCCGACCGTATTTCAGGCCTGTTACCGGGGCGATTGTGGGGCGATGAGGTGATCGCGCATGGCAGATGACCACATCACAATCGAACCGACTGGCAGCCACGACTCGGGCCGGTGCAAGTGCTGCGGCATGACCACCCGGGTGATTTCGGGAACGGCTTCCCTCAACAAGGAGGCACTCGCGGCGTATTACGTGCGTTGGACGCCTGGGCGCATGGACCACGGCGCCGAGTTTGCAGTGATTGCCGGAGAATGGGGCGAAGGAACCGGGCCGGACGACCGCGCACTTGTGTCGCTCGAGTTTCGGAAGCTACCCAGTGGGCCATCGTTCATGGTCACCGACGCCCGTGATTGGGCTCATGCCAAAGACCTGGCATCAACTTCCTTTCAGCGGGACGATGTCATTGGCACTCCCATCGCACAGATGGTGTTCGACATCATCGACGCCATCTGGTTCCACGACGAGCGACTCGATGAACTGAAGCAGTAGGTCTACGGACCACCGAGGCCAAACTGCACTCGCTCCGCGGCCCACCAGCCAAACAGATCCCGCATTACTCGAACATCCGAATCCCGCGTTCCCGATCGGCTCGCATGCCATCGAACGCCGCTTCTTGATCCTTCAGTCCACGCAGGTCCAAGACCACGGGCGACGAGTACCGCGCGACGTGCAAACTCACGAGGTACGCGAGCACGTCCAAGTTCCCCGTCCCCACCACCACGCGCCCCAACTCATTCGCGTCGCTCAGTCGTGCGCTGGCGATCCAGTCCACCGAAGCACCGACCACCTTCATGACATCGAGGTCTGCGAGCAGGGCCATTGCCGGGTCCACGCCGACGGAAACTCCCTCGATTCGAGGAGCCTCTCCCATGGCATGGTCTGCAAGGCGGACGCCATTCGTGACTGAGCCGACAATCGCCCGCGTCCACTCGTTCTCGATTGGCTCGGTTGCGGCTGGCGTGGCGGGATCACCGCTCGCCGCGCTGGCCTCTCGCTTCGCCGTACGTGGCAGCACCATTGACACCACGCGCTTTGCGTCAACCAGCCTTGCCAGTTCATCCACCAACTCGCAAGCGGCGGTCACGGCGCTCAAAGCCCGTTCAAGCGTCGATGCGTCCTCGAAGTGCTTGGGTGGGATGAACAGGTCCACTCCCGAAAGCCCAAGCCCTGACCGGCGAAGCAACGCCGCAAGGTCACGCCTCGCGCTGCGATCCAATTCTCGAGGCCTGATGCCTGCAAGAGTTGCATCCAACTGGATCCAACGCACGTTGTTCGCCGGGGCCACGCTCGCCACCCACTCGATCGCTTTGCGTGGGTCGACGACGCCTTCGGGCGAGCACCAAGGCCGCCCCGTGCGGGCCTCAAGCCCGGCAATCGACACGCTCAGCGGGACCTTCATGGGCATCATGGACGGCAGGTTCATGGGCTTCTGTTGTATGCCGCGTGAAACCCAGCCGCCCCAGCCCCATTCATGCACACTATCCTGCAGCATGGCCCAGACCCCTGCCTCTGCAACGCCCGTCCATCACACGTCCGGCTCGCCGTCGTGGCTCAGCACGGTCCACCTCCTTTCGCTCACGATTTGGCTCGCCGCCCTCCTCGCTGCGGGGCTCTCGGCCGCCCTGATCTTCTCGCAGATGAAGAAACTCCAGCCTTCGCTGCCGGAGTACGCGGCGTACACCGGCGAGCACTGGAAGATCGCGGGCGGCATGGTCGCAAACAAGGTCTTCGTCATCGTGGACTATGTGCAGTTGTCCTGTGCCATCCTTGCGATCCTCACGCTGGGGCTAACCCTTCTCGCCGCGAATCAAGCCGTGCCCAAGTGTCGCCCGGCCCTCGCCGGCGTGCGCATCTTGTTCCTCTCGATCGCGTGCGCGTTGTTCTGCTATCAGTTGTTCATCCTCGCACCCCGCATGGCGGTGCACCTCAACGATTTCTGGGTCGCCGCAAAGGACGGAAAGATGGCGATCGCCGACGCTGAACAGGCCGCGTTCGACGCCGATCATCCGACCGCGAGCAATGTCCTCAAAGGGACGGCGGCCACGGTTTTCCTTCTTCTCATCACGTCCACCATCGCCGTGACGCGTCCGCGAGAAGTTGCGTGATGTCGGCGAAGCGGCCTTCATCTTCGCCAACATCATCCGGTTCTCAACGCGCCCGCGCGTTGCGCCTCGCGGACGCTTTGCGCGAGCACTATCCCGACGCACACTGCGAACTCACCTTCGCCAGCCCGCACGAACTGCTCGTCGCCACGATCCTCTCCGCACAAGCCACCGACGTTTCGGTGAACAAGGTCACGCCCGCGCTCTTCGCCGCATTTCCCACGCCCAAGGCGTTCGCAGATTCCACGCCCGAAACGATTGAGCCGTTCATCCGCTCAATTGGCCTCTTCCGCAACAAGGCCAAGTCCATCCACGCCGCGACGACCGTAATCGTCGAGCACTTCGACGGCCAGGTCCCGCGCACGATGGCCGAACTCCTTACTCTCCGTGGCGTCGCTCGCAAGACGGCCAACGTCGTCCTCGGGAATGCCTACAACGCCCCGCCGGAATCGGGCGTGGGTTTCGTGGTCGATACGCACATCGACCGGCTCTCCAAGCGATTCGGCCTCGTGCCACAGGACGCCAACGTTCAGCAGATCGAGCGGCGACTCATGGCCCTCTTCCCACCCGATCGTTGGTGCGAACTCTCCCATCAGATCATTTGGCACGGCCGTCGTGCCTGCAAGGCGCGGGGCGGATCCTGCGCCGACCACCCGATCTGCCGCGAGTTTGACACGCACTGCGAACTGCGAATCTCGGCAGCCAAGAAGGCTGTCAAGAACCCCGCCAAAGCCAAAGGTCGGCAACAATCCGCCCGCAACGCGTCTTCACCAAAGCCCAGCACCCGAGCCAAACGCACCCAAGGACCTCGCTCATGACCACCGCCAACCCCTTCCGCTCACTCCCCTTCATGGGCGTCATCCGCGTCAACAACGAGGCGATGACCAAGCACGGCTGGAAGATGGGCGATCCCGCGTGGACCAACCTGGGCCAGGGAATGCCCGAAGTCGGCCCGATCGCCGGCGCGCCCGCACGCTACAACCAGATCAATCTTGATCCATCGGACCACGCGTATGGCCCGGTCGAGGGCCTCCCCGAACTGCGTCAGGCCGTCGCTGATCACTACAACCGTCTTTTCCGCAAGGGCAAGGCTTCGCAGTACACGATCGACAACGTCGCGATCGCCGCGGGCGGGCGCCTCGCGCTCTCACGCATCGGTGCGGCGCTCGACAAGACACGCCTCGCCTACTTCACGCCCGACTACACGGCTTACGAAGACCTGATGACGACGTTCCATCGGCTCGATCCCGTGTGGATCGACCTGCCCGCGTCGAACGGTTTTCGTATTTCCCCTGCCGACCTTGAGGCACGCATCGAGAAGGACAAGATCGGGTCGCTCCTCATCAGCAATCCGTGCAATCCCACGGGTGTCGTCGTGCAAGGCGCGGAGTTGAATGCGTGGGCCGACATCGCACGGCGTCGCGGCACCGTCCTCCTGATGGACGAGTTCTACTCGCACTTTGTCTACACCGCACCCGGCGCGCCCGCGAAGGGGGCCGTCTCCATCGCGGAGCATGTGCAAGACGTCAACGCCGACCCGATCGTGATCATCGACGGGCTCACCAAGAACTTCCGCTATCCCGGCTGGCGTGTCGGGTGGGTCATTGCGCCCAAGCACGTGATCCACACACTGACCGCGGCGGGCAGTTTCCTCGACGGCGGCTGCTCCCGCCCCATCCAGCGTGCCGCACGAGCCGTGCTGGAGGCTGGCCGAGCCGATCAGGAAACTGACGCGATGCGACGCGAGTTTGCGGCGAAGCAGAAGATCACCATGGACCGCCTGAGCGAACTTGGAATCACCTTCCCCAAGACCGCGCTTTCGACGTTCTATGCCTGGGGCGACATTTCAAAACTCCCTTCTGAGATCAACGAAGGCGAGAAGTTCATGCGTCGCGCGTTCCAGCACCAGGTGCTGACCGTGCCTGGCGAGTTCTTTGACGTGAACCCCCACCGCAGCCGCACGCAGAGGTCGCCCCTCACCAACTTCGTCCGGTTCTCCTTCGGCCCACCACGGGCGAACCTGGAGGCAGGGCTGGGTCGTCTTGCGGAGATGGTGAAAGGCGTGAAGAGGTAGACAGTTGAACCTACTTGACAGGTCTTTCGTACTTCATCGGCCAGTGTGATTGGACCGTTGCCGAAAGGAACCATGGGCAGAACCGTCTTTCGCGTTTGCCTCTGTTTCATCGGCACTGCGCTGCTGGTCGCCGGCATCTATTTCCTTTGGTCGGGCCTGCGACTTCGCGCAAAGTGCAAAGTCGCTGAGACCACTCAGCCACTCAGCACGGTTGTCGATGTGGGCGCTGCGACAGCGCATCGTGCGTCACTGAACCAGAGTGCGGCGTTTACCTGCCGTCAAACGATCAGCATGACAACCGAACTTCGGGCAGGTGAGAATGCAGAAGACCTGTTCCGCGGACTCGAGATGACCGTTTTGGTCACCGATTCCGAGGACGCCGAGTGGATGAGAGGCGCGTTTCCCGATCCGCTCAAGCCTTTTGGAAAGGGCGTAGAGGTCACGCTCGTGAATGATTCGCCAATTCCAATTGGCAAGTATTCGGTGAACATCGAAGTAATCAAGCCAGCACCAGCCTTGGCAGGACGACCCGTTCAGATCACGTCACGCTACCACCTGTGCGGCATCGAATGGATGGGACCGACCATCGGTATCGGTGCGGGTGCGATTGGTTTGACGGTTGGGGCGATCATCGCTGCCGCACTGTGGAAGACCCGGCGGCGGCCCTTGACGCACTCAGCGCATCCCACAAACTCTGCGGGCGGTCCCGACGCCTAGAGCGCGGACTTCCAGCTCTCGATCGTTTCCATGCTACCGCGCACCACACACACGGTGGCTCGCAACCTGCCCAACGAGATCCTTTGCCGCCCGCAGTGGACACCGCGACGGCGTGGCACTGAGTTTCCACAAACGGAACCTTCCCGCATTGCAACAAAAACGAAAACGGCCTTGGCGTGATGCCAAGGCCGATTCTGAAGCGAGGCGGACGGGACTCGAACCCGCAACATCCGGATCGACAGTCCGGGATGCCCACCACGCAAAGCCTTGACGCCACAGCACTTGCGACCACTCCCGCGAACGCGCCCGCAGTAGACACCGCAACGACTGACCAGCGTGAAGTCGATCGCTTTGAACTCGCATCAGTGATCGCCGCGTGGCCCAACCTGCCCGCGGCCATCCGGGCGGGCGTGCTGGCGATGGTGCGTGTGATCGGAGGCCAGCCATGAGCATCAGCGAGCGGCGGAATGTCGATTCGAAGGAATCCACTACCCAAGCATGCAAGGCGGGGGGAGGGGCCAACTCCCCCACTGCCAAGGCGTGCATTGGAACGACCGCGAACGGAACGCCCTGCCGAGCGACGCCCCAGAGCGGGTCCGCCTTCTGCTTCCTGCATGATCCGCACAAAAGCGAAGAGCAACGTCGAGCCCGCCAGGCTGGTGGAAGTACACGCGGCGTCAAGGTGCTGGACGCAGATACGCCCGCCAGGGACATCAAGTCCGTCGCCGATGTGAAGGGCTTGCTGTCCGAGACGATCCACCAGGTGCGGACGGGGGCGATTGACCCCAAGGTCGGGAACTGCGTGGGCTATTTGAGCGGCATCTTGTTGAAGGCGATCGAGGTCGGAGACATCGAGGAGCGGCTCGCGGCGATGGAGGCCGTGGTCGGGTGGAAACAGAGGACGGGATACGAAAGTGACTTCGACCGGCCATTGCCCGGTGAAGAAGGGGACCACAACGAACACGAGGAGAACGCGGCATGACGACGACCAAGAGATTGGACAACGCGCGCACGCGATTGACGCCCAAGCAGATCGTGCTGCTCATGGTGCAGGACGCTCACGCCGCTGGTTCGGCCATGGCGTACACGAAGAAAATGCTCCGCGAAGGGGCGGAGGGCACCATCTGCGGCAGGATCGAACGCAGCATGACGGGCGAGGTGCGCGGCAGGAAGGCAGCCTACACCGAAGAGACTACCCAGAAGCTCCGCGACGCCCAGCGTGAGGGCATGTTCCTGTGGGGATTGGCGACGCAATGCTGGCGGACCGTGATGGAGGCGAAGGAAGCCCTCGACCTGCGGTGGTTGCTTTGGCACCTGTCGCTGATGGCGCAGGGTTCATGGCAGGAATGGGCCGAGGGCACGGAGTGCGAGGGCGTCGAGTCTCCCCTTTCACTTGAGCGGGTTGGCAGGGAACTCCGCAGCGTGCGGGATGATGTGCTGGCGCTGAAGGGAGCCGTGGAGATCATCGAGGCGAGGTACTTCGGGATGCCGATCATGTTCTCCTGCGACCGGGAGTGGCTGGACGACCTGGCCGCCAAGTCCATCGAGTTCCTCGCGGCAATGGACCGTGGGTTCCGGTCGAAGACCATCGCGGAGTGGACGGCCATCCTCGGCGACGAGGAAAGCGCTCGCACGATCCTGACGGCCCTCACCGAACCGGAGGGCCGGGACCCGACGAAGGCGGCCGACGCCAAACACGTCCGTAAGGCGGCAACACGAAAAGCGAAGGTGTGGATTCGGGTGATCCAGGCGCAGATCCATGACCGGATGGGAGAGGAGAGCGCGGGGACGAGCACGCTGAAAGAGGCGATGGAGCTGTTGGAACGGAGGTCGCCGTGACGAGGTTTCTACTTTCCGTCACGAGCTCCATGCAGCGCGATTCCAGTTGCTCTGGCAAGGCCCCAAGGCCTCGCGCGTGGACTCGTTGTATCGGTTGCAGAGCCCCCGAGCCGCGGCCACCAATGGCGTGCCGGTGCGACGGGCGACCCCAAGAGTGGCAGGAGGTGACCCCCTGTATTCACTCCGCTCTAGATGGTTGACTGAACCTGTTCAGGATGCACGACGGCGACGAGCGGCAAGACATGCGGCGGCGGTCAGAACGCCGCCCACGCTTGGAGCGGGCACGATCGTGAGCGACGCGCTGTACGTTCCCTCCGCAGAGAACGTCGGGGCGTCTCGGATGTCCGAGTAGGCCCGTGCCACGAGCGAGTAACGCCCCGGGCTCAGCACGCCCGTCTCATCGATGGTGAGCGTTCCGAACGATGTCAACGATCGCGAGTAGTTGACGCCCGGACCACTCAGCGTCAGCATGGCGACGCCGACGGTTGGAAGCGAGCCGACCTGCGCGAGGAATACCGACCCTTCGAGGTGGAAGGGTGACGCCACATCAACGTCGAAGGTGACGGAGAACAGTGATTCCGCCCAGCCATAGTGTGCCGGAGGCGTGCCGAGGGTGCCTGCGAAGATGCGCCCCGTGGCCGAGATCAGGTGCTCGGTCAGCGCCGAGTGCTGGTCGGCCTGAGCATCGGCACGGCGGTTCGGATGCATTGGCGGAGCGACGTTGATCGAACGCGCCTGATCGAAGGGGCCAAAGTCCGAGGCTAGCACCTCGAACGAACCCTCCGCCGGGGGTGGCCCCGGCTCTTCCGCGTGCACAAAGCCACGAATCGAACGCTCTTGCGAGACCCACGCGACCGCGCCCTGCGCGCTGCCCACCGCCAAGAGCATGCCCAACACTGCGCCGCGTGTGCCGTTCGACATCATGGCTCTCTCTCCCATCGCGCTTTGGCTCGCGAAGCCCCGTCGGAGCACAGCAGCAGCCAACGACGGACACACGACTCAAGCGCAGCCGTGCGTCCGCCGCCACAAGGGAAAGATGCTTGATCGACGGGACGCGAGGGGGATGCGCTCGCAAGGGGCGGCTCGACCCGGATGTACCGCGAACCGAATGTGAACTGCATCTGTCAAGACCGCTGGGAAGCGCTCGAGAACCCAGGTGTTCGTTGAAGTCGATGCCAAAGCCCTCGCCGTCACGCTTGCTGGCGAGCAATCGCCGTGCGCTACGTTCCGTCAGAGAAGGTGTTGCGAGCAGGGCCACCAACGAAAGCCCCCGGCCATGCTTCCGGGGCGTAAGTCACTGGGTGCTGCTGACGCGACGTTGGAGTCTTTAGCACCCCGCTTCGAAGTGGAACAAGAAATAGAGCAGGTCATCAATCGTGACGGCGCCGTCTGGTGTACCGGCCGCTGGGTCGCCGTCGTTGTCGAGATCGACGATCGAGCTCCCGGCTTCGAAGGCGACCAAGAAGAACAACAGGTCGTCGATGGTGACCGCGGCATCTGGTGAGCCGCTGCCCGAGCCATCGTCAAGGTCGGCCGGGCAGGGGTTCACGGTTTCTCCGGCCCAGAACCCGCCGACGAGCGAGAACGCGCCGCCGGACAGGGTGCCAGCGTCGTGCTGGCCGATGGTGCCGGTGAGCTCGAAACCGCCGCCGGATGAGGCGCCTCCCCCGCTATCGATGCTGTACCACTCGATCGAGGGCTGGGCCTCAGCGGGAACTGACACAGCGAGGGCGGCCGTGGCGGCGAGGCTGGCGGCGCATGCGGATTTCATGATGGACTCCTTGTGACGGGCGGCACCGGGGCACTGTGTGGGGCGGGTGCTTCGCGGCTATCGCGGTCCGACGACGATGAAACTGAATGCCTGGTCCGCCCACTCGTTATTGTTGTAACGGATGATGAGCGTCACGCTCGAGGTCGTGATCGTGTCGATCATCACGACCAGCGAAGGCAGGGCCAAGCCGTCGCGGTGCGCCGTGGCCGTCACGCTGGGCACGCCCGTGAAGGGTGTGTTGAAGGTGATGACGTACTTTCCCACATCCGTGCGTGCTGAGGTGTACCCCGCGCCGCGAACGGCGACGCCCGCGTCATTGACGGCGCCGCGGAGCATGCGCAGGCTCTCTTCGCCGGCCGCCGCGCGGTACTGCGCGCTGGTTCCGAAGCGGATTTCGCCCCGCACGTCGAGGGGAGCCAGTGGCCCGGACGTGCCGATGCCGACGTTTCCGAAAGGCGTCGCGGTGAGCCCGTGGGCCTTCACGCTTCCGTTGCCGAGCGTGCTCAGGATGAGGTCGCCGGCGCTTCGGGCGTTCACGATGGAAAAGTCCGGGTCGCCCGGAGTGCCGTACCCGACCCAGGCACGCTCAAGATTGGCGGAGTCTCGAAAGCTGATGTAGCCTGTTTGCTGCCCTGGCGCGTTGGTGTCCTGCAGCGCGATCGTGGGCCCCACGGTGGCGATATGCAGGTTGTGCGTTGGCGTTGCGGTCCCGATGCCGATCTTGCCGTTGTTATCCACGATCATGGCGCTCGCGGGCGAGCCGTCCGCCGCGTCGAGCGAGAAAGCGGAGTTGGCGCGGGTTGCTTGGAGCGCGTGGCTCGCGAGTGGCGTCGCGGTCAGCGGCTGGCGGGGGGAGAGTGTGACGTACCCGAAGTCGTCGGAGCAGGGCTGGCCGATGTCGGCCCGCACGGTGATCTCGAGGTAGCGCGGGGCGGGCGTCGCGAACTGCTGCCCGAAGTCGATCGTCGCGGTGAACCGCCCGTTCACGATCTGCACGTTGTCGGCGCAGACGGTGCTGCCGACCTGCGCCCCGGCAGCAGGGGCATCAAACAGCTTGAAGCGCACGTCGTGCAGGCCGCTGGCGGGCTGGCCACCGGACTTGAGCTCGCCCTGGTAGGTAAACGCGGTCGATTGGGCGGCGGCGATCGTGGTAAGGACGAGGGACGCTAAGACGGACAATATACGTGGTCGCATGGCTTTGTTCCCTTGGTGGCCGGCACGATGGCCAGCGTCGCTCCTCAAGCGAGAACACGCTGTGGACAGCGCCGAAGAAAGTGGTGGATTGTGAAGTTCTTTCCTGACTTCACCGAGGTTCTGGTGCTCTGACATCTCAGAGCCAACGCCGCAGTTGGCCGCGCCCGAACACGAGGAACGATCTGCTACGATGCATCCGTGGACGACCAGACAGGACATGATCCGCTCCTCGCGGTCTTACTGCACGACGCATCCTCAGACAAGGAGCGGGTCGAGCGCCTTTTGCCGATGATTTACGGGCATCTTCGTGCAACTGCGCAGGCGGCACTCGCGATGGAGCGCCCGGACCACACCTTGCAGGCGACGGCGCTCGTACACGAAGCCTATTTGAAGCTCGTGGGAGAGCGGGACGTTCCATGGGCGAATCGGGCCCACTTTTTTGCGGCTGCGGCGGACGCAATGAGGCGGATACTGGTTGATCACGCTCGAGCCCGGGGTGCAGCGAAGCGAGGAGGTGGTCGGGAGCGAACACCATTATCGGTGGTGGACTTGGCGACGTTCTCCGAACCACAGGAAGTTCTGGCGCTCGATGACGCGATTTCCCGCTTGGAGAAGGACGAGCCTGACGCGGCCGCGGTGGTGCGGCTGCGTGTCTTCGCCGGACTCACGGGCGATCAGACCGCTTTGGCGCTGGGGATGTCCCCGCGACAGGTCGATCGGGTGTGGGCGTACGCACGGGCGTGGCTCGTTCGGGAAGTTGACAAGGACGCATGATCACGCCAGACGGAAGCCAGCATCGAAGGCGTGTTCGGGAAGTCTTCGCTGAAGCGATCGGACTCCCGGCGGACGCTCGCTCGGAGTACTTGAATCGCGCCTGCGCTGGCGATCCAATGCTGCGGTCGGAGGTTGATTCCCTGCTGGCAGCCCTGGCGCGACGGCCGGAGTTTTTGTCCGCGCCGACGACCGATCAAAGCCTCGCTGGAACTTCAATCGCGAGCGAGTCCGCCGGTGCGCAGGTTGGTCCGTACAAGCTGCTGGAGAAGATCGGCGAGGGCGGCTTCGGCAGTGTGTTCATGGCCGAGCAGTCGCAGCCGGTCCGCCGCCGAGTCGCGCTCAAGATCGTCAAGCTCGGGATGGACACCGCCGCCGTCGTTGCCCGATTCGAGGCAGAGCGGCAAGCGTTGGCGATGATGAGCCATCCCAACATCGCCCAAGTTCACGATGCGGGCGCCACGGAATCGGGACGGCCGTACTTCGTGATGGAACTAGTCCGCGGCGAACCTATCACGGCGTACGCCGATCGCGCGGCCCTCAACGTCGCCCAGCGCCTCGAGCTCTTCATGCAGGTTTGCCACGCGGTGCAGCACGCGCATTCGAAAGGAATCATCCACCGAGATATCAAGCCAGCGAACGTGCTTGTTGCGACCAACGACGGGCGTCCTCTCGCGAAGATCATTGACTTCGGCATCGCGAAGGCCACGCAGCAGCAACTCACGGAGCGGACGCTCTTCACAGAGTTCAACCAGTTCATTGGCACGCCAGAGTACATGTCACCCGAACAGGCGGGCGGAGCCCCGGATGTGGACACACGCTCCGACGTGTTCGGGCTGGGGACGCTGCTCTATGAACTGCTCGCGGGCGTGACGCCCTTTGATCCAAAGGCCCTGCGCGCCAAGGCGTTCGAGGAGGTCCGCCGGATCATCCGCGAGGTCGAACCGCCGCCGCCATCGACTCGCCTGTCGAAGTCGATCGACCGTTTGGACAGCGTGGAGGGGAACGGCCCGCTTGATCTTTCTGCGGCAAGCGTGGCCGGCGATCTGGACTGGATCGTGATGAAGGCGATCGACAAGGACCGGACGCGTCGCTATCAAACGGCGAACGCGCTCGCGGAGGACGTGCTACGGCATCTCTCGGGCGAGCCGGTCCTCGCAGCGCCGCCCTCGAGGTCGTACCGCCTGATCAAGTTCGCGCGGCGTCATCGAATGCTCGTGGGGGCTGGGGCTGCCGTAGCGGGCGTGCTCCTGCTGGGAGTGCTGGGCACGAGCCTGGGCTTAATCGCCGCGAAGCACGCCACGAGGGAATCGCAGGCGAGCGCGGAGCGAGCAGAGGCGGAAGCGAAGCGTGCGAGCGAGGCCGAGAGTTCTGCGCGGCGTGAGCAGTCGCTCGCCGAGTACGAAGGGTATATTGCGAACATCGAGTCTGCGTACAGCGCTCTGCGTTCCAACGACGCGACGCGCCTGCGAGCCCGCCTTGATGCGTGCCCGCCGGCGCAACGCAACTGGGAGTGGCGGTATCTCGACGCCGCCAGCGACGGAAGCCTCCTTTCAATGAAGCACCCGCCCCGCACGCTTGCGAACTTGGTGCACGCGGTGTACAGCCGCGATGGCTCCAGCCTCGTGTCAAGAAACGGAGACGGCACGGTGTGGGTGTGGGACGCGGCGTCGGGCAAAGAGCTCTGCACGCTTTCGGGCCCCGAGAAGATTGGCGGCGACATCGACATGAGCCCAAGCCACCGGCTTGTCCTCGCGGCAGCGAGGGATGCGACGATCTGGGTGTGGGACGTGGCGACCGGTAAGGTGGCCGCCAAGTTGGTAGGACATGAGTCAGAGATTCGCTTCGCGGCGTTTCTGGATGACAATCGAATCGTTTCGGCGTCGCGTGATGGAACAGCACGAGTGTGGGAGGCTCGGACTGGGACATCGCTTCGCATCATTCGCCAGGACAAGGCGATCAACGACGCGATGTTGAATGTGGATGGCTCGCGACTAGCAACTGCCTCCGCGGACAAGACGGTTCGCATCTGGTCGATCGCAGAGGGCTCTGACCCAGTGGTGTTACTTGGTCATACCGAATCGGTTGAGCGTGTGCGGTGGAACGCGGACAGTACTCGGCTTGTATCCGCGTCGTTGGATGGCACGGCACGCACGTGGGATGTCCGTGCCGGCCAGCCGCTTGCGACATTTCGGCACAACGGACGGGCCTCGGGCGTAGACATCAGCCCCGACGGCACGCGCGTCGTGAGCTTTGCGACACAGGGAGACCCGAGCGTCTGGAACGCCGAGAATGGCGACCTGATGTCCACTCTCGTCGGTCACACCAACAGTGTTCTGAACGCGAGATTCAGCAGCGATGGCGGGCGGATCGTGACGAGCTCGAGGGACACCACGGTCCGCGTGTGGGATGGTCATACGGGAGTCGAGTGGTCGTGCCTTCGCGGGCATGTTGAGAGCCCATGGGTTGCTCGTTTCAGTCCGGACGGCGAACGGGTGATGAGTGCTGGTGATACGACAGTTCGCCTTTGGCCGAGTGGGAAGGACGGCGAACAGAGCATCATCTCCCGGCCCTTGGCGGATTGTGCGGACATTCGACTGTGCCCCGATCAACGCACCGTCATCGACGTTGGTAGAGGACGGTTTCGGCTGATAGATCTTGAGACGGGACAGGAAACGCGTCCATTCGAGAAGCTCGGCCCGTTCGGGCAGTGTGCCGTCTCTCCCGATGGGTTCAAGGTGCTCGCGCCTTTGCCGGAGAATGTGGTGGGGTCGTGGGATGTGCGCGAGCAGCGAACTGGGCCGTCGCTCGTTGGCCACACCGCCTTTGTGCGCAGCATCGCTTTCCGTTCGGACGGAGCGAGGATCGTGACGAGCAGCGAGGATGGAACGGCCCGCGTGTGGGACGCCAAGACCGGCACCGAACTGCTGGTGCTTCGCGGGCACGAGGGCGCGATCAACAGTGCATCGTTCGATCGGGCCGGGGGACGAATCGTCACGGCCGGACGTGACAAGACCGTGCGTGTGTGGGACGCGGAGTCGGGCACCCTGCTGCGCACGATGGGCGGGCACGACAGCTCTGTTACGACGGCCTGCTTCAGCCCCGACGGTTCGCGGATCCTCAGCACTTCCGCCGACTTCAGCGCTCGTGTCTGGGACGCGAACACGGGCGAACGTCAATACGTTCTTCGCGGGCATGGGCATGTACTGCTCGACGGATCTTTCGCGTCCGATGGCAGTCGCATTGTGACCGCTTCCATGGATGGCACGGTGCGGCTGTGGGACGCGTCCAACGGACGGCAGATCCTGTCCATGGGAGGCCGACCTGGTGGGATGATCGTGGCACGATTTACTGAGGACGGAGCCCGGCTCTTGGTCGGGAGTACCGAGGGAAAGGCGTGGCTATTGGACAGCACCTCCGTCCGTGATCGTCTTGCCAGAGGTGATCGCTAGCTGGCCATGGGCTGAGATCTGAGCTGCCTGTGGAGGTTGCACTTCGAATCAGTGGTTGGCCATGGCGAAGTGGCTGGTTGCATCGGAAAAGTTGGCGCTGCGCATTCTCGCTTCCCGCTTGGGGATCGACAGGTCCATCGCGTCGGTGCGGAGCGGCGACATGCGCCGCCCTGTCTTGGCCGGGGTGAACCTCCCGGCAACGGGAGCTTCATTCGGCGCACGCGATTCGGAACCTGCTCACAGAACTGGAGATAGGCCATGGCGAACTTTCGAAACTCCGTCCCTTCCCGGGCGATCCTTCTTGCCGCGCTGTGCGGGAGCACGCAAGCATTCGCAGACACCTGGGACAACAGCTCTGGAAACGCCCAGTGGTCCACGGCGAACAACTGGGCCGACAACACGGAGCCGACCATCAACGACGGCGTCATCTTCCCGGGCACGATCCCGCTCAACCAGGCAACCATCACGATGACGACGACTGAGTTCGCGGCATCGTTGAGTTTCAACAACGATTACACACTCCAGGCAGGCCAGATGTTCCTTGGTGCGGGCGGAGTTAGTGTGGCGGGCGGCCGAACCGCGACCATCAATACCGTCATCAATGGGTCCTCGGGGCTGTCCAAGACCGGATTTGGTACGCTGCGGCTGCTGCCGACTTCTTCCAACTCCTTCTCTGGACCCATCAATGTCACCGGGGCGAACATCATTAATGGGACCAGCACGTTGTACGTGCGGTCGAACGTGGCGCTTGGAAACACTGCCAACGACATCACTCTGGACTCGGGACGCCTCCAACTCGACGGCGTGACCAACCCACTGTTCCTCATGACGGGCCGTACGATCACCGCCGGATCGGGCGGCGGGGCCATCGAGTTGCAGAACAATGCGATCCTCGATCTCAACACGGCCCTGGGCGCGAACGCCAACGCGTTTTCGTTCAGCGGACTGGGAACTGTCGAGCTGAACTCGGCCAGCGCACGCACTGGACCGACGTTTGTGAGCGCCGTCCTTCTGCGACTGAACAGCGCCACAGCACTCGGATCGCCCGGTACAGCGGTTTTGTCGAACGGCGCAGTTCTGGAACTCAACAACGGCAGTGGCAGCTTTGCCGGAACGGTCAACTTCGGCGCAGGCACGACGCTGCGGAGCGGTGTCGGGGCGCACACCTATAGCGGCATCGCGAACATCGTCGGCAACATGACCATGAGTGGAGGCCTGACCAGTTCCGACACGCTCATCCTGAACGGCGACGTTCTCCGCCAGGGCGCCGGATTCACGACGACGGTAGGTAGCGGGGCCATGCGTCTGGATTCCGCGAACAGCTTTGCCGGGAGTTGGGCAATCGGCGGACAACTGGAGGTGCGGCACCCGGACGCGCTGGGTACCGGAACATCGCCCATCGTCGTGAATAGTTCGGGCAGGTTGTCAATCAACACTCCCCTGCTCTCGCGCGACATCACGCTCAACAACCCGGGCGGTGGGATCGAGTTGCTTCAGGATGCGACTGTCAGCGGACATATCAGCGTTGTCGCCTCGCCCGGCTTCGTTCCAATCGTCGGTCCAGGTCGAGAGTTCACGCTCGCGGGCCCCACCTCGACTCTCACCTCCACGGGCATCGCATTCTTCGGTGGGGCCAGCGGCGTCAGATCGGTGCGCGTGATCGGGGGAGCGAACGTCAGTGGCACGAGCACGCGCCTGACTGGACAGTTGGGCGAACCATGCCGCCTGACAGTGAGCGGCGCGGGATCGACCTATGCGAACAGCGTCGATGTTTGGGTTGGTTACTCCACGGGCACCGGCTCACTCCTTGTGGAAGCCGGCGGCTTGCTCGCCTGCCCGCAGGTGTACATCGGACTAGGCGATGGCGGCGCGGGGACGGTGACGGGGAATGGATCGCTGCTTACGAGCAGCGATGTGCTTGTCGTGGGATTTGGTAACGTCAGCACGCTCTCGGTGCTGAATGGCGGCGATGTCGTAGCCGCCCAGATGAGAATCGGCGAACTCTCGAGTGCTGTTGGCACAGTCACCATCAACGGTGCCGGGTCCACGCTGACTTCTGAAGGCGTTGTGGAGGCTGGGTAGACCGGCACGGGCGTGCTCAACATCGCCAATGGTGGCGGCGTCTCGTGCCTTGGGCTCGCTCTTGGCGATGGAGCCGCGTCGTCGGGATCGTGCACCATTACCGGAGGGCTCGCGACACTGGAGTGCGGCGCCCAGGGCGTCACCATGAGCCGCAATGGCGCGGCCAGCACGCTCAATCTCCCGGGCGGGAGCGTGGACATCCACGGGAACATCACCGATGGTGGCGTGGGCGTCAGCACGCTCGTGCTCGACGCGGCCACACTTGACATGCACAACTTCGCCATCGGCGGTGCGTCGCCCATCGACAACCTTCAGTTCCGAAGTGGCACGCTCAAAAACGTTGCTGAGATCAACAACGGGGCGGGACTCGTCAAGACTGGGTCAGGCGTGCTGTACCTCAACACGCCGAACACCTACAGCGGCCCGACCACGGTTGGTGAGGGAACGCTTTTCGTCGTCAACATCGACGGATCGGCCACGGGAATGGGAGCGGTGACGGTCTCGGCCGGAGCGACGCTCGAGGGACCTGGGCGAGTGGGTGGAGGGGTGACGAACAACGGGTTCGTCGCGCCCGAAGGGTTCATTGGCAACCAGGTCGGTACGCTCACGCTGCTGGGCGGGTACTCCCAAGGGCCGGGCGGGACGTTGGCGATTGAAATCGGTGGCGCCTCGTTTTCGGATGAACTGTCCGTTGTGGGACTGGCCTCGCTCGGAGGGACGCTCTCAGCGACGCTTGTCAATGGGTATCAGCCTGTCGCCGGAGACGCGTTCACTATCCTCAACGCCTCGTCGGTCACAGGGACCTTCAACTCGACAAATCTTCCCGTGCTGAGTGTTGGCCTCGAGTGGCAGGTGGAGTACGCCGCAGACCAGGTGCGGTTGCTCGTCGGGCTTGCCTGCCCCGCGAACATCGATGACGATGGCAACTATTCCAACGGGCTCACACCCGATGGCGGAGTGGATATCAACGACCTTCTCGCCTTCCTGGGTGCGTTTGAGGCCGGGGACCCCGGGTCCGATCTGGACGACGATGGCTTCGATCCGCCCGTGCCCGACGGGGGCGTCGACATCAACGACCTCATCTTCTTCCTCGCTCGGTTCGAGGGAGGATGCTGAAGCACGTTTCGGGCCGAGAGATCTGCGACCCGGCTATTGCGTTCTGACATCGGCAATGCCCGCCCGATATCCGTACGCCCCGGGTGCGAGTTTGTAACGGGTCGACCTCGTCATGAAAGTCCGGAGTCAACTGTTCTTGCGGTCAAGTCGGCGAGTCAAAGCTTGAACCGCGAGTCGGTAACCTCATTTTGCATTTGTACTTGATCAACTTTCCCGACTGAGGTATCTCTGGGCGTTACGCATTGGTCACGGAAGGTAGCGGTCAGCAACCTCAGCAGGCTCACGGCCACGACTGTCGGAGCAGACCTATTCCTTCCAGAACGCGGTGTAGACCACCCCGTCGGTGCCAACCTGATCTTCCGTTCGAATGCACCCCGCCTCGGCCGCCAGTTTCTTCACCATTCGGTTCTTGCCATCTTGGTCGAGCGCTTGAAACTCCGCTACCTCATCCTGGGACCACTCTCGCCCCTTTGCCAGTTGGAAGAGTTCGCGGAACCCCATCGAGCAGCGACTCGGAACGACAGGCCGTGCGTTTGTGCGGCGCGCGTTATCCCCGCCGCCAGCGAGCGGGGCGGACGAGCAACCGGCCATGGTGAGCGCGCAGATCGGAAGAAGCAGTCGTCTCATGGTTGGGTCATTCTAGAGTATCGATCGCGCGAATCCGATTGAGTGATTGGAATGCCCGTGGGGGCGGCGTGCGTTTCATGTGGAAAACCATCGACGCGAACGGCTGACGCCCATTCACGCTTGGGGTTGCATCTCGAAGTGGTCATGGAATCAACTACACCGGCCGCCACAGCAGTCGCCGGACGATGCGCGGTGCTTGGATTCGGCCGCGTTGTTCCAGGGCATCCGTGCGACCAGAAAGGCCATTGGGCAGTGGCCGCTGGCTCCGGCGAACACGAGCCCGAGCCCGATCACCAATGGCACCACGACCCATGCCATGCTGAGGAAGTACGCGGCAGCGACACCGGCGAGCAGGGTCACGCCGATCAGGGCCTGCGTCTGGCGCATCACCGTCTTGCTGTGCGGAGAGTCTGCATAAACGTCGGGCGAGGTTGATGGCTTTACGGTTGTTCGATCCATTGCGGCGGTCGTCATGTTGAGTCTCCAAGCATTGTGAATGTGGATGAGGACATGGCTTTGGAGGCTGCTCGCGTCGGTCGGGTTCCCGAAGAACCGAAACGTCACACCGAGTCCCCTCCACATGTCCGTCAACGCCAGAACTCGCCGTTGACCGTGCAACCCCGAAGACAAAGCGACCCCGAGCGGACATCTCCGTTCGGAGTCGTAGTCGATAACGGTCGCCTCAGCCCGACGGGCGTGTGGCCGTCTATCGGTGGGTTCCTTACCTACGGGAGCGTCACGCAGGGTCCGGTGCAGACACCGCCGCACACACTGCCCGGTCCGCGTCCCTGGTCCCGGCCATTGCCGTAGACATAACCGACGGCCTGTTCCGTTCCTGCGGCTCCGGCGTTTGCGGACCACCGCTCGAATGCGGGCAGGTGGTTGTTCTTGGAGGCGTCGCGGAGGTTCTCGAAGGCGGTACGGATGTCCGGCTCGGTCACGTCCGCGAGCAGGCGGTCGTACATCGCGATGTTGTCGCGTTCAAGCTGTGCGGCGAGGCGGTTGCACTCGGGCAGGGTAACCGGCACCGCCGGCAGGTTGGTCGGCGTGTCGGTGGGGATCGCGACGCCGTGGCGCGTCATCAGGGTCTCGATCACCGCGGCATGCCGCTCCTCGGCGTGGACGATGTTCGAGAACGGCCGGACCTGCCCGTGCTTGGCCATCACGCTGGTGTAGAACGCCTGAGCACGGAGTTCATCCATGAGCGTCTCGCAGAGTGCATCCGCGGTCTTCTTGTTCACGGCGGTCGCGGCACCTGCCGGCGCGACGCAGGCGCAGGAAGTGCATGAAGTCCGGTTCGTGGCACAGCCGGAGCCAACAAATGCGGTCACGGACGCCAGCATCAACGCTGCGATGGTGCGAGTCATAGAAAGTCTCCTTGTGGCGATGACGCGAACCCGAGTGTGTGACCCCTACGCCGAAGAACGCGCGCCCGGGGTCCGGAGGTCATCTGATTGTCGGTGTAGAGCACAACGGACGAACGAGACGTGTATTGCCCAGGGTTACTCCTCCTCGGACTTGCTGATCCCGTGACCCGGCACGTTCTTGTAGAGCATCCAGTACACCAGCGGGATCACGAACAGCGTGAAACCTGTGGATGCGATGAGCCCGAAGATCAACGCCCAGGCCAGGCCGGAGAAAATCGGGTCGATGGTGATGGGGATCGCCGAGAGCATCGCGGCGGCGACGACCAGTAGGATGGGGCGCAATCGCACGGCTCCGGCCTCGATGACGGCGTCCATGAACGGGCGACCGCGTTTGAGAGAATGGTGGATGAAGTCCACGAGGATGATGGACTGCCGCGTGACGATGCCCGAGAGGGCGATCATGCCGATCATCGCGGTGGCGGTAAAGAAGACGGGGTCCCCGTAGCCACCAACCGTTTTGCCCGTGAGCAGCCCCAGGAGCCAGAAGCCGGGCATGATGCCCACCATCGTGAGCGGGATCGCAAGCATGACCACGGCGGGGATCATGAACGAGCCGGTCTGGGCGACCAGCAGGACGTAGATCATCACGAGCGCCGCGGCGAAGGCGAGGCCGAGGTCGCGGAAGACATCCAGCGTGATCTTCCACTCGCCCTCGCCGGACCAGACGACCTTGGTGCCGTCGGCGGTGTTCCACGGGATGCCGCCGCCGCGGATGAGATGCGAGCGGCCCGCGAGTTTGCGTGGGGAAGATGTGTCGAGCCAACCATCGGGCGTGCGGGTGACGGTGCCCGTCTGAGCGGTCGTGTCGGTTGCATGGTCGGCCATGACATCGACGATCACGTCCGCGGGTGGACGCCCGGCGGTCTCGGCGAAGACATAGGCCACACGCTGGAGGTTTTTGTGGTAGATGGTCTGTTCGGCGCTTCGTTCCTCCCACTGGCCGAGTTCCGCGAGAGACACGAGCCCGCTGTTTGAACTTGATTGTCCTCGGACCTGAATGCGAGACAGGTCGGCAGGGCTGGAGCGGTCGGCACGCGGCAGGCGAGCAATGATCGACAGGGGCTGCCGCTCGCTCGGAGCATGAACCACACCGATATCGGCTCCCGTGATCGCGGCCCGCACGGTCGCGGCGATCTCCGAGACGCTGATTCCGTTGAGGGCGGCCTTCTCCTGGTCGGGAAGGAAGACCAGCTCACGGTGCTTCGCCTCGACGGTGTCGTCAGGCTCAACAACTCCGGGCTCGGCCGCGAGGCGGCGGTTGACCAGTTCAGCCGCGTCACAGATCTCCGAGTACGCGAGGTCGTCGCGGCCGTACAACTCGACGGCGATCGTGTCGATGACGGGCGGCCCCGGGGGCAGCTCAACAACTTTGAGGCGCATTCCTGCCTTGGCGGCGATGGCCGCGAGCGCGTCGCGTTCGCGTAGGCCCAGCGTGTGGCTTGCATCCTTGCGGGACTTCTTGCCGACGAGGTTGATGCGGATTTCCGCTTGGTGAGGCATCGTGCGGAGGTAATAGTGTCGAACGAGGCCGTTGAAGTCGATGGGCGATGGGGCCCCGACATAGGACGTGAAATCAGTGACTTCGGGGATGCGCGTGACGGCGGCTTCCAGATCGCGGACCACTGCGTCTGTGCGTTCCAGAGTCGTGCCCTCGTCGGCATTCACGAGCAGGAGGATCTCCGCCTTGTTATCGAACGGGAGCATCTTGAGGGGCACTTGGCGGAACGCAGCCAGCATTGCGGCGGCGCCCGTGAGCAGCGCTACGACGGCAAGGAACATCCAGGCCTTCGAACGGGACGTGAGCAGCGGTTGAAGCAACGGCCGCAGGACTCGGTACTGGATGCTGGCGCGGGCGGTCGCAAACTCGTCGTGAGCGTCGGCACCGGCGGTACCGTGACCGCCGCCTGTGGCCCATGGGCGCTTCTTGAGGAGGTGGAACGCCAGCCACGGGGTGATCGTAAAGGCAACGACCATCGACATGACCATCGTCACCGGCACATTGAGCGCCATAGGCCGCATGTACGGACCCATCATGCCCGTGATGAAGAACAGAGGGAGAAAGCTCGCGATCACGGCGAGTGTGGCGGCGATGAGCGGCGGGCGGATCTCGCTGACGGCTTCGAGCGTGATGGCGCGGGTCGCCTTCTTCCGGAGGCCGAAGTGGCGGGCGATGTTCTCCACGTCCACGATCGGGTCGTCCACGAGCAAACCGAGCGACAGAATGAGCGCGAAGAGGGTGACACGGTTGATCGTGTACCCCGCGAGCATGTTGACCGCGAGGGTGAGCCCAAAGACGACCGGCACCGCGACCGCCACCACCAGCGCCTCTCGCCATCCAAGCCCGATGGTCAACAGGGCGACGACGATGAGGATGGCGACCCAGAGTCCCTCGACGAGTTCTGAGACCTTCTCGTCGGCGGTTAGCCCGCTGTTGCGAGTCACGACGAGGTCAATGCCGTCGGGGACCACCTCGGATTTGAGTCGCTCCGCTTCTCTGATCACTGCCTCAGCCACGTGAACTGCATTCGTACCCTTCTTCTTGGCGATGGCGATGGTGACCGCCGGAACGCTGCCGGAAGGGTTCGCTGCGGCTGCTTTCGAATGCTCGGCCTCTCCCACCAAAGTACCGGCCGCGTGCTGGTGTGCCTCAAAGCCCCGTCCGGGTCCCCACCCGTGGCGGACGTAAGTCGAGCGTTCCGCTGGCCCATCCTCGATCCGGGCGACCTCACGCAGGAAGACGGGACTGCCCTTCGACACGCCCACGACCAGATTCCCAAGGTCCTTGCCGTCACGGACAACCGAGCCGGCCCGCACGTTGATTGCACCGTCGTTGCGTTCGATGACCCCCGAGGGCTGGTTCATGTTCGAGGCTTGGACCGCTCGCTGGACATCAAGCAGCGAGAGCCCACGTCCTGCAATGGCCTCACGGTCCACGTACACAGTCAGGGTGCGTGGCAGGCCGCCAGAGATGGTTACCCGGGAGGTGTCCTCGACGGTCGCGAGGCGAGCGGCCGCTTCTTCCGCGACACGCCGCATGGTGTATTCGTCGGAATCCGCCGCCACTCCATCCCGGCCGCGCAATGTGAGTGTGACGACGGGCACGTCGTCGATTTCCACGGGCTTCATGACCCAGCTCGCCACGCCCGGCGGCACCAGGTCCTTGCTCTCCTCCAGTTTCTTGAACAGACGGACCAGCGACCGCTCCCGGTCCTCACCGACGTAAAACCGCACTGTGACGATCGCCGAGTCGGTCCGCGACATCGAGTAGACGTACTCGACGCCATCGATCTGGTAGAGGATGCGTTCGAGCGGTGTGGTGACCAGTCGCTCAACCTCCTGGGAGGACAACCCCGGAGCATTCACGTAGATGTCGGCCAAGGGCACCACGATCTGCGGGTCTTCCTCGCGCGGCGTGATGAGCAGTGCCGCCGCACCAACCGCGACCGAGATCACCAGCAGGATGAGTGAAAGGTTGGAATGCAGAAACGTCTTGACGATCCCGTTGATCCAACCGCCGCGAGCGTGTTCGGCAACCGGGTGGGTCGAGTCGTGCGTTGAAGGGGTGTCGCTCATGGCTCAGCGTCCTCCCGTCACGCCGTCTATCACGATTTTCTCGCCGGCGATGAGACCTGACAGCACCTCGACCTGCCCGTCGATGGTCCTGCCAAGCCGCACAGCCCGGCGCAGACGCACGCCCTCCGCGGCCACGTCAACGCATTCGACCTGACCGACGGTGTGCACGGCCTCTTTCGGGATCAGAAGCACGGTCTCTTCGCCGACAGGGATCGATAGCCGCCCGAACATTCCGGCGTACACGCCCTCTGGGCACGGGCCTGTCACCTTGACCTGGAAGGTGCGGCTGGCGGACTCGGACTCTGGGACAATCTCGCTGACTGTGCCGGAGCAGGCGTGGTCGAGGGCGTCCACCTTGACCGACACTTGCCCGCCCACCGTGAGGTAGCGAGACAATGACTCACGCACGCTGGCCACCATCTGCATGCGCTTGGGATCGAGGACCGTGACGACGATCTGCCCGGGCGACACCGTGTCGCCGGTGTTGACCCGCTTGTCAACGACGGTCCCGTCGATCGGACTGCGGATCGTCGCGTACTCTATGACCGTCTGAGCCTCAGTCAGCGACTGCTTGGTGCGTGCGAGGTTGGCCTCCGCTCCCTTGAGTGCATTCACCGCTCGGTCCATCTCGATCCCGGCGACGGCGTTCTTCTCAAATGCGCTCCGTAAGCGTGATTCCTCGATCTGTGCCTGGTCCACGGCCGCTTGAGCCTGGGCCACCGCTGACTCCGCTTGGGAACGACGAGCGTTCAGGTCAGTTTCTTCCAGACGAACGAGAACATCTCCCTTGGTCACATGCTGGCCGGCAATGACATTTACCTCGATCGCTTTGGCCAGCAGCCTGGACGCGATCTCGACACGATGTACAGGCTGGATCGCGCCCACAGCGGTTTCTTCCAGTGGCAGCGTGCGTGCGACGACCTCGACGACCCGCCCTGAACCGATAGCGCGAACAGTTGCGGCGAGTGTCGCCTCGTGCGCGATCTTGGGTTTGAACGCTCCGACAAGCCACAGCATGAGCACTACGACCCCCACAGTGAACAGCAAAAGCACCGACGAGACGGCAAGCCAGCGGGGCGGACGGAGGTGCTTAAGGGGCGTGCTCACGATAAGTTCTCCACGTAGTAGGTCCTTGTCGCTCCCTTTGAGGCGGCCACCCCCTCAGAGGTTCCTGATCCACTGGGCAATCTATGCACCGGGCGGCAGGGAGCACGGCTTGCCTGTACCCTTCAGTAATGCCCTGGGAACCTCGGCACCCCCGGAAGCCTCAAAGGGGAAGGCGGGCTCTGATCATCTGGGGCTCAATGGGGATCTGGTATGCTCAGAGTCCTCCGCACACTGCGATGATCCACGTGCATCGTCGGCATCGCGTCCTCCGTTGGTGCACGTTCCTCGTCTTATTCCACGGCGTATGCTGCGACACCGCGGACATCCGCCGGTCGATGCCCCCCTTGCGCAGCTGCCGGGCCTTGCAACCTGCTCCAAACTTGCGGTCTCTGTGTCCGCGACGCCTTGGTAGCGGAAGGTAGCGAGCAGTGATGCAAAACTGCGTGCGTAGTGGAACGAACGCTTGCGACCACCGTTCACGGTGTGCACCATGCATTCAACAGCCCGAAAGCAGAAGGGGAACTGAGGACGCAAAGGTGCGCAAATGCACCGTGTGAGTCACCCTTTCATACGAAGGACATCCGATTGCTTGATGGCGAGCAGAGCGATTGCCGTCCGCAGTGTGGATGTCGAGTGGACGTGCACTCGAGCGGGCCGACCTTCCGGGTACTTCGGAGATGACTCGATCTCCTCAATCAACGACTTGGGAATCTTCGCATCGGCCAAAGTCGCGACAGCCGCGTCGGAAAGCGCCATGCTCGCTAGGAACCCGCCCTCGCTCGGCTTCAGATAGACGAGATTGCGGCCCTTCATGCGGACGACGCACTGGCGACTGGTCTTGCCCGTATAGGTCTTCCACACAATCTCAACGTCGGGCACGTCCTTGCCTGCTCTCGCAAGAAAACGTTGCCAAAGCGGTCCTGCGGCTCCCAGTCCTGCGGGAACGTCTGCGTGTGAAGCGGAGCTGGCCTTGGAGCGTTTCTTCGCTGTCATGGGAGTTTATAGCAGGTCACCTGTGTGTCCTGCAAGCCTCTGTTCACGTCGGAAGATCGGTGTCCTTCTTCTGCTCCCGCGACGCAAGCGGCCTAACTATTCCCCCATGCCCAACTTCCCATGGATGTCCGCGCCCGTCGCGGTGGTCTGCGTCGTCGCCGCTCCAGCCCTTGCCTGGAACGACTTCGGCCACATGCTGTCCGCTCGTCTGGCCTACGCCCAACTCACGCCCGCGGCGAAGGAGCGGCTCACTGCGATCCTGAAGAAACACCCGCAGTACGAGGCGCTGGCCGACAAGTGCCCCTTGAACACGGACAAGGACCTCTGGGTCTTCCTGCGTGCCGCGACCTGGCCCGACATGCTGCGAACCACCACCAACCCGCTCAACGCCACCGACCATCACGCGACATGGCACTATGTCAACTATCCGATCGACCGCGAGGGCATGAAGGGTCCGGCTCCAGAACCAGTCTGGAAGGCGGGTACGGACCCGGCCAACATCCTGCAAGCCCTCCAGAAGTGCGCCGCCGAACTCAAGGATGAGAAACTCCCCGACGCCGACAAATCCAAATCCCTGTGCTGGTACCTTCACCTCGCGGGCGACCTGCATCAGCCCTTGCACGCCACGGCCCTCTTCTCGAAGGACTTCCCCAAGGGAGACAGGGGTGGAAACTCCTTCGTGGTGGACAACGGCGGCCGGATCTCCCGGCTTCACTCCATCTGGGATGGGATTCTGGCCAATGACGAGATCGGGGCAAACGTCGATGCCCGGGCGAAGCAACTGGAGCAGGCACCAGAGCTGTCCAAGGACTCACTCAAGCCCGACCTTGCCAATACCACCCATGTCCAGTGGGCCCAAGAGAGTTACGAGTTGGCGAAGACCGTGGTGTACGCCAATGGCGATCTGAAGAACGCCAAGCCCGCTGGGAACGACACGCTCCCAACCACGGCACCGACCCTGCCAGCCAAGTACATCGAGGAAGGCAGGAAGGTGGCCGAGAAGCGGATCGTGCTGGCGGGCATTCGGATCGCGGAGGGGTTGAACACAAAGTAGCCCTTTGCGGCAACCGGCGGAGCGGTTCTCACTCCTTCCAGAACGCGGTGAAGACGACGCCGTCGGTTCCGACCCGGTCTGCTGTTCGAACGCCCCCGCCTCGGCCGCCAGTTCCTCGACCATTCGATTCTTGCCATCTTGGTCGAGCGCTTGAAACGCCGCCGCCTCGTCCTGGGTCCACTCTCGCCCTTTGGCAAGTTGGAAGAGTTCGCGGAATCCCATCGAGCAGCGGCTCGGCGCGACAACCGCGGCAAGCCAAGCAAACCGGTCCCTGGTTTGGTCAACTACTGCTCGCTTGGTCGCTTAGGCGGCGCGCTTCCGGAGAGATCCGCCGCGAGGTGCTCACGGCAGACCTTGGCTCCGGCGTTGATCGATGGAGCGAAGGCGGTTCTGCCATGCTTTGGCTTCGTCCGGCTCGGAGCGCTTCCAAGGGCGAACGACTTGGTAGTTTTCGTATCCCTTACGTACTGCCTCGACGCGCCAGTCAAACTCGTAGTCGCCGCGCCCGCCCGCCAGCTCCGCGACTTCGATCCCGTCTAGACGTTTGACTGTGACGGCCAGTCCCTTGGAATCGGCCGAGAGCGCCGTGAGTTGCACGGTCATCCCCGCCTCGGCGGCCAGGTTGCGGAAGTGGTCGGGCAAGGTCACGCGAGCCCGGCCGTTCACAAGGCGGCCGGTGCCACGGATATACATCGCGGCCTCTGGCCCCTCCGGGCAGCAATACCAGATGTCAGTCGTAGAGTCGGCCGGGTTGGGAGCGCGGAAGAACTTCACGTCGGCTACCAAGGCTGCCCTGCCCGTACCTGCCTCTCGGTACATCCCCGCGTCAAAGTCACCCGTTTCTGGACTGAACATCGACAGTGCGGGATCTCCCGCGGACTGGTTCCCCAAGCGCCAGATTCGCCCTCCCGATCGGTCAAAGACCTCCAAGCTGTCAAAGAAGTCGTTGGTCATATCCAGGCGGAGCTTCCCCCTCACGTTGAGCGTGCCGATCGGCGAGGCAGTGCCGATGCCGACACTGCCGCCGAACGCGTTGAGGATGATGTTGCCGCTGGAACGCGCGTTGACGATAGAGAAGTCGGGGTTGCCGGCGGTTCCGAAGCCAACCCAAGCGGTCTCCGTTCCCGTGCCGTTGCGGTATGAGACATAGCCTGCTTGGGTCGAGTTTGAACGGGTGTCCTGAAGGTTGAGGACGGCGACGGTGGACGCGATGTGCAACGGAGCGCCGGGGGTCGTCGTACCGATGCCAACGTTGCCGTTGTTGTCCACGAACACAGCCCTGGCGGGCGATCCGTCGGGTGCCGCCAGCGAGAAGGCGGACGCGGCCTGGGTCGCGATCGGGGCCGGAGTGATCGGTTGGCGCTGCGTGAGCGTGGTGAAGCCGGTGGTGTCGGCGCATCCGAGCCCGGTATCCAGACGCACGAGTATTTCGATGTAGCGCAAGTTGGGCGTGGCGAACTGGTTGCCGAAGTCGATTGTCGCGGCGAACCTCCCGCCCACAACCTGCACGTTGTCCGCGCAGAAGGTGCTGCCGACCTGCGTCCCGGCGGTGGGCGCGTCAAAGAGTTTGAAACGCACGTCGTGCAAGCCGCTGGCGGGCTGGCCGCCGGACTTGAGTTCACCTTGGTAGGTAAAAGCGGTCGATTGGGCAGAGGCGATCGCGGTAAGGAAAAGAGAGGTTAAGACGGACAGCGTGCGCGCTCGCATGGCATAGTTCCTCATTGTGACCGGCACGACGACCGGCCTCGCTCTCCAAGCGACAACGCGGCGTGGTCAGCGCCACAGAAAAGCCTGGATTGTGCAAATCTTGCCGGGAATCCACCGGGACGCCGTTACTCCACCGACGCGCTGACACCGCAGATCGCATGTGCTTGTTCGCAATGCCTTCGTCACGGAAAGTGGCGGTCAGCACCCAGACTCAAACCGCTCGAGGAAATGGCACAACTCGCGGATGTCTATGCCGCTGTCGTGGGTGGCCGTGCTGGTTCCGTTGTCAAGATCAGTCGGGAGCGATTCGGCCAGTTCACTTTACAAAGAGCCAGCCGAGCCCTCCGTCAACGGCGGCCGTAATCACGAACACCAGCACGCAAGCGAACATGAGCAGCGCCCAGACCGCACGCGCGTGGCGAAACCGGAACACCCTCACGATGACCACGTACCACCAGGACGCGAACCACGTGATACCGAGCAGCCCCGAAACGAGGATGGCCTTGAACCATGTCTCGTCGCTCCATGGCAATCCCAAGCCGGTCATGACCTCCGAAGGCCAAGGGATCGCGTCGGTGATACGACTCAGGATCATGTAGATGGGCCACAACGCGACTAGACCGAAGCCGTACACCGACGCCCGAAGCACGTGGCGAGGGCGGACTCGGCACGTGAGCCGGGATGTGTGCAGCGTGAGGATGAGTATGGGCATCAGCACGCAGCAGAGAATCCATGCCTTGACGTGGTACGGCAAGAACATCTCGAAGTGAAACTCAAGCGAGTTCGAGAAGTACCCAACTCCAAGGGGTTCCAAGAGGCTATTTGCGACGACGACGGCCCAGAACGTGAGCGTCAGAGGGCGTGACGGAGTGTTCACAGTGTACCAGATCATGACCTGACCGCTTGAGACAATCGCCGTCAGCACCCACACTGGCGCAACCAGCATCGGAAGCCAAGCCAGAAGGCGAACGAGCGAGAACTCACTATCAAGACGAACACCATCTCGCTCGCGCCAGAATCGCCATGGCAAGACCGCACGGTACCACGTGCGCCATGGCTCCAAGAGTCCGAGGCGTCGTCTCGGCCCATGCTCAAAGAACCAATCGATGCAGTAGTGCCGAGGGTTCAGGACCCGCGCGACATCGAAAACGAATCCGCACTCGCTGCACGTGTGCTGGAGCGGGCATTCGGAAGTCCATGCGGCGACAATGCCTGATTGGTCATAGCCGCAACGAGGACACACCGGAAGTTCGCGATCGTCGTTGGTCATTCGCGTTCCCGCCGCCAATCTTCACCCTCACCCGAGGAGAGAGCCCTTCAACACACTATGACTCTGCGTTGTTGGTCGCGGATGGGTGTGGTCAGCACCCGGCCTCGAAGCGAGCCAGGAAGAACAGCAGGTCGTTGATATCGACGGCACCATCGGGTGTGCCAGCGGTTGGGTCGCCATCATTGTCGAGATCGATCGACTCGCTGCCCGCCTCAAACCCGACCATGAAGTACAGAAGGTCATCGATGGTCACGGCACCGTCCGGCTCGCCCCCATTGGTGAAGTCCCCGTCGGCGTCCAGGTCCGCCGCACACGGGCATGGGAACCCGAACCTCGCAAATGCAGAGCGGGGCGTGCCATCTACAACCGCGAAGTTTCCACCGAGAACGAGATTGCCGTCTGGTGTCGTGATAGCCGCGAGACCTTCGATTGTTCCCGGCGCGAGCAACGTCCGGAATCCAGTGCCGAACGCGTTCCACAGCGAGCCATCGAAGTAGGCGAACCTATCGCTGTTGGGAACGCCAACCGCGCTCGTTCTCCCGCCGACCGCAAGCAGGCCGTTGGGATGTTCATGCAGGACGCTTGGTGTGCCAGTGAGGCCTGCGCCCATCTGGGTCCAGTTCGTGCCGCGATTCCATCGGGCGACCCTGCTGAGTGGAATCGTTCCCAGGCTTGTGAACGTCCCGGCAATCGCAATATCTCCGTTAGAGAGTTGTTCCATTTCCAGAACATGATTACTGAACTCCAAGTTGGTCACCTGGACCCATTCGGTGCCGGTCCAGCGGGCCATTCGGCTCATGGCGCTTGTTCCCGACATAAAGAACTCGCCGCAGGCAAAGAGAGTGCCATCATCAGCGACGAGAAGGTCATGGACGGGGGCGTTGAATCCGCTGCCCATCGCGTGCCAGGTCTGGCCGTCCCATCTGGCAACGCGGTGCGCCACCATGCCGCCAGCCTGCGTGAAGTGTCCGCCCGCGACCAGATCCCCGTTGTGCATCACGGCGAGCGTTTTAATAGAGCTGTTCACACCGAGGCCCATGGCTTGCCAAGATTGACCGTTCCATTCGGCGACTCGATTGGCTGGAATCGCCCCGGCGTTGAGAAAGAACCCTCCAGCGATAACGTGCCCGTTCGGGAGCGTGGCGAGTGCGGTGACAGTTTGATCAAGGCCGCTGCCAAGAGCGTGCCAAGTCGTTCCGTCCAAGCGAGCGATGCGATTGGCACTCACGTTGCCCGCGGCGGTAAACGACCCACCCGCGATAAGGCTGCCATCAAGGGTGGTCGTGAATGCCTCGATGCTGTTGTCAAATCCTCGCCCCATGGCGCTCCACGCAAGGCCGTCCCACATCGCCGTGTACATCACCACCTGCCCGGCCGAGTGGGTGAAGGTTCCACCTGCAAAGATCGATCCATCCGCCAGTCGCGTGACCGTGTTGACATTGCCCGGGGTGCCGACGCTGGTTGAAAGCCCGGCTCCGTACCCGAACCATGTCGAGCCGTTCCAGCGTGCGACGCCAAAGGCGTTCAGCGAGCCGATCGTTCCGATGTTCCCGCACATCAGAAGGTCGCCATTTTCCAGAACGAGGATCTGACGGACCCCTGCAAGAACATCCCCCGGGAATCCTGTCCAGGAGTCTCCATTCCACACCATGCTCTGATTGTCGCGCCCAATCACGATGTTCCCATTCGGAAGTTCATGGATCGCACGCACATTGTCGAAGTTGCTTGGTCCAACTCTGGACCATGTTTGGCCGTTCCACGAGGCAATGCCCCGTGAAATGGTCACGCCATCCGAAATATCAAAGGTGCCTCCCGCGAGGATTCGTCCGTCGGAGGTTTCACACAGGCTGTAGACCACATTCTGGATGCTGTCGCCAAGGGCGGACCAGGTAGACCCATCCCATCGTGCAACTCGGTGGACATCGATTCCGCCAGCCGATTGCACGGTGCCTGCCACGATGAGGTCTCCGTTTTGGAGAAACATCATCGCATGCACGTCGCCTAGGACGAGGCCACCGGCTGGGACCCAAGCCGCCCCGTCCCAGCGAAGCAGATTCGTCGCGTTGACGAGGTTCCCAAAGTCACCGCCAGCAAACAGTTCGCCGGATGGCGACACGGCGAGGCAGAAAACACTAGCGCTGATCCCGTTGCCCAACGGGGACCAGGCTTGTCCATCCCACACTGCAACCCCTTTTGCTGCTGTTGTGCCAACGGCATCAAAGCCTCCGCCCACCACAACGCGAGGCGGGAGTGGTCCTGGACCGTCCGAATCCCATTCGGTGCTCGCGAGTACCGTTCCCGAACTACCAATCAAACCGTCGTCCGGTAACAGAGTCGGCGAGCATTGCCCGTGCACGTGGGCCGCGACGCATGCGACTAGAAGGGTCGCACACGGGGTGGAGATTCGAAACCGCTGGTGCATTGAAGCCCTCCAAAGCCTGATCCGACTTGGACACCTGACCCTGTGAGAAGTTCGACTATTTTAGGTGCGAAGTGCTGTTGTTCCGTGATTTGAGGGAGCAGCTTGGCATCGCTCTGGGCTCGACTGGGCCATTAGTCCAGCGCAAAATAGTCGGCGTAGGCTCGTCATTTCGGCCAGGGAAAGAGGTCGGCACTTCACATGTGGGCAATCCGGAGCCCCGACTTCGCCCACCGCTCAAGAGCATTCGTTTCCGCTACGCCTTGGTCACGGAAGGTAGCGGGCAGGTTGGCGTGAACCCCACTTCAGAGTCGTCGAGTACATCAGCCGCGTGCGCGAATGGCCGATGCCCTTGCGTGTGCGATGGTCCCGGGTGCCGTGCTCGGAGTGCTGAAGGGGCGGTGGGTACCTGGCTATAATGAGAACGTGTTCTCAATAAGGCAGCTCCACAGCCTCATTGCCAGCGCGATCATCGTTGCGATGCTCGGCGTGGCTTTCGCGCCCGCGTGGCATCAGCACGACCCTGGAAACGCCCCCTCCGTCGGCGACTCTCATGGCTGCTGCCATCACGACACGCCCGGGCATCGCGATCACAGCGACGACCAGGATGACCAAGACCACCACGACTGCCCCGTGTGCGTTGCGGTTCACGCGCCCACTGGCAGCGGCCTTCCGGGCGGTGTGCGGATTGTTCTTGCCCAGATTCTGATCGGCTTCGCGCAGGCCACGCGTTACAACCAGCCTGTCGTTCGCTTCCTGCCGGTCCTTTGGTCCTGCGGTCCGCCGGTCACGACGGCCTGAACACGTTCCAACTTCAGCCGTCGTTGTCGTCGCACCATCGGTGCGCTCGCACTTCATCATCCAATGGGGGCTTTCCATGCCCACTCTCACCCGTCAGCGGCGGGTGTGGCGCGCACGCTGCGCGTTCACACTCATCGAGTTGCTCGTGGTCATCGCGATCATCGCGTTGCTCATCGGCATCCTGCTTCCCACGCTCGGCAAGGCGCGTCAGACGGCCCGCGCCGTCAAATGCCTCGCCAACGTGCGGAGTCTGGAGACCATCCAGGCCCTCTACATGAACGACTACAAGGAGTGCTTCGTGGACGTGGGCCTGCCCCACGGCGGCGGGGGCGATCCGGCCCTGTCATTCTTCAACGTCCTCTCTGAGTACTACGGCACACCCGTGGCCGTGCGTTCTCCGGGCGACCAGAGCGCGTACTGGCCCGTCGATCAGGGGGGCCAGGGAGAGCTCGTCAGCGGCCAGCCCCGCCGCACCTCCTACGGCATGAACAACTGGCTCAGCCGCACTTACAACCCGGGCGTCTACCCCAGCGAACCGTTCGACCGGCTGAGCAAGATCGCGTTCCCCGGCGCGACGGTGCAGTTCTTCCTAATGACCGAGGAAGGCTCATTCGCCGTGAGCGACCATGTGCACGCGGAAGGATGGGACCCCGGGCCGGTGGATGCGCCGCCCGCGCTGGCGTCGGGCCAGATGAAGACCCACGCGTGGGGCGGCAAGCCCGGAGGGTGGGAGGCGGTCAGCAACTACGGCTACCTCGACGGGCACGCGGCCACGCTGAAGTTCAGAGACGTGTTCGAGAATCACGCCCGCAACCAGTTCGACCCCAAGGCCATCCGGTAGCGCTCTGCGCACGGAACACTCGGTGTCGTCAACGCATCAATCGATTGTCTGATCAGATTCGTTCACCTTTGTTCAAGAAAGAGATCGCTCATGAAGACCGTGACATCCATGCTTCTGTCCTTCACCGCCGCGGCGTTCGCGGCAATCCCGTCCGCCTTCGCCCAGCACGCGGGCGATGTCGGCATAAACGTCTTCAACAACCACATCGTCACAGGCTCGTACGACCTGGGAGTGTTCACGCCCGGGCAGCGGGTCTTCGGGTCCGAGTTCGGGGAACTCTTCCCCAACTTCACCGACGAGCCGGGCTTCGACTCCCTCCCCGGCACGTTCCCGGTGCCGTCCACCATCTCGTTCAACGTACTGGGGGCGCTGCGTCTGTGGGAGGGGGACCAATTCGGAAACCTCATCCCCCCCGAGCAGATCAGCATCGGCTTCGGCCCGATCACGCCAGTGCTGACGCCCCTGACCGACGTGCACACGCCCGGCTTCTCACTGGCGGTCGGCTCCAACGGCGAGTGGCATCGGCACCTGGAGTACACGCTCCAGTCTCCGGCCTCCGACGGCATTTACCTGCTCCAGATGAACCTGGTCGGCAACACGCCCACCACGCAGGCATCGCTCCCGTTCTGGATTGTCTTCAACCAGAACTGCCCCGAACTGGAGCACGACGCGGCGATCGAGTGGGCTACCAACAACCTTGTACCCACGCCAAGTGCCGTGGCAGTGCTGTTCGCGGTGAGTGGATTCATCGGCACGCGACGCCAGCGAGTCGGTGCGCGATCTTGAGCCTTGAACTTGCCAGAGTTTTCTTCACGCTGAGCGGCCTTGCCGGGCCGCCCAGTGCTTCTCGCTAGGCCGGTGTCGCGGAAGATAGCGGTCAGCGGGACAATCCGATCCGTGAGTATCGAATCTGGGCGTCAGTACACCAATAGAACTCTTCTTGGAGGCGTTAGGGTGTGGGAGCCCGGAGTACGGGTTCTTCTCACCCAGCCTCGTTGAATAACAAGAGGATTTCTGCACGAAACCCGCGGAGGCCTACTCCTGTCCGAGCAGGGTGTTTTCCGGTCGCTCCAGAAGATCCAGGGAGGTCCGGGATGCCGCATGGCGATCGCTGCCCGCCGTGTTCATGGCCTCCATTTCCTTCGCCTGCTGGAAGAACTCATCGGTGCGGGCCTGAAACCGCGCCCTCTCAGTTTTCATGTAGTCGGCAATGAGCACCGAAAGCTCGATCTCGGACTTCGCGCCGGATGCCGCCTTGGCGTGCTCAATGAACGCCTTCGTGGCGAACCACTGGTGTGTATCGCTTTGGGTCGTCCGTGTATACCCGCAGACACTCACGCCAGTGCATTGATGGATCGCGAGAAGTGTGGAGAGCATTCGGCTGAACTGGTTCTCCGCGAGAGCGTTCATGAGCATGACGGACGCGAGAGCGGCTGATCGCCAACCGACAGTCGTGTCGTAGCCGAGCACGTAGTCGGGCGAACCGGGACATGCCAGAGCCTTGGCGATCGCGTCGCCAGCCATGACCTCACACGAGGAGAACAACACGGTGGTTGACGGCGGACCTTCAAACAGGCTCAACAACTCTGCGACCGGAATCACCTCTCCAGTCGTCAGTCCGATTTCCCCGGGAGCGCCATGTGCCGAAAAGAGCAGCACGTCGAACCGACGTTGCCGATAAATCTTGGCATCACGCTCCAACTCGACCCGTGATTCGGTACGGCGCGAGATACAGGGCATCCCTATCAGCTTGAGCATCTCCGTGACGATTGGCGCCTCGGCGTAGCCGCCTGCCACCTCGTCAACCCCTGGCGACTCCACGACAAAAACACCGGCAGGTCCCATTCCCATGGCGATTCTCCATTTCCGCATGGAGTTTACGGCCCGATAGTGCCAGGCAAGGGAAGGTTCCACATCCAGGATGACCGAGTTGCACTAGGGCCGCCCCCCCGCTGTCAATACAATCGTGGATGAGCGACCAGTTCGACAAGCTCCAGCTTCCGGCGTCGGCTCACGTACGTGCCAGGAACATCGACCTTGGAAAGAGCCTCCAAGGCAAGGCGAAGATCTACCTCGACCAGCGGTGGTGGGTTCACTGCCGGCAGACCCAGTTCGGCGAGCCTTGTACCGACGAACGCCGAGCGATATGCGATCAGCTTCAGAAGCTCGTACGAGACGGAAAGGCCATCTGTCCGGCGGCCGAACCGGTGCTTTCCGAACTCCTGAAGATACCGACCGACTCGACACGTCGGAACATGGCGGCGGTAATCGATGAGCTCAGTTTGGGATGTTCCCTTCAGTCGCAGGCCATCCTTGATCGGATTGAGTTGCTGAACGTTCTCACCAGGCTCTTGAAGGTCACGACGGAGGGCTACAGCATTCAGCACCTGGTGTGGACCCGCATAGCCTGGGTGCTTGGCCTGCATTTGCCGACAGCAAAGGGCGCTACGCCGGCCGATGCCGAGACGCTACGAGTGGCCTACTTCGAGAGTCGCGGTGCCACGTCGATGGTTGACCTTGTACGAGAGTGGGACCCTGTTGCAGCCGCTGCAGGTAAGGCTCTCGATGACAGCGCCATTATCGAGTCTGCAAATCAGGACATCGATCGCTACGGCTCGAAGCGTCCCGCCTTCGATGACCTATTCCTGAGCCAATGCGCGGTGGCTCTCGAAAGGCTCAGACCAGCACTGGTCGATGACGTTGCGGCATTTCTGTGGACACGCATGAAGGGGGAGTCCGCGGGGGAATCTCCCGCCGCCTTCCGAGATCTCGCCGCGGATAACTTCATTGGCGCACTCCGGACGCGATATACCGAAGCTGGGACAGCGTTCGAGCTACCGTCGGTGCAGATTCCTGCGGCGATCATTGCGGCAAAGGTGTCTTCCGGACACAAGTTCAAGCACGGAGACTATTGGGATATTCGGCACGCGAGATTCGCTCTCCCGTATTGCACTCACTTCCTCACGGAGCGATCGCTGGCCAGCCTCGTGGTGAGCAACCCCGGCAACGCCTCGAATCTGTATCAGTGCAAGGTCCTGTCGGACGATGCGGCGATCGCTAACGAACTACATCAGATTGCTTCGTAGTCACCTGACCCTGCCTCGGGATGGCTGGGAATTGTCGGGAGTTCCAGTCAACCCGAGCGGGCAGTGGGCAATAGGACGCAGTTGAACTATCGCGTAAACACCGATGGCTTCGGCACTTGCCGAAGCCATCTGATCCGCTGAATCGGGGTGACAGTACACCAATAGAACTTTTCTTGGA
>Ga0075163_10000564_pt1 | contig 47649 bp, 21 predicted proteins | sample JI1023141ADNA_FD_71478 | JGI IMG/M metagenome (GOLD analysis project Ga0075163, IMG submission 71478) | Wastewater effluent complex algal communities from Wisconsin, to seasonally profile nutrient transformation and Carbon sequestration -... | ecosystem: Engineered > WWTP > Effluent > Algae...
GTCGACCTTCATCGGCCCCTTTCCCCACGAGAGGCTGGGCGTGGTGGCGAGCACCAGCTCGCCGGCATGCATGAGCAGCGCCTCACCCGTGGCGAGCACCGGCCTGGCCTCCTCCTGAACCGGCTCGACCGCCGCCACCGGCTCGACCGCCGCCACCGGCTCGACCGCCGCCACCGGCTCGACCGCCGCCGCGGGCTCGACCGCCACGGGCTCGACTGGTGCCACCGGCTCGATGACCTTCGTGAGCTCCGCGGGCGCGGGCACGACGGGTGCGGGTGCGGCGACGGCGGGTGCGGGCGTCGGCGCGACCGTGGCCGCGGGCACCTCGGTCGCGGGCGCGAGGGCGAGATAGCCGAGCGAGGCCGCGAGCGGGGTCAGGAGGATCGCAGCGAAAACGACAGTCGTACCGAGCGAGCGCGCCATGAGGGTTAAGCGTTTCAGACCGGGGATGTGATTGCGGCCTCGGTGTGTGAAAAATCAGCGCTCGCATCTGTGCGGCCCGGCCCATGCCGCCTCGAGCTCCTCGGGTTCGGTGCGCAGGACAGGGGCGACGTCAGCCTGCGGAGTCGCCCCGCGGCAGCGCGAGGGCCTCGCGGACGGCGGTGAGCCAGCGGCGTCGGTCGGGCGGCAGCTGCGAGTCGCGGGCGCCGAGCAGCGCGCGGGTCTCGGGGCTCGGGTCAGGCCAGCGGCGCAGGATGGCGAGCAGCGTCGCGGCGACCTCGTCGAGGCCGGTCTCGCGGGCCAGGCGGGCGACGTCGGCGACGAGCGCGGGCTCGGGCGCGCAGGGCTCGGTGCGCTCGATCGCGGGGCCGAGGTCGGCGATCGCGGCGAGGACGAGCGCGGCGCGGCGGGCACGAGGGCGGCCGGCGAGCTGCTCGGGCGTGATGGTCGCGCCGAAGTGGATGTCCTGGGCGCCATGTCCGATCGGGAAGTCGAGGCGCGTCGGCGCCGGCGCGACCGGCAAGCCGCCGGTGAAGCGAACGGGGACGATCGGCAGGCGGTGGCGGACGGCGAGGTCGAGCACGGCGCCGCCGAGCCGCTCCGGGCGGTGCCTGCACGAGCGGGCGCGCGTACCCTCGACGTGGATCAGCAGCGACTGTCCGCGGCGCAGCACGTCGGCGGCGAGCCGATCGAGCAGGTCGGGGAGCGACGCGCGATCGCTGCGGTCGAAGTAGGCGAGCAGCGATGGGACGGTCGCGCCGGGGTACGCCTGGGCGGCGGTCATCAGGCCGCCGATCCAGCTCTCGCGGTGCTCGATCTTGGAGAGCGCGACCGCGTGCTCGCCGGTCAGCGCGCCGTAGATCGGGCACAGCAGCAAGGACTCGACCGCGGTCTCGTGATTGGCGAGCAGCAGGGCGCCGCGCGGCAGCGGGGTCGCGGGCAGGTGGATCCGGCCGACGAAGTGCCGGATCATGGCGAGGATCAGGTCCTCGATCAGCCAGTCGGCGACGCCGGTGCGCGCCGACCAGAACCGGCGTAACCGCTCGAGATCGACGCGGCCGTCGGCGCGGACGACCGGCGGCGGGGCCTCGCCGACGGCGGGGGTGCGCGCGGGCTGGACGATCCGCAGGCCGAGGCGCGAGACCTGGTAGATGCGCGTCTCGTCGGCCCACAGCGAGGCCGCGGCGACGGCGAGCGGCCCGCGATCGTCGCGGCCGAGCTCGAGCAGCTCGAGGTCGATCGTCATCCGCGCGGTCTCCGGGACGATCTGGCCGCGGTAGCTCCAGACGATCGGCGCGCCGGTCTGGAGCGCCTCGAAGCGCGGCGCCTCGAGGTCGTCGCCGAGGCCGCGCTCCAGCATGGTCCACTGCAACAGCTGCAGCATCGCCTGCAGGCCGAGCGAGCCGGGCATCACGGGGTCCTGAAAGAAGTGGGCCTTGAAGAACCACTGGGCCGCGCCGATGTCGAGCTCGGCGCGGGCGCGGCCGAGGCCGGCGGCGCCCGCCTCCGGCCACCAGCCGGAGACCCGGTCGAGCATGCGCAGCATGCCGCCCGGCAGGCGCAGCGGACCGGTGCCCGGCGTGTGGGACAGGTCGACGACCCGCTCGCATGGTTCGGCGAGCCAGCGCCGGTGTTCGGGCAGGACCGGAAGACCGACCTGGTTGGCGAGCGCGGCGGACGGGAAGAAGCCGAAGCTGGTGCGCAGCTCGAGCACGCGGCGGTCGCCGACGTCGCAGGTGACGGCGAATCGCACGAGCGTGATCCCGCCGCTGTCGGCGGTGCCGAGGTGCGCGACGCGGGTGCGGATCGTGCCGGCGTCGGGGCCGACGTCGGCGTGCAGGACGGCCTGACCGTCGAGGTTGCGAAAGTGGAGGTCGACCGCGGAGCGCACCGCGGTGCCGTGGGCCATCGCCAGCCAGCCGCAAGGTTGCAGGGCGACCTCCAGCAGCACGGCGAACGGGAGCACCGGACGGTCATGGTCGAAGTACCAGGCATCGCGCGGGACGTCGTAGTCGACCTCGACGCTGGCGCCGGCGGGGCTGCCGAGCCGCGCGGCGTCGAGGGCGACGACGCGGGTCATGAAGTGGTACGGCGGGCCGGGCAGGCGGGCGAGCCGGCGCGGACCGTCGAACGCGGCGAAGCGCGGGCCGAAGGCGGCCGTCGGCGCCCCCCAGGCGCAGGCGAGCAGGGCGGCGTGGTCGAAGCGGACGCCGTCGTGCTCGGCGACGGGGACGGACGCAGGCGCGGGCGGGAGGGCGGGGAGCGAGGACAGCGGCCAGTCGGGGACCAGCCGCAGGCCCATGCGCCGGCAGTGGAACGCGCGCAGGCCGTCGACGGTGCACAGGATGTCGGCGTGGAGCGTGGGGAACGGGCCTGCGTGGTGCTCCTCGACGAACACCTCGTAGACGAGCTCGCGCGAGGCAGGGGTGACCTGGCCGCGGCAGCGCAGTTGATAGCTGAGCTCGGGGACGGCCTCGAAGCGCCAGCCGTCGCGCGGGAGCGTGTGCCCGAGGCCGGCGAGGTAGATCGCCATCGCCTGCATCAGGCCCTCGCACATCAGCGTGCCGGGCATGCACGGGTCGCCCGCGAAGTGGCACGGGAAGAACCAGGTGTCGGGGGTCAGGGTGTAGGTCGCGCGCATGTAGCCGCGCTTCCACGGCCCGCCGGTCGGATCGAAGGCGGGGACCTCGTGGATCAGCTGCATGTCGCCGGTCGAGATCCGCGGGGGTCGGGTGTGCGTGCGGCTGCGCTCGAAGCCGGGGCCGAAGCAGGTCGCGGCATCGCCGGCAGCGAAGGCGGCGATCTGCTCGCGCGTGAAGGCGCCGCGGGTGCACTGCACCGGCGGCGCGTCGAGGCGGGCGTCGCGGGCCGGCGTCGCGCTCGCGGGGTCCCACAGGACGCCGGCGGAGGAGGCGAGCTCGGCGTCGGTGAAGAAGCCGGCGCGACCGTGGCTGACGCGCATGCGCAACTCACCGCGGACACGGCACTCGCTGCGGAAGAAGGCGAGCCGGACGCCGCCCTGCAGGGCGTATCCGTCGACGTGGATCTCGTAATGGACGGTGTCGCCGGCGCGGATCGGGACGCCGAAATAGGTGAGATCGCAGCCGAGCAGGCGGTACACGCGTTCGCCACGGTTCTCGAAGTCGGCGCCGAGCCAGGAGAGCAGGAGCAAGTCGGCCTGGCCGGCCTCGACGACGAGGCCAGCCGGCATCAGCCCGTCGTGCAGGTACCAGGCGTCGGGCCGGACGTCGGTCTCGGTCCAGATCGTGCCGCAGCCGAGGCTGCCGGGCTCGCCGTCGATGCCGGTGACCCGGTCGGCGAGCAGCAGCGGGGGCATCGGCATCCGCACCTGGCGCGTGTAGCGGTCCTGGGCGGCGAAGCGCGGGCCGAAGTGGCGCGAGACGGGGCCCCGGGACAGCGCCTCGAGGTCCTCGCGGGTGAACTTCGGGCCCGGTCGCGCCGGCGATGCCGGCTCCGACGCGACGGGGAGCACAGCAGCAGCGGGAGAGGGGTCGGGCGCGCGAGGTGGAGGCTCGGCGAGGGCGGAGGCCGGCGCGTCTGGTGCGTGCGGCTCCCGGGACAGGTCCGGAGCGCGTGGCGGCGGTGCCGGTGCGTGTGACTCTCGGGACAGGTCGGGCGCGCGAGGTGGAGGCTCGGCGAGGGCGGAGGCCGGCGCGCCTGCTGCGTGTGGCTCCCGGGACAGGCCGCGCGTCGCCAGGGGCACGCGCGCGGCGATGGCGAGGAAGCGGCGCTGGGCTTCGCTCTGGAGCGCGAGGAATTCGAGGTGCGTCGCCGTGACGGCGCGCAGGCCAGCCGCGGCTGCGGCGGGTCGCGGATCGTCGGGCTCGGCGAGGACGGGCCGCGGCTCGTGCCAGGGCGCCGCGTCGTCGGTCGGCCCGGCGAGCGGCGGGTCGCGCAGGGTGCGGACGGCGGGCAGCGGAGGCGCAGGCGGCAGGCGGAGCGCGGGAGGTGGCGGCGAGGACATGGTCTTCGGGACAGCGAGCGGAGGCACGACGACCGGGGGCATGTGGGCGGGCAGCTCGAGCGCGTCCTGCGGTCGCGCGCGCGCCGGGGCGGGGGTGAGGGCGCGGCGGAGGGCGTCGAGGTCGACCGCGACGGCGGCGGCGGCGAGCTGGGCGGCGGCGTCCCACAGGAGGTCGAGGCCGTCGCGGCCGGGCTGATCGAGGGCGATCGCCACGTGGGGACGGTCGCCGAGGATCTCGCGGATCCACCCGCGGGTCAGCCCGCGCGGGCCGAGCTCGAGGAAGATCCGGACGCCGTCGTCGTACGCGCGATCGATCACGGCGGGGAGATCGAGGGTGCGGATCGCCTGGCCGTACAGCGCCTCCTCGGCGCTCGCCTCGGTCGGCGCGTGGGCGGAGGCCGTCGCGGCGGAGTACAGGCGCGGCTGGCTGATCGGACAGGTCGGGCGGCGGTGCAGCGACCGCCAGGCGTCGCCGGCCTCGGCGAGCTCGGGGGCGTGGGCGACGATCGCGTAGCCGAGCGGACGCGCGGCGCCGCCGGGCAGGCGGGTGAGCACGCGGCGGCAGGCGTCGGCGTGGCCGCCGATCACGCAGTCGTTCGCGGTGTTGACGATCACGAGGTGCGCCTGCGCCTCGTCGGCGAGGGCGGCCCGGACCTGCGCGAGCGGGGCGGCGACGCACCAGTTCTCCCACGGCCCCTCGGGCAGGCCGGCCCGCCGCCAGGCCCGCTGCGCCGCGGCGAACGGGCCGCACAGCTCGCTGCGAAACAGCGGCTCGTCGCGGGTCTGCGCGAGCATGCGGGCGATGTCGGTCCACGCGCCGTGGGCGAACAGCGCGTTGGTCTCGCCGGACGAGTAGCCGATCGCGGCGTCGGGGCGCAGGCCGAGGTGGTCGCGCAACACGCGGGCGTGGAGCTGGCAGAGGAACGAGCAGCCCCACAGCTGGTGCATCGGGGTCGCCGGGCGGTCGGTCGCGGCGAAGGACCATTCGGCCATGTCCTGAAGGCCGGGTACGGCGCGCCACAGGGCGTCGCGCTCGCCCGGGAAGGCGAGCGCGACGGCGCGGCCCATGCCGGCGTAGGCCGCGGCCGCGCCGGGGTAGACGAACGCGAGCTCGCCGGGGCGGCCGTGGCCGAGGTGGACGCCGGGGGCGAGGGCGGTGACGGGGGCGCGCGGGAGCGCGGACGGCAGGGCGGCGAGGGCCTCGCGGCAGCGGGCGGCGAGGGCCCCGGCGTCGCGCGCGAGCACGACCAGGCGGACGGCGCCCTCGCGGCCCTGGCGGCCGGCGAGCAGCGAGTCGCGCAGGCCGGCGAGGTCGGGCGCCGCAAACATGGCGAGCAGCGGCGCGGGCGGGGCGACCGGCAGCGGCGCGACGTCGGGGGCCTCGGCGAGCGCGAGCGCGGCTGGCGGGCCGCCGAGGACGTCGACCTCGACGACGGCGCGACGTGGCCCCTCGGACAGCCAGGGCCGGGCGCCGCGTGGACCGGGGAGGGCGCCGCGCTGCAGGCAGAGGGCGGCGGCGACGAGGCGCAGCAGGCCGGCGGCGGCGTGCGAGCGGCCGAGGCGGCGCTCGACGCCGAGGTCGTCGCCGAGGCGCGTCGCGGCGGCAGGGACAGGCTCGAGCCGCGGCGCCGGATCTGCCTGGCACCCGGTGTTCGTGCGCCCGGGGGTCGACGATGGACTTTCGAGCAGCGGCGGCGCCGGATCGGCCTGGCACTCGGTGTTCGTGCGCCCGGGGGTCGACGATGCGCCCGGATCCGCGGGTCGCTCGACGGGGCCCGGGTCGTCGGGCAGCAGCGCGTACACGCGTTCGCCGTCGCGGCGGGCGTCCGCGAGGCGGCGCAGGACGACGACGACGGCGGCGTCGGCGGGCAGGGAGGCGTCGCCGAGGGCCGCGCGGGCGGCCTGGTGGACTGGCTCACAGGACAGGTCGACGGCGGCGGCGAGCACCATGTCGAGCGCGCCGGTGCGCAGCAGGCGGGCGGCCTCGGCGACCGCGACGAGCCCGGAGGCCTCCTCCGCGGAGACGGTGAAGCCGGGGCCGCGCAGGTCGAACTGGCTGCTCAGGCGGTTGGCGACGAGGTTCGGCATGACGCCGAGGACCGCGGGGGCGCGCAGCGGCGGGAGGAAGCCGTCGGCGGCGCGGGCGGGCCAGGCGGGGTCGAGCGTCATGCCGGTGCGCGCGGCGGCCTCGGCCCAGGCGGCGCTGCGCCAGCGCGCCCCGGCGCGCGCGACCTCGGGATCGCAGCCCATGCCGACGATGACGCCCGCGCGCTCGCCGGGCAGCGCCGGGCCGGTGCGATCGGCCATGGCATCGAGCGCCGCGGCGAGCACGGCGGTCTGCTGGCCGAGCGCGTGGCGCAGGTCGGCCGGCGGGAAGCGGAGGTCGGCGCGCGCGAGGGCGACGGTGTCCATGCGCGCGGGCGGGGCCGGCGACGCGGGGTCGAGCAGCAGCGCGGCGAGGCGATCCGGCGCGTCGCAGCCGCCGATCCGCAGGCCGACGCCGACGATGGCGATCGGGTCGGGCGGGGGCGCGGGCGCGGGCGCGGTGCGGGGGCGCGCGGCGGGGCGCCACTGCTCGACGATCACGTGCGCGTTGTTGCCCCCGAAGCCGAACGCCGACACGGCGGCGCGGCGCGGCTCGTCGTCGGGCCACGGCTCGGCGGCGGTGAGCAGGCGCAGCGGGGCGCCGCGCAGCGCGGGAGCCGGGATGTCGGCGTGCAGCGTCGGGGCGCGCACGCCGGCCTCGAAGCACGCGAGCAGCTTGAGCAGGCCGGCGAGGCCGGCGACGGTGATCGTGTGGCCGAGGTTGCCCTTGAGCGAGCCGATCGGCAGCCCGGGGTGGCCGGCGAACACCTCGGCCGCGCTGCGCAGCTCGGTCGCGTCGCCGACGGTCGTGCCGGTCGCGTGGCACTCGAGCAGGCCGATGTCGGTCGGGCGCACGCCGGCCTGCGCGTAGGCGCGGCGCAGCGCGAGGACCTGCCCGTCGGCGCACGGCGCGAGCAGGCCGCGGCCGCGGCCGTCGTTGGCGAGGCCGACGCCGCGGATCACCCCGAGGATGCGGTCGCCGCTGCGCTCGGCATCGGACAGCCGGCGCAGCGCGACCGCGGCGGCGCCCTCGGCCGGGACGAGGCCGTCGGCGTCGCGGTGGAACGGGCGGCTGCGGCCGCTCGGGCTCAGCGCGCCGAGCGCGGTAAAGCCCATGTGGATGAACAGGTCGTCGGCGGCGTTGACGGCCGCCGCGAGCATCAGGTCGGCCCGGCCGGCGCGCAGGGCGTCGCACGCGAGCGCGAGCGCGTACAGGCCCGAGGCGCAGGCGGCGTCGAGGCAGAACGCGCCGGCGCGCAGGTCGAGCGCCTCGGCGGCGAGCCGCGCGGGCAGGCCGGACATGAAGCGGTCGCGCGCGTCGACCGGCGGCAGACCGGCGGCAGCGGCGTCGGGGCCGAGCCACACCGAGGCGGCCCAGGTCGCCATGCCGAGCGTCGGAAAGGACAGGTTCCCGAGGACAGCCCCGACGCCGGGGCCGCCGCGCTCGCGGCCGGCGTCATGCAGGGCGGCGCGCAGGACGTGAAGCGACCAGGCGAACACCGGGTCGAGGCCGCGCAGGCGCCCTGGGGGGACGGCGAGTCCGGTGGGGTCGAGGGTGAAGTCGTCGACGTAGCCGCCGCGCAGCGACCACGTGCGGTCGTCCTGTTCGGGCGGGGCGGCGCGCAGGCGGGCGGGATCGGTGCGCCAGCGGCCGGGCGGGACGTCGCGCAGCAAGTCGGCGCCGCCGAGCACCGCGCGGGCGAGCGCGGCGGGATCGGGCGCGCCGGGCAGCAGGCAGGCGCGCCCGACGATGGCGATCGGCTCAACCATGGCCGGCGCCCCCGGCCGCGGGGCCCTCGGCGTCGAACACGATCAGCTCGACGCCATGCAGCGCGGCGAGCGGGCGGCCGTCGGGGCTCGTGAGGTCGACCGAGCACGTGCCTCTCGATCGGTCGTGCGAGGCGGCCCGCAGGTCGCAGCGGGCCGGGGTCGGCCACGGGCCGGCGGCGTGCAGATCGATCCGGTCGATCGCCATCGGCAGCGAGCGACCGCCGCTGGCCCGCTCGAGCCACAGCAGCGCGAGCTGCAGCGCGCCGTCGAGCGCGGCGGGATCGCTGGCGAAGGGGCCGGGCCAGCCCTGCGCGAGCACGCCGACGACCGGGGCGATCGCCCGGCCGGCGTCGAGGCGCTCGGGGCGGCCGAGCACGCGGAACGCGGGGCCATGGAACAGCGGGCCGGCGTAGGTCGCGGGCGGACCGAGGGGGGCCTGCGCGGCGGGGAGGGCGCGGCGTGGGCCGCAGATCAGGTCGGCGCGCAGCGCCGCGGCGCCGGCCTCGTCGCTGACGATCGCGGTCAGGCTGCCGCCGGGGTTCGGCGACAGCGTCAGGCGCAGGCGGTGGCCGCCGAGGTGCAGGCGCGGGAGCTTGAGGCCGCGCAGGACCTGAAGGTGGCGGACCTCGACGAGCGCGCGGCCGGGGCGGACGGCCGCGGCGGCGCGGGCGAACCACTCGACGGCGAGGGCGATCGGGACGACGGGGACGCCGGCGGGGGCGTGGTCGCCGAGGTCGGGCGCCGCGGCGCCGTCGAGGTGCAGCTCGGCCTCTGTCCGCGGGGACATGTCCGAAAGGTCATGTCCGAGGGCGCCGAGCACGACCTCGACGTCGGCGGCGGGGGCGCGCGTCAGCTCGGCGAGCAGCAGCTCGGCGCCGTGCTCGGGCTCGATCAGGGGCACGCCGCGGCCGGTGAAGACGCGCGCGAGCTCGGGGGTGACCATGCCGCCGCGCCAGGGGCCCCAGCCGAGCGCCTTGACGCGGCAAGCGTCGCCGCGGCGGGCGCGCTCGGCCCACGCGAGCTTGTTGAGGATCTCGTTCGCCGCGGCGTAATCGCACTGACCGGGGTTGCCGGTGCGGGCGGCGATCGAGGAGAACAGCAACAGGGTGTGGACGGGGTCGTCCGCGGTGGCGTCGAGCAGCGCGCGCAGCCCGTCGATCTTGGTGGCGAGCACGCGATCGAAGTCGGCGTCGGTCTTGTCGGCGATCGAGCGGTCGGCGAGCACACCGGCGGCGTGGACGAGGGCGCCGATCGGGCCCCACGCGGCGCGGACGTCGGCGAGCGCGGCCGAGAGCGCCGGCCGATCGAGCAGGTCGACGACGGCGTAGCGCACGTCGGCGCCGGCGGCCGCCAGGCGCGCGAGGGTCCGCCGGACCTCGCGGGCGCGCTCGATCCTCTGGACCTGCTCGCGCAGCGCGGCGGGGGTTTGCGCGCCGTCGGCGGCGAGCAGGGCCCGCGTCAGCGCCTGGCCGTCGACGCCGGGGTGCGGGTCGTCGGCCACCTCGGTGCGGCCGAGCAGGAGCAGCTTGCGGACGCCGCGGCCGACGAGGGCCTCGGCGAGGCCGGGGGTGATCCCACGCGCGCCGCCGGTGACCACCCATACGCCGTCGACGACGAGCGGGGCGGACAGCCCGGCGGGCTCGCGCTCGGCGGCGACGGTCCAGCGGGTGCCGTCGGCGGGCAGGGCGACCTCGAGCTCGAGACCGCCGGCCAGCAGCTCGCGGGTCAGGTCCTGCGCGACCTGGGCGATCGGCCGCCCCGCGCGCTCGAGGTCGATCGCGCGGCAGACGGTCGCGGGCCACTCGCGCGCGGCCGTGCGGGCGAACGCGGCGAGGCCGGCGTGGCCGGGGCGCTGGACGGCGCCGGCGAGGCCGAAGCGGCCGCCGGTGTCCTGGACGGTGACGAACACGGCGTCGCCGCGGAGGGCCCGCGGGGCGAAGGCGCGGGCGAACGCGAGGGTGCGTCGGCACGCGTGCAGGCCGGCGTCGAGGTCGTCGCCCGGGCGCAGGCCGTCGAGCACGATCAGGGCGCAGGCGTCGGCGGGGAGGCGCCCGGGGTCGTCGACGAGCACGGCGTCGAGGTCGCGGGCGCGCAGGTCGGCGACGAGGGCGGCACCGATGCCGCCGCCCTCGTCGGTGACGACGACGCGGCCGCGGTCCATGCGCGGCAGACGAAAGCCGGCCGGCGCGGCGGCGACGAGGCGCGGGACGTGGCGGTCGATCGGGGCCGCGGCGGCGCGAGCTTCGGGGGCGACCGGGGCGGGCCGCGGCGCGTCGGCTGTCCCCGGGGACAGGAGCGCCGCGACGGCGTGAGGCTCGGGCTCGGCCGGTGCGGGCCGCGGCGCGTCGGCTGTCCCCGGGGACAGGAGCGCCGCGACGTCGCCGAGGGTGCGCAGGTCGCCGAGGGCGCTCGGCGGGAGGTCAGGCAGGGCGGGGAACCGCTCGCGGAGGGCGGAGAGGATCTCGACGCGCTTGATCGAGTCGATGCCGAGGTCGCTCTCGAGGGCCATGCCGAGGCGCAGCATGTCGGCCGGGTAGCCGGTCTTGTCGGCGACGACGGCCATCAGGAGCGCGGTCGGGTCGATCGGGGGCGTCGCGGCGGGGAGGGCCGCCTCCTGGCGCAGCAGGCCGGCGATGTCGCCGAGGGTGCGCAGGTCGCCGAGGGCGCTCGGCGGGAGGTCGGGCAGGGCGGGGAAGCGCTCGCGCAGGGCGGAGAGGATCTCGACGCGCTTGATCGAGTCGACGCCGAGGTCGCTCTCGAGGGCCATGTCGAGGCGCAGCATGTCGGCCGGGTAACCGGTCTTGTCGGCGACGACGGACAGCAACAGCGCGGCCGGGTCGCCAGCGGGGGCCGTTCCCGCGGGACGGGCAGGCGCATGGTCGGGGAGCGCGACCGGCGCGGGGGGAGCCGCAGGTGCGCGGCGAACGTCTCCGCGAGCGAGAGGCGGATCGGTGAGCGAGGGGGGAGCCGCAGGTGCGTGACCGATGTCCCGGGGGTCGCTATCAGGCAGCGAGGCGGGAGCCGGGGGTGCGTGACGGGCCTCCCGGGGCGCCGGGGCCGGGAGCGAGGCGGTCGGCGGTCGCGACGGGGGCGGGCTGCCTGGCCCGGAGGACATGTCCGGAAGGCCAGGCGACGCTGCGGAGGGATCGACGGGCGTCATCGCGGGCGAGTGCGCGAGGGACAGCGGCGGGGTGGCGCCGCCGTGCAGGGCGGTGAGGGACGCGTGGGCGACCTGCAGGTAGGCGAGGTGCGTGTCGGCCATGGCTCGCTGGTAAGCGGCCTGGGCGGCGGCGAGTTGGCCGAAGATCTCGCGGTGGGCGTCGAGCCAGGCGGGAGACTGGGCGGGGACGGGCGTGCGGGCGGTCATGGGGGTCGTGAAGGCGAGGGACGGGTCGGGAACAGCGGGCACGCCTCGCGGCGGCGCGGCGGGCTCGAGGAGGTCGTGGGCGCCGGGCCCGGCGCGGGTGACGAATTCGCCGGCGCTCGTCCGCGGGGCCGGAGCGGACGATGACTCGACGATCCGGCCGGGCAGCGGGGGGGGCGGTGCGGCGCCCGGCGATGTCCTTGGGGACATGTCCCGTGCGACATGTCCTGGAGGACTGGCTCGATCGCCGGGCGGGTTGGGCGGCGGGAGGGCAGCGGCGCCGCCTGGGGGCGGGTAGGGCTTGCCATAGTTGGCGCCGCAGAGCTGCAGGGTCAGGCGCGCGCTCGCGGGCTCCGGGGCGCGCGGCGGGGCGAGGCCGTCCCACAGCGGGGCGAGGTCGAGGCGGTGGCCGGCGAGGGCCAGCTCGCCGAGGGCGCGCAGGAACGCGAGCACGCCGTCGCCGCCGCGGTCGTCGAGCGAGACGGCGCGGTGCGGGCGGCCCTCGAGGCAGCGGGCGACGAGGCCAGTCAGGACGCTGCCGGGGCCGAGCTCGACGAACGTGCGGATCCCGCGGGCATGGAGCGCCTCGACCTGGTCGACGAAGCGGACCGGGCGGACGAGCTGGCGCGCGAGCCAGGCGCGGGCGGTCGCGGGGTCGTCGGGGTACACGGCGAGCTCGCTGCACGACAGGACGGGGAGGCCCGGCGAGGCGAGCGGGAGGTCGGCGAGGTCGGCCGCGAACGCCTCGCTCGCGGGGGCGACGAGCGGGGAGTGGAACGCGGTGGCGACGGCGAGCCGCCGCGCGGGCAGGCCGGCGGCGCGCAGGGCCGCCTCGACGCGCTCCACCGCGTCGGTCGGGCCGGCGACGACGACCTGGCGCGGGGCGTTGAGATTGGCGAGCACGACGTCGGGGTGCGCGGCGAGGATCGGCGCGACCTGGTCGGTCGATCCGGTCACCGCGGACATGGCCCCGGGGACAGCCGCGGCGTCGCGCATGCGCTCGCCGCGGCGCCGGGCGGCCCGCAACAAGGTCGGCAGGTCGAACACGCCGGCGGCGTGCAGGGCGGTCAGCTCGCCGAAGCTGTGGCCGAACGCGGCGTCGGGGCGGACCCCGCAGGCGCGCAGCAGGGCGAGCGCGGCGGCGCCGGCGGCCGCGAGCGCCGGCTGGGCCCACTCGGTCGCGGTCAGGCGGGCCGTTTGTCGCTCGCGCGCGGCGTCGCCGAAGGCGGCCGGCGGGAAGGCGACGTCGTGCAACGGGACATGTCCCGAAAGACAGGTGATGGCCTCGTCCCACGCGCGACGGGCGGGTTCGAAGTGCAGGGCGAGCGCGGCGCCCATGCCGACGTACTGGCTGCCCTGGCCGGGGCAAGCGAGCGCGAGGCCGCCGGGCGCGGCGGGGGCGAGCTCGACGCGGACGCCGGGCGGGGGCGGGCGCCCGCCGGCGAGGGCGTCGGCGGCGGCGTCGAGCGCCGTGGCCAGCTCGGTCAGGTCGCGGGCGACGACGGCGAGGCGGACCGCGGCGGCCGGGTCGAAGCGCTGCTGCGAGCCGCGGGCGAGCCAGGGGAGCGAGCCGGGGGCGCGGGCGAGCTCGCGGCAGGCGGCGGCGAGCCCCGCGGGTGTCCCGGAGGACAGCAGCGCGAGCTCGCCGGGCCGCGCGTTGTGGCACATGGCCTTCGGGGCAGGTCCGACGTACTGCTCGACGACGACGTGGAAGTTGGTGCCGCCGAAGCCGAACGAGCTGACGCCGGCGCGCCGCGGGCCGCGGGAGATCCACGGGCGCGCGGTCGTGTTGAGGTAGAAGGGGCTCGCGTCGATGTCGAGGCGCGGGTCGGGCCGCTCGACCTTGATCGTCGGCGGCAGCGCGGCGTGCGACACGGCGAGGATCGCCTTGAGCAGGCCGGCCGCGCCGGCCGCGGCCTTGGTGTGGCCGATCTGCGACTTGATCGATCCGAGCGCGCACGGCTGGGCGCGGCCCTCGGCCGTGAACACCTGCGTCAGGCCGCGGAACTCGGCGAGGTCGCCGGCGACGGTGCCGGTGCCGTGCGCCTCGAGCAGCTCGACGGTGGCGGGGTCGATGTCGGCGGCCGCGTAGGCGCGGCGGAGGGCGCGGGCCTGGCCGTCGGAGACGGGGGCGTAGATGCTCCTGGCGCGGCCGTCCGAGGAGGTGCCGACGCCGCGGATCACGGCGTGGATCCGGTCGCCGTCGCGCTCGGCGTCGGCGAGGCGCCGGAGCACCAGCATGCCGAGCCCCTCGCCGAGCATGGTGCCGTCCGCGGCGGCGGAGAACGGCCGGCAGTCGCCGGTCGGCGACAGCGCGGGCGTCTTGCTGAAGCAGGTGAACATGAAGATGTCGTTCGAGGTGTCGACGCCGCCGGTCAGCGCGACGTCGGCGTCGCCGGCGTGCAGCTCGTGGATCGCGGCGTGGACGGCCGCGAGGGTGCTCGCGCACGCGGCGTCGGTGACGAGGTTGCTGCCGCCGAGGTCGAAGCGGTTGGCGATCCGGCCGGCGACGACGTTGCCGAGCAGGCCGGGGAAGGTGCTCTCGACCCACGGGACGTAGTGGTCGGCGATCTTCTTGCAGGCGGCCTGGACCTGGTCCTCGGGCCAGCCGAGCTCGCGCAGCGCCTTGGTCCACACCGGGCGCTGCAGGCGGCTGACCATCGTGCCGAGCAATTCCTGGCCGGAGGTGACGCCGAGGATCACGCTGGTGCGGGCGCGGGTCTCGGGCGCCAGCGGGCCGTCGCGCCAGTCCTGCAGCGCGGCGCGGGCGACCAGCAGGGCGAGCAGCTGCGCGGTGTCGGTGGCGGGGACGATCGTCGGCGGGACGCCGAACTCGAGCGGATCGAAGGGGACCGGCGAGAGGAACGCGCCGCGGCGGCAGTAGGTGCGATCGGGAGCGGCCGGATCGGGGTCGTGATAGTCCTCGGGCAGCCAGTGGGTCGCGGGGACGTCGGTGATCCGATCGGCGCCGCGGACGATGTCCCGCCAGAAGCCCTCGATGTCCGAGGAGCCGGGGAACAGGGCGCTGGCGCCGACGACGGCGATCGGGGAGAAGCGCGTGTGAGTCATGATTTAGTCGGCGGCGTATGGCCGCGGGGCGGGGTGGAAGGCCTCGGGAGGGACGGCCGCGCCGGCGCTGCGCAGCTGCTGGGCGCGCGCGATCGCGGCTGCTCCTTCGAGCAGGTTGAGCGCGAGGTCGACGACGCCGCGGGCGCGCGGGTCCTCGAGGTGCGAGCCGCGGAGCCAGGCGTTGCAGGCGCCGATCGCCGGGCCGCTCCAGATCTGGTAGTCGGCGCGGCGCTCGGGGACGGCGTCGATCGCCCAGCGGCTCGACAGGCCGAGGTACCAGCGGAACACCAGCGCGAGCCGATGGCGCGGGTCGTGTTCGGCGCGCGCGACCTGCGAGGGGTCGCGCTCGGCGAAGAAGCGGGCGGTGTCTTGCCAGACGTCGGCGAGCGGGCGCCTGAACACGTCGCGCTCAAGCTGGGCGCGCTCGGCCGCGGGGAGCGACTCGAGCGCGTCGTGCCGGGTGAACAGGTCGTACAGCTTGCTGGCGCGGGCGGCGAACATGGTGCCGCGGCGCAGCACCTGGACGCGGGCGCCGAGCTCGAACATGTCGGCGGCGGGGGCCATCGCGACGTCGGCGAGGTCGGCGGCGGCGAGCATGCGTCGCCCCTCGTCGGACAGGCCGGACTCCCGCGCGGCCTGGTTGATCGACCCTGTGACGACGTAGGCGGCTCCGGCGGCGAAGGCGGCGGCGACGGCCGCGGGGGTGCCGAGGCCGCCGGCGGCGCCGAGGCGGACGCGGGCGCCGAGCTCGTCGCGCAGGGCGGCGAGGCGCGGCAGCAGGGCGAGCAGCGGGCGATTGTCGGTGTGGCCGCCGGAGTCGGCCTCGGCGGTGATGTCCTCGGAGACGGGCAAGCTCTCGGCGAGCGCGGCCTCGTGCGCGCGCAGGCGGCCGGCGGCGACGAGCTCGCGCAGCAGCGCGGTCGGGGCCGGGCGCATGAACTGACGCGCGACCTCGGGGCGCGACACCTTGGCGATCACGCGGCCCTGACGGACGACGCGGTCGCCGTCGCGGCGCAGGCCGGTGAAGGCGTACTGGACCACGGTGGGTCGCAGGTTCAAGAAGGCCGAGGCCTCGACGGTGCGGACGCGGCGGCGCAGGTACAGGTCGACGGTCGCCTGCTCGAGCGCAGGCTCGTGCGGGGAGTGGATCAGGTTGCTGCCCCAGCCGGAGGCGCCGGGACCGAGCGCGCGCTCGATCGCCTCGAGGCCGGCGTCGACGCGTGCGATGTCGAGGCCGGCGGCGCCGAAGATGCCGAGGGCGCCGGCGCGGGCGACGGCGATCACGAGCTCGACGCTGGCGATCCCGTTGGCCATCGCGCCGGTCATGTACGGGAACCTCAGGCCGTGGTCCTCGAGGAAGGTGCGGTCGCCGAGCCACTCGGGGTACACGGGCGGCAAGATCCCGAGCACGGGCCACTCGCCGCCCTGGCGCAGCGCGCCGCCGAAGCCGACGCCGACGGCGGCGGTCGTCGGGTCGGCGACGACGAACGCCTGCTCGCGCGGGCGCGCGGCGGCGGCTCGCAGGGCGGCCGGGGTGAACCCCGGCGGCTCGCGGTCGGGGTGCCAGCGCAGGGTCACGCGCCTCCCCCGGTGTGGAGGACCCGCAGCGCGCCGGCGAGGTAGTGCTCGCGGCAGGCGCGGCGCTGGATCTTGCCGCTGCTGGTCTTGGCGATCGTGCGCGGCGGGATCAGCACGAGGGCGCCGACGCGCAGGTCGTGCTCGTCGTGGATCGCGTCGCGGACGCGGGCGGCGAGCGCGGGGAGGTCGGCCGCGGCGGCGTCGACCTCCTGCACGATCACGAGGGCCTCCTCGCCGTCGCGCTCGATCGCGAAGGCGGCGCCGCAGCCGGGGCGCAGCCGCGGGTCGCAGTCCCACACGGTCTGCTCGATGTCCTGCGGGTAGTAGTTTTCGCCGTGCAGCAGGATCATGTCCTTGAGGCGGCCGGTGACGTACACCTGGCCGTCGCGGACGAAGCCGAGGTCGCCGGTGCGCAGGTACGGGCCGTCGCCGTCGGCGGTGCGAGCGGCGAAGATGTCCTCCGAGACATGTTCCTGACGCCAGTAGCCGGAGGGCACGCTCGGCCCGTGGAACCACAGCTCGCCGATCGCGTCCGGGGGGCAGGGCGCGCGCGTCTCCGGGTCGACGGCGAGCACGCGGTGGTGCGCGCCGGTGCGGCCGCAGCTGACGACGACGCGCGCGGACTCGCCGGGGAACACCGGGTCGACCCGCCCGGCCATGAGCGCCTCGGGGCGCAGCGCGAGCGCCCCGGGCGGGCGGTCCGGCGGCTTGTCGGCGGCGACGAAGAGGGTCGCCTCGGCGAGGCCGTAGCCGGGCTGGAACGCCGACGGCGAGAAGCCGGCCGGGGCGAAGGCGTCGGCGAAGCGGCGCAGGGTGTCGTGGCGGACCGGCTCGGCGCCGTTGCCGGCGCGCCTCCACGAGCGCAGGTCGAGCGCGGCGCGCTGCTCCGGGGTGGTGCGCTTGAGGCACAGGTCGTACGCGAAGTTGGGGCCGGCGGCGTGGGTCGCCCGGTGGCGGTCGATCGCCTGCAGCCAGCGCAGCGGCCTGGCGAGGAAGTCGAGCGGCGACTGCAGCAGCGTGTAGCAGCCGTTGTACGCGCTGCCGGTGACGTAACAGACGAGGCCGAGGTCGTGGTAGAGCGGCAGCCAGCCGACGGCGACGCTGCCCTCGGTCACGCCGGTGATGGCTGTCCCGAGGGCCAGGTTGGCGATCAGGTGCTCGTGGCGGACGACGACGCCGCGCGGGGTGGCCGTGCTGCCGGAGGTGTATTGCAGGTAGGCGACGTCGGCGGGGCGCGGGCCCGGGCCGCGCCAGCCCGCGGCGGCGACGTCGGAGACGCGCTCGCTCGACAGCCAGCGGAGGCGCTCGAGCGGAGACGTGTCGAGCGCGGCGAGGCCGCGCAGCGTGCGGCGGCCGAGCGCCTCGGGCAGCGGCAGCTTGCTCAGCGGCCGCGCGAGCTTGGTCTGCAGCAGCACGCCGGCGAGCGCGGCCATCAGGCCGGTGGTGGTCAGCACGGCCGCGGGCGCGCAGTCGCCGACGATCGCCAGCAGGCGCGGCAGCGACAGCTCGAGGCGCGTCGGGTCGGGCGGGTACGCGGGCACCGCGATCGCGCCGGCGTACAGGCAGCCGTAGAAGGCCGCGACGTACTCGAGGCCGCTCGGGTAGATCAGCAGCACGCGCTCGCCGGCGAGGCCCTGGTCGTGCAGGCGGGCGGCGATCGCCCGGGCGCGGCGGTCGAGGTCGGCGAAGGTCGCGTGGCCGTCGGGGCGCTCGCCGTCCTTGAGGTAAGTGTGCGAGCGGCGCTCGGGCTGGTGCTCGGCGCGCCAGCGCAGGAAGTCGACGATCGTGGCGGCGCCGCCCGGCCGGGGGGTCGGGATGTCGTAGGTGTCCATCGGGTCAGGTCCTCTCAGTAGTCCTCGTCGGCGAGGAAGCGGGCCATCGCGTCGATCGTCGGGTGCTCGACGAACAGCGCCGGGGTGACGCGAAAGCCGAGCCACTCGGAGAACTCGCCCATCAGCGAGTTGGCGGCGACCGAGTCGACCGCGTAGCTCTCCATCGCCAGGTGGGCGTCGATCCGCGCGGAGGGGACGCGCAGCTCGGCGGCGAGGTGGTCGATCATCCACGCGCGGACCTCGGGGTAGGTGCGCGTCGGGCCGTGCGAGGTCACCTTCGCGGCGGCTTCGGGGGCGGGGGCGGGCTCGCGGTCCCCGGCGAGGTGACGCTCGACGAGCTCGCGCGCGTGGGCGACGACGCACTCGACGAGCTCGTAGCTGAGCGCGCTGCCGGCGTAGTAGGTGCGGCGTCGGCCCTGGCGCGCCTCGATGCGCTCGTAGAAGCCGGCGCGGATGTCGGCCGAGGTCACGTGGGGGAAGAACTCCCAGCGCTTGCTGGTGTGGATCGCGTCGACCTCGCCGCCCATCGCGGCGACGTCGTCGCGCAGGATCTTCTGGGCCTGACCGACGGTCTGGCCGGGGAGGCCGTACGCGTAGATGGTGTAGACGTCGGTGTCGTGATGGCGGTGGTGGAACGCGGTGACGCGGCCGCGGCGCTCGCCGCCGAGGGAGTTCTGGGCGACCATGTAGAAGCCCTTGCGCGGCAGGCCGCGGACCGAGACGACGTGGGTGTAATAGGCGTTGTAGCGGACGCGGGAGAACAGCTCCTGCTCCTCGTCGTCGGCGTCGAGGAAGTGCAGCGACTGCTCGAGCGGGCAGGCGATCACGATCGCGTCGAAGTCGAGGTCACCGGCATCGGTGCGGACGAGGACGCGATCGGCGAGGCGATCGACCGCGTGCACGTGGACGCCGAGCCGCAGGTCGTGGATCTGCGCGGCGACCCGCCGCCACAGGTTCATGAAGCCGCCGGCGATCGTCCACTCGCCCTGGTAGTGGCGCTGCTGGGCGGTGTCGAGGAAGCCGCCGAGCTCGATCATCCGCAGCAGGTACAGCGCGGGCAGCTCGGGCTCGTCGAGGTAGCCGTAGCCGGAGGAGGTGTAGCCGATGTCGAGGCTCATCGCGTGGACCAGCGAGCGCAGGCCGTGGCGGTCGAGCCAGGCGCCGGCCGGCTCGGCGAGCGCGGCGGCGGCGGGCGCGAGGCCCTGCAGGCCGAGCCCGGGGAAGGCGTCGCGGCGCAGCTCGAGCAGGCGCGCGTAGCTGTGCAGCTCGCCGAAGAAGGTCTCGCCGACGACGTAGGTCTTGCGGGTCTCGGCGTCGAAGCTGACGAGCTGGTCGGTGAGCTCGGTCGGGCAGCCGACCTCCTCGGCGAGCCGGCGCAGGTGGTGATACTGGCTGGTGCACAGGTGGGTGCCGAGGTCGTATTCGCGGCCGTCGACCTCGAAGGTGGCCCCCTTGCCGCCGACCTGGTTGGCGCGCTCGATCACGGTGACGGGGATCCCGCGGCGCTGCAATTCGCGGGCGACGACGAGGCCGGCGGCGCCGGCCCCGATCACGCCGATCCGGCGCCCGGTGCCGGCCGCGACGCGCTCGCCGGCGCCGACCTCGTCGATCATCGCCTGCAGCTCGGGGTGCGGCGGCAGCCCGGCCTGCATGCGCGCGATGATGTCGTTGGCGATCGCCGAGAAATGGCCGACCGAGGTGAACGCGTCGACGGCGGTCGCGCGCGGCAAGGCCAGCGAGGCCGGCATGTCCTCGGGGCGGATGTCGACGGCGCGCGCGGCCGCGTCGTCGAGCTCGCGGTCGAGGCGGAGCTCGCCGACGTCGCGCCATGGGAACTGGTCTTCGGGCCAGGTGCGCGAGGGGTCGAGCGCCGGGTCGTCGTCGGCGCCGCGCGGGCGGGACTGGAGCTGCAGGATGTAGGCGACCGGGCCGGCGGCGAGGCGACGCCGCAGCTCGTCGCGCAGGTAGGTGCGCGGGCGCTGGTCGCCCTCGCGGCGCGGGAGGTACTCGGCGGCCGCGCTGACGCGCGAAGGATCGACAGCCCCGCGATCAGGGCCGCGATCCGCGGGGATCAGGCGCCAGCGGGCCCAGTGCGCGCCGCCGCCAGCGTCGGTCAGGGTGAAGGTCAGGAGGGCGTGGTAGTGCAACCCGGCGTAGGAGTCGGGGTCGCGGATCCACCCGCGCATGCGCTCGAGGTAGCCCGGCAGCTCGGCGGCGATCGCCTCGCGGCGGGCGCGGTCGCCGAGCGACCAGGCCATCACGGCGCGCGCGTGCGGGGCGCGGTAGGCGGGCGCGGAGAACAGGTTGAAGTTCAGCGACCCGCGGGACATGTCCTCGGGGTCATCCAGGACGCGCAGGTGGGCGCAGCGGCAGTCGGCGATCGCATCGTCGTCGAACGCGAGCTCGCCGACGTGACGCAGCACCGCCGCATGGCGGCGGCCGGCCGCGAGCAGCGGGTGCGCCGGGACGCCCTCGCCGGGGCTCAGCGTCAGCTCGCCGCGCAGCAGGATCCCGGGCGAGCGCGCCGGCGGGCGGCCGAGCGCGGCGGTGCGGCGGTACAGCTCGCGGGCGAAGCTGCCGAGCTCGCGCCGGAAGCCGGGGTCGAGGCCGCGGTACACGCCGTCGGGCCGCAGCACGCGCGGGGCCTCGGGGGCGGCCGGCAGCGCGAGCGGGCCGCCGTGGGCCTCGAGCAGGGCGGCGAGCCGCGCGGGCAGCGGACGGCCCTGGCGGACCGCGGCGGAGGCCTGGTAGGCGATCACGCGCAGGTGCCCGATCGCGGCCGGGTCCTCGGCGTCGTCGGCCCGCAGCAGCTCGAGGCCGCGCGGCATGCGGCCGACGTTGAGCGCGAGGCGGGCGGCCGCGTCCTCGGGCAGCACTGCGTCGAGGTGGATCGCGGCGACGTCGCGGTGCGGGAACTGGTCCTCGGGCCAGGCGGCGGTCGTGTCGGCGGCGGCGCGGCGGGCCGCGGGGTCGTCGGGCAGCGGGCGTAGCTGGATCTGCAGGCGGTAGTCGACGCCGCCGTCGCGGACGCGACGGCGGAGCTCGTCGCGCAGATAGGTGGTGGAGCGCGCGTCGCCGTCCTTGCGGGGGACGTAGTCGAGCGGCAGGCGCAGCTCGGACGGGTCGACCTTGCCGCCGTCGGGCCTGTCCTCGAGAGCGGTCAGGCGCCAGCGCGCGAGGAAGCGGCGGCCGTCGTCGGCGTCGAAGTGGTAGGTGATCTGCGAGTAGTAGTCGAGGTCGGTGAACGAGCCGGGGCCGCGGACGAACCCGGCGAAGGAGGGCAGGAAGGCGTCGTACCAGGTCAGGATCTCGGCGCGCTGCTCGAGGTCGGCGAAGAACCAGCGGTGGAAGATCCGGGCGTCGCGCAGCACGAAGGTGTCGCCGGTGCTCAGGATCAGGTCGAGCGCGCCGTCCTCGAGCGGGAGCTGCCCGTCCTCGCCGCGGGCGTCGCTGGCGAGGATCCGCAGCGAGGCGGAGCGGCCGTCGCGGACGGCGTCGTCGGCGAAGCCCTTGAAGCTGGCGTGGCGCAGGGCGACCGCGTACTGCGCCCCGGGGCGCAGCAGCGGGTGCGGCGGGAGGTCAGGGCCGGCGACGATCCGCAGGCGGCCCGTCGCGGACACGCCCGTGGTGTGGGTCGCACGGCCGGCGCGCTGCTGGGCGCCGCGGGCGAGGGCGCGGGTCAGGTCGGCGGCGATCCGCGCGAGCTCGGGGTCGAGGTCGTCGAGGTAGCGGTCGAGGGCGGAGGGGGCGGTGATCGGCGGCATGGTCGTTTCAGGGCAGGTGGAGGGCGGACAGCAGCGGGGTGAGCAGGTCGGACAGGGCGTCTCCGGGGCGGACACGCACCGCGTGGACGCCGAGGCAGCGGGCGTCGGCGGCGACGATGTCGGCGCGGAGCGAACGCAGCGTGCGGGCGCTGCACAGCGAGGTCATCGTCAGGACGACGAGCACGTCGGCGCCGCGGAACCGGCTGGCCCGGACGAACGCCCGCAGCGGCGGCGCAGCGTCGAGGAACCAGATCGGCGCGCACAGGACGACCAGGCGGCGGCCGGCGAGCGTGGGGGCGTGCGCTGGCTCCTGGGTCAGGTCGAGGACGTCGCCGGCGACCCGCACGAGGCCGAGGAGGTCGGGGAGGTAGCGGTGCGGGGCGAGGTCGTGCAGGTCGGCGTCGAGCCGCGCGGCGAGCCAGCTCGCGGCCGCGGCGGTGGTCCCGGTGCGCGAGACGTAGGCGACGAGGCGTTCGTGGGTCATCGCGACCTCAGCCGAGCGCGCCGCGCAGCGCGGCCGCGAGGTCGCGGCTGTGCGGCTCGCGGAGCAGCGAGAAGTGGCCGCCGGGGACATCGACGACGGTGAAGTTGCCGGCGGTGTAGCGGGGCCAGTGGCGCATCGCGAACGGGCGCAGCACGCTGCGGCTGCCGAGCAGCAGGGTGGCGCGCACGCGCAGTTGCGGCGGGGCGTACTCGCTGGCGGCGAAGGCGTGACAGGCGAAGCCCTCGTCGGTGAAGTAGGCGTGGAAGACCTTGACGTTGCGCGGCAGGGCTCGGTGCGGGCGCGGGTAGTGGCGGCGGACGAGCTCGCGGATGCGGCGGAAGCCGCGGTACTCGTAGCGGGGGATCGAGCCGGGTGGGTCGATCAACAGCAGGCGCTCGACGTCGCCGTCGGCCTCGAGCGCGTGCGCGACAGCGGCGGCGATCAGGCAGCCCGAGCTGTAGCCGGCGAGGCGCCAGGGGCTCTCGGGCTGGACGCCGCGGATCGCGGCGACGTAGCGCGCGATCAGCCGCGCCCGGGTCGCCTCGGGCGAGCCGAGCACGGGCTCGTCGGTCGGCGGCTGCAGGCCGTAAAATGGCTGGTCGGCGCCGAGGTGCTGGGCGACGTTGGCTAGCGCGAGCATGTCACCGTAGCCGCCGGTGACGCAAAAGAGGGGTGGTTGGGAGCCGCGCGGCTGGACACGAACCAGCCACGAGGGTCCCCGGGAGGGGTGCCTCGGATCCATCGATGTGCTCCGTCCGCTCGCCATCGAGCGTCGCGCCGTGACGGCGTCACGAATGGAGTAACGGCGGCAGGAGAATTAATTGCCTCGATATCGCGGGCCCGGCCGTCGCGCTCCGGGGACGCGTCGCACTCGGCCATGAGACCGGCGCGCAAGCGAGCGGCTCGTTCGCGCGCCACGCACGGCGGCGGCGAACGCTGCCCTCACACGCGGACAGCGACGTGCTGCCGGCCTCAAGACGGAGCAGCCCGACAGCCCAGCGGGCGTGGAGAGAGCGGACGCGCTCGAGCGCGCGCTGGACCAAGGCGGCCCGCGCCGACCGCAACCGTGGCCTCGACGGCCGACAAGCTGCTCGGACGCCTCAAGACGATCCTCCGCCGTCGGGCTCGATCAATCCCTCACCGGGATGCGCCGGACGAGCGGGGCGAAGTCTGGGCCGGACACGGTCATCACGACCTCGCCGGGCGTGAAGCCGGAGGCATCGACGATGACCCGCCCCTCCGCGTCGATGGCGGCGTCCTCCACACGATCGCCCTGTTGCAGGGTCACGTGCACCTCCGCGAGCGTGCGTGGATCCCGGACGAGCTCCGACGGGAGCGGCCAGTGGATCAGTTCCCGCCACGGGATCTTCGTGAGCGGCCCCCAGGGGAGCGTGTACCGGGGCAGCGTGCGGACCTGCATCTCCGGATCGCCGAGGAGGTTCGAGGAGAAGATGACCCAGTGGTTGCGCTCCTGCGGCCGCTCGGTGATCTCGTGGAGCATCGAGCAACGCACGTCGTGGGCGAGGCCCAGGTGGCGCAGGCGCGCCAGCGCGTGAAAGAACCCGCGCTCGAAGTCGTCGCCGACGCAGATCCACGAATAGCGGGTGTTGCCGATGTAGGCGACCGCGCCGCCGTGCGGGTTGTTCATCAGGGACTCGCCGATCGCGTCCTCGAAGTCGAAGCGGTTGGTCAGGCACGAATCGGCATAGGCGATGAAGAGGGCGTCGTTCTGCAGCGCTCTCGCCATGCCCTGGTCAAGGCCGCAATTGAGGCTGTCCCAGTAGCCGTGACCGGACAGGCACACGAGGTGGGGGCCCGCCTCGAGCGCGTCCCGCAGCCGCGCGTCCGTCAATTGCTGCGCGCCGGGGCCGGAGCCGGGGCCGAGGTCGATCGCGTCGTCGTAGAGACGGGTGGCGCCGGTGAAGCGGAAGTCCGCCTCGATCTGTACGCGCAGGGCCTCGGTGGCGGTCATACTCTCGTCGGCGGCGCGATCGTCGAGGATGAAGCACATGGGAGCGACCTCGGCGGCGTCGCCGTGCACGATGAGCCAGCGGGTCGGGACCGGGATCGTGTTCCCGAGGTACGACAGCTCGCTGGCCGACGTGCTCGTCGCGCTGACGGCGAAGTAGTAGCCGCGACCGTGGCGGCTGTAGGGCAGCTCGCGGAGGTCGATGTCCGAGAGCTGGGCGAGGAGGCGAAATTCCAGGCTGGCGGGCGGGCTCGCCAGTTGAATGCGGGCCGCGTCGGCCCCGATCGCCTGATAGGAACTGCCGAGCGGCGCCGCGGCGACCGGCCAGATCGCGTCCCGACCACCCCAGGCGCTGGCGATATAGGCGACGCGCGAGAGGTCGGCGCGGGCCAGCGGCGCGCCGGAGCGGCTCAGGCCCTGTTCGTAGGCGATCACCTTGTCGACGAACACGTCGGCCTCGTCGGCGCCGCCGCTCGGCGCGCGTCCGACGCTCACGTCGGCCTGATACGCCACACCATCGAGCGATCCATCGCGATTGTACTGACCATGGTACCCGTTGCCGTCGAGATCCCAGTCGTGTCTGCCGGGCTGGCCGTAACCCGCGCCGACCAGGCTGGCATAATAGAGATCGGTCGGGATCGTGTTGTCCCACATGACTCCCATGATCGGACCGTCGACAACCGCAGGGTCCCCGTCGATCCGGACGAACCGGGTCGGATGACCCGAGGCCGTCTGGTAGGTGTCGTCGGTGACGTAATACCAGCCGGGGCCGGCGCCGCCGGAGCGAGCGGGGATCTCGGCGCCGGTGTCGACGCGGAGGACCGCCGAGAGGTCGACGGCACGCGCCCAGTGCAGGCGCATGAAGGCGCCGGACCACGAGTATTGTTCGTCATCGGGGCGCGCCGCGTCGACCCTGGTCAGCAGGGGCCACGAGGAGCCGACCACGCTCCGCACGGGGATCACGGACACGTCCCCGCCGAGCAGCACCCACGCCGTGCCGAGCGTACGGTGCGCGTCCTTGAGATAATTGCGGATCGCCTCCTGCAGGTCGCGCGCGTCGGCGCCGTGGCTGGCGACGATCTGCGCGACGGTCACCACGCGGGCGCTGAGCCCGCGCGCGCGCTTCCAGTCGCGCAGCCGCCGGAAGGCCTGGACCATGTCGCCCTGTACGGGCCCCAGCGGGGTCTTGGTCGCCGCGTCCCAGCGCTGGTTGTCGGTGATGATCAGGTACTCGGCCTCGCCGACCGGCAGCAGGATGTCCGTGCGCGCGATCGCTGCGGGGTTGACGACGAGGGCCGAGGCGAGGTCGATGGCTCGTCTGGCCTGCCCGCGGAACTCCTGTGCAGGCAAACGGCGCGCAGGGGCCTCGATCGCGTAGTCGACGCGGACCGTGAAGTGGGTGTGGAGCACCAGCCGCCCCTCCGCGTCCTGCTGCACCGGCGCGAGGCGGAGCGCGGCGAGCGGGTTGTGGCCGACGCGGCGCTTGTCGACCAGGCAGGCGAGCTGCCGCGGCGCGGCGCGCTCCTGTCGGTAGAGCTCCGGCCTGATCGGGGTGATCGGCTGCGGGGGCGGCAGGGGTCTCCGCGCTCGCGCGAGCGGCATGAACGTCGAAGGTCGCGGGGCGCCGCGACGCTCGACCACGGGCTCGCGCGGCGCCAGCCCCGGTCGCTGGAGCGGGGCGACCAGCGTCCCGGGCCCACGAAGCAGCGCCATCGCGCCGGGCTCGACGGCGACGCCGACGATCCGGGCGTTCGGGGGCAGAGCGACGCGGACGGTCTTCTCGGGCAGCGCGGGTCCACCGACCTCGCCGGCGGCGGTGAAGCCGTCGAGCTTGACGAGGACGCCGAACGGCGTCTCGACGAGACGGACCTCGGCGGGATCGAAGGACACATCAAGAGAGGCGGCGAATCGCTCGCCTTGCTCACGGTGGATCGTGATCTTCATGGCTTGAGCCGAACGACCCTGCAAACCACGTGCCCCGTTGAATCGACGCCGCAGAACCGTCCGCGCTGCGCGGGCATCGGGCAATCATCGCGGCGACGGACATGCAGACAATGCACCGAACGCAGGTTCAGCACGGACCCGCGAGGCAGATACCGCAAATACGAGGGATCCTGTTGGCATCGCGCTTGCTAGGCCGTCGCGGAGCACGCGGCCGTCGATTCGACGGGCGAGGCGATGCTTTGGCCGCGGGAGGCAAGGATGATCGAGACCCTCTTCAATCTCAGCGCGCTCCAGGGTGACGCCCGCCTGCGCCTCGACGACGACGGTGCGCACGTGATCGCGGCGCCGAGGGCCGGAGGAGCGGTCCGCTCCTGGCGGATCCTGCCGGTCCTGTTCGAGCCCCGCGAGCTCGTCCGCACCGTGCACCTCGGCGCCGTCGAGCTCATCTATACGTCGACGCGCGCCCGCCTGGTGGTCGCGGGCGAGGACCGCTGGACCTTCGACACCGCGCGGTTCGCCGGGTCACCGGTCCTCAAGGTCGGCCAGTTCGACGACGAGGTCCGGATCACGCTCACCGGCGCCCGCTTCCCCGGCACGACGATCCCCGCAGACCTCAAGGCCCGCATGTATCACCACAGCGTCCACGGGTGGGCCCTCGATCTGCGGCTCGCGTGGGGCGGCTTCATGGTCACGGTCCCGCTGCTGGGCTTCCTCGATGGTTCGGTCAAGGCGGCCGCGCCGGTCGCGGTCGACGGCGTCGTGTGTGGGCTGGGCAGCAACAGCATGGTGGTCAGCGGTGGCGTCGGGCTGGCCACCTATCACCCCGCCTGGTCGATCTCCGTCGTCGGGCCCGCGATCGTCCGCCTGCAGGGCTTCGGCGCCGACGTGGTCCGTCACGCGCTCACCGTCGTCCTGCTCGCCCCGGAGATGACGAGCTGGCTGCTCGCCCCGTCGACGCGGCGCTCAGCGGTGTTCCTCGGCCTCGGCGACCCGTTCACCCTCGAGTTCTGGCCCGACCCGGTCCTCGAGTTCGCCGCTGCGGCGCCGTTTCGCTGGCTCGCGGTCGAGGCGGGCGAGGACGCGGCCGGCCCGCGCCGGGTGCTCTGCGCCGTCGGCGACGCCGGCGACGGCCTCGAGTTCGGCCCCGCGCCGGAGCTGCGCCGCGCCGACGGCACCCGCTTCACGGTCGCCCTGCAGGCGCCGGTGTTCGTCGCCCTGTACGGGCCGAAGGAGGCCCGTCTGGCGCGCGGGGTCATCGCCACGCTCGCAGGGCAGCGCCGTGACCTCCACGCCGCCCGCATCAGTCTGCTGGTCGCTCGCCCGCGCGAGCATCGCCCGTTCGTCCTCGGCGAGCTCGACGGCAAGCGGGCGCTCGTGTGCGTGCTCGACTGGGTGGCCCACGCGGCGCGTCCGGGCGGCGACGTCGTCTCCGACCCGCTCCCGCCGGACGACGACACGTCGCTGCACATCGTCCTCGACGACGCCCCCGCGCCGGCCCCGACGGCGGGCGAGCTGCGCATCGTCGGCGGGGACCCGCACGCCCGCATCACCACCCCCGTCGGCGTGAGCCTCCGTGCGCTGCGTCCGCGCGACCTGCTGGTCCTCACCCACACGCTGGTCGGGCTCCGCCTGGTCGCCCGCGGCGAGGCGGCGCGCCTGGTCCGCGCGGGCCCCGACGCGCGGCTGGTCGTGCAGCTCCCGCCGCAGTCGATCGCCGAGGAGGCCGTCACCGAGACGGAGCACGACGACCCGCTGGTCTCGCTGCCGTTGCCGCCGATCCGCGCCTACGTCGCCGAGCCCAGCCGCCTCGCGTTCGTGCTGCGCGCCGGCACCGACGCGCTGCCCTACGACCTCGACACCCTGCTCGCCTGGCACGACCCGCGGCTGGCGCCGTCGCTCGCCCCGGCCGCCAGCGGCGGCCTCCACATCGAGATCCGGGCCCCGCGCGCCGACGAGACCGCCATCGAGGCCCCGTTTCGCCTGGTGCTCTCACCGGACGTGAATGGCGCCTGGGAGCATCGCACCGCGCCGGCCGAGCGCGGCGGGCGGACCGAGCTGTGGCACACGCGGCTGGTCCACGGGTCGACCCTCGGCCCCCACCCGGTCCGTACGCGCGGTCCGCTGGTCGTCCGCCCGATCTGGACCCCGGGCTACCCGACCCCGCTGATGAACCCGGGCGGGATGACCATGTCGATGAAGCCGGAGGACCGGTGCGACCTGGTCGCGCAGTCCGTCGCCGACGCGCCGCCCCACGCGGATCTGCTGCTGCTCACCGCGCTCGGAGCGTGGCTCGACCTCGACGGCCGCTGGTCGAACGAGGCGCTGCCGCTGTCCGCGTGGATCCACCGCGCGACGATGGGCCGCGACCACTTCGTGCGTGTGGTCCGGCGCGGCTTCCTCTACCCATATGGCCACCGCGCCGTGCTGATCTCGATCACCGAGCGCAAGGTCCAGCAGAAGCCGTCCGGGCGCCTCGGAGCGTACCTGCGGCGCCGCGACTTCGTGGTCTTCCGCGAGCCCGAGGCGACCTATCTGCCCGGCGACGCCCCCCGTTATCTGCACGGCGGCCGCGAGATGCCGCTGGTCCGCATCCGGATCCTCGATCGCAGCACCCCCAACCTCGACCCGCGCCCGCAGTCCGGCGAACCCGACCCGGACCACGTCCTGATCCGTCCGCTCGCGGCTTCCCCCGAGTGGACCGTCGACAGCGCGATGTGGCTGCGCGTCGACGGCCACGACCTTCTGGTGCGCATGCGCGGCTGGGACCGTGAGGACCGCCCGGTCGACTTTACCGCCCCCGTCGCCTTCCTCGCCCAGCCCGACGCGCAGACCGTCGCCCCGATGGTCGCCGCCGCCGCCCACAGCCTGGCGGGCGCGCCGAAGGACCGCCGTATCCGTCCGTTCGGCGGCCAGCGCCTCGCGTTCGCCGCCATCGCCCGACCCGGAGACACCACATTCGAGGTCGAGTCGCTGACCTTCGCCGCCCACAGCGTCGCCTGGGCCCCTGGCGACGCCCACCGCCCGTTCTATCCGCACATCGACGAGGCCGCGGTCGTGCTCCCCGCGCTGCGTCACTTCGGCGGCGATGATGCGGCGACGGCGGTCGTCTATCACCCGCCGTACCTCGACCGTGGCTTCGACGGGCGCGGCGATCTGTTCCTGGCCACCAGGTCCGCGCCGACGCTGCGGTTCGGCGGCGAGCACAGCGCCGCCGCGGTGGGCGGCCTGATCACCCCGAACCTCGCCGTCGGCGGCGTGTCGCGCTCGCTCGGCCTGTGCGGCGAGGGCCTCGACGCGATCGACAGCGGCAAGTTCGACCCGAACGCCTACTTCGGCGATCTCCTGAGCGCCGGGCTGCTCGGCGGCGTCAGCCTGCGCGACGTCCTGGTGCCCGACGTCGCGTTCGACGCGGCCGCGGAGAGCGCCGAGATCCCGAAGTGGCGCGAGCTGATCGACGGCCCGCGTCGTCGCTACGCGCTGACCTGGTCGACCACGCAGCTGCAGTCGTCCCGCGGCTTCGTCCCCGACGGGGGCGTCAGCCTGGTCGTCGAGGCGGTCGCCGAGCTCAGCACCGCCGGGGCCGTCACCGCGAGCACCTCGGCCACCCTGCGCGGGTTCACGATGCGCCTGGCCGGGGTGATCGAGATCGGCTTCGACCACATCACGTTCCTGACGCGCCCCGGCGAGAAGCCCGACGTCGACGTGGCGATCACCGGCGTCAAGTTCCTCGGCGACCTCGATTTCGTCCAGAAGCTCACCAGCTACCTGCAGCTCGCGGGCTTCGTCGACCCGCCGGCGGTCGACGTGTCCAGCGCCGGGGTCCAGGTCGGCTACACGCTGGCGATCCCGGCGATCACCGTCGGCGTGTTCTCGCTGCAGAACCTCCGGCTGGCGGCCGCGGTCGCCCTGCCGTTCGACGGCAGCCCTCTGCGCGCCCGCTTCGCCCTGTCGACCCGCGAGGACCCGTTCACGATCACCGTGATGATCTTCGGCGGCGGCGGCTTCTTCGCCGTCGCGGTCGGCCTCGACGGCGTCGAGGCGATCGAGCTGACGCTCGAGTTCGGCGGCAACTGGGCCCTCGACTTCGGGGTCGCCAGCGGCGGCGTCCATGCGATGGCCGGCATCTACATCCGCCTCGACGCCGGCACCGACGCGACCGAGCTGACCGGCTACGTGCGCGTCGGCGGCGAGCTGTCCGTGCTCGGCATCGCCTCGGTCGGCCTCGAGCTGTGCCTCGGCCTCACCTACGCGGACTCGGACGGCAGCCGGTGCGCGTGGGGCGAGGCGTCGATGAAGCTCGAGGTTGAGGTCGGGTTCTTCAGCGTCGGCTTCACCGCGACCGTCCGCCGCGAGTTCTCGGGCTCCTCGACCGCCCGCCCCCTCGGGGAAACGATGAATTACGGCGAGTGGACCACGTACTGCGACGCGTTCGCGACCTGAGCCGAGCACCGGAGACCGTCATGAAGCAAACGACCGTTTGGACCGTACTTCCCCGTGGCCTGCTCCCCGGCGGCGCGCTGTCGCTGTCCGTCCTGGTCTCGCCGCGCCTCACCCCCGACACCGCCGAGGCGCCGCTGTCCGCGTTCCCGGCGTTCATGGGCGCCAGCGGCAACTGGGCGAGCCAGGACTTCAGCTTCGCCGTCGAGCTCGGCAGCGGGCCGGTGCCCGTCACGCCCGTCCGCACCGGCCCGCCGCACGCGCTCGTCAAGCCGGCGCCCGGTGCCCTCGATCCCGCTCTGTTCACCCGCTTGTTCGGCGCGACCGTCGTGCGGGCCCACGCCTTCCCGGACCTGCGCGCCCGCAAGATCCGCTCCTTCCCGGTCGCCCACGTGCTCGCGGCCCTGCAGACGCGCTACGCCGGCACGGCCCTGCTGAGCCCCGCGGACCGCCCGCCCGCGCCGACCCCCCGGGACCCGCTCGCCGCCCTCGACTTCACCCGACCGAAGACCCGCGAGGGCCTCGCCGGCCGGCTCGCCCAGCAGCTCGCCCAGCACGGCCACGTCCCCCCGTCCGACCCGGATCTCGCGCTCGACTTCTTTCAGGCGCTCGACTTCCACGCGTTCAAGGGGTGCGAGCACGAGGTTGACCTCACCCCGCCGAGCGTCGACTTCCACGAGGCCATCGCGCTGCTCGCCGACATCCCCGCGCTGCTGCGCAAGCTCGGCCTGCTGTTCGACCTCGTGGTCCCGGCGCCGGACCACGCGTTCACCCGCGTCCGCGTCCGCCCGGCTCCGGCCGCCGGCTACACCGCGATCACGCCGTGGACCGCGGTCGACGACAAGGCGGGCGCGGCGTTCGCCGCCGCCTCGGCCGGCGATGACCGCCGCGGCGGCTTCCTCGACCTCACGCGTCCCGAGGTCACGGTCACCCAGGTCGACGTCGACGGCGCTGCCTTCAAGCTGGTCCGCTTCATCGAGTCCGCGATGATCGGGGCCTCGCGTCGGAGCCTCGGCGCCCCCGAGCGCGCCGGGCTCCCGGCCCTGCGATCGGCGGGGCTGTCGATCAGCCTGACCGATCGGGCAGGTCGTCTGCAGCGCACCCTGGCGCGCGCCGGGGCGCTCCAGGACGCGGTGGTCGCCGGCCGCGGCGACGGCCAGCTGCTGCACGCCGAGGACCTCACCCGCGGCCTGCGCTTCGACGTCCGCGGCGCCGTCGGCGGCTGGCGCTCGCTGCACCGGCGGGTCCCGACGGTCACGCTGCTCGCGGGCGCCGCCCCGGTCACGCTGGACCTCGGCGTCCATGAAGAAGAGGGCACCTTCACCACCGCCGTCACCTCGCCCACCGATCCCACGAAGGGCGACGACCTGTTCATCCACGAGACCCTGGTCCACTGGAACGGCTGGAGCCTGTCCGCCCCGCGCCCCGGCAACCGCATCGACCTGGTCGGCGACGGCGTCGCTCCGTCCAAGAACCCGGCCGTCAACGCGCTCGGCCTCGCCGTCAGCCACGAGGTGGCCAAAGGTTCGCTCCCGCGGCTGCGCTTCGGCGCGCGCTACCGCCTGCGCGCCCGCGCGGTCGACCTCGCCGGCAACTCGCTGCCCTACACCAGCGACGACGACGGCGCCGCGACGGCCGAGGCCCCGTACCTCCGCTTCGAACCGGTCCCGGCGCCGCTGCTCAGCCGCGAGGCCGACGTGCGCCCCGGCGAGTCGATGGACCGCCTGGTGATCCGCAGCCACAACGCCAGCCCGGCCCTCGACGGCGCGCCGACGGCCGAGACCTGCGCCCGCGGCGTGTTCCCGCCGAAGGCCTCGATCTCGCTCGCCGAGCAGCACGGCGCGTTCGACCTCCCCGACGGGACGATGGACAAGGAGTCCTACAAGCTCCTCGCCCACATCGACGACGCGCAGGTCCCCGAGCGGACCCCGGCGCCGACCCCCGGCGCCCCGCTGCCGCTCGCGAGCATCCGGTACGTCCGCGACCCTCTGGCCCGCGGCGTCCGCCTGCGCGGCCTGCCGAGCGTCGACGTCCTCGACATCCCCTGCGCCGGCCCGGCCTGGTCCGACGTGCAGGCGTTTCGCATCGACCTCCGCGAGGGTGACGCCGCGCCGGCGTGGGACCCGGCGACCCGCTGCCTGCGCGTCTGCTTGCCCAAGGGACAGGTCACGACCCTGCGCCTCGCCTCGCGGCTCCCCGGCCCCGACGCCCTGGACGCGCTCGGCGTGTGGCAGTGGTTCGCGGCGGCCTGCCCGCCCGCGCTGCTCGCCACCTACCGCGCGCGCGCCGCGGCGAGCGAGCTGTGGCTGCTCACCCCGGACCGCGAGGTCACCCTCGTGCACGCCGTCCAGCAGCCGCTGGCTCGCCCCGCCGTCGCCGCTCTGGCCGTCGTCAAGGCCGCCGGCAAGACCCACGCCGAGCTGCGCGGCGCGCTCGACGTCCACGCCGCCAGCACCGGCGAGGTCGAGGTCGTGGCGCGCTGGTCGGACCGCGTCGACAGCTTCGGCAGCCCGACCGGCGACGCCTGGGAGGCCCGCGCCGGCCAGGTCGGCGCCCTCCTCGTCGACGACCCCGCGGTCGACCGGATCCCGCTCGCGCTCCGCCACGAGCTGGGCGACACCCGCTACCGCCGCGTCGCCTACGCGCTGGTCGCCACCTCTCGCTTCCGCGAGTGCTTCCTCGACGCCGCCGCCCCCCTCGATCTCACCCGCCCCGGCGAGGCGGCCGTCGAGCGCGACATCCTGTCGTCCGCGCGCCCGGCCGCGCCGCTGATCGAGTACGTGCTGCCCACCTTCGGCTGGACCACGGACGCAGCGCGCGACGGCCTCGCCAGCCGACGCAGCGGCCGCGGCCTGCGCGTGTACCTCGGGCGCCCGTGGTTCTCCAGCGGCGACGGCGAGCTGCTCGGCGTCGTGGTCGCCCACGGCCCGCGCGTCACCTACGCCGACCGCGTCTCGGAGGTCGAGGCGACCTGGCTCTCCGGACAGGTCGTCGCCGAGGTGCCCGAGCGCCTGCGGTCGCTCGTCACCCTGTGGGGCGCCGACCCGACGTGGGTCAGCGCGCCCGCGTGGCCGAACCCCTCGCTGCACCACTTCCCGCGGAAGACCGCCCAGGCCTATGGCCTCACGCTCGACGAGCTCGACGGGCAGCCGGCGGAGGGGCCGTGGTCGCTCGCCGTCGCCGGTCACCCGGTCGACTTCGACGCCGAGCGCGGGCTCTGGTACTGCGACCTCGAGCTCGACGCCGGGACGTCCTACTTTCCGTTCGTGCGGCTCGCGCTGTGCCGGTTCCAGCCGCGCTCGGTCGCCGGCGTGGAGGTCTCGCGGGTCGTCCTCGCCGACTTCGTCCAGCTCGCCCCCGATCGGCTCGCGTGGGTCGGCAGCGTCCCCGGGCGACCTCGTCGGGTCCAGCTCAGCGTCTCCGGGGAGGCCCCTCGCGGGCGCGCCAGCGCGGAGCTCGCCACCGTGGTGACGGCCAGGGTCGAGGTCCAGCTCGACCCGACGACCGGCCACTGGCTCCCCGCTCCGAGCGTCCCCGTCATCCTCGTCCAGACCCAGATCACCGCCACCGTCGCGGTCTGGAGCGGCGAGCTCGAACTCCCGCACCCGCGCGGGGAGGTCCGCCAGCGTCTCGTCGTCGAGGAGCACGAGATGCTGCCGCGCGACCCGACGCCGGCCACCGCTGCCATGCCCCTCGTCGCGGTGACCCTCCCGCCCGGCCTGCGCTGCGTGTACGCCGACGTCATCGAGCTGTGAGCGGAGCGACGGGGCGCCGCGGGCGGCCACGCAGATGTCGCGATCGGTGACTATCCCGACGAGACGGCCCTGCTCGTCGCCGATGGGGACGGCGCCGATATCGTGATCCCACATCTGCTGGGTCCCTCGTCAGGGCGCGCGTTACGGCATTCTGCACGCGATTCCGCGACGGCGCGAATGCACGCATTGCAGCGCTGTGCAAGTCGTTCGCTGTCCGGCCCGACGCGCATCGAGATCCTCGAACATGGGCGGGCCACGCGATTGGCCCGCCCTTTGCTTCCGCTGCCCCCCAAAAGGCCTCCCAGTGCATCATCATCGAAACGCTTCGCGCATCTTCTTCTGTCTCCTCGCACTCGGCTCGGCCTGCAACCCTGCGGAGGATGCCCCGGGCACCTCGGACGGCACGACCGGCACGAGCTCCGGTGAGGCCGGCGGTACCCTCGATGAGACGACGATGGGCCCGTCGAGCGGCGAGCACACGACGACCACATCTTCCACCACGGGCATGGAGGCGGGCACGGGTACGAGCACGAGCACGAGCGACGGGACCGACACCAGCACCGGAACGACCGGGGTCGAACCGTCCACTCCCTGCAGTCGGCTCGGCGGCGCGGACGGGGTCGTCGGGTTGACCCACGCCGTCCGCACGCGCGTGCTCGCCGACGACCGGATCAACGGGTACTTCCTCAACTCCGACCTCGATGATACGCGCTTGTGGGCCTGTATGGACGGCCTGATCGCCACCATGATGGCCTGCGAGGGCGCGGTCTATACATGCGCCGACATGCCGACGGCGCACGCAGGACTGGGGATCTCCGCCCAGGACTTCGCGGACTTCGTCGAGGACTTCACGAAGGCCCTCGATACCGTCCCCGGTAAGACCACGAGCGAGGATCGCGCGACCCTCCTCGCCGCGCTGACGGCCCTGAGCCAGGACATCGTCGAGGACCCCGGCAACGACGCCACCCTTTACCAGCGGCTCGGGCGTAAGCCGGCGATCGCCAAGCTGGTCGGGGGCCCGAACAAGGGCGGCTCGTTTCTCGGTCGCGTCGCCACCAACACCGCCATCAACGGCTTCTTCGCCGCCGCGGACTTCACCCGTCTCCGCACCTGCCTCATCCGTCAACTCGCCGCCCTCGACGGTCCGGTGCACTACGGGCTCGAGGTCGACGCGCCCGTCGGCGTGGACCCGGGCGTCGGTCTGCAGCACCCCTGCCGTGACATGGCGACCGCCCATGACGGCGTGGTCGACGACGCTGAGGGCATCTCGTTCGCGGATTTCGGCCTGATGATGACGGACCTGCACCACGCGCTCACCGCGTTCGGCGTCGCCCACACCGACCGCGTCGCTGTCATCGCGGCGATGGACCCGCTGTGCGTCGACATCGTCTCCTCACCGGAGAAACCGACGTGTCCGGGCTTCTACCAGACCGACGTGCTCGCCGCAGCGGACATCTACGCGTTGATCCCTGACGACACCTACGACGGCACGATCGGGAGCATGCGCTGCCACGCATTCGAGGTCGCCGACGACGGCATCAACGTGGTCACCGGTGCCGAGCTGTCGATCGGCATCACCCACTCATTCATCGGTGACCTCGTGATCAAGGTGCAGAGCCCCACCCTGGAGGTCCTGACCGTGCTCAACCGCCCAGGCTACGCCGAGCTCACAGACAGCGGGCTCGGCGGCCCCGGCGACGACTCCGCGCTCCTCGGCGTGACGCCGATCCACTTCGCCGACGAGGCGCCGTTCGTCGCCGAGCTGATGGGTAGCGGTATCTCGAATCATACGGTGTGCGTCGACGATCACGAATGTGGCTTCCGTCCGAGCCCAGGGATCGGTCCTGGCTCGAACTTCGCCGGGTTCAAAGGGCGCACGGCGGCCGGCACCTGGCAGGTCTGCGTCGGCGACGCGGGCAAGGGCCACGTGGGTGACTTGAACTCGATCGTCCTGAAGATCCAGCAGCAGAAATACTGGCCGTGATGTCCTGGCGCCGCCGGACGTGCTTCGGTGACGCGCCGGCGTCGCGTGGCGGCTGGCGACCCTCGGACCGCCGTCACCGGCGTCGAGGGCGACGAGACGCCGCCACTCGCCGGGCTGGTCGGCAGCGCCCGCGGCGTGGCGCTGCTCGGGGCGACCTGCATGTTCACGGGGATCCGGCCTGCCGTCGCCCGCGCGATCGTCGAGCGAGACATCGACCTCACAGGCCTCGTGATCCTCCGCGACCTCAAGGCCGGCATCACTCGCGCGCTCGCCCTCCGGGCCGCCTCCCCCGGCTAAAGCCCGGCCGCGAGCCGAGGGGTCCCGCCGACCAGCCCCGCCCCGCCCCGCACGAGCCCGCCCGGCGAAGTGGTGCCGCCACGCGAGCCAGGTGCCGGAGAAGATGAGAAAGCAGCCAAAGTCGAGGTTGAACTGTCCGGGCCAGGTCATGGCCGGTCAACGGGGAGCTTCGCCGATCACGCGGAGGTGGCCGTGGGCAGCCCCGCCTTGCAGGCGTTCGCGGTAGATCTTGCGGAAGCGGAGGGTCGGCTCGTCGGTGCGGACGGACCGTTCGTCGCCGGGGGCGGGGACCTCGAGCGGGAGGGAGGACTCGAGCACGGCGCGGTCCTCCTCGGCAACGCGGCGGTTGCCGAAGTGGAAGGCGCGGTCGAACAGGCGCGGGCGCAGGAAGTCGCGGATCGTCACGAAGACCATGCGGGTGGTCCGGTCATCGATCGGGATGCACACGTTCATCAGCGAGAAGATGCGCTTGCCGGCCGGGATCACCAGCTGCATCGCGTTGGGGAACCGGAAGTCGAGGGCGCCCTCCTGCGGCTTGCCGTCGATCGTGATCTCGGTGTGAAAGCCCCACGGGCGGTCCTCGAGGGCGATGTCCATGCGCGAGGCGGGGGTCATCGGCAGGTTGCGGCCGATCGTCCGCTTGTGGATGAACGGGAGATGTGGCCAGTCGAGCATGTTCTCCATGGCCCGCGTCCAGTGCGTCCGCCACACCACCGAGAAGGTCGCGACGCGCACGCCGGGGCGCTCGAGCACTTCGGGGACGTCGGGCTCCTCCGGGGCCTCGGCGGGGGCGGTGTACAGCCACAGCAGGCCGCCGCGCTCGCGCACCGGCACGGGGATCGCGCCGAGGCGCTCGCGCCGGGCGTCGGGGTTCCACGGCACGTGGCAGTTGGCGCCGTCGCCGGCGAACCGCCAGCCGTGGAACGGGCACTCGAGGCAGCCGTCGACGACGCGGCCGAGCGAGAGCTGGACGCCACGGTGCGGGCAGCGGTCGACGAGGGCCCGCGGCGCGCCTGCAGCGTCGCGGAACAGGACCAGCCGTTCGCCGGCGACCTGAACCGGCAGCGGCTTGCGGCCGAGCATCGCGGCCTCCCCCAGGATCGTCCACACGTTCGCCAGCCCGCTGAACATCGCCTCGTACCTCCCGTCCGAAGGATCGGTTTATTTTTTATTACGGCTGGTATACAAAATATGCAAGCGAGGCGACCGTGGGACGGCCGATCGGGGTCCAGAACCCTGAGGACGAGGAACGGCGGGCGGGGCTGGGCTGGTCGCCGCTGCGCTGCGCCGGCAGGCGATCCGCGCGCGCCCGCACCTCGAGCGGGCGCGCGACGTCGAGGCGTTCGTGTTCACGCACGAGCGCGGCGAGCACCGGCGCTGGAGCGTCAGTCCTCGAAGCAGTAGAGGTGGTACTCGCTGCCGCAGCCCCGGGGTTGCTTGGTGTCGGTCCACGACAGGCCGGGGCCGCCGAAGTCCGGGTCGAAGAGGACACCGACCGCGGCGAGGCCGGTCTGCGCGCTCCAGTCGTCGCAAGCGTTGTTCTGACCGGCGGTGGAGTTCCTGCCGAGGCTGTCGGTGTTGGTCCACACCAGCTCACCGGCGGGAAGGGTGACGCCGGACTCGGCGAGGTCGATCGCGTGGAGCGGTCCGAACTGGATCGTGCCGCGTGAAGCGAACACCTCGGTGCTCCCGTCGAGCAGGACCCAGCGCCCGTCCTCGGCGAGGCGGGTCAGCGCGTCGACGTCGGCGGAGGAGACCCAGGCCACCCACGTACCGTCCAGGCCGGCCGACGCGGCCGCGTTCGCACACAGGCGGTCGGCCCCGTCGACGCCGTCGCTGCCGGCGCCCTGCGTCTTGAGATCGCCATGAAACGTGGCGGCGGTGATGAACACCCGTCTGGTGACGGTCATGCCGCCGGTGGTGCTGGAGGCATCACCGGTGGTCGTCGAGGTGGTCGTCGAGGTGGTCGGCGTGATCGTGGTGCCGACGCTGCTCGCCTCGGCGGTGGTCTCCGTGGTCGCGTCGGTGGCCGTGGAGCCGGAGCTGCTCGACGAGTCGCCGCTGCTCGAGCTGGTCGTCCCCGGACCATTGCAGGCGAGGCAGAGGGACGCGCCCAGGGCGAGGCCGGCGGCGGTGGATGCGTGTCGAATGCTCATGCGGTTCCTCGGCGATCTCGGGGTCATAATCTACGGGTCACTCGCGGCGGACGCGGCGGCCCGCGCGAGCAGGGCCTCCGCCCGCTCGATCTGCTCGGCGCGGGCCGCCAGCAGCCGCTCCCTGGCCTGCTTCACCGGCAATTGCAGCGCGGCGCCGACGAGCGGCCAGGTGCTGCGCCCGCTCGGGGTCGTCTGCGCCTCCCGGTGCGCGGCGGCGTAGGCGGCCGCGGCCGCCTCGTACTCGGCGCGTCGCTCACGATAGAGTCGATACTCCGGGGTCGGCACCCGTTCGCGTCGCGGCGCGCCGGAGGCCGGATCGATCGTCTCGATCGTGCGATAGAGCAGCGCCTCCGCGGCGCGGTGTTGCGGGTCGTCGCTCACGGTCCGCCTCGCTTCGGGGTCACGGCGGCGACAGCGGCGGCAGCTTGGGCATCAGCCGTGAGATCCAGGCGATGATCTGCAGCCCCTTCACCTCGATCGTGTTGTTGTTCACCGTGCCGTCGCGCAGGTCGAAGGGGCCGAACGAGGCGGCGTTGCCGAGGTTGTTGCGGTCCTCCTGCGACCAATTCGCGGAGATCTTCAGGTCGCGGATGGCGATGAACGAGGTGCCGAGCAGCGGAAACATGCCGGGGTTGCTGTCCGCCGAGCCGGTCGCGTACTCCCCGGCGGGCGTGTCGAACATCCACCAATTCTTGGTGCTGAGCAGCGCCAGCTTGAGCCAGGGACGGTCGATGTTCACGCGGCACAGGCGGAACGAGATGCTGTGGCCGTCGGTCGTCGGGGACGGCGGCTTGGCCGGCAGCTGGCGATCGAGCGCCGTCTTCAGGGCCAGGCGGTGCGCGATGTCGGCGATGCCGAGGTCGCGCCGCGCCAGGTCGACGGTGCCGCCCTTGACGGGACGCTTGAGCACGCTGGTCGGACCGCTGGCGCGCGAGAACAGGGCCCTGGTGGCCGCAGGCGCGGCGTTCACGTCGGGACGCAGCACGCGGCCCCCCCCCGGGTTGACGGGCTTGAGCGCGCCGGCGAGCCCGGGGTCGAGGCTGCGCTTGAACACGGTCGGGGCGACGGGCCCGGGCAGGTCGACCGGGCGCCTGGCCGCGGCCTTGACGAGGCTCTCGCTGAGCTTGCTCCCGAGCGCCGCGCGCTCGGCGACGTTCGGCTTGAGGCGCCACATGCTGGACCGGGCGAGCTCGAGGCCGCCTGCCTTCGCGAAGCCCGAGGTCGGGGCGGCCGGCTTCACGTCGGACTGATTGAGCGAGATCGTGGTCCATCCCTGCGCGGCGGCCTCGTCGTACCAATTGTTCGGCGTGGCGGTGCATGGATAGTAGAACGCGTTCGGATCGTCGTGGAGGCCGCGCTTGGCCTGCATGAACTCGTAGAGCGCGTCGGAGAAGAGGCGGTAGATCGGGTTGGTGGCGACGGTGTCCTGGGTGACGCCCGTCGGGATCGCGCTGGTGAGCACGATCTCGTAGAGGTCGTCGACCTCGTAGCCGGAGTTCTCGAACCGCACCTTGCTGAACGCCGGCACGATGTTCGCCAGCTGCGAAAACACCTCCTTGGCGACCTCGGGGTCGTACGGCCCGTTGGGAGCGTCCGCCCGGCGAAAGTCCGTGGGGCTCAGCGAATAGCCGGGCCACGCCATCTGCAGCAGGCTGCCGGAGGTCGCGTCGACGCTCAGGAACTTGGCCAGCTCGTCGTATACAGCGCTGATGAAGTCGGTCGTGTTCGCCATGGCGTGTGATCCCGTTCTCTCTCGTATGACTGTCTATCGGGCGCCGGCAGCCTCGCGTGAGGATCTGCCGGCGCCCCGGTTCGGTTTCCGGCGCGCGTCAGGCGGGCGGGTCGAGGGGGACGATCTGGCTGATGACGCCGATGATCTGGACCCCGGGGACGCGGATGGTGCCGCCCGTGAACGCGGAGGTGTAGGTCTCCTTCGAATGCGAGCTCGAGTAGGTGCCGCCGATCGAGAACGGCCCGATCGCGAAGCCGCCGCCGCCGGAGGTCTTGCTCTTGATCAGGTCGAGGTCCGCCTTGGACCACGAGGCCGAGATCACCACATCCTTCACGACGACGAAGGAGGTGGGCAGCAGCGGCATGACGGCGGCCTCCTGCCCGGTCTTGCCGCCGCTCGAGATCTTGCCCCGCGCGTACAGGTTGCCGAGGTTCCAGCCCTTGGTGCCGAGCAGGTTGAAGGTGAGCCACGGCCGGCGGATCGTCACCAGCGTGTAGCTGAAGCTGATGCGCAGGTTGGTGGTCTCGGAGCTGACGTGCTGGCTCTGCGTGGTGTGGCCGGCGGAGCCGCCGATGCTGAACAGGCCCAGGCTGAAGCCGGCGGAGCCGCCATAGGACTTGTAATCGGAGGTGTTGCTGGTCGCCAGCGTGTTCGCGGCCGAGTCATAGGACGTCCAGCCGGTCGAGCTGGTGCTGTGCCAATTCGAGGGCAGCAGCGAGCTGCGCTGGATCGGGGTCGACAGGCCGTTCCCGGAGTCGTCGAGCGCGACGCCGTAGCCCTCGAAGGTCTTCTTGGCCTGGTCGAAGGCCTTCTGCAGCGCGTTCTGCGACGAGGTGTTGATGATCGCCATGGCCTGCTCGACCCGATCGGCGCCGCCGGAGCGCCAGCGGTCGTACGCCGTGCGGACCGGCAGCTGCAGGGTGGTGGCGATGAGCGGCCAGGTGTTCTTGCCGCTGGTGGTCTTCTGGGCCTCGAGGTAGGCGCCGATGTAGCCGATCCGCGCGGCGTTGTAGGCGGCCTGATTGTCGAGGTAGTCGCGGTACAGCTGGGTCTCGATGCGCTTGGGCACCGACTCGCCGGTGTCGGGGTCGATCATGTCGACCGTGCGGTAGAGGACCGCGTCGGCGTCGCCCAGCTGCTTCTCGATCGCGGCGCTCGGCGTCTGCGCCGGGATGCACACGCCGTCGAGGATCTGCTTGTAGACCTGGCTGATCGTGTTCCCGCTGTCGGTGTAGATCGCCGACATCTTGGGGGCGACGTCGACCAGCCTCGCGGTGTTGATCGCGGCGTCCTGGCTCCCGTTGACGTTGCCGGGGGTCCACGGGTTCCGGAAGTCCGCGGAGTTGATCGCCATGCCGGGCTTCATCAACGACAGGACGGTCGTCGCGGCGGTCATCACGGGCTTGCCGCCCGGCTCCGCGCTGGTGACCGAATTGAAGATGTTGTCGAAGATGCCCTGGATCAGCTTCTGTACCTCGTCGATTGTCATCGCGCTGCAACCTTTCTGGGGCCGTCGATTCGGCTCTGCGCCCCATACAGCAAAGCGCGTGCCAGCAGGCCGGACATATGAAGATTCGGCTTTGAGCCCACAGCGCGGCGCCCTCGCTGAATTCCCTGCACCGCGATGCACGCATTGCATCTTTCGACCGGCACCGCGGGCCAGACGGGATCGCCCGCGGCAGCCGGAGAGCGACGCAGCGCTTGCGTCTGTGCGCATCGGATGCCGCCCGTCCTCCTTCGCGGCGCCGCTCGACGGCAAGCGCGAGCGAACCCGCGATGACCACGGCGTCGCCCCGGTCCAGGTCGCCGCGCCGATCGAGCGCAAGGACGCTGCTCGAGCCGCCGCGCCACGCTGGCACGCGCCTTGCTCGGGCACCGCCCATGTCGCGAAAGCCGAAACTCATCGTCATCGGTGCGGGCCCGTCCGGAGGCGCCTGCGCGCTCGAGCTGAGCCGTGGTGGACGTCACGAGGTGCTGCTCCTCGACAAGTCGACCTATCCGCGGGTCAAGGTGTGCGGCGGCGGCCTGTCGCCGCACGCGCTGCGAATGCTCGAGCACCTCGGCGTGCGCGAGTCCCTCGCCCCGCGGCACGCGGTGATCGACAGCCTGCGAGTCCGCGGCCCCGACGGCGGGCTCCTGGAGTTCAAGGCGGGCATCGAGGCGTGGGTGGTGCCGCGGGTCGAGCTCGATCACCGCGTCGTCCAGGCCGCGGTCGCCGGCGGCGTCGAGTTTCGCGAGGGCGTCAAGGTCCTGTCGCTGCTCCGCGACGCCGACGGTGCGACCGTCGGCGTCAAGACCGAGGACGAGGAGATCATGGCCGACCTCGTCGTGTGCGCCGACGGGAGCCCGTCGCGCTTCTCGCTCGACGAGCGGCCGAAGACCACGATCCGGACGCTCATGGGCTGGTGGCGCGGGACCCCGTGGAGCGGCCACAAGGCGCACATGGTGTGGGACCGCCGCCTCGCCGGATATTACGCCTGGATGTTCCCCGAGCCCGACGGCGTCGTCAACATCGGCCTGACGATCCCCGAGACCGCGCCCGCGACCGAGCACCTCAAGGCGCTGTTTCAGGAGCTCCTCGACGAGCACTGGGGCGAGGGCCTGCGCGGGGCGGAGCCGATCGGCAAGTGGATGGGTCACCCCGCCGTCATCACGACGTCGATCGGCACGGTCGCCGAGCGCCGCACCGTGTGGGTCGGCGAGGCCGCGCGCCTGGTCTCGCCGGGCACGGTCGAGGGCATCAGCTTCGCGCTCGAGAGCGGGGTGCGGGCGGCCCAGTTCATCGATCGGCACTTCGACGCCAGGCTCGGCCTCTCGCCGCTCGCGTGCGCGGGTTACCGGGCTCACACCGCCGCGAAGGTGCTGCCGCGCTTCTGGGCCGGGGAGGCGATCGCCCACGGAGCGCGCTCGCCCAGGGCCCGCGAGCTCGCCGAGCACCTGGTCAGCGGCAAGGCCAGCACGTGGGTCAACCGCACCGTCGCCGCCGTGCTCGGCGACATGAAGCGCACCGGCTGACGCGGGTGGTGCGGCGCGCCGCGCCGATCAGGTCCTGCCGCGCGCAGAGAACACGCGCTCGTCGGCGATGCACAGCCGCTGCACCGCCTGGCGCCCGCTCATGAGCGCGGTCGGCACGCCGCCGCCGGGCTCGACCCACTGACCCGCCATGTAGAACCCGTCGAGGCCGACCAGCGTACGCTCGACGTGGGCCCCTGCCCCCTCGCCGCTCGGCATCCAGCCCTCGTAGGCGCCGCGCCACGAGCGAGCCATGCTCCAATACGTGAGCGGAGTGACGATGTCGGTCACGCGCACCGCATGGCGCAGCTCGGGGAAGTGCGGCTCAAGCAGCTCGAGCGCCGCCTGGGCCACGATGTCCTTCTCGGCGTTGTAGCCGCTGCCGCGGGTCGCCCACCAGTCGTAGGTGGCGGGCAGCATGACCTGGACGACGGTGTGACCGGGCGGCGCGAAGCACGGGTCGTCGTTGAGCACGCGGACCTGTGCGCGGTCGCAGCGTCGTCCGCCGATCATCCGCGGCGCGACGCCGTCGAGGGTGAACAGCGGGGGCTGGTCGGCGTACGCCCGGGCGACGCCGAAGCTGGCCAGCACGATCGGGTCGAACAGCTTCCAGCGCTCCATGCGGTCGCGGGTCGCGTCGGCGTCGAAGCGGCCGCCGAGCAGTCGCAGCACCGTCTCCGGCGCGCTGGCCGTCGAGATCACGACATCGGCCGCGACCATCGTGCCGTCCGCGAGCCGCACTCCCGCCGCCCGGGCGCCGCGGATCAGCACCTCGTCGACCGTCGCGTGCAGCTGCACGTTCCCGCCGAGCGACTGATAGGTGCGCGCCAGGGCGTCGCGGAACGCGGCCGTGCCTCCGACCGGGCGCGAGAACTGGCCGCGTGAGAGGTAGCCGAGCATCATCAGGAGAAAGAACGCCGGGGCGGCTTCGGGCACGAGGCTGGTGAACAAACGACGAAGGACCGGGCTGCTGAGGTGCCCCTCCGTCCATTCGCCGATCGTCTTGCGAAAGTGCAGCAAGGAGCCGAGCGCGCCCCGCATCTCCCAGAGCGGCCGCAGCCGCTCCCGCCAGGGGATCAGCTCGGGCACGTCGAGCTCCGGCGACATCGCCAGCAGCTCGCTGGCCCCGCGGCGCACGCGCTCGAGCTCCGGCGCGTCGACCGGCGAGACGCGCGAGAGCTCGGCGAACAGCGCGTCGAGGTCGCGGGTGATCGGGATCGAGAGCCCCTTCTCGACGTTGCGGTAGGTCTGCCAGACGTCCAGCGGGCGCAGCTTCACGTGGCTCGTGATGTCCAGCTCGTCGTACAGCGCCGTGAACGGCCCGCCCGTGAGCCAGTGGATGCAGCCGTCGATGACGTAGGGGCCGCGATTCCACGCCGTACACACGCCGCCGAGCGCCAGGTTATGCTCGACGATCGTCGTGCGATAGCCGTTGCGGAGCGCATAACAACCCGCCGACAGCCCCGCGAGGCCGCCACCGATGATCACAACATGAGGTCGAGACATACACGACCACCGAGCAAACCTCGTGCCAGGGGGCCGCTCGCGGGCGCGGACCCCGACGACGACGTGGTCTTCGACACCGGCGCCCTCGCCTACCGCTCCTCGCGTACGCAGGATCTTCACCCGCTCGCAAGGCTTGCACAGGGCGGTTTACGATGCCATGCGTCGATATGTCCACGCGTCCATGTGTCCATGCGTCATGGCGCGCGTCGGTAGGTCATCTGAAACCGCAGCACCTTCGGCAGCTGGTCCGCAGAGATCGTGGTCTGCACCGTCAGCTGCGAGCCGTCGCCAGCGAGCTTGAAGACGTTCTCGCTGCGGTTGCCGTCGCCGACGAACTCCTGGATCAGCGAGCCATCGGCGCGGAGGCGGTGCTTGACCGTGAACTTGTCGCCGTCGGGGCTGGTCCAGACGACCGCCTCTCCGTCGCGCCGGGCCGCCACCGTGGGACGTCCGGGCCGGACGATCGTGATCTGCGTGGCGCTGAACTCGAGGCGAAGCTCGTCGGACGGCTGGTTGCTGTCCCGCAGGCGCCGGCGGGCGATCGGCCGCGCGAGGAAGATCATCTCCTTGACCACGTCCTCGATCGCGTCCAGCAGCGCCTGACGCTCTCGTTCGCCGCCCACGTACCGATAGCGACCCGCGATCCGCGGGGCCGCCGTCTCCGGCTCGCTCGCCGCCGCCGGCCGCTCGACGACCCCACCCGGCGCCGCGCCCGAGGCCTCGGTGACGCACGCCGACGCCACGGACAGGGCTGCGATCACCGCGTGGCCGGCCCGAATGTGCCACGTGCGCGCGGCGCCGTGCGACCCCAATACCGGTAGTTTCATCCTCCGAGTATAAGACGGGCCCGCCGCAGGTCCACCCCCCGCGAGCGGCGACATCGATGCGCTCGCCGCAGGTCATGCGTCGCGGGTCGCGCCGCCGCGGCCTGCTCGACCCGTGCAGTATTTGCGCGACCCGGCCGCCGCTTTGTCGCGCACGCTGGGGGACCCCCGTGATCTCGACCAAGCGTCTCTCGCCGAGCCTGCATATCAATCTGCCGCCGCCGACGACGGAGCTCCGCGGGGCGCCGCTGGTCCGTTCCGCGCTGCTGGTCGGCCTCGTCTTCTCGATCGGCGTCGTCGGATTCTCGCTGATCGCGGGGCCCGAGACCGGCGTCGTCGACGCCATATACATGACGAGCATCACGCTGACGACGATCGGCTACGGCGAGGTCGTCCCGGTCGAGACGACCGCCGCCAAGCTCTTCACCAGCCTGTACGCCGTCATCGGCTTCGGGATGTTCGTGTACCTGTTCTCGAACATCACCGCGTTCATGGTCGAGGGTGGCCTCGATCGATACCTGTGGGATCGAAAAATGCACCGAGCCATCGAGAAGCTGAAGGATCACACCGTCGTGTGCGGCGCGGGCAACACCGGGCGCCACGTCGTCGGCGAGTTGCTGGAGACCGCGCGGCCCTTCGTGGTGATCGACCGCGACGCCGAGGTCGTGCGCGCGCTGCACCATCACCTCGGCGTCCCTTTCCCCGCGGTCATCGGCGACGCGACCGACGACGACGTCTTGCGCGCCGCCGGGGTCCCCCGCGCCGCCGGTCTGATCGCCTGCCTCAGCAGCGACAACGACAACCTCGTCGTCACGCTGTCGGCGCGGCTGCTCGCGCCCCGGCTGCGGATCGTCGCCCGCTGCATCGACGAGCGTGAGCAGGCCAAGATCCGCCGCGCCGGCGCGGACACGGTGGTCCTGCCCAACATGATCGGCGGGATCCGGCTGGTCTCCGAGATGATCCGCCCCACCGTGGTCACCTTCCTCGACTTCATGCTGCGCGACCGCGAGCGGCGCCTGCGGGTCGAGGAGGTGCTGGTCCCCGCGGGCTCGCCCCTCGCCGGCACCACCGTCGGTCAGCTCCATGCCCGCAAGATCAGGGACCTCTTGGTCGTCGCCCTCCGCCACGGCGACGGCACCTGGCGCTACAACCCCGACGAGGACGATCGCATCGACGCGACCATGACGATCATCTTCATGGGGAGCCCCGAGGCCCGCGTCGCGCTCGAGCAGCTGCTCGCCTCGTGACCACGGCGCCGCCGCTCAGCGCGCGACGAACACGACGACGGCCTCCCACGGCGCGAGCACACGGCGGCTCTTCGCGGCCTCCGGCTCGTCGCTCATGTTGGAGACCAGATGGCCCCCCGGGACCCCGCGCAGGTCGAGCATCGCCTCGCGCGCGGAGAAGTTCAAGAACACCCACACGAGCTCGTCCTCGTGGCGCCGCGAGAACGCGAGGACGCGCGCGGGGTCCGCGAGCGCCGGCAGCAGCTCGAGGTGTCCGCCCGAGAGCGCCGGGCTGCGTCGGCGCAGCGCGAGCATCCTGCGGTACGAAGAGAGCACCGAGCTCGGGTCGTCGCGCTGGCTGGCCACGTTGATCAGCGGGCTGTCCGGGTGGAGCGGGAGCCACAGCTCGGGGGTCCCGGCGTGGGAGAAGCCGCC
>Ga0075163_10000565_pt1 | contig 47610 bp, 31 predicted proteins | sample JI1023141ADNA_FD_71478 | JGI IMG/M metagenome (GOLD analysis project Ga0075163, IMG submission 71478) | Wastewater effluent complex algal communities from Wisconsin, to seasonally profile nutrient transformation and Carbon sequestration -... | ecosystem: Engineered > WWTP > Effluent > Algae...
ATGATCGGCTGTGTGACGCAAGCCAGTGCGCTTTCCGTGACCGTGCAAGTCGGGAATGAAACGTGTATGTATGCGAACGGCACTGCGTACGCTGCGGTTGCTGGTGGCGTGCCTCCGTACACCTACGTCTGGGGCGGTGGCGAGACCACCGAGGGCTTAACCGGCCTGAGCGCGGGAACCTACTCGGTTACGGTTACCGACTTCGTGGGCACCCAAGCCTCGGGAGAGGGCACGGTGAATTCCGAGAGCTATCCGACGGTGCAGGGCCTTACACATGATATCTGCCCAGGTCAGGACTACCACGACTTCTTCTTTCCACCACCCGTGCTCGGCATTCCGGATCCGGGGCCGTGGAGCACCGATCTGGTACCGGTGGTCGAATTCCAGTCGCCTGGGGGTGTAACGAACTACTACCTGGACTTCGGGCAGGCAGCGCCCGGCAGCGGTTACAGCCTGACCTACTTCGATGCGAACGGCTGTTCCGGGACACAGACGGGTGTCATAGGCGGCCCCATCACCAGCTGGCCGGATTTTGCTGTGGTGGATGCGGAAGGCTCGTGCGCCAATTCACCCAACGGATCGGTCACTTTTTCCGCCGAACCGCAGCCAACGATCGATACATATTGGGTGATCAAGACCCAGGGAAGCGGCGAGTATGATTGGATCTCGGCTTCTCCTGTCTACGAGGAGCCCGGACTCTACACCTACGCTGGCCTTGGGCCCGGTGACTATTGGCTCATGGATCGGCTGGCCTTAACGGCTTCGATCGTCCAAGGAGGGGGCTGTAAGTCGGATAGCGTGCTGGTGACGATCCCTGACCTGGGGCCTACGTGCGGTACGATACAGGGCAGCTTGTACATGGACCTCAATAGCGACTGCATGGATGGTGAACTGGATGCCGTGAACGCGGTGGTCGAGATCCAACCCGGTCCTTACTACGCTTCCGGTGGCGGTTCGTACTCACTGGTGGTGCCCAATGGGAGTTACACGCTTACCACCATTGGGCAGTCGATCGTCCAGAGCTGTCCCGCGGCCGCGACAGTGAATGGAAACACGGTGAATGCGAACATCGGGCATCAACCCACCGTGCCGCTGGATGTCGTGATCACCGTCGCATCGGGCCCGGCGCGTCCGGGTTTCCTTATCGACTACTTGGTGCATGTGGAGAACCAATCACCCTCTTCAAGCGGTGCCACCACCACCACGCTAACCTTCGACCCCGCGCTGAGCTTTGTTTCCTCGATCCCCGCGCCAACGAGCCAGGGCAGTGGAACCCTTACATGGGATCAAAGCGCGTTGGGCTTCTTCCAGGAGCGTGACTACCAGATCCAACTGCAAGTGCCGCCTGATGTGGGCCTGATCGGAACCGACCTGCTCGCGAGCGCCACCGTGAGCACCGCCAATACCGACGGCGACCTGAGCAACAACAGTACGAACACGGCGATCACCGTCACCGGCAGTTACGATCCAAACGACAAGACCGCCTACACCAGCACGCGGGCGAGCGGGTCGCTCTATTTCATCAACGAGGATGATTGGATCGACTACGTGATCCGTTTCCAGAACACCGGCACGGATACCGCCTTCAACATCGTGGTCACGGATACACTGCCTTCCACCTTGGATCCCGCGACGATCTCGCTGGTCACCGCATCACACCAGCACACGTGGAATGTGCGAGGGCAGGGCACGCTCAAGTTCATTTTCCCAAACATCCTGCTGCCGGATAGCAACGTGAACGAAGCCGCGAGCCATGGTCTGGTTAGCTTCCGAATAAGGCCGCATTTGCCGCTGGTGCCGGGCACAGTGATCGAGAACATCGCCAATATCTACTTCGACTTCAACCCGCCGGTGATCACCGAGCCAAGCGTGCTGATAGCGGAATTCAGTACGGGGTTGGAACAGCAGGAGAGGAGTGCGATCTCGTTGGCGCCGGTGCCTGCGAGCGATGAGTTGATCGTGACCAGCAGCGATGCCATCGCCAACGTGCGGATCCTTGCCGCCGATGGCCGCGATGTGATGCGCATGAGCGCTCGGTCAACGCACGTGCGCATCGATCTGAATGGATTGAAGAGCGGGGCCTACCTGCTCCTCGCTGAACTGGAGAACGGAACCACCGCGCGCGAGCGCTTCATCAAACAATGATGGTCATCAACATGCCTCGAATTCGAGCAACCGCCTTTTTAGCGGCTACTGGCCTTGCCATCGCGGCGGATGCGGCAACGGCATCCATCACTGTGCTGAAGTCCGAGACCTGCGGCAATTCGAATGGGGAGATGTACGCCACCATGAGCGGAAGCGGTGATGTTCCGCCGTACACCTACTTGTGGAGCAACGGTGCCACCACGCAAACGGTCACCGGCGTGCCAGGCGGCAGCTATTCCGTTACCATCACCGATGCGGTGGGCACGCCATACATAGCAAATGCGACCGTGCAGAGCTTCCCTGCATTGCCCTTCGATGGAAGCACGCAATACGGCCCCAGCTACGCTTCCTTCTATGACATCACCGGGTTCACCGGGGCGCCGTGCCCCGGAGAGTGCAACGGTCTACTGAGCCTGCCACAGGTGCAACTTGGGGGGACGCCGCCATTCAGCGCGAGCTTCGATGTGGCTGTAACCCCCCTCGGCTTGGACAACTACGGCTTGCTGTACTACTCCGGCTTCTGCGATGGCGCCTTGGTGAACTACACCATCACCGATGCGCAAGGATGTCAAGGCTCCAGCTATTTCACGGTGAACCCCGTTGATGTGAATGCGCTTCCGACAGCAAGCAACGTGGAAGGCGCCTGCACAGGGTCGGACATCGGTAGCTTCATCCTGAACCCAGCATGGACATCCACGCGCTACTCCATCTACAATGGCAATGGCTACATCGCCCAGGATGTGGTGCTCTCCGAGTTCGATTCACACGCTTACGATAGCCTCGAAGCAGGCGGCTATACCATGGTCGCCTACCCGATGATGGGCCAGTGCGAGGTAACGACGGTGATCGACGTGCCTGATCTCGGCCCCGGCTGCACCTCGGTCGAAGGCGTTGCTTGGTACGATCAGGATGGCGACTGCGTGTGGGATGGTGGCGAAGTGGGCGTGCCGGGTAGCGTGATGGTGATCCAGCCCGGACCGCAATACGCGATCACCGCTGGCGATGGGCATTACAGCTTCAACCTGGCAGCGGGCAATTACACCATCGCGCAGACCAATCCCACGCTGGTTCCCTATTGCCCTGCAACGCAACCGGTGCCCTTCACGGTGAACGGGCCCATCGCCAACATCGATTTCGCCAACAATAGCACCGCGCCGCTCGATCTGCGCGCGCACATCAACTCCACATGGGCGCGCCCGGGATTCTCGCACAGGATCTCTGGCGGTGCGGCCAACAACACGGTGCAGGCCACGGGAGCCGTGGAGGTGGTCGTCACCATCGACCCGACGCTGGACTTCGTTAGCGCCACGCCGACACCGACCACGACCGCGGGCAACGTGTTCACCTGGCAGATCGCCGAACTGGACTACTTCGGCTCGCAGGGTTTCGTCATCTGGACGACTGTACCTGTGGGCACGCCGCTGGGCACAGTGCTCAACCATAGCATCAGTGTTTCCAGCGCGAACACCGACACCTACATGGCGAACAACACGGATAGCGAGACAAGAGTGGTATCGGGCAGCTACGACCCCAACGACAAGATCGCAACGACCAGTTCGCGGCAAAGCGAAGCGCTTTACTACATCAACGAGGACGAATGGGTCGATTACACGATCCGCTTCCAGAACACCGGCACGGCTGAGGCCGTCTTCGTCACCATCACCGATACGCTGCCTGAAGAACTGGACATTACAACCTTCCAGATGGCTTTGGCCTCGCACGCGCACACCTACACGTTCAAGCCCGGTCGCGTGGTGGAGTGGTTCTTCGATGACATCATGCTTCCGGACAGCACCACCGACCTGGTCGGCAGCCAAGGCTTCGTGAAGTTCAGGATCCGCCCAGTGCTTCCACTCCTAGCTGGCACTATGATCGAGAACACCGCCAACATCTACTTCGACTTCAATGTGCCCGTGATCACCGAGCCGAGCGTGTTGATGGTGGAGTTCAGTACTGGACTACCCCAAGCATATGAACAGAATGGGTTGAGTGTTTTCCCGAATCCGGCTACGGATTTAGCGCGCGTTGAAGGTCTGTCCGCTTTCGGAACGAACGAACTGCGCGTGTTGACCATGGATGGCCGGGTCATCCTGACACGCCGCGTACCTCAGACGCGCACCATCCTCGATGTTTCCGCCTTCGCAAGTGGTGTGTACATCATCGAAGTGCGCAATGCAGAAGGGTCGCAACAACTACGACTCGTTCGCCAGTGATCGGATACGACCTTGAAAACAGTTCCCCAATGAGCGCTCCGGACCCGATGAAGCTGACCCGATGTATCATCAGTTGCCTACTGTTCGCAGGCATCGCTGTGCAAGGCTATACGCAGTTCACGATCCCCGATCCGCAGTTCCGTGATTGGTTGGTGTTGGCGGTGCCGAACGCCATTGATGGTGATACGCTCGACATCGACCACCCGGACGTGCTTGCGCTGGATACCTTGGTAGTAGGGGATAATTGTGTGAATTGTGTGCCCTCCGAACCCTATGACATTTCGGGTATTGAGTACTTCGTGAACCTGGAATTCCTGAACATCTCCTATTGCCTAGCGGATTCCGTGGAAGGTCTCACAGACAAGATCCGCGAACTGCGGATGGACTATCTGCCGGACCTTCGGTACGTGGATCATTGGCCCGATTCGGCACGCTACATCAGTGCGAAGCACGACTACTACTGGGATGGCCCTTCCACGCTGCAGCCGATCCCGCCGCTTCCGCCGTACTTGGAATACCTCGATCTCTACGCACAACTCCAGGATGTGCTGCCACCGGTACCGCCTTCCCTGCGTGAACTTCGGATGGAGCGCAACGAACTCACCACTGTGCCGTGGTTGCCAAATGAATTGCGGCACTTGAACCTGCGTGGCAGCTTTCTGCCAGCCTTTCCGGATCTGCCGGACAGCCTGCGTTACCTGAACATCGGCGGGTACAGCCAATTGAACAGCCTCGGCACGTTGCCACCGTTCCTGGAAGAATTCCAATGCACTTACGCGCCGGCACTTACCGATCTATCGCTATTGCCCGGAACGTTGCGCATACTGAACACGCTCGGTACCAACATCACCTGTTATCCCTTCGTGCCATCGACGGTCACGGATTGGAACGTGGCCACTGCGCTCGCCTGTATCCCTAATATGCCGCCTTTCCTAACGGGGGGTAATGTTGCGGGCAAACCGATCTGCAACATCGTGAACAGTGCCTGCCCGGTGATGGCCGCAGCGACCGGTATCCTGTTCCTGGATACGAATGGCAACGGTTCTCTCGATGTGGGTGAACCGCCATTGCCACAAGCGTGGGCTACCGGTGAACCCGGCGGCAGTTTGGGCGGTAGTGATCTGAACGGACTTTACTTTCTTCCATTGGATATCGGCACGTTCACCGTGTCTGGTGGATCGGTGCCTTGGTTCACGCAGACCACAGCACCCCACTCGGTGACCATCACGGAGCCGTTCGAAGTGGACAGCTTGAACCATATCGGCTTCCAAGTGACACCAGGCATCGTGGATCTGGAAGTGGATCTCTTTCGCATCGGCTGGCCAACAAGACCGGGCTTTGAGCATAGGCTGCGGTTGAAGGTGCGTAATGCCGGTACACAAGTGACCAGTGGAACCATGACCATCCAATTCGATCCGATCGATCAATGGGTCAGCGCATCGATCACACCAGCGACACAAGCCGCAAACAGTGCGACATGGAACTTCAGCCTGATGCAACCCGGTCAGGAGTTGGTGGTGGATATCACACTCTTCACCCCGCCGAGTGTAGTGATCGGAACGGAACTGTCACACCTCGGATCCGTGGTGTCTACCGATACCGATGTACAACAGGATAACAACGAGCGCTTCTTTATTCAGACCGTCGTTGGTAGTTACGACCCCAACGACAAGACCGTAGAGCCGTCCGTGCTACTTCCGACTGAAGTGCTTTCCGGCGAGCGCGTCACCTACACCATCCGCTTCCAGAACACCGGCACCTTCCTAGCCGAACGCGTGGTGATCACGGATACCTTGCCTGATGGTCTGGAATGGAACAGCATACAGGTCTTGGACGCCAGCCATCCGAACCAATGGTTCCTGCGCGATGGTGTGCTGCATTTCGTTTTCGACGGGATCAATTTGCCGGATAGCGGGTCCAATGAGGTGGCCAGCCATGGCCATGTTCGGTTCAGCATCCAGCCTTCATCTACGCTGCTTCCAGGGAGCATTGTGTTGAATGCAGCCAACATCTACTTCGACTTCAACCCGCCCGTGATCACGGAGCCGAGCTTGCTGGTGGCGGAGTTCAGTACGGGTGTCGCCGATGCCGTTGGTGATCGCATCATGGTGCATCCCAATCCAGCGACCGATCTGATCAGGGTGTCTGTTCCTCGCGCAATGTCACAGACCTATCGCGTCTTCGCTGCGGATGGACGCGAAGTCCAGGTGTTAGGCACATGGAGCAATGATCAGCTGCTCTTGGATGCATCGCAATTGGGGTCGGGCCTTTACGTGATCCAACTCGAGCGGTTCACAGCCCGCTTCCTGAAGCAGTAACATGAAAGTCCTTTGATCGCACGCGTAGCATCTGACGAACGACTTGAATCCATCACGATGATCCACCGCCAACTCTTCCTCCTGGCCCTACTACTTACCACCAGTGCGCATGCTTTACAGGTGAACGTACATGTGTACTCCGCGAACTGCAGTTCCGGATTCGGGTATGCCACAGCAGTCGGCATCAACGGAATAGCGCCGTACACTTACTCGTGGAGCGATGGGAGCACCGGGCCTGAAGCCTCTTTGCCGCCAGGCGACTATACCGTGACGGTGACGGACAACACCGGCGCTACCGCCACTTCGGAAACCTTCACAGTCTATGAAGGCAGCGAACCGCTCACGGGTGCAAGCCTGCTCGGCAACATCTTCTTCCCGGGGCTGGAGCCATGCCAAGGCCAATGCAACGGCGGGTTCAGGGTCTACCTGCCACTGAAGACCGGAGGCTACTCCATCCAAACCACACCGACCATGCAGGTGCAGGAGTGGGGGCCACCACCCGGTCAGCCGATCGAATTCTACACGATGTACGAGATCATTGGCGCATGCCCCGGACAGGTCGTGAACCTTTCGATCTCTACCGATTGCGGGTTCGGATACACGGATGTGACCATACCTAACGAGCTCGAATATCCAACGGTGAACGTGGTGCAGATCACCGGTAGTTGCACCAACTCAAGCAATGGTTATCTGGCGGCGAGCCTGAACTGGACCGCGTTCCTGTTGGAAAATGGATGGAACCTGCAAGCCGTTGACGAGTTGGGTGCCACAGTACCCAACCAGCCCATTTTCCTCAATGGTGCGCCACCCTTTCCCTTCGAACTATTCGGACTTCATCCGGGCGATTGGGTGATGCGCTTCAGCAGCCAGGAATTTGACGGTTCCATTCAATCGCCGTGTGTAGTGGATATCCCTTTCGTGGTGCCCGACCTCGGTGCTGATTGCGGATCGCTCATCGGCCGTGCATTCGTGGATGCCAATGAGAATTGTACGCAGAACTCCGGAGATCCGAACCTGCCGCAGACCGTGGTGGTGGCGCAGCCGGGTGATCACTACGCGCTGACCAATGCAGCAGGTCAATACAGCATGAACTTGCCGTACGGATCCTATACGGTAACGACTTCCAGCGCGGTGTACCAAGATCATTGTGGGGTCAGCACTACGCCATTCGATCTTAGCATCGCCGTACCCAATGTGGTGCGCAACCTAGCGGATACAAGCCTTGTGGGCCTCGACGTGATGGTGAGTGCAGCACACGGAGCAGCCCGCCCCGGCTTCCCATTGACCATGGGCGTCGCGCTCCGGAACCTCACTGGAGTGTTGGCAGGCAATGGCACCGTGACGTTCACGTTCGACCCGGTGCTGACCTTTGTATCCGCCACGGGATCACCGACCGTGAACGGAAACATCCTCACCTGGTCCATTCCGAACATCGGGGCCTTGCAGGAGCGTACGTTCAGCGTGAATTTCGAAGTGCCAGCGGACGTTGGTCTTATCGGCACGGTGCTCTCCAGCACGGTCACGGCCAGCGTTTCAAATCCCGAGGCCAACCTGGCCAACAACAGCTACACCTACGAAAGAACGGTGACCGGGTCCTACGACCCGAACGACAAGACCGCGCTCACCAGCTCTCGGGAGAGCAGCGAGGTTTACAACATCAATACCGATGAGTGGATCGATTACACCATCCGTTTCCAGAACACGGGAACCGACACGGCCTTCTTCGTGGTGATCACCGATACGCTGCCATCCGCGCTCGATCCTGCGACCTTCCTGTCGATGGCCGCTTCCCATACGCATTCGGTCTCGCTTTCGGGTCAAGGCATTCTGCGCTGGAATTTCCCCGCCATCCTTCTTCCGGATAGCAACGTGAATGAACCCTTGAGCCACGGTTTCGTCTCCTTCCGCATACGCCCGAAGCAACCTGTGCTGCCCGGAACGGTGATCGAGAACGTGGCCAACATCTACTTCGATTACAACGAGCCGGTGATCACCGAGCCGAGCGTTTTGGTGGCGGAGTTCAGTACGGCTGTGGTGGAACAGGGCGGAAGCGGGATCTCGTTGTCGCCGGTACCAGCATCCGATCTGCTGCACATTACTTCGTTGCAGGATATCGCATCAGTGCTGATCACCACGGTGGATGGGAGAGTGGTGTTTGCGCAAGGGGTGACGTCTGCTGCTCCTTCGATCAACGTCTCCCGGTTGAATCCAGGTGCGTATCTGCTCATCGCCACCTTCAACGACGGAACCTCCGCACGTCAGTGCTTCATCAAACAATGATCATGCGTACACTACTGCTCCTGCTCATCGCCATTCTTCCTGCCACTGTTTCGGCCGCGCTCAGCGTGACCTTCCAGGCCATGGATGCCACTTGTGCTTATGCCAACGGCTTCGCGATAGCCTTTGTTTCGGGAGGCACGCAACCGTACACGTACCAATGGTCGAATGGCTCAACTGACTTCCAGATCCTGAACGTGCCTGCGGGTAACTATTCCGTGCTCGTGACCGATGCACTGGGCGAGGAAGCGACCGGTGATGTGATGGTCCTCTCACAGCCGTATTTGATGCTCGGAGGGGGAGGATATTCCTTCTGCACCGCCCCGACGAATGTCTTCGAGGACCCCATGGTCGGTGGGCAGTCACAGGCCCCTTGGTACGTGGATGGCTTCCCTGCATGGCTCATGGTCGATGGTTCCGGTCGCTATGCGTTCGGTACGGGTGGGGGATCCGGTGAGGAGTACACGATCAGCGATGCCAATGGGTGCACTGGAACGATCACCACCACCGGAGTTGCGTATGTCGGGAATTGGCCCGCACTGTCCGTGACTGATGTTGAACCTGCCTGTGACCTGGTCGCTGATGGCTCAATTACCGTGCATTCGGCTGGTCCGGCTCCGGGCATTTCAACATGGATACACCTGGTCAGCGCTGGCGGTGTCGATCAGTTCCAGGCCTATCAGCCGGATCAGAACGGCGATGTCTTCTTCACCGGTCTGGAACCGGGCTACTATGGCATGCATTGGTGGCTTGGCCACACGGCCGAAGCCGCGGATCCTGGTGAATGTAGCTACGACACCTTGTGGGTTACCGTCCCGGACCTGAGCCCCTTCTGCGGCAGCGTGAGCGGGACCAGTTGGTATGATGTGGATGGCGATTGCGTGCAAGACGCCAATGAAGCGGGGGTGCCGTACAGCCCATTGTTGATCCAACCGGGTGGAGAGATCGCCATCACGAACGGAAGCGGCGAATTCGTTTTCGGGGTGGCCGACGGCAATTACACCTTGGAGCAGACCGATCCCACCTTGGTGCCCATCTGCCCGGCCGCTCAACCGGTGCCCTTCAGCGTGCTGGGTGACCAACAAACGATCGACTTGGCGAATGGATCCACGTTGCCATTGGACCTTTCGGTGGACTTGGTCAGCGGCGTGTTCAGGCCGGGATTTCAAACGTCCTATGCCATTTACGCAAGGAACCTCTCACCACAGGTAAGTGGACCTGTGCAGTTGACCGCGGAGTTGGATCCGAACTTGGTCTTCATGGCCGCGAGCGTGGCACCGACCTCGGTCGCCGGCCAAAGCCTTAGTTGGGATATAGGGTCCTTGGGGAGCTTTGCCATGCAGACCGTCGTGATATACGTTCAGGTCCCGGTCGGTACAGCACTGGGTATCGGCCTGAGTACCTCCGCAAGTGCATCCAACACGCTTGCCGAATACACCCTGGCGAACAACACTTCCACCGAACTGAACGTGGTGGTGGGTAGCTACGACCCCAACGACAAACGCGCCGTGACCAGCACACGGGCCAGCGAAGAACTCTATTTCATCAACGAGGACGAATGGATCGACTACACCATCCGCTTCCAGAACACGGGCACATTTTCTGCGGATTTCGTTGTGATCACCGATACCATTGCTCCGGAGCTGGACATGCTCACCTTCGAGCAGGGCGCGGCCTCGCATCCGTTCACGGTCAACTTCAAGCCCGGTCGGGTCATCGAATGGCGTTTCGACGATATCCAGCTGCCGGACAGTGCGAGCGACGAGGCTGGTAGCCATGGGCTGGTGAAGTTACGGATGCGGCCAAAGCTTCCATTGTTCGGGGGAACGGTGATCCAGAACGTGGCCAATATCTTCTTCGATTATAACGAACCGGTGATCACCGAACCGAGCGTGTTGGTGGCGGAGTTCAGTACGGGAGTGGATCGCTCTTCGACAGGCTCAGGGCGACAACTCACTTTGCTACCGAATCCGGTGAGCGATGAATTGCGGATCAGCGCGAACAATAGCATCGGTTGGTTGCGCGTGATCGCAGCGGACGGGAGGGAAGTGCTCGTGCGATCTGTGACCGCAACGAACGCGAGCATCGCCGTGGATAAACTCCAAGCAGGTACCTACTTGCTCATTGCCACTTTCACCGATGGAACCGAGGCGCGCGAGCGCTTCATCAAGCACTAGCACATGCGTTCGATCCTGCTTCCTTTCGCACTGCTCCAACTCTCTCTGGCGCACGCGATCACCGTTCAGATCTCCGTGCAGCAGTCGCCAGTGTGCAGCCATGCGATCGGGGTCCTCAGTGTGTATGCCACGGGTGGCGTGTCGCCTTACTCCTACCAATGGAGCACTGGTTCCACTGCATCGCAGATCAGCGGCCTTACGGCTGGCACCTATTCGGTAACGGTGACCGATGCCAACGCTGAAGTAGCTACCGCGGACTACACGCTGGACGCGCTCACCGAGTGGACGATGGGCATGGGCTCGCATAACTATTGCGCGGGCCAGGGTCCTTACGGCCACATCTCCGCAGGTTTCTTCTTTACTGGCGGTGACCCGTTCTCCACCGATCTGTCAGCGGTGTTCCCGCTCACCATCGATGCCAGCTATTCGTCCTTCTTCAACCCGGATATGTCCCCTGCCTGGTTGGGCCATGGCTACATCATCTACGGCTCGTTCGCGTTCGAGCCCATTCCTTTCACCGATGCGACAGGTTGCCCAGGCACCATCACCGGGCAGACCATGGGGCCGGTTGATTGGCCAACCTACACGAGCGTTGAAGTAGCGCCCTCGTGCGGGCCGAACCCGAACGGCTCCATCACCGTGCTCCGAACGGGCGGAAGTAACTCCAGCTTGCATGGACCGAACAACACCACGCATTGGGATACGGGCTCTGATCAGGAGGAGGTCTTCCTGAATGTGCCTGCCGGCGGGCATTGGTTGGTGCAGAATACACGAACACCGGCTTCCAATAGCTTGAATTGGGACTATCTGCCTGCCGCCCAGTGCGGCGATTCCATCTACGTGCTGGTGCCCGATGCCGGGCCGGACTGCGGCGAGTTGAGTGGAACGGTGTACATCGATGCGGACGAGAATTGCACCTTTGATGGTGGCGAGATCGGTGCTGGTTATCAGATCCTCACGCTGGAGCCCGGTCCACGCTATGTGAGCACTGACTTCAACGGAAACTACACGGCCAACGTGCCCTTGGGGACGTACACGATCACTGCAGCCAACGAGGCGTTGCAACCTGTCTGTGTCGCAGAAGCTATAGTCTCTTCACTCGTCGTTCCAGTGGAACAGGATGTGCCGGTCATCGGAACGGCAGGCCCCATGCCCGATCTTTGGGCAACCGTGGTGAGCGGCCCGGCGCGCCCCGGTTTCGAGTTGGTGTACACCATGCGCGCACACAACTTGAACTACGGTGCCAGTGGAACAGTAACCGCCACATTCACCGCCGATGCGATCACGCCGATCATCAGCGCGGTACCGACCCCGGACCTGGTCGCAGGGCAGACCTTGATCTGGAACCTTCCGGATGTCGCGCCCTACGCCATGCCCTGGTTCCAAGTGCGTGTGCAAGTGCCTCCTGATATCGGGCTGATCGGGACGTACCTGGCGGCAGGCTGGTCTCTTTCCTCTGCCAACCTGGACCTGAACCCTGCGAACAACAGCACCACGCTCAGCACGCTCATTACGGGCAGCTACGACCCTAACGACAAGTTTGCCGTCACCAGTACAAGGACTAGCGAGGAGTTGTACCTGATCGACCAGGACGAGTGGATCGACTACACCATCCGTTTCCAGAACACCGGCACCGATACGGCCTTCACTGTGCTGGTGACCGATACTCTTGCGAATATTCTAGATCCCGGCAGCTTGCTCGTGGGCGCGGCTTCGCATCCATTCACCTGGGAATTGGGCTACGGCAACGTCTTACGGTTCCGTTTCGAGGACATCCTGCTGCCCGATAGCAACGTGAATGAATTGGCCAGTCACGGACAAGTCACGTTCCGGATCAAACCGCGCGAGCCTATGACAACAGGTACGGAGATCCGCAACATCGCCAACATCTTCTTCGACTACAACCCGCCGGTGATAACCGAGCCGAGTGTGTTGACGGCGGAGTTCAGTACTGGGTTGGTCAATGCTTCGACGGGCTCAACACGACAACTCACGCTTTCTCCGAACCCGACGAGTGACCTATTGATGGTGAGCGCAACCGTTGGCAGGATCGAAGACATGCGCATCTTCGCGATGGATGGTCGCGCGGTATTCACCGGATCCGTGAACAGTACTTCCATGACCATTGCAACAGGGACCTTCCCCGAAGGTCTTTACATCCTTGCCGTTGAATTTGCCAACGGCCGTTCCGAACGTCTTTCTTTTAGTGTGCTCCACCGTTGATTACGAAGCCATGAACCGACTCTTGACACTGGCCTGTGCTTATTCCATTGCACATACTTCGGTTGCCCTCACGGTGAGCATTTGGCAGGAGGCACCCACGGTTTGCATCTACGCCACAGGTTCTTTGCAAGCGCAGCCTTCGGGCGGCACACCGCCCTACACCTTTCTCTGGAGCAATGGCTCTACCGAGCAAGGCATAGGTTCCTTGGTCGCAGGCACCTATTCGGTAACTGTCACCGATGCGTTGAGCGAAACTGCATTCGCCGAAGTAATACTGTCACCCCAATCCATGCAAGCCTATGTGGGACCGTTCCAAGGCTGTGCTGGCGGGCAATTAGGGCCCGAGTTCCGGATGCTCGGGCAAGCGGGCACCTATTCTGTGGGAGTGCTGCCCATCACCTTCGAAGACCCCAGCTATTATGGCGACGTCGTCACAGGGCAAGAGCCTTACGAACAGGCCTTCTATCTCAGCACGTTCAACACGTGGCCTGCGTATGGTAGTCCTGCGTTGATGCTGCCGTTCACGGATAGCAATGGATGTCCGGGCACCATGGAAGTGCAGATCCCGGCTGAACCGTTCGCCTATCCTGTGCCGCAGGTGTTGACCGTGGATGCTGCGTGCTCCGGTGGTAACAATGGAAGCGTGCTGGTGCACGTACCACAAGCGCCCAACCAATGGCCGAACTACATCGATCTGATCTGGGAAGGCCAGCCCCAGTTGTATGGCCAGTTGGAAGAAGTGTACAACTACGGGGAGCTCTTCGGCGAACAGGCCAGGACCGTTGAACGGCATGATCTTCTTGCTGGCGACTATGCGTTGGTGACGTGGACCCGGTTCCCATCGCAATACGACTGGCTGCATGAACAGTTCTTCTTCGGTGGCTCTCAATGTGGAGATACCACATGGTTCACGGTACCTGACCTGGGGTACACTTGCGGCACGGTGAATGGTACGGCCTTCATGGACGACAACCAGAACTGCGCGATCACCGGCAATGAAGTACGCGTGCCCCAAGCCGTGATGCAGATCGAACCCGGTGGCTATTTCGATATGACCAATTCCACGGGCTACTACCACGCCAACGTTCCGTATGGTTCGTATACCATTGAACAAGCTCCCTCTACGGTGGCCGAGCATTGTGCTGGCGCTCCGCTTCCCTTCGACCTCAACGCTGGTGCGACCCTGGTTACCCGCAACTTCCCGGATACGGCGTTGCTGCCACGCGATGTGTGGATCGACATTGTATCAAGTCCCGCACGCCCCGGTTTCCAGACCGGCGTCCATGTTGGGGTGCAGCACGCCACTCCCGGGGCAACGGGGAACCTGACCATCACGTTGACGTTCGATCCGGTGTTGACCTTTGTAAGCACAACGCCAACAGGCAATGTGGTGGGCAATACGATCACGTGGACAACGGCCCAGCTCACATCGTTCGGGTATCGCAGTGTGAACGCGGTGTTCCAGGTGCCTGCGGATGTGGGTTTGATCGGGACGGACCTGCAGTATTCAGCTACGGTAAGTATCGTGCAACCCGAGGTGGATCTTGCCAACAACAGCACGACCAACACACGCACTATCACGGGTAGTTACGACCCGAACGCGAAGGAGGTGGTTACCAGCAGCGGGTTGAGCGATGATCTCTATTTGATCGATGAAGATGAGTGGTTGGACTATACCATCCAGTTCCAGAATACCGGCACGGATACGGCGTTCTTCGTGGTGATCACCGATACGCTGCCCAGCACTTTGGACCCGCTCACGTTCCGGCTTGGCGCACGCTCGCATCCCTGCATCGTGGACATGCTGGGGCAGGGTGTATTGCGCTTCGCGTTCCCCAATATCCTGTTGCCGGACAGCAATGTGAACGAACCGCGCAGTCATGGCTTCGTGAAATTCCGGATCCAGCCTCGCTTACCATTGTTGGCTGGTACGGAGATCACCAACGTCGCCAACATCTTCTTCGACTACAACCCGCCGATCATTACGGAGCCATCCACGCTTACCGCCGAGTTCAGCACTTCCGTTGGTCAACTTTCAACGGACCCGGGGCGACAACTCATACTTGCACCGAACCCCGCAAGCGACCTCCTCCGGGTAACAGTTGAAGAGGGGAGCATTGCGCACTTGCGGATCGTCGCTGTTGATGGTCGAACGGTAAGGACATTCTCCGTTCTGGATCGTTCAGCATTGATCGATGTGCAGGGTCTGCCGGCGGGAGCATACCTCTTGGAAGTGCGGATGAGTGATACGTCGTTGCTGCTGCATCAACGCTTTGTGAAACATTGACCGACCGCTCCCATGAAGCCATATTCCACATTGTTCTGTCTGGCAGTTTGTCCATTTGCCACGCAGGCGGCTCTTGTAATTAACAGTTACCCTGCCAACCCAGGCTGTGGTGCCAGTAACGGCAGCATCTCCATCAGTGTGGCCGGTGGCTTGCCGCCGTACACCTACGTATGGGCCGATGGTCCTATCACTGAGGACCGCACAGGGCTGGCTCCAGGTACTTATACGCTCACGGTGACCGATGCGGCGATGGAGACCGAGATTGAGACCGTCACCTTGGTGGAGATGCTCCCTGCATCGGCGGACATGTACATCACCTATGCAGGCGGGTTCGAATGTCCAGGTATGCAGAATGGCAGCTTCATCGTGTTCGTTGAATCCCTTACGTACACGGTGGAAGTGACAGTGAACGGGTCTCCTTTGCCATCGAGCGGTACGGATATTATGGGCAACCCAATGTTCTCGGGCGTTGCGACCGGTGATGGGGTCAGTTACACGATCACCGATCCGAACGGATGCACCGGCGGGGACTCTTTTATTGTCTACGGCCCACTGGGGATAGAACCTTCCATCGTGGATCTGCAACCTGCATGCGGCACGGAAGGTGGCAGTGTGCGGATAGTACCGGACCCCTCGGATTGGCTCATCGACTTGATGGTCTTCGACAATTCGATGCAGGTCATTGCGGAGGTGCCTGCGAGCGCCGAAGCCCTGCAGTTGAATGATCTTGCACCGGGCGATTATCAGGTGTACGTGAGCTACAACTGGTCCATGAACAATGGCTGCACCCCATTCATCATCCCGTTCACCATTGCTGACCTAGGTCCTGATTGCGGGACTATTAGCGGCACCAGCTGGTACGACAGCGACGCGGACTGTGTGTACGATGCCAATGAAGTACCGATCCGCTTCAGCACATTGACCATCCAACCGGGCGATCAACAGGTGATCACCGACGTGGATGGTACCTACCAATATGCCATCGTCAACGGGAACTATACGCTTGCGCAGAACGATGCTACGTTGGATCCCCTTTGCCCGCCGGTCATGCCCGTCCCGTTCACCATGGCCACCAACACGCAAACGATCGATCTGGCGAATGGCAGCACGGTGCCTTTGGACCTCGTGCTGGCAGGGTCTCAGGGTGCAGCGCGCCCCGGTTTCAACTATGGTATCTGGTGCAGCGTGAGCAACACCACACCACAGGTCAGTGGTCCCATCACCATGGTGTACACGTTCGATCCACAACTGACTTTCACATCGGCCAACCCGGCACCAGCGAGCGTGGTAGGCAATGTGATCACATGGGAATTGGCTGCGTTGGGTTCTTTCGGATACACTTCCTTGTCGGCCTCGTTGGGCGTGCCAGCCGCATTGCCGCTTGGCACTGCACTCTCCGGCGGGATCATCGCATCGAACACATTGTCGGAATCATCCATATCGAACAACAGTGCAACGTTCAATACCATCGTTACCGGTAGCTACGATCCGAACGATAAAGTGGCGGTCACAAGCAGTGGTGCGAGCGAGGATCTCTACTTCATCGACGAGGACGAATGGATAGACTATACCATCCGTTTCCAGAACACGGGAACGGACACTGCTTTCACCGTGGTGGTGACGGATGTTCTAAGCGAGGATCTGGATATGTCCAGCTTCCAACAAGGGGCCGCATCGCATCCATTCCATGTGGCCTTCAAACCCGGTAGGGTGGTGGAGTGGACATTCGCGGATATCCAACTGCCGGATAGCAACGTGAACGAAACGGCCAGCCATGGCCTCGTTGGCTTTCGCATCAAACCGATGGAACCGCTGGTGCCTGGAACCGTGATCGAGAACATCGCCAACATCTTCTTTGACTACAACGAACCGGTGATCACCGAGCCAAGTGTGTTGGTAGCGGAATTCAGCACCGGCTTGCCGGAGCTGCATGCCAACGGGCTGTCCATTTCCCCCAATCCGGCCAAGGACCATGTTGTGTTGTCCCTTGCAGATCAAGGGGTTATTGCCGAGGTGCGCCTCTTCTCCGTGGATGGCAGGATGGTAAAGCGGCACCCGAAGGCCCTTGGTCGGGTTGAACTGGACCTTGATGGACTGGTCGCTGGAACCTATCTGGTAGCGGTGCGTACCAACGGCGGCAATTGGCTTCAAGGCCATTTTGCCAAGGAATAATGCCGCTGCAAGCAACCATTCGACACACGTCCGTCAATAGGATACTCTACAGGGATCCGACCATGGAACGCACCCGTCCAGCAGACCGCTCGAACCTTATCCGGATCAGCATGCTGCTCTTTACCGCACTTGCTGTTGCCTCCTTTGCCCTCGCCCAAGTGGCGTGGTGACCATCACCTAATGCGTTACCGGTTGCAGCTCTACTTTCGGGGCATGCATTGGTATTCCGCCTTGGCGTTGCTGTTCCCGTTGATGGGAACGGCCCAGGACCTCGAAAAGACCCTTCTTTGGCGCATCGGATCCACAGATGGAACTGCTTCCGGCTACCTGTATGGCACCGTCCACAGCAAGGACGACCGGGCGTTCCAGTTCGGTGATTCCGTCCTACCGGCGCTGGACCGTTGTCGTGTTGCGGCAGGCGAATTGGATCTGGACCGAAGTGCGCAAGGGGGCTTGGCCCTGATGACCACGATGCGGATGCCCGACGGGCAACGATTGGAAGACCTTTACAGGAAGAAGGATTGGAAACGCGTGAACGCTGCACTGCAGGAACACATGGGTTTCATGGCACCCATGGCCACGCGCCTGAAGCCTTTTTTTGTGCTGATGTTGTTGACGGAGAACGCCATGGGTGGCGAACAGCCTGCTGTGCTTGACGAATACCTCCAACTTCGGGCAAGGGAGCAGGGGCACCGCGTTATCGGTATCGAGACCATGAACGAGCAGATCGCCGCCTTGGATGCAATTACCATGAAGGAGCAAGCTGCCATGCTTCTCGATCACGTGGACCATGACGGGTACTCGGGCGAGATGGATGCCATGCTGGATGCGTATGCCGCCCAGGATCTCGAAGGGCTGGTGGAAGCTGCGGAACGGACCGGGAGCATGCCCGATGCCATGGAGCGCGCACTCCTCACGGATCGCAACACACGCATGGTACATCGCATGGATAGCGTACTTCGGCTCGGCGAGAGCGTGTTCTTCCTTATTGGTGCTGCACACCTGCCCGGGCCCGTTGGGCTGATCCAAGGGCTCCGCACCCAAGGCTACACGGTGGTGCCTGTCATGAGCGTTGCCACGAAGCCAGAAGGGATCGAGGAAGAACGCTGATCACCGCGGTCCCTATTTCACCTTCCGCACGAAGCGGCGGTAGAGCAGGAACGAAAGCGCCACGAGCAGCAACATGCTCCAAGAGCGTATTAGGAACAGGACGAACTGCACGAGCACTTCCCAACCGTCCTCCAACGCTTCTCCGGCTTTGCTGAAGAATCCGGGCTCATAGGCTTCGATGTTCTGTTCGTTCGGGAGCATCTCGCGGCGGATGTCCTGGCGTTGGTAGATGTCCAGCGTCAGGGTGCTGTAAGCGATCCGGTCCTCCAACTCAAGCGTGTTCAATGCGGCGTTGTCGGCCTGCTCCTGGCGGTCCACCAAGCGCTCTTCGGCGCTCACTGTTTCCTTCAGCTTCTTGCCCTGCTCGTCGATGGCATCGGTAAGCCGTTTCTCGTGTTTGGCGATCCTCGTCCGGGTCAAACGATCGCCCAGAAGCTTCAACCGGACGTCGGTGGCAGAAAGGGTGCGGTGGTCCAGGAAATCCACGAAGGCGATGAGCGACTTCAATGTGGTATCCAGTTCGGCGCTCGGCACGCGCACGGTGATCTGGTTGATCACGGTGAACTTCGTGGTCTCCAACAGGCTGTCCGCGCTAATGGGCGTTGTGTAGCGGGTGTTCACCTGAGTGGTCAGTTGCGTGTTGGCCACATACCCGCCGTGGCGGGCGATCAGGTCCTCGATGGCGAAGCTGGTCTTCACCACATCATCGGTCCGGAAACGCAGGTCACCGGTGCGGATGAAACGCCGGGAGCTATCGCCGGAGATCCTTGCAGCGCTGGAACTAAGTGCGGTCTTGGGATCGGTGGTTCCGTTATTCCCAGTGGCGTCGGCCGCTGCGAATGCAGGCTCCTCCAGTGCAGGTGCGCCGGGTGCAGAGTCCTCGCGGAACATCTCTTGGTTTTGATCTGATCGGCCGCAACCGATCACGAGGAGAATGATAGTAGCAGAGGCGGCGAAGATCTTGGGGGTTTGCATGACTGGTGGTGGATCGGTATGCAGAACGAGGACCGTTGACGGCCTATTGTGATGCACCGTACACGGAAGACCGTGGAGCGTTCGAAGCGGGCTGTGGAAAGGTCGGACCTTATTCGCCGCGCAGACCGATCATCGCTGTAATGGCGTGGTGGTCGCTCAATTCCTCGGGCAGCGTGCGGAAATCCCATGCCTCCAGCTGTGGGCCATAGAGGATGTGGTCGATGCGCAAACTGGGCAGATCACCGATGTAGGTTCCTCCCAAGCCACTGCCGCTTTCCACGAAGGCATCGTCCAGTTGCTCTCTGAACAAGCCGTAGCCGTAGCTCATCGGCACGTCGTTCATATCCCCGCAATAGATCACCGGGTGCGGGCTTTGCTTCATGTGGTCGGCAATACGTTGCACTTCATCCGCTCTTAGGCGGAAACCGCGACGCAGGCGTTTCAGGATGCGTTCGCCCCCTTGCTTCAGGCTGTCGGTGTGCGTGTCGGTGTCCAGGTCCTGGATGAACTTGTAGTCCGCGTCGCCGAAATGGTACGAGGCCAGGTGGGCGTTGTAGATGCGGATGGTATCGGTGGGTAGGGCGATGTCCGTCCAGATGCACTGGTTGTCGGGATTCTCCGGGAATTCGATGTGGCCTGTTTTCAGGGTGGGCCACACACTGAATGTGGCTATGCCGAAGTGCTGCTCATACTTCGCTTTCTGCGTGTACCGTTCGTGGAAATACTTGTAGCGGAAATCCTTCATGAGCGATGCCTTCGTCTTGAAGAAGCGCTTGTCCGGGCTGTGGAAGAACTCCTGCAAGCAGAGGATATCCGGATCCTCCTGGTGGAACAGATCAAAGATGGCGTCCCGCGTCTTCTCGTTGTTGCTCCAGTTGTAGAGGTCGAACAAGCGGACGTTGTAGGACATTACTTTCAATGGCTTTCCTGCGATCTCTTCACTTGGCGCACCATTCCCGAACAGTTGCACATGGTCGCCGATATGACCATAACCCAATAGCAGCAACGCTCCCGAAAGCAGCATCCGCTTGCGGCGGAACAGGAACCACCAGACGAGGAAAACGAAGTGTACCGCCAGTTGGTAGGTGAAGGTCATGGCCAGCACCGCGGGTACCCAGAACGTCAACGGACTGATGTGCGGCGCCAGGTAGGTGATCGCCAACACAACGGCTGCAGCGACGTTCAACCACCACAACGGCCGATGCCAGCGCGACGGGCGCTTGGCGGGCTTGGTGTCGGTGGGCTGCTGCATTCGGTCCGGGCGGTTCGTCATCGATGACGCAATACCATTTTCCTACCCCTTGCCATCGCTGGCTTTGAACAGGAAATCCTTCTCGTCCTTGCTCAAGCTATCGTAGCCGCTGCGCGAGATCTTGTCCAGGATCGCATCCACCTTGGCCTGCTTGTTCCGTTTGGTCTCGTTGAAGGCAGCATCCTGCATCACCGTGCTGCGCGAGAACTTCTTTTCCACGCGCAGCTTGGGACCTCTTTTGCGGGTGAACGGAGCCCGCAGCTTGTCCAGGAAATTAACGAAGCCCAAGGACCAGTCGTTGCCTTTGCGCAGTTGTGTAGCTGCTAGATATCCGTAGAGCGCACCGCCGATGTGGGCTTCATGCGCAACACCATCGCCGGAGCCGATACCCACAAGGTCAAGCAGCAGAAAGACGGCCGCGACGTACATCAGCTTCACTGGGCCGATGAGAATGATGTTGACGATCATATCCGGACGATAGGCCGCGATACCCACGAAGACGCTGAGCACCCCTGCGGATGCACCCATGATGCCGACTTGGTCTTGCATGCCATGCAGGCCGGGCATGAGATTCTGGCCTGCAATGAACAGAACAAGACCGCTGAGGCCACCAAGGAGATAGTGACCAAGCATCCTTCGGCCTCCGAGCAGGTCCTGGAACATCCGGCCCCCGAACCATAGCAGCAGCATATTCCAAAAGATGTGACCCAGATCGATGTGGGTGAACATGTAGGTGAACACGGTCCAAGGACGTGTTACCAGCATTCCGAGATCAGAAGTGGATCGTAGCCACTGGACCATGTAGATCTCCCGAAGCGCTTCTGCCCCCAATCCGCTTCCAGCGATCGGTAGCAGGATCAATTTCGAAACGACAAGTGCTAAGAACACCCCCACATTGATGAGGATGAGCCTCACCACCATGCCACCGTTGCGCCATTGCACCCGCAGATCGTCCTGTAATCCCATTGCCCTTGCTCGCTGTTCAGCGCAGCGCGCTACTACAAAGTTCGCGCCCGATCCGCATTGTCAGGTGTCGTTCCTCGTTCGCCGTACACGATCCGATCGTTGATCGGGACCAACCACCTGATGAACAGTGGGGCTAACGGTCCCAGCCGAATTGGTTACCGCCTCCACGGGTGCGCCACAGGCGGATCAGGACGTACCCCACGATCATGCCGCCGAGGTGGGCCAGATGCGCCACGTTGTCATCCGGGTTGTTCTGCAATGTGTTGTAGATGGACATTCCCCCGAGGATGAGCACGAAGTACTTCGCCTTGATCGGTATGGGTAACGGGAACATTATCAGTTCCGTATTCGGATAGGTCATCCCGAAAGCGAGCAATACGCCGTAGATGGCACCGGATGCGCCCACCATGGGAATGTTGAACAAGGTGTTGATGCGGCCCAGTGTGGCGTCCGAGTAGTTCTGCCCTTGTTGCCAGAGTTCAACACCATCACGCTTTACCAAGGCCAGGCCATCGGCCCCAGCCAGGTCTGCCAATTGGTAGTACTCAATGGCATGCACGCCGGAATAGAACAGTGCTGCGCCGATGCCCGTTACCATGTAGAACGTCAGGAAGCGCTGAGAACCCCACTTGTATTCCAACGGTGGTGCCAGCATGAACAGCCCGAGCATGTTGAGCACAAGATGTCCCAAGCCGCCGTGCATGAACATGTGAGTGACCAATTGCCATGGCTTGAACAGCGGTGAGGAGAAGTAGTGCAGGCCGAACCAGTCATCCATGTCCATGCCGCCGAAGTTCCCCAGACCAGTGAACTTGATCAGGAAGACGATCACGTTGATGATCAACAGGTTCTTGACCACCACCGGAAGACCGGAGAAAGGGTTGGGTCGCATCAGCGCTCGAAACGTTCGTTGAGGTCGTTGAGACCGTAGGTGATCAAAGTGGGTTTGCCGCCGGGCGTGTGGTACGGCATGTCGCACGCGAACAGGCGGTCGATGAGGTCGTGCATCTCGGGCGTGGACAATACACGGCCCGGACGGATCGCCATGCTCCGCGCCATACCACGGGCCAAAAGCGCGTGCCGTTCGTTCCGCAAGGTGCCGCGCTCGTGCTTCAACTGTTCCAGGAGGTCTTCGAGCAGGCGCGTGGGATCCGCTTCGGCGGCTTCGGCAGGCATTCCGTTCACTTGCATGGTACGGCCACCGAAGAACTCGAGGTCGAACCCCATGCTGCGCAATTCGGGCAGGACGTCCTGCACTAAGGCAAGATCCGCGACGCTCAGCTCCACATGGCGAGGGAACAGCTCGGCCTGGCTCAGCCCGACTCCTTGTTCCAGGAGCTTGATGTTGCGTTCGTACAGGATCCGTTCGTGTGCACGCTGCTGGTCCACGACCATGAACCCGCTGCGCAATTGTGCGATGATGTAGGTGCCGTGCAACTGGAACACAGGCCGTTCTCCCGGCATGCCTTCGTGTTCGCGCGACGGCATGATGCGTGGCTCTTCCGACGCTGGTGTATCCGTTTCCGGTGCGGTTTGCGGCATGGCCGTATCCACATCGAACAACTGTTGCCAGCCCTCACCGCTTTTGCGGGGTGGCGCGTTGAAGGCTCCTAGATCTTGCGGTCTCCAAGCGGGCACTGGCTCACGCGGTGGTGCGGATGGTGCCTGTGTGCTGGCGAAGGCGGCGAGGATGGCCGGTTCCGGCTCGAAATCCAAGCTGGGCACGATGTTGAACCGTCCCAAGGCCCTGCGCACCGCAGCATGCACAATGGCGTAGATCGTACGGTCATCGCGGAACTTGATCTCCGTCTTGGTGGGGTGGATGTTGATGTCGATCTGTGCAGGGTCCAGGTCGATGAAGAGGAACCACGACGGGAAGTTCTCGCGCGAGACCAGCTCATCATAGGCTTTGCGCACCGCATGCTCCAGGTAATTGCTGCGGATGAAGCGGTTGTTCACGAAGAAGTACTGCTCGCCCCGTGAGCGTTTCGCGAATTCCGGTTTACCAACGAAACCAGTGACCCGAACGAAGTCCGTCGCCTCATCCACCGGCACCAAACGTTCATCGTATTTGCGGCCAAAGAGGTGGATGATCCGCTGCCGCTCCGATCCAGACGGCATGTTGAACTCCTCGTGATCGTTGTGGACGAGTTGGAAGGCGATATCCGGATGCGCCAGCGCCACCCTGTGGAATTCGTCCAGCACATGCTTCAGCTCCACACCGTCGCTCTTCAGGAACTGGCGCCGGGCCGGTACATTGTAGAACAGGTTACGTACGGCAATGGTGGTGCCCGCCGCACCGGCCATGGGTTCTTGCACGCGTACCCGGCTACCTTCCATCACCACGCGCGTGCCCAATTCCTGATCATGTTCGCGTGTGTGCAGCTCAACTTGGGCGATCGCCGCGATGCTCGCCAGCGCCTCTCCCCGGAACCCCTTGGTGCGCAACGTGGTCAGGTCGTCCGCTTCGCGGATCTTGCTGGTCGCATGCCGCTCGAAGCAGGCGCGGGCATCAACAGGGCTCATCCCGCGACCATCATCGGTCACTTGTACCAGTGTGCGCCCGGCATCCTTCACCACGACGATGATGCGCGTGGCACCGCTGTCCACGCTGTTCTCGAGCAGTTCCTTCACCACGCTGGCTGGCCGCTGGACCACTTCGCCAGCGGCGATCTGGTTGGCCACATGGTCAGGGAGCAGGCGTATCAGGTCGGCCATCTCAGGAAAGGATGGGGATCGCGGCTATGAAATCGAATGGGGAATGGTCTAGCACGCGAGGCAACTTGGGGTCGGCAAAAGTACTTCGCCGTGCGCAGCCTGCGGCCATGTGCTACACGAACGGGGCGTTACGGCCATCCGTGCATGGCCGTAATACGCGACGATCCCATTGGTTCCGATGATGCTATAGTCCATGAATATCCCTTATTTGGCTTCATCAAACGAGTACCCGATGCCGACGCAGCTACCTTCCTCTTTTTTGACCGCCCTCGTTGGTCTGGCGATATTGACCGCCACACTCAGCGTGCACGCCAACAACATCACCACCTCCGCTGGATCGCTTACTGGTGACAATGGCAGCCAGGTCTACGTAAAGTTCGATGTCACGTGGGAGAACAGTTGGCGTAGCAGCAGCGCACCTGGCAATTGGGACGCGGCCTGGATCTTCGTGAAGTATCGGACGGCCGATGGCCTTTGGCGGCATGCCAGCTTGAGCAACACCGGCCATGTTGCACCGCAACCCACTATTATTTCTACGGGCCGGGTGGATCCTTCAAGTCCTTACAACGCCTTTACCAATCCCGGCGTTGGTGTATTCCTGCTATACGACGAGGAGTTCTTTGGTGCCGGCACCATTACGGCGAACGATGTGCAACTGGTGTGGGAGTACAATGTGGATCTGCTGGGGCTGGGTTCGGTGGAGGAAGTTCGGGTCTTCGCAATTGAAATGGTGTTCGTTCCGGAGGGGACTTTTGCGGCTGGCAGTGGTGGAACGGAACTAGATGCCTTCACACTTACCACGATCAATACCGCGACCGCGAACACGGTGCCTGCTGGAATGGGCATTTTGGGCGGGCAGGCCGGCGGTTACCCGACGGGACAAACCGCCCCTGTCGTAACGTGGCCGAACGGCTTCGGCGATTTCTATTGCATGAAGTACGAGGTGAGCCAACAGGGTTATGTGGATTTCCTGAACACGCTGACCTATTCCCAGCAGGCAGGGCGCACAGCAAACGCACCCAACAGCGCGGCGGGCACCGGGGCGTTGAGCCTCGATAACCTGTTCCGCAACGGCATCGACATACAGACCCCCGGGGTGGACGGCACCACCCCGGCGCTGTATGCCTGTAACTTGAATGGGAACACCCTGTATGGAGAGCCGACGGATGGCAAGGATATCACCTGCAACTGGTTGAGTTGGGGAGACCTGACGGCTTACCTGGACTGGAGCGGCCTGCGACCGATGACCGAGTTGGAGTTCGAAAAGGCCTGCCGTGGCTCCGAACTACCTGTCGCGAACGAATACCCCTGGGGCAGCACGGGCATTGCCACCGACAGGTATCAACTGAACAATGTCGGGGCGGCCAACGAGGGTATCTCCGTCAACTACAGCACCACACTTGGCAACGCGTTGTATAGCGGGACCGGGCACCTCGGTGATGAGGGTCCTTTGCGCGTGGGGACCTTCGCCGCCAACAGCGCTACCATAGGCCGGATAACGGCCGGGGCGGGCTATTACGGGGCCATGGAACTCGGCGGCGGCGTGTACGAAGCCACGGTGACCATTGCCAATGCTGGCGGCCGCGCTTATGCGGGCACACACGGCGATGGGGAACTGGATGCCGCCGGTGATCCCGATGGCCCCACGTGGCCGGAACCTTCCACAGCCGACGGAGCCGGTTACAGGGGGGGAGAATGGAGGACAAGCGAGGCCACCGAGTTGCAGGTCTCCAACCGTGGTGTGGCCACCACCAGCGTCGTCTGGCGCGGCTACTTCAGTGGTGGTCGTGGCGTGCGGTCCGCACCCTAATGGCCGATCATGTTCTGGCTGGAGGCGGTCGCCCGCAACCACGCATGCACCACCACATCAAAAGAGAATTGGACCATCCATTACCGAACAGTTTGAAACGTGACCACCGCATGAGAACTCTCCTTTTACCCTTGATGCTACTTTGCCTGAGCGCGCAGGCCCAGTACGCCGGCGGCGATGGCCGTGGCGATGTGCAACTGTCCTTCGTCTACGGGCCATGCGATCCACCGGTGATCGCCGGTGTTACCAACACCGGTCCGGTGTGCGGATCGCAACCAGCCACGCTAAGCGTTGTGTTGGCCGCCCCGGATGGCTATTGCGAACCGGTAGTGGGTGGGGGCTGTGGTGCAGGTGTGATCGAGAGCGTGGACATTGCTGGCATCGTTCGGACCGCTACGGGATGTGATAACCTGAGCGGCCAGAACGGGTACAGTTTGTTCGCCTCGCCGGTAGGGGCACTTACGGCCGGCACCTTGGACAACATCTACGCGGTGACCACCGGTGTTGACAATAGCCTAGCGGCATGGATCGACTTCGACCAGAGCGGATCCTTTGAGGAGAGCGAGAACATTTTCGCTGTGCAGCTGGTCGATGGTGGTACGATGGCCGTGGGCATGTTCACCGTCCCGTTCACTGCGGTGAATGGTGCCACGCGTTTGCGGGTGCGCACCCGCGATGGCATCACCGTCAGCAACAATTGCTTTGACGTGAGCCTGGCCACCGGCGAAACCGAGGACTATACCGTGGTGATCTCCGGTGGGGTTGATGGTTACACCTATAGCTGGGCGCCTGCCTTTTTCCTGGACGATGCCACATCACCCACTCCAGTAGCGATGCAGAGCAACGAATTCGGGAATACGGAAACCTATACCGTGACCGTTACCAACGGCTGTGGCAGTAGTGCCGATGCTACCACCACCGTGGAGTATGCTAGGCCCGGTCAAGGAGGTTTCTCGTACTCCACTATGGGTGGGCCCAGCACGTTCTGCACCGACCAAAAATCCGTTCCGGTAGCGGTTGTCTTCAACAACCTTACCCCAGGGGGGACCTACACCGGCCCATCAGGTGTGGTGGTAGATCCGCAAACCGGAATGGTGAGTGCGTCCATCAGCGAACCGGGCGGCTATCTCATCACCTATACCGTCCCTGCCGGAGCTTGCGCGGAATTCTCCACCACTACGCTATTTCCCCTTTTCGATCCGCAACTGTGGTACCCCGATTGGGACAACGATGGCGCAGGGAACTTCGACCTTACCGGTGAATTGACCTGCTACCCCGATGCCAACTTGGTGGACAACAACGACGACCTGTGCCCGATCGATCCGGACAAGATCGAACCAGGCATTTGCGGTTGCAACCAACCAGAACCGGGTACGGCGTGCGATGATGGCTTGGCCAATACCGTGAACGACGTGATCACGGCCAACTGTGTGTGCCAAGGGGAACTGACAACGGCTATTCTCATTCAGGACGCATCGTCCGTGACCGTGCGTTACGATCGCGCGATCGGTATCATTGCATTGCAGCAGACCGGCACCGGTCCGGTGCATCTGTTGGATGCAACAGGTCGGATCCTCTCCAGTGTAAAGGGTAAGGCAGTACAATTCGATGTGCGCGATCTGCCAGCGGCCGTGTATTTCGTCCGCGCCGATGAAATCGTGCAGCGGGTAGTGGTGGAGTGAAGGTCGCATCCTTCACCACCACAATTATGCGCCTGGCACCTTTGTCCGCACTGTTATCCAGCAATTCCTTCACCACGCTGGCAGGCCGCTGAACCACTTCGCCAGCGGCGATCTGGTTGGCAACGTGGTCGGGAAGGAGACGGATGAGGTCGGCCATGCAGGGCGCAAAGATCGCTCACCTTGGGATCGGTGCCTAGTCAAACGCCCGGAGTGGTCTATCGTTCTCCTTTGAGCCACTCGCGGGTTTGCGTTTCGTCGTTGAAGACCTTGGCTGGAAAACGCGCTGGAAAAAGGCCGAAATACATGTTGGCGACCAAGCCGAGGACCTTGCTGTCCACCATTTCGGCAAAGGCTGTGATCGTGGACTCGTCCGGCCCGAAGAAATCGGTCTGGAGTGCATATGGTTCCGGCTCGAGATCCCCAGGTGCCAGGATGAGGATCGGACCGCTCCTTCCCGCGAGCAAGCTCCGTCTTGCTTCCATGGAGCCCAGAAGACCTGCCCCATCGATCCGGACATCCGGCCGGATATGCACTTCGAACATCCCATCATCGCAGAGAACGATTTGGGCCATCGGGATATCCGTGAACACCTTCTCCATTGCCATGGATCGTAGTGCTGGGACATTACCAAGGTAAGGTCGTTAAGCAGAGCTTGGTGCTTCACGTTCCGATCGACCTATTGTAGATCTTCGCTGTAACCAAAAGCGCCGTAGGGCGACTCTTTCCAGGATGATCAGGACAACCACCGTCGCCTTTCTTGCTAGCATCTTTCTTATGTCGTGCGACACCGTGCCCCAAGCCGACCCCACGGCCGAAGCGATCCGCAAGGTGGAAACGGGGTTGGGCCCGCGCGTACATCTTGTAGGGGACAGTACATGGACCATCGAAGAACGCATGGCCCACTATGGGGTGCCGGGTGTGAGCATTGCGGTCATCAAGGATAACAAGATCGCATTTGTGAAGGCCTATGGCGTTGCGGACAAGGAGACGAAGGATCCGGTCACCGCTAGCACGCTCTTCCAAGCGGGATCCATCAGCAAGCCGGTCGCGGCCTATGGTGCGTTGAAGTTGGTTGAGTTGGAGCAGCTTGCGTTGGATGCCGATGTGAACACACAGTTGCGATCTTGGAAAATGCCGGAGAACGAATTCACACAGCAGCAAAAGGCCACACTGAGGATGCTGTTGGGCCATACGGCCGGCACTACGGTACATGGCTTCATGGGCTACAGTCCCGACCTGCCCGTACCATCGCTCACACAGGTCCTCAGCGGTGAGGCACCTGCGAACTCGCCAGCTATTGTGGTGGACAAGGTCCCCAACGGGGAACCGCGTTATTCCGGCGGTGGCTATTGCATCATCCAACAAATGATGATCGATGCAAAGGGCGCGTCATTCCCGACCATCATGGACGAACTCGTGCTAGGTCCGTTGGGAATGACCCACAGTACGTACGAGCAACCGCTGACAGGCGAACGATTGGAGGCTGCTGCCACGGGTTACCTCCCCGATAGATCCGTGGTGAACGGCAAGCGGCACACCTATCCAGAAATGGCCGCAGCCGGCCTGTGGACCACCGCTGAGGATCTGGCCAAGTACGTGATCGACGTTCAGCGCACATACACTGGGGGGAAGGGTGGTGTGCTCTCAAAAGCGTCGGTAACAACAATGCTCACACCAGGCAAGGACCCGAAGTGGGGCACGGGTATGTTCCTCTACACCCGCAAGGGCGAGCCCTACTTCGAGCACGGCGGTTGGGATGAGGGTTTCTGCGCGCAGGTGATGTCGCACCGCGACAAAGGCTATGGCGTGGTCGTTCTCACCAACGCCAATCAACCGGACTTCATTTGGGAGCTGATCCGTTCCGTGGCGCGTGCTTACGAATGGGAAAACTACATCCCCACATACGCCAAGTTGGAAAATGATCCCGCCAAGCTGGAAGCCGTTAGTGGGCGCTACCGCACCGGCAGTGATGGGCTGATCACGATTTCCCACGATGGGTCACGGATCTTCAGCCAGGGGATGATGGAAGAGCCGGTCGAACTCTTCCGCATCACGGATAGCACGTACGTGAGTCGTGATCAGGCCCACCCCGTGCAATTCAAGCCGAGAGGGGATAGTGGCGCCATGGAAATCGTGCGCTACAACGAAGGCGATGGTAGCGTGCTGGAAACCCATGCACGCATGCTCGAAGGGGAGCATATCCCGTTCGAATTCATTCTTGCAGGTAGGGCGGAAGAGGCACTAGCGGGCTACCGTGCCCTCAAGGCACAAGACCCCAACGATATGGCCGTGCAAGAGCGCTCGCTGAACGACCTCGGTTACGCCCTAATGGGCAAAGGCAGGGTCGTTGAGGCGCGTGATCTCTTCTTCGTGAACATGCACCTCTACCCCAAGAGCGCAAACGTTTACGATAGCTATGCCGAAGCCTGTTTGAAGAACGGCGAGAATGAACTGGCCTTGGTGAACTACAAGAAAGCGCTGGCCATGGCGCCGGAAAACATTAATGCGGCGCGCGTGATCGAGGAACTGGAAGGGAAAATGTAGGGCCGTCGGCAGGCTGTTTTCGTTCATTGGAACGAGGCTTCGATGCCGCAGGGTCCCGTAGCGGTTCTGGATCGCGATCAGCAACATGTCAACGATCAGTTCCGGTCTTGAGGCGTCCACGGTATTTTGCACTCTGAACGTTAACGGACCGGAAGATCCGCAACCATGGGACCCAACGAATACAAGCGATTTCTCTTGGTGAAGGACGATTTCTACGACGAGCCCGCGAAGGTTTATCGCGCCGCTCAGGAGGCAGCGTATTATGAACCGGAGGGCTACACCGGATTTCGGAGCACGACCGTATATCACGAACCGGGTGTCCGTGCAAAACTGGAGCGCATATTGGGCATACCGATCACGCGTTGGGATACGGACCCGACCGAGGAGAACGGCGTATTCTATCAAGCCTTCGCCAAAGGCAGGATCAAGGAGGTTCCTGGTGTGCATGCCGATACACCGTACAATGACGTTACCGTGGTGATCTACCTCACTCCAGGTCTACCGTTCGATCGTGGCACTTCCCTTTGGATGCACAAGCGCACCGGGCTGTGCGATGCACCGACGGCTGCGGCCGCACGTAGGTTGGGGGTGAAGCTGTCCGATCTGTGGGGCCTTTTCGAAAGGGACAGCCGCGACCGTTCCAAGTGGGTCGAGATCGACCGGGCGGGATATCGAGCGAACCGTATGGTGGCCTATCCTTCCGGTGCCCTGCATTCGGCAACGAAACACCACGGTGGGAACATCCAGAACGTACGCCTGTACCAGACCTTTCGCATCGGCGTGGACTGGAAAGGGTCCAAATATGGTACTGGCCGCTGAAGGTCTACCATCTGCCACTACGCCTGCTCGAAGTAGCGCAACAACAATTCCTGGTACCGGAACGGATCGATCGGCTTTGTATCGATCATCCGCACCAGCAAGTTGAGTTTTCCGGGATCCTTTTGGTTCGTCGCTTCCGCCCAAAGCGCTACTTCCCTCAACACTTGGATCACATCCGGGTCCTTTCCCTTGCTGCATCCTGTTCGCGCAAGGAACTTCCTCATGCTCTCGATCTCGGCCTGTGCACGATCGCCCTTGTATCGTACGCGGATCAAGTGCTTCACTTGGTCCGTGATATCATAGACGCCGGGTTGTCGGCCCGCGGACAAGTTCAAGGCCATATTGCTTTGAGTGAAGCGGATGAGCACCTGGGTACTTGTCCGGTGGTTCTTTCGGGCTTTTCGCTTCTTCACCTCATTCTCGCACAGTTCCAGTAGCTGCTGGTCCGTGGGCCGGAAGCCGTAGCGATGGTAGAACCAGAATGCACCGGTCGTGATCCCGTCCTGATTGTCCAACCCGAACTGGTACGGTTCGATCTCGAAATGTTCCACCTTGAACACCTGCCTGTACACACGCAGGAGTTGGCATAACATGTAGCCGGATTCCCCGCCCCGGAAGGCTTCGAAGATGTTGATCCCGAAATCGGCACGCCGCCCGAATACCCAAGCCCCGCCGTACGCCGCCGGAAAACCGTTCTTGAACAAGGTATAGCCGATGTACGACTCCAGAGGCAGTTGACGCGAAGGCACCATGCCGTAGATGGCGACCGATATCCCACGCTCCAACGCGAAAAGCCGGAAGGTGCGATCATCCAAGTACGTCGTGGGGTCCGTCTCGCGGTCGGTCAGAACCATCGAGAGCTTCACCGCGCGAATGGCACTTAACATGGCCGGGCCGTTCATTTCTGTCGCTGAACCGAGCGGGCGTTCCAGCAATTCCCATTGGTCGAACTCCTTCAGAATGCCCTCGTGGAAGTAAGGGCGAGGGGTCGGGATGCGGTTGAAGGATCGCGAAAAGGCCTTGTCCTTCGGAAGGATCCGCAAGTAGAGGCCGAGACCATCGAAAAGGAAGTCCTTGATCCGGGGAGTGTGATCCAACTTACTCAACTCGTCCAATAGGAACCGGACATCTTGATCGTGCCGGACCTGGAGTGTCCCAAGCAACTCCATGTTTTCGGCACCTGAGGTCGTTTCACTCCGCTCCAAGGATGGCAAGGTGATGGCCAACACCTTGTTCAGGTCGAACTCCGCATCCTCGAAATGATCGATCCGGATCCGGCACCCATCCTCTTGGAGCAGCCAGCGGCACAGGTCATGCGAGAACTTGGAGACATACGGCGTATAAGGCAACCCAGAATTGATCAGGGACTTATTCGAACGGTCACCGGGCCGTATGACGAACCGTACCAATCGGGACAATTCCTTCTCCGCCGCTTTGAGGGTTTTGCGGTCCGGCGGAAAGGCTTGCAGGAATTGGAGCAGGTCCGCGTAGTCGATCAAGGATCGCGAACCGGGCAGTTCGCATTTGGAAAGCTCTTGGAGTGTGGTCAGCTTGCCTTCGTTGCTCGCCGCATCGAAACGCGTGATGAGCGCCCTCAGCTTCACCACCTTGTTCTTGAAAGCAGAACTCATCCTTTGCGTGCGGATCTTTCCATGATCGATAGGCGCTCGATTCCGATAATTCCGTTCGTGCGGATGGCAAGTTGCTTCGGAACCACAAAGGTATCCCTGACCACTGTCAGATAAGGACAGTGCTTTACCCGTTATGCGTAGTTGGAAGTACTATTCTACCAGGAGGCTGATCCATCCTTCGATGATGAAGCAACTGCCCTGGATCACCTTCGGACATCGACAAAACATGTACCCCTGTTTATTGCGGGTGAAGTCAAAGATCGACAGTTCATTTCCGTCCGACCTGGTCAGCCCGCAAGTGCGTCCTTCTTCGTCCAGTTCGTGAACTTCAGGCCATCCCACTTGTACACCCCGTTCGACGTACCGACCCATAGCTGCCCGTTCGCATCCTCCAGCAAGCTCTGCACTATACGGATGCCTTCACCGTCCTTCTCGTCGTAGCAGGTGAACGAAACACCGTCGTACTTGCAAAGACCCGACCGAGCCATGGCGATCCAGATGATGCCATCGGAAGTTTGGTACATCGTCCACACACCATCTCCTTTCAGTTCATTCCGGGTGTACATGGTGAAGGACTTACCGTCGTACTTGCATAGCCCGCCGTAGCGGGTGCCGAACCAGATGTTCCCGTCGCGATCCTCCAGGATGGTCTCAACGAAATTGTTGCAGAGACCGTCCTTCTCGGAAAGGTTGGTCAGTCCCTTTCCATCGTATTGATAGACGCCACCACCGTTGGAAGCGAACCAGATGTTTCCCTTCCTGTCCTGGATCATCCAGTTGATCTGCTTCGGGTTCTTGTAGTACGGGAAGTTACTGAGGTCCGCTGCGGGGATGGAGAACGAGGTAAAGGTCTTCCCGTTGAAGCAGGATACCCCTTCCTCCGTACCAACCCATAACCATCCTTTGTGGTCGATCAACATGCACCACACCTGATCACTGGCAAGGCCATGTTTCCTCGTGTAATTGGTGAATTGTATTCCATCGTAGCGCGACACGCCGCCGCCGGTACCGAACCACAGATCGCCGCGCGGATCTTGAACGATCGAACTCACCCAATTGCTCGCGAAGCCGTTGGCCGGGGTGAAGTACGCAAGGTTCTGTCCATCATATCTGGCTACGCCATCACCGGTGGTACCGAACCACAAGTTGCCAGCGCGGTCCTGGAACATGCGGCGGATGTACTGGCTGACCTGTTCATTCGCGGTGGGTGGATCAGAGCGGCGGGTGGTCTGCGTAGCGTTTTCCTGTTGTTCGATCGCAGCACCGCCATCGCCCAATGGGCCTTTTTCGGTTGGATCGCAGGACGCCAAGAAGAGTGAGGTCCACAACAGTGCGAAGATGCACTTCATCCAACCCATCACTATCCGTCGAGGGCGGGGCCGATGCCTCACGGCCTGTCCGGTTGTCCGAAGGAGATCATCCAGTAGATCCCGTAGCGATCGCGCACCATGGCGAAGAGCTTGGCCCAGAAGGTGGGCATCAGTTCCATGGTCACCTTGCCGCCCTCGCGCAGCGCATCGTACCACTTTTTCGCCTCCGTTCCATCGGCAGGGCTCAACGAGAGGTGTACGTTGTTCCCCGCGTTGTATGCAGGACCGAAGCCTTCGGGCGCATCGCTGCCCATCAGGAAAGGCTGTCCGTCCACCATCAGCGACAAGTGCATGACCTTGTCCGCATACTTGGGTGGGACCGGGTATTCCGGTGGCATCTCCTTGAAACGGCCAACGTAGCCGAACTCACCACCGAACACCTTCTTGTAGAAGGTGAACGCCTCTTCGCAGGTGCCGGGGAAATTGAGGTAAGGGGTAGGGGCGCTCATCGGTCAAATGGGGATGGAAGCCGAAAGTAAGGCCCGCTGTAATTCGGCATCCTGTTGTATCTCGGAGGTGCTAACGCTCCACGGCCAAACGCACAAGGCGGACCTCGTCCGCAAAGGCCAAACGCACGAAATAGAGCCCTGTTGCAAGTTGCAACTCCTGCATACCGGACAAGGTACCGCGAACAAGGCCATCAGTGGTCGCTCCGACCCACCGCAGGTTACCGATAGTGCGGCCGCTGGCATCGATGAGATCAACGGAACGGGGTGTTTCAAGCTCCTCGTTCTTCCAAGCGGTGTGTAGTGCACCGCCCATATAGGGCGACGGCCAAAGCAACGCATTCTCGTCGCGCGTTCCAGCATCCACCGGTTCCTGCAGTTGGGTCGTGATGTCATTGATGCCATAGCCGGCCAGGCCACGCCGTGGGTTGTGGAAGACACTGTAATTCGCCCCGCCCGTGTAGATGGCGGAGTTCGTTGCCAGCAGCGCATGTACCGCCGATTGCGAGAACACATCCGTATCGATCTGTGCGACGCCCGATATGGGATCAACGGGAAGGACCCCTCCATCGAATGTGCCACCAATGCTGATAAGGATACCACCGATGAACACGCTCGCTGCGTTCGTAGCCATGGCGTAGATCTCGTTACCGCCGGATTGCGCGTCCACGTCCCATGTGGTCAGTTCTCCGGTGGCTGCGTTCATGGCCGCCGCGTAGTCGCGATCGACCCCGTTCACCTCTGTGAATGATCCGCCGAAGTACATGGTTCCATTGCGTTCCGCGAAACAGCGCACAGTACCGTAGTCGATCTGCGGGGTGATGGGCATGATCAGCGAAGAGGCCGTATCCACTATGATCAATCCGGGATCCTTCCCCACGTAGGCCAGGTTCTCGTGGAAACCGAACGCGAATACTTCGGTGAAGCCGCTGAGCAACGGGTTCCAACCGGTGAGATCCAGGGAGGCGAGTTCGTAGGAGGCCATCCGGTAACGGGACTGTTCGGAGGCGAAGTCGAAGAAGCCGCCTACGTAGAGCCTGGAGCCATGTACCGCTACGGCGTTGACGCGGTTGTTCGGGGTCGGTGCCCAGTCCAGCACTTGGTCGGTCGCCAGGTCCACGCCACCCAGGTTCGGCCTGTATTGTCCGCCGATGTAAGAGAATTGGCCCCCGATGAAGAGCTTGTCCGCGGCCACGCAGATGGCGTTCACCACGCCATTGGTCACGTCGTACCGCCAGGGCAGTACCTCGCCGGTGCTCATGCTGATGGCCGCAATATTGCGGCGTGGCACACCGCCCGCAGTGGAGAAATCACCCCCGATGAAGAGCTGGCCCATCCCATTGACGGACAAAGCGGAGACAGGTCCTTCCGGCACGGGCGTTGTCCAGGGATCCACCAGACCTGTCGCAATATCCACTGCGGCGATGAACCTCCGCTCTTGGCCATCGAAGTTGACATATTCCCCACCAACGAATAGGCGGCCTTCAGAAACACACAGTGCGTTCACGGGACCGCCCACTGCCACATCCAGTTCAAGTACATCGCCGGTTGTGATGTCAACGGCGGCCAGCGAAGCGCGGGTGGTGCTGTTGATAGTGGAGAAATCCCCACCGAGGTAGAGCGTAGTGCCCATGCTGGCCAGCGTGTTTACTTCTCCGCCGACGCCCGCATCCGGGTTCCAGGGGGTGCAGAGTGCAGTGCCGTAGTCCAATGCGCACACCCCGCGGCGGATGGAACCGGCCACCGTACTGAATGCACCGCCCACCAACAGAGCGTCCGGCGTAGGCAGCAGGCAGTTCACAATGCCGTTGCAGCTCACGTTCCAAGGCGTCACCGCGCCGGTCGCAATGTCGATGGCCGCAAGGTTGCTCCGCGTTTCTGTCCCCACCATGTTGAAGTTACCACCAACGTATAGGACGCCGTCGTGTACGGCCAAGGCCTGCACACCTCCGTTCATGGCCACGCTCCACCCGATGTTCTGGCCATTGCTCGCATCCACGGCGGTGATCAGTTCGTCACCCGCAGTGAACACCCACCCGTTGTCCACTGCGATCGCCCAGCCTACCGTTCCAGGATCCACGTCCGGCACCCAGTCGATAAGCCGTCCGTCCCCACCCATGTGCGCCAAGCCATTGCGGGGATGGTCGTTGTAGGAGGTGAATGTGCCGCCGACGAACCAGCCGCCCGTTCCGTCCGCGACGGTGGCCAGCACCCGCGCATCCGGACGGTCCGCCACGCGGTCCGGGCTTCCATCCGCAGTGGAAACGATGGTGCCGAAGGAGCGTGGTTCCGCGACGTAGTCGAATTGTCCCCCGATGAAGAGTGTATCGCCCTTTTGCGCCATGGCATTCACTGTGCCGGGGGCCACGGGGAGGTTGCGGATCAGGTCGTAGGTCTGCGCGCGGCCGGTGATTGTGGTGGTGGCGCATGCCAGGAGCAGGACGGTTTTGCTGGCGAAGAAGCGAAGCTTGCGGAACGGCATCGGGCAGGTATTTCAGCGAATGTAAAGGGCGGGCCGATGAACCTGTACTGGGCCGGTAAAAGGTCAGGCGATCCTCACACGGAAAGGAAGGTGGCGGTCTGGAGGAAGTCCATCATATTTGATCATGGAACAACGCCTCCGACCAAACGCCGATCGCGCCCGCAATGCCATCGCCTGGCTCTGGGCCATGGCCGGGTGCGAAACACTGATGCTCTTCGTCAACTACATGCAGCTCCGGCTGCTCCAGCGTTTGGAGCGGGGAGAGGAGTTAGCGGAACAGGCCATCAATAACAGCGATATCGCGATGGGACTGGCCAGCCTGGTCTATCTCACGGTCTTCATCTTCACCGCGATCACCTTCATCAAGTGGTTCAGGCGGGCTTTTTACAATCTCCAGCGATCCACGACCGGCTTGCAGTACACCGAGGATTGGGCCGCCATTGCATGGTTCATTCCGGTGCTCAATCTCTTCAGGCCATACCAGATCATGCGTGAGTTATACACGCGCACGATCAAGCTCGTGGGCGCAACATCGGGTACCGCGCATGTGGGCTGGTGGTGGACACTATGGATGATCACAGGCATTCTGGGCCAAGTGGCTTTCCGCTTGGACATGCAGGCCGATGACCCCGGTGAAATGATCCTGAGCACCCAGCTCGCCATCGCAGAAGCGCTTTTCGGGATCCCTGCCGTATTGTTGGCGCTTATGGTTGTGAAGCGCTACGCCGCTATGGAGCCTGTGCTCGCAGCGATCCCATCATCCATTTCGCCGAATGATGGTGGCACAGTGAAGGTTGGGTGATCGTTTTCCGGCAGCGATTCAAGATCCATTTCATGGGTGAGACCGCGACACATTGGATAATTTTGCACAACGGACTTTCGGTGTCCAGCGGTCCAGCAACCTATGTCCGTATTCAGTGTAGTTCTTCAATAAGGCTGCGATCCGTCCCTCTAAGGCAGCGACTGGCGCTATCCGGTGTTATTCCAGCGGTCCTACTGCCTGTGTGGTTCCAGAACGTCACCTGCCCTATGGGTGCCCTATGCCTTGGAGCGCCGCACGCGAACTGTAGTGGTGCTGACGGTGGGTCCGTTGACCGAATGCACTTTGCGTTGGAGAATCACAACGGTAGTGAACGTCGGTGCTCGATGTATCTCCACCGACGGGCTGGATATCTATCGGTAACTAATTCCCGCAGATCTTCTTCGGTGCATCAGTTCTGCAATAACCGCGTCGAATGCCACAACCTGAGCTTGCACGCATGCTTGAAGCGCCAGACCGCCGCACCCTCTGTTACACGAAGTCCTTAGTGATGCTCCGCGCCTGTGCCGTGATCAAATGTTGGGGGGGGGGCTGGTGATCCACCTTCTCTCCCGGGTAAAGTCCGGGACAGGCTACAAGTGGTCGGTGGTGAAGCCTACTCACTCCTTCGGCTTCCGCTCCTTCAACTTCTTCACCAGGTCCACCACCTGTTCCGGGCTTAGCTGCTTGCCACGGAACTTGCGTTCACCATCCACAAGGAAAACCTTCGGTGTGGCGTAGACATCGTAGGTCTCCGCATAGTTGAGGCTCTCGATCGTGGTGAGCTTCGGGATGTATTTGCGCGGATCCTTCTTCGCCTCTTCGAACACGTTCTGTGTGAGGCCCACGTTCACCCAATCCAGTTTGTTCTCCACGATGAAGGCCTTCCAATCCTTCATCAGCGTGCTGTCCACGGCCTTGGCCACGCAGAACACCTCGATGTCCAGGTCCTTCATCTGCTCCTTGTAGAGCTTGGCCCAATCAGGCAACTCCTTCTTGCAATGGCCGCAGTGCGGGTCCCAGAAAATGATCACCACATATTCCTGCGGAAGGTCGTAGAAGTTGATCCACTTCTGCTCGGTGGTATCGGTGAGGCAGAGGTAAGGGGCTTTCTTCCCAAGGACGAGCGGTGCTTGCTTGTGGGCGCGCTCGCAGAGCTTTTCCAGTTTGTCCTCGGGCATCCAGTCCACACGGCCCGGGGTGGATCCATTGGGGCAGAAATACGTCAGTGCCATGTGCACGAACACGGCGTCCATGCCCATGATGTCGCTGGTCTCGTACTTGTGGGTGATGGTGTTCACCATGAACTTGAACACCTCGTTCTTTCCATCGGTGCGGCCGATGATATCATCGGATAGTGCGTTGATGGTATCGGGTACCTGCGGCACGGTGCGACCGATGTACTCATCGAACTTGTTGGCGAAGACCGGGACGCGCACGATCCGCTCGTCCTTCAGGTCGAAGTTGTCCCAATAGTGGGCGCGGTACTGGTAGTATTGTGCGGCGCTGTCCAAGCTACCATCGGGCTTCCGTATTTCAGGTAGTTCGACAGCCATGCTCATTTTCACCAAGCTGGCGGCCAACGTGCCCGGATTGTTCGCAACGAGCTCGTTCTGGTAGGTCTTCACGGCCTTGTCCAGGTCCTCCATCTGGGCTTTCAGGCCGTTGCGGCCGATGGGATCCTGGTTCTTGTCCATTTGGGTGCGCAACACATCGCTTTCCTTCTTCTTTTCATTCAGGTAGCGGATGTAGTCCAGGAATACCTGGTTCTCTTTGGAGACCTTCACCTCCAAATTGCCCAGCAGGTCGGCAGTGTCCGTGACCAATTTGATCACCGGCTCGTTCACCACCACTTCGAAATACTTGGGGCCCGGCGCGACGATGGCGTACACGCCCGCCTTGTATCCCTTGGCACTGTGGAATACCACCTTGCCTTTGGTATCGGCTATGGCGGTGTCCGCGTAGTACAGCTTGCTACCGTAGTAATTGGCGAGGTAGATCGTGTCCTTGGCGGTGCCTGTAATGGTCGCTTCGATCTCCCGTTTGGGAGCATCCTGCGCATCAGCAAAGGCAGGGGAAAGGAGGGAAAGCACGAGGATGAAAGTGGTGTTCCTACGCATGGCGGCAAAAGTAGCGAGCAGTGGTTTGGCAAATTCCATTCCACCCTTGGACGAAGGAACCATGCTGCAGGGTTGGACCGTTGAACGTTAAGTCTCGTTAACAGTCTCTAGCCCCGGATCGGAGCGTCAAGCCACGGCGGTCTTGAACTCGCTCGTAGTGTGGAAGGTGATCGCGGGATTGTTCCGTTTCTCCAGGTCCAACATGTACGCGCTGGGTGCCATGAAGACGTGGTTGCCGTCCTTGTCCTGCACGATCTGTTGGGCCTTCACGCGAATGAACTGGTCCAGCTGCGCTTCGTCCGTGCTGGTCATCCAGCAGGCTTTGAAGGCCTGGATCTGCTGGAAGGCGCACTTGGCCCCGTATTCATGCTCCAGGCGATAGCTGATCACCTCGAACTGTAGTTCGCCCACACAACCGACCACCTTCTTGTTGCCGGGTTGCTGGGTGAAGAGCTGGGCCACACCTTCGTCCGTAAGCTGCCGGATGCCCTTGTCCAGCTGCTTGGTCTTCATCGGGTCCATGTTCACCAGCTCGCGGAACATTTCCGGTGAGAAGGAGGGGATGCCCCGGAATTGGAAGTCGGCACCCTCGGTCAGCGTGTCGCCGATCTTGAAGTTTCCCGTGTCGAAGAGACCGATCACATCGCCCGGCCAGGCTTCATCAACGATGCTTTTCGCTGCCGCGAGAAAGGCTGTGGGCGTGGCGAAACGGACCTGCTTGTCCAGCCGCACGTGGCGGTAATAGGTGTTGCGTTGGAAGTGGCCGGAGCAGATCCGCAGGAAGGCGATGCGGTCGCGGTGGTTGGGGTCCAGGTTCGCGTGGATCTTGAATATGAACCCACTGAATTTGGGATCATCCGGCGCTATTTCGCCTTGGTCGGTTTCACGCGGTTGCGGTTGTGGCGCGATGGCGACGAAGGCATCGAGCACCTCCTTCACGCCGAAGTTGTTGAAGGCGCTGCCGAAGAACACCGGTGCGATGCGCCCTTCGTGATAGGCGTTCAAGCTGAGCGGATCGTAGACCCCTTCGATCAGGTCGATATCAGCGCGCAACTGGGTGGCGGCCTCTTCGCCGATACCTTCCTCCAGGCGCGGGTCGGAAAGGTCTTCGATCCGCAGGCTGCTAAGTTCCAATTTGGTCTTGCCTGGATCGAACAAGCGCAGGCCTTTGCTGAAGAGATCGTACACCCCTTGGAAAGTGGCGCCGATCCCGATCGGCCAGCTCATGGGCCGCACTTTGATGGAGAGCTTCTCTTCCAACTCATCCAATAGATCGAACGGATCACGTCCTTCCAAGTCCAGCTTGTTGATGAAGACGATCACCGGTGTGTTGCGCATGCGGCACACTTCCATCAGCCGCTCGGTCTGTGCCTCGACACCCTTCACGCAATCGATCACGAGCACCACGCTGTCCACGGCCGTTAGCGTGCGGTAGGTGTCCTCGGCGAAGTCCCTGTGGCCGGGCGTATCCAACAAGTTGATCAGCTTACCCGCATAGTCGAAGGTCATCACCGAGGTGCTCACGGAGATCCCCCGCTGGCGTTCGATCTCCATGAAATCGCTTGTCGCCCCCCGGCGGATCTTGTTGCTCTTCACGGCACCGGCCGTCTGGATGGCACCGCCGTACAGCAGGAACTTCTCGGTCAGCGTGGTCTTGCCGGCATCCGGGTGGCTGATGATGGCGAAGGTGCGCCGGTGGTCGATCTCGTCTTGCAGGGCCATGGAAGGCGGAGGGCTTGCGGTCGGGAGTTTCCCGGAACAGGGCGGCAAAAGTAGGTCTTGGTCGAAAGCGGACTTGTGACAATGGCCCGGGACCTACTTTTGGCGCAAACATGACCGTATGCTCCGAAAACTGCTTCTGTTCGCCTTGATCCCTTGTTCCAACCTGTTCGCCCAAGACCCGGTCCACATTGGATTGGAGATGTTCGCCACTGGGCTTACCCAGCCGGTGGACATCGCGAACGCTGGTGATGACAGGCTCTTCGTGGTACAACGCGGAGGCTCGATCAAGATCCTCTCCCCGGAAGGCGTGGTGAGCACCCGTCCTTTCCTGGATATTTCGGATCAAGTGACCGATGACTATGGCGAGCAAGGCCTGCTCGGTCTCGCCTTCGATCCGGATTACGCTACCAACGGGGAGTTCTACGTGTACTACACCACGGGTCCAACGGCTTCGGCCACCAGCATTGTTTCACGCTTCACCGTCAGCGCTCTGGACCCGGACAGTGCGGATGTGGATTCCGAGGAGATCATCTATTCGCTTGAGCAGCCATACCAGAACCACAACGGTGGCGACATCGCTTTTGGACCGGATGGCTACTTCTACATCGGTTTCGGCGATGGCGGAAGCGGGGGAGACCCGGAGCGGCACGCACAGGACCTTACCGATCCACTCGGCGATCTGCTACGCATTGATGTGCATGTCGATGCACCGTTCGAGATCCCACCGACCAATCCATGGGTGGGTGTTGACAATGACACCTTGCCCGAGATCTGGGCCAGCGGCCTTCGCAATCCATGGCGTTGGGGCTTCGATGCAGAGACCGGTGACCTCTGGATAGGTGATGTAGGACAAGGTGAGTTCGAAGAGGTCGACTTCTGGCCTGCAGGTGACAACAGCGGAGCGAATTTCGGCTGGCGTTGTTATGAGGGGAACGAGGTGTACAGCTCCACGGGCTGCGCTTCGTCAGATGCCTACGTGCAACCGGTCAGTGTACATACCCATGGAGACGGCTGGATCTCCGTGATCGGTGGTCGTGTATACCGTGGCGCACAATTTCCGCACTTGATCGGGCACTATTTCTATTCCGATCATGCCGGTCAACCGTGGTTCTCACTTTTCCCGAATGGTTCCGGAGGATTTATCCGCACTCAGGTGAAGGATGCGGCATGGGGTGGTTTGACGTCCATCGGGGAGAACAACGCGAACGAATTGTTCGCTACACGATTGAGCCCGGGCCAGGTGTACCGGATCGTGGATGAGTGCCCCATGGACGCGCCGGTGATCGTCCAGAACAGTGGCATTCTCACCAGTACGCTGGCGGATACTTACGCTTGGTATTTGAACGGGGATCTGCTCCCGGGCCTCACCACCCAAAGCATTCTTGTGACCGAGGCGGGGTCGTACTACGTGGTGGGTGGGTTCAACGATGGACTATGCAGCTATACGAGCGATCCACTTCTCGTCATCGAATCGGGATTGAACGGTGCCAGCGCAAGCACCTTCACCATCTATCCGGTCCCTGCGCGTGATGAGGTCGTCCTTTCCGGATTACCTGCAAAGGGATCGCAAGTGCGGATCATGGACATGGCCGGCCGCAGCGTGGCCAGCCACGCGGTGAACGGTAAAGAGCGTGCCTCGTTCAGCGTAACCGATCTGGCGAATGCCAGCTACATCATACAGGTGAATGCCGCTGACGGTACTGTGCTCCAACAACGCATGCTGCAGGTGCAGCGCTGATAGCGGATCAACGGGGGCTTTGCATTGGGACAAAGGGGCCCCCGGTCGACATCACCACGGCATCGTTAGCAGCCCTTCAACACCGCGACTGCGCTGGACCTACTTTTGGAGCAAACCCCTCGGTGTATGATGCGCACTCTTCTGTTCGGCTTTGTCCTCTCCTCCAGCGCCCTTTGCGCACAGGACCTGGTGGTGATCGCGTTGGAGCCCTTTGCCTCCGGATTGTTGGACCCGGTGGACATCGCGCATTGTGGTGATGAACGACTCTTCATCGTGGAGCAGGCCGGCACCATCCGCATCGTAGATCCTGCGGGGAACGTCAGCACAACCCCCTTTTTGGATATCGTTGACCGCGTGAATTCCGGCGGTGAGAAAGGATGCCTTGGCCTGGCCTTCGCTCCCGACTACGCCACGAGCGGCAAGTTCTATGTTCACTACACGACGGGTGATGCCAGCCTGATAAGCCACGTTTCCCGCTTCACCGTTACGGCGGACCCCAACGTGGCGGATCCCGATTCCGAAGAGCTGATCTATTCGCTCAACCAACCGGTATCGAACCACAACGGCGGTGATGTGGACTTCGGCCCGGACGGCTACCTGTACATCGGTTTCGGCGATGGTGGTAGCCAAGGCGATCCCAATGCACACGGACAGGACCTTACCGATGTTTTGGGCGATATCCTCCGCATTGACGTGAGCGGGGCAACAGGCTATACCATTCCTGCGGACAATCCATGGGTAGGAGCAGTGGGCGATACCTTGCCGCAGATCTGGGCCAGCGGGTTGCGCAATCCCTGGCGCTGGGGGTTCGATGCGCTCACGGGCGACCTCTGGATCGGCGATGTGGGCCAGAACCTGTACGAAGAGGTTGACTTCTGGCCAGCCGGGGATAACAGCGGGCCCAACTTCGGCTGGCGGTGTTACGAAGGCTTCGAGACGTTCAACACAGAGGATTGTTCGGGTGAGGAAAATTACGTGCAACCGGTGAGCGTACACACCCATGCATCGGGCTGGAACGCCGTGATCGGTGGTCGCGTGTACCGGGGAGGCGAGTTCCCCCGGTTGTTCGGACGTTACCTCTATGCTGACAATACGCCGTACACCGGCTGGTACTCCTTGCGTCCCGACGGCAGCGGTGGATTCATCAAGGAATCGGTGAAGCCGATCGCCCCTATTTCCATCTCAGGCATTGGCGAGAACAGTGCATTGGAACTCTTTGCCGTGGATGTGGGCGATGGAACCCTTTACAGGGTGGTGGACAAATGCCCCATGCCTGCACCAGTGATCATGCAGATCAATGGGACGCTCACAAGTACCACAGCAGACTCCTACACATGGCTATTGAACGGTGATACGATCGATGGGGCCACCACCCAGACCATCATGATCGATGAGGTGGGGGATTACCAGGTAGTGGCCGGGTTCGATCCGGACTGCGAGCGCACCAGCGAGGTACTCCAAGTGATCCAGCTAGGGGTGAAGGATTTCAGGACGGCGGCGTTCCAGGTGTATCCCAGCCCAACGCGGGACCTCATCATGCTCTCGGGCATTCCCTTGCTCTCCACCAAGGTGCGTGTCATGGACCTCGGTGGGCGCACCATGATCGAACAGGCGATCAATGGCAAGGCTCGTCCTACGCTTGACCTTTCCGGCCTGGCGAACGGCAACTACCTGGTCGGCGTGTTGGCTGCGGATGGTACGCTGCTCCAACAACGTAAAGTGATGGTGCAGCATTGAGCGTTGATGCTTGAGACCCGTCGGCTTGTAACCTCTGTTGAAATACACGAGCGATCCACGACTTTGGAGGTCGAGCGACTTTGAAAGGAATATATCATCGCCCACCACCATTGCGTTCTCCGGCAAACAAATCCAACAACAGATGAGATCGACAAGCACCATAGCCCCGCTCTGTATCCTCTTGTTGCACCTGACCGCACGGGCGCAAGATCCAACGCCACCAACGGTAAGACCGCACATCGAGGTCACCGGCCGCTCGGAAATGCTCGTGGTGCCGGATGAGATCCACATCGCCATCGTCCTGCGCGAACGCGGCAGCGGGAGCAATAAGATCACCGTGGACAAACAGGAGTTGGACCTGAAGGCCGCAGTGAAGGACCTCGGCATCGATGCGTCCAACCTTACACTCAGCGATGCCATGGCCGATCTGGTGCCCAAGAAATTCAGGACGGACGATGTGATCGCCACGAAGGGCTACATGCTCAAAGTGGCCGATGCCGAAATGGTGCGCAAGGTGTTCCTGGAACTCGACCGACTACAGATCGAGGATGCCCAGATCCATCACGTAGCGCACAGCAAGGAGGTGGAATACCGTCGCGAGCAACGCATCAAGGCCATCAAAGCTGCCAAGGACAAGGCGGACTACCTGTTGGAGGCCATCGGCGAACGTACCGGCCCGGCGCTGGAGGTAAGGGAGGAGTACACTTTGGCCGGGCAGCGCGGCGTGCAAATGCGTCAGGAACGGGCATACAGCAATACGCGGTTCCTTGCCGGCGAAAGCTCAATCGACTATGAGGAAATGGGCGTCGGATATTCACGGATCACGATCGATGCTGCGGTTTACGTGAAGTTCGGGATCGCGGCGAAATAGGGAAGGGGCGTGCGGAGTAGGGCTGAGGTCCCCTCAACTTGCCTCACGCGCTCCCGACTTCCCCTTTGGCGGTTAGTTTAGCGGCCCGAAATCACCGTATCGATCAGCCATGAGCGTACTCGTCAACAAGAACAGCAAGATCCTCGTCCAAGGGTTCACCGGTAGCGAAGGCACGTTCCATGCCACCCAGATGATCGAATACGGCACCAAGGTGGTCGGCGGTGTCACGCCCGGGAAAGGTGGCCAGAAGCACTTGGACCTTCCCGTGTTCGAGACCATGAGCGATGCCGTACGCACCACCGGTGCGGATGTCAGCATCATCTTCGTTCCGCCGGCATTTGCGGCGGATGCCATCATGGAAGCCGCCGAGGCCGGGATCAAGGTGATCGTGTGCATCACCGAAGGCATTCCTGTGAAGGACATGGTGGCGGCCCGCGAATACATCCGGGGAAAGGATTGTACGCTCATCGGCCCCAATTGCCCGGGCGTGATCACGGCGGACGAATGCAAAGTGGGCATCATGCCGGGCTTCGTCTTCAAAAAGGGCAAGGTCGGCATCGTGTCAAAATCCGGCACGCTCACCTATGAAGCAGCGGACCAGGTGGTGAAAGCCGGTATGGGCATCACTACGGCCATCGGCATCGGTGGCGATCCCATCATTGGCACCACCACGCTCGAAGCCGTGCAACTTCTCGCCAACGACCCGGAGACCGAAGCCATCGTCATGATCGGCGAGATCGGCGGTGACCTCGAGATCCGCGCTGCGGAATGGATCAAGGCCAACTGCAAGAAACCCGTCATCGGCTTCATCGCCGGTGAGACCGCACCCAAAGGCCGTACGATGGGCCATGCCGGCGCCATCGTCAGTGGTGCTGATGAGAGCGCAGCCGCCAAGAAGAAAGTGATGCGCGAGAGCGGTATCCACGTGGTGGACAGCCCGGCGACGATCGGTGCGAAGGTGAAGGAGGTGCTGGGCTAGTCCCGGCGTAACTTCCTCGCCTGGACC
>Ga0075163_10000566_pt1 | contig 47597 bp, 39 predicted proteins | sample JI1023141ADNA_FD_71478 | JGI IMG/M metagenome (GOLD analysis project Ga0075163, IMG submission 71478) | Wastewater effluent complex algal communities from Wisconsin, to seasonally profile nutrient transformation and Carbon sequestration -... | ecosystem: Engineered > WWTP > Effluent > Algae...
ATGTCGTGATGTCGAAGTCCGACAAGTCGCTGCCCGAGCTCGCGAGTGAAGGCAGCGACCTCGTCGCGCAGGTGTTCTCGAGCCCGCTCGCGGTGGCGTGTGCCGGCGCCGGGCCGACCACGATGTTGCCGCCGGTCCAGGTGATCCGGATGCTGGTCGACATGGAGCTGGTCAAGCTCGTGCGGTTCGACAACACGCTGGTCGTCGACCTGATCGACCTCGCGACGGCCCAGTAGTCGCGGCTACTTCTTGCGATCCGTTTCGGGGCCGCGCCGGCGCTCCTCGGGACGCGCCTTCTGCGGCTCGCTCCGCTGCGGCTCGACGCGCGGCTTCTGCTGCGGTTGCGCGCGGCGTTGCTCGGCCGGCTGCTTCTTGGTCTCGAGCTGGCGGCGCTCGTTCTGCTCGTGCTGCTTGTCCTGGAGCTTGCGCTCCTCGACCTGTTGCCGCGCGCGCTGCTGCTGCTCTCGCTGATCCGACTTCTGCTTGTCGACCAGCTCGCTCTGGCGCTGCTTCGCCTGCTCCGCACGCTGCCGCTGCTCGGTCTGGCGCTGCTGCACCTGCTTCGTCTGCTCCGTGCGCTGGCGCTGCTCGGTCTGGCGCTGCTGCACCTGCTTCGCCTGCTCCGCACGCTGGCGCTGCTCGTTCTGGCGCTGCTGCACCTGCTTCGCCTGCTCCGCACGCTGGCGCTGCTCGGTCTGGCGCTGCTGCACCTGCTTCGCTTGCTCCGCACGCTGCCGCTGCTCGGTCTGGCGCTGCGGCGCCTCGACCTGCGTCTTCGACGGCTGCGGCTGCTGGCGCGCGCGCTGCCGCTGCTGTTCGACCTGCGTGCGCTCGACGGTGGCGCGCTTGGTCTCGAGCTGGGTCCGGATCTGCGCGTCGCGGGTCACGCGTGCGCGGTACTTGACCTTCGCCTCGGCGGCGCGCTGGTCGAGCTGGCGCCGCTCCGCCGCGTCGAACCGACCGACCTCGCGCGGCTGGTACGCCACGCGCTGGACCTTGACCTTGTGGCGCTCGAGGTACGCGCGATCCGGGCCGGCGACCCACCGGCGATCGTGGTAGCGATTCCAGCGCACGATCGGACGGGTGTCGCGGACGTAGCGCGCGACGTCGGCGCGCACGTAGTAGCGCGAGACGTCGGTCGACGTGATGTAGACCGTCGGGATGAACCGCCAGTTGGTCTCGGGGACGTACGCGTCGACGTCGTAGCCGAGCGGCGCCCAGCCGACGACGTGATCGCTCTCGCGCCACTGGACCCACGCCGGCCCCCACGTGGTGTCGGGACGCCAGACCCAGCGATCGCGCCAGACCCAGCGACCGTAGTGACTGGTCGCCCAGCCGTGAGGATCGGCGGCGATCCACGTCCAGCCGAAGTCGGTCAACTTCCAGTAGCCGTTCGAGTACGGCACGTAGCCGGTGTCTGCCGGGACGAACACGTAGCCGTAGATCGGATCGTCGCGCCAGCTGCCGTAGGGCGCCAGCCGATCGTAGAACACGGTGACGTCGGGGACCTCTTCACCGATCGGCGCGACGTTGACGTCGGCGTAGATCGACGCGTCGAGGTCGACGCCGACCGCCGGCTCGTACGGGTACGGTTGATCGGGATAGGGCTGCGCCATCGCGGGCGTGGCAGCGACGAGCAGCGTGAACAGAGTGGTAAGGCGACGCATGGGACCTCCGGTGATGGACGAATCCAGTGCATCCGCCGCGCCGCGCCAGATCGTGAATTTACCGACGCCGCATCCCGCGGACTTGCGGGCGATCCGGCGGATCCCTGATGCGGGTCACGCCGGCGCTCACTGCGGGTCCTGCATGCGCAGACCGTGCACCGCCGCGAGCAGCGTCGACAGCTCGTCGGCGGAGAGCTCGCGTTGCGACCTGCTCGGCTCGACCGGCATCGCGCGTGCCCATGGCAGCCCCGACAGCATGATCGACAGCGACGGCGCGTGGAGCGGGCGCACGCTGTGCCAGCCGTCGGGATCCAGCATCTCGTATCGCGCACCCGCGGTGAGCACCATGCGCGCGGCGATCGGTGGGGCGACGTTCCCCGCGGCGTAGCCGACCGCCATCTCGTAGCGCCCGTCGAGGATCGCGATCGCCGACGGCCACGGATGCGGGTGCAACAACGCCTCACCGGGCGCGCACGGGTGGATCCGGTGGACCGACAGCCGATGCTCGCGCCACGGTCGCCAGGCGCGATCGACGAACGGCTGGTGGTAGTCGATCCGCAGGCCGCGCCACCCGGGTTCGGCGACGAGGCGAGGCAGCTCGGCGAGGGCGAGATCCAGCAACTCCAGCATGCCGCCAGCATACGGATCGAGCAGAGTTGTCCAAGCTGTCGTACAACTCCGACACCATGACCTTCGACGAGCTCCGCAACACCCTGGAACGGCTGGGCTTGACGGGGCACGAGCCGGCCGTGTACGCGGCGCTGCTGCAGCAATCGCCCGCGAGCGCGGCGTGGGTCGCGAAGCAATGCGGCCTGTCGCGGTCGAGCGTGTACGCGACGCTCGGCGTGCTGACCGGCAGAGGCCTCGTCGGCATCACCCACAAGAACGACGTCCAGCAGTTCGTCGCCGGTGGCGCGGCCGCGCTGCTCGAGTCCCTCAAGACCGACGCGAAGCAGGCGGAGGAGCGGGTCGACCGCGCGGCGGCGTTGGTCGATCAGCTCGCGAAGCTGGCCGAGGCCACGGCGCAGGTGCCGCAGATCATCCACTTCGAGGGCGCGGAAGGCCTGCAGCGGATCTATCTCGCGATGCTGCGCACCGCACCCAAGGGCGCGGTGATGCGGATCCTGCGCGACGAGTTCATCTGGCAACCGGCGTGGGCGTTCGTGTTCGAGGAGCCGTGGCGCGCGCGGGTCAAGCGCTTCAAGGCCGCGAGCGAGCTGTCGACCCGGCTGCTCGTCAACCGCTCCGCCGAGGAGCGCAGGCACGCGCGCTACTACGCGGCCCGCCCGCGCCTCGAGCGCAGGTACCTCCCGAAGCCGGTCGCGCGCTTCGGGCTCTACCTGGTCGGCGACACCGCCGCGATCCTGTCGCTCGACGCGAATCACCTCCTCGGGATCCGGATCGTCAACCGCCACATCGCGAGCAACCTCGAAGCGATGTTCGATTCGCTGTGGGCGTCGCGGAGCTAACGTAGGACCTCCGCGCATCTCGGGTTTCGCGGCCGGCTCGGCTACACTGGGGCCGTGCGTTGCCTGGGACTCGCGGTGTTCGCGCTCGTCGGTTGCGGTCGGATGGGCTTCGATCCGCTCGAGGGCGAGGCGCTGCGTTGCGAGACGCTGTCGCTCGCCGGCGCCAGCGCGAACCTCAACAGCAAGACCCCGCTGGCCGCGAGCGGCGGCTATCCGCCGTACCAGTTCGCGTTCGTCGGTGCGGCACCGGGCTCGACCGCGCTCGATCCCGACACCGGGCTCCTCACCGCGGGCGACGAGCTCGGCAAGGGCACGGTCGAGGTCACCGATGCGGGTGGCTGCACCGCGCGCGGCGAGATCGCGATCGGCGGCAGCACGCTGTTCTACGTCGGCGGCACCTTCAACTCGGTGCCGTCGAGCGATGTCTGGCGGAGCACGGATGGGCGCGTCTGGGAGCAGGTGGGGCAGCTGCCCGAGGCTCGCTACTGGGGTGGCCTCGTCGTGCTCGACAATCGCCTGCTGTGGATCGCGGGCAACGACGGCGGTAACCAGCGCAACGAGATCTACGAGACCACCGATGGCGTGACATGGAACGAGGTCGGCACCACGCCGTTCGTCTCCAACGCCTTCGGCTTCACGATGCATCAGGGCAAGCTGGTGATCTCGGGCGGCTACAACAACAGCGACAACGTCTACGCCACCGACAACGGCCTCGACTGGACGCTCGTCGGACACCTGCCGATGGAGAACCACGGCGGCTCGCTGGTGTCGATCGGCGGTCAGCTGATCTACGCCGGCGGTCACAACGGCAACCTGTTCGACTGGGTGCTGGCGAGCAGCGACGGCGCGAGCTGGACGCAGATCGGCACGCTCGCGGTGCCGCGCGAGTACCACACCGGCATTCGCATCGACGGCAAGATGTGGCTGATCGGTGGTCAGAACACCACGCCGACCCCGATCGATGACGTCACCGAGACCGGCGACGGCGTGACCTGGCAGCCGATCGCGCGGCTCCCGGTCGCGCGCGCGCTCGGCGCGGTGGTCGAGTTCGGCGATCGCGTGTGGTCGTTCGGTGGCAGCAACAGCGCGGGCGTCTACTCGCTGGCGGGCAACGCCTGGCAGGTCGAGACCACGAACTTCCCGCCGCGCCAGGCCGGACTGGTCGCGCGCTTCACGCCGCAGAACTAGTCCCTAGCGCAATCCCAGGTCGACGATGCGTGCGAGGAATTCGATGGACTCGTTGAGAGACGTCGAGACGTTGACGCTGAGTTGCGCGACGTCGAGCATCCACGTCGACGTCGCCGTTGCCGTCGCCGTCAAGGTTCACGACCACGACCACGACCACGACACCCCTAACTAGGCGCGCAGCTTCGCGAGGAACTCGTCGGCTGCGCCGGCGAGCGTCTCGGCGAGCATGCGGAACTCGCGGAGGCGCGCGGACGAGGTTCGCCACGCGAGCCCGAGCGTGCGTCCCGGCGTCGGCTTGCCGAACGGGGCGAGCTCGACGGGACCACGCTTGGTGACCAGCGTCGAGGCCGCGGCCTCGGGCAACAGCGTGATGCCGAGCCCGCCGGCGACCATCTGGACGAGCGTCGGCAGGCTGGTGCCACGCACCTCGACGGACTCGACCGCCCCGCCGCGAGCACACACGGCGAGCGCCTGATCGCGGAGGCAGTGACCATCCTCGAGGAGCAGCACGTGCTCGTCGGCGAGATCGCTCTCCGACAGCTTCTTGCGCCGGGCGAGCGCGGCACCGCGCGGCGTGGCGACCAGGAAGTCCTCGTGGGCGACCACCGCCGTGGTCAGATCACCCGGCACGGGCAAGGCGAGGAACGCGACATCGATCCGCCCCAGGCCGAGCTGCGCGAGCAGGTTGTGGGTCTGGTCCTCGCGCAGGATCAGCTCGAGCTTCGGGAACTTCGAACGCACCGCAGGCAGCAGCGGCGGCAACCAGTACGGCGCGACGGTGGGGATCACGCCGAGCCGCAGCGGCCCGACGAGGGGCTCGCCACGCCGGCGCGCGGCATCGGCGACGCCATCGATCGCCGCCAGCGCATCCCGCGCACGCGCGATCACCTCCTCACCGGCCGGCGTGATCAGCACGCTGCGGCGATCGCGCTCGAACACCTGGAGCCCGAGCACGCGCTCCGCACCGACGACCTGGGCGGACAGCGCGGGCTGCGAGATCGCGAGCGAGTCCGCCGCGCGATGGAAGTTGCCGTACTCGGCGACGGCGACCAGGCTCTCGAGCTGACGAACGGTCGGGCGCTCCATGATAGGCGTTATCTATCATGGAAGTACGCGGTGGCCCCCTGCCCTATCAGCCGAGGTCGTTCTCCTGGAACAGCCAGCGGATGCCCCCGGCGTGCCGCACGACGCGCGGCGTCGACGCGGTGATCAGCTCGATCACCACGACCACGCGGTTCGCGATCCGCGGATCGCGATAGGTGGTCACCGAGCGGACCGGGCTCCCGAGGTTGGTGACGTCGAGCTTGCGCTCGAGGTTCGCGCCGAGCTCGACGCCGTCGAGGTAGAGCTCCGCGCGCGTCTTGGTGACGCGGCCTTCGGTGACCACGACGTTCGGAGCGACCGCGATCTCGAGATCGCCGCTGCCGTTGCGACCGCGATAGCTGATGTCGCGCACGCGCGGTGCGCCGCCGACGACAACCGCCGGGGCCTCCGCGGCTCGCACCAGGACCGGCTTGACCTCGGCACGCTGCTTCGCGACGACGGCCTTGTCGAGCTCGCTGCGCAGCCGGCGGAGCTCCGCGGAGGTCGCCTTGCGCTTCTCGGCGGCGGCGAGCTCGGCCTGCTGCGTCGCGACGCGAGACTCCAGCTCGGCGAGCGACCTCTGGGCGTCGCGCGTCGCGGCGAGGGCCTCCTCGCGCTGCTTGGTGGCGACGTCCTTCTCGAGCTTCGCCTTGCGCGCGGCCTCCTCCGCCGCTCGCCGGGTGGTCTCCGCCGCGAGCCGGCGCTGCTCGGCTTCGTCGCGCTGCTTCGCCGCATCGCGTGCCGCGGCCTCGGCATCGCCGCGCTTGCGCAGCGCGGTGGTCGCGGCGGCCTCTGCCGTGGTGCGCTGCTCGCTGACGGTGGCCAGCGCGGCGCGGGTCTGCTCGAGATCGGTCTTCGCCTTCGCCGCCGCGGTCTCCGCATCGATCCGCTTGCGCTCGGCCTCGGCGGTCGCGGCACGTGCCGCGGCGAGCCGTTGGTCCGCGGCCTTCGCCTCGCCGTCGAGCCGCTCGCGATCCGCGGTCGCGGCACGATCGCGGAGCCGCTTCGCTTCCTTCGCCGCGGCCTCGGCCGCATCGCGCTCGCGCGTCGCCTTCGCCAGCAGCTCGCGCGCCGGAGCCTCCTTCGCCTGCGCGGCCGACAGCGCGGCCTTCGCCTTGTCCTCGAGGGCCTTGACCTCCGAGGCGCGGCGATCGAGCGTCGCGAGCTGATCGCGAGCGTCGCGCGACAGCTTCTCGGCTTCCGTGCGCGCGATCTCGGCACGCTGCTTCTCGTCGGTGGCCTGCTTCTGGGCCTGCACCGCCGCCGCCCGCGCCAGCTCGGCATCTGCCTTCGCTGCCGCCACTTCGGCACGGGCGCGATCGGCCTCGGCGCGCGCGGTCAGCTCGGTCTTCGACTGCTGCTTCGCCGCCTCCGACTTCGCACGCTCGACCTCGCGCCGCGCCGTCGCGGCATCGTCGCGCAACCGTGCGAGCTCGGCGGCCGCGCGCTGCGCCTCGGCCTGCTTCTCGGTGTCGCGCTTCGCGGAGGCCTCCTGGGCCAGGCGCGCCTCGGCCTTCGCACGCTCCGCCTCGCGCTTCGCGGTCTCGGCCTCGTCGCGCAGCTTCGCGAGCTTCGAGGTGATGTCCTGCGCGGCCCTCGCGTCGGCCCTCGCACGCTCCGCCTCGCGCCGCGCGTCGTCGGCTTCCTGGCGCAGCTTCGCGACCCGGGTCTCGTCGGCCGCCTTCGCGCGTTCGGCATCCGCGCGCGCCCGCTCGGCCTCGCGCTTCGCCGCGTCAGCTTCTTCGCGCGCCTTCGCCAGCTTGGTCGCCGAGTCCTGCGCGGCCTTGGCATCGGCCCGCGCCCGCTCGGCGTCGCGCTTCGCCGCATCCGCTTCCTCGCGCAGCTTCGCCAGCTTGGTCGCGGCATCCTGCCCGCGCGCCGCATCGGCCTCGTCGCGCACCTTCGCCAGCTTCGCCGCGGCGTCCTGGGCCGCCTTGGCATCGGCGCGCGCCCGCTCGGCCTCGCGCTTCGCCGCGTCCGCTTCCTCGCGCAGCTTCGCGAGCTTGGTGTCGTCACGCTTTCCCGCCGCTTCCTCGCGCTGCTTCGAGATCCGCGCCGCCGCGTCCTGCGCGACCTTCGCCTCGGCGCGCGCCCGCTCGGCCTCGCGCTTCGCCGCATCCGCTTCCTCGCGCAGCTTCGCCAGCTTCGCGGCGGTGTCCTGCGCGGCCTTCGAATCGTTGCGCGACGCCGCCTCCTGCGCGGCCCTCGCCTCGGCACGCGCACGCTCCGCCTCGCGCTTCGCGGCCTCGGCCTCGTCGCGCAGCTTCGCCAGTTTCACCGCATCCCCGCGCGACGTCGACTCGCCGTCCTCGCGCAGCCTCGCCAGCTTCGCCGCCGCCTCCTGCGCGGCCTTCGCCTCGGCGCGCGCCCGCTCGGCATCGCGCCTGGCCGCGTCCGCTTCCTCGCGCAGCTTCGCCAGCTTGCCGTCGTCGCGCTTGCTCGCCGCGTCCTCGCGCTGCTTCGCGATCCGCGCCGCTGCATCCTGTGCGAGCTTCGCGTCCGCCTTCGCACGCTCCGCCTCGCGGCGCGCAGCCTCGGCATCCTCGCGCAGCTTCGCGAGCTCTTGACCGTCGCGGGCCGCGTTCTGCTTCAGGCGATCGAGCTCGAGCTTCGCCGCCTCCGCGACCCGCTTGGCCGCCGCCGCTTCGTCACGCGCGCGCGCGACATCCGCGCTGCTCGCCTGCCCCTTGCGATTCGCTTCCTCGAGCGCCGCCGCTTGCTTGCGCAGTCGCTCGGCCTCGGCCTGGGCGCGTGCGAGCGCCTCGCCGTTATCCTTGACCCCGATCGGAGCGAGGTCGCGCGCCGTCACCGTGAGGACCACGTCCTTGCCCTCGGACTTGACGTCGTATCGCCCCGGCCGCGCGAGCGTCACGATCACGCGCACCAGCGAGCCACCATCGTCGAGCTGCTGCGCCGCGGCCGTGCTGATCGCCCAGGTGCTCGGCGTGAACGCCACCGTGCCCTCGTGACCGGTCAGGTTGTCGGCGAGCCTGGTCGACGGGAGATCGAGCACCACGCGCGTCGGCTTCTCGAGCTTGTAGGCGGTGAAGGTCGGCGTCTCGGTCGTCCTGATCACCACGCGTGTGGCACCCGCACGTTCCTCGAACGTCACCGACGAGACCTGGTTCTTGCGATCCGCATGCGCGACCGACACGCAGACCACGACAGACACCGCAGCGAGGAGCATTCGCATGGCCTACCGGTTGTCCCCCGCCCCGGGACCTCGGCCAAGAATTTGGCAACGACCGCGACCTGTGGTTAGGCCCGGATCGCCAATTACTTGACTCGCGACGGCAGCTCGACGGTGACCGCGGTCCCCGCCGGCAACGTCAGGATCCGGAGCCGCGCGTCGTGCCGGAACGCGACGTCGCGCGCGATGCCGAGCCCGAGCGGCGGCGGCCGCGATCCACCCGCGATCTCCGGACCGATGTGGCGGACCTCGAGGACGACGTGCGGCTCCGCGTAGCGCACGGCGATCGCGAGCTCGCCGCCGTTCGGTAACGCATCGACCGCGTTGAACACCAGGTTGAGCACGAGCTGCTCGAGCTCGGAGGCGACGCCGCGGATCTCCGGGACGGGCTCGATCGCGACCGTGGTCCGGATCGTCGCGGGCAACGTGCGCTCGAACAACGCGACCGTGCTGCGCACGACCAGCGCGAGGTCGACCGCGTCGCGATCCGGCACGCTGCCGTGGCCGTACGCGAGCATCGACGCCGCGAGGCGCTCCGCGGAGCCGAGGGCGAGCTTGAGAGTCGCGAGCGATTCGCGCGCGGTCGGCTCCAGCGTGCGCTCCAGCCGCGCGACGGCGAGTCCGGCGGCCCCGAGGTAGTTGCGAAGATCGTGGGCGGCCGCCGCGGAGATCCGGCCGATCTGCGCGAACCGCTCGTTGATCGGGGCACGGCGACGACGCTCGCGACCCGAGGTGCTGACCGCGCGCTGCAGGCCCTCGAGGCCCGCGGCGTCCGGCACGAAGTGCTCGGCACCCGCATCGAGGCAGCGCTCCTCCGAATTCGTGTCGCCGTAGACGATCACGTCGGGTGGCCGGATGCAGCGCTGCGACGCCGCGATCAGCTCGGGCCCGCGCTCGTCGCAGTTCATCACCAGCACGTCCGGTGAGCTCTCGGCGAGTGCATACAACGCGCTCCGCACTCCACTCACGGCACCGACCACCACCACGTTCGTCAACTCGCAGAGCGAGGTGACGATACGTTGGCGCTGGTCTCGAGAAGCATCGACAACGAGAACGCGCATGTCCCCATTGGACGATGCTCGACGAGGATCGACGAGACGGAGTGCCGCTGATTGTGGCGTCCGAGTCCGTCCTACACGAGCCCTTGCTCGAGCGCGTACCTCGTCAGCTCGGAGTTCGAGCCCATCCCCATCTTGTCGAGCAAGCGTGTGCGGTACGTGCTCACCGTCTTGACGCTGAGGTGGAGTTGCACCGCGATCTCGCTCACCGTTTGGCCTGTGGCAATTCCGCGCAGGACATCGAACTCGCGGTCCGACAGCGACTCGTGCAGCGTGGTGCGAGTACTCCCCGGATCGGCAGCTAGCCGGTCGGCGATCGCGTCGCTGACGTACTTGCCGCCGCGCGCGACCTTCAGCACGGCACTGACGAGCGCCTCGATCGCCGCGTCCTTCATCAGGTAGCCCGAGGCGCCGGCGCGGAGCGTGCGGATCGCGAAGTGCTGCTCGTCGTGCAGGCTGAGGATCAGCACCGGCAACGCGGGCTTGCGATGCTTGATCTCCGCGAGCAGATCGAGCCCGTTGCGGCCGGGCATCGAGAGATCGAGGACGACGACGTCGAACGGATTCATCACCGCGGCGAGAGCCTCCTCCCCCGTCGCCGCTTCCTCGACGACGACCTCGGGCACGCTGTCCTCGAGAATCGTCCTCATCCCCCGACGCACGATCGCGTGATCGTCGACCAACAACACCCTCATCGTCGCCATCGCTCCCCGAATCTACCGCGATGCGCGTGTTAGGGTGGTCTGGAAGCGTGGAGAGCACAGGGAGGGGTTATGACCGAGCAGGCACCGAGCCGACCTAGCGCACTCGTGATCCAGGCCCTCGAGCGTCAGCTCGCAGTTGCCCAGCGCATCACCCACATCGGCAGCTGGGAGTGGAACGCGTCGACGAACGAGGTCACGTGGTCCGCCGAGCTGTACCGGATCTACGACATCGATCCCGGCACGCCGCTGTCGTTCGAGACCTTCCTGTCGCGCGTCCACCCCGAGGATCGCGAGCGGGTCCAGAAGCAGATCAGCGACGCGATGCAGCGGGGTGGCCGGTTCGCCCATCTCGACCGCGTCGTCTGGCGCGACGGCACGGTCCGGGAGCTCGACACGGCCGGCGAGGTCCTGCTCGACGCCGCGGGCAAGCCGGTCGGGTTGATCGGGACCAGCCGCGACGTCACCGAGGAGCGAAGGCGCGCACGTGCCGTGCAACGCTCTCGTCAGCTCCAGGGATGCGAGCGGGTCGCCCTCGAACAGCTCGCCGCCGGCAAGCCGCTGCTCGACGTGCTCTCGGTGATCGTGCGCGGCATCGAGGAGGTCGAGCCGCGGATGACCGCGTCGCTGCTGCTGATGGGACCGAGCGGCAAGCGGTTCTGGCAGTGCGTCGCACCGTCGATGCCGCGGTCGTACAACCTGGCGCTCGAGGGCGTCGAGATCGGTCCCGTCGCCGGATCGTGCGGGACGGCCGCGTATCGCCGCGAGCAGGTGTTCGTCGCCGATATCTGCACCGATCCGCTGTGGGTCGACTTCAAGCACCTCGTCGAGCCGCTCGGGCTGCGCGCGTGCTGGTCGTCGCCGATCATCGCCACCGATGGCCGCGTGCTCGGCACGTTCGCCGTTTACTACCGCGAGGCGCGGCTGCCCGATGCCGACGAGCGCGAGCTGATCGCGCGCGCCACGCATGTCGCCGGCATCGCGATCGAGCGCCGCGAGCTCGACGATCAGCTGCGCGCGCTGTCGGCTCGCATCGAGGCGGTTCGCGAGCGAGACCGCACCGCGATCGCGCGCGAGATCCACGACGAGCTCGGCCAGGCGTTGACCGCGCTCAAGATGGATGTCGCGTGGGTGCAGCGCAGGTTGCCGAGCGCGGAGCCGATGATCACCGACAAGCTCGTCGAGATCACGCGCGCCGCCGACGAGATCATCGGCTCGGTGCGCCGGATCTCCGCCGAGCTGCGGCCCGGGATCCTCGACGATCTCGGCCTGGTCGCCGCGATCGAATGGCAGGCGGACGAGTTCTCGCAACGGTCCGGCATCCCGTGCGATCTGACGTGCTCGATCGGCGAGATCCAGCTCGAGCGCGAGCTCGCGACCGGCGTGTTTCGCGTGTTTCAGGAGTCGCTGACGAACGTGGTGCGCCACGCGAACGCGACCAGGATCCACGTCCGGCTGTACCTCCGACTCGGCAACATCGTGCTCGAGGTCGAGGACGACGGCATCGGGGTCCCGGAGCTCGCACCGCAGAGCTCGCTCGGGCTGCTCGGGATGCGCGAGCGTGCGCGCCGGCTCGACGGCACGTGCGACGTTCGTCCCGCGGAGGGCGGCAAGGGCACGCTGGTCCAGCTCAAGGTCCCGTTGCGATTTCCTCGTCGCGATCTGCCGGACGTAGGACAGACGCCGACGCGACAATAGGCGACCACCGGACAGACACCGATGGCTCGCCGGCGTGTGATCGTCGGGTGACGGTCCTCGTGGTCGATGCCGCCATCGCGGTGCGCAGCCGATTGGTCAGCATGCTGCGCGAGGCCGGGCTCGTGGTGATCGAGACCAGCTCGGTGCACGGCGCGCTCGCGCTGGCTCGCGAGCGGCCGCCGCGGGTGATCGTCGTCGACATCGAGCTCCCCGGTCATCCCGGGTTGTCGGTGATCTCGGATCTCAAGCTCGGCGTTCCCGAGGTCGCGCTCGTGGTGTTCACCAACGCGTCCCCGTATCGCCGAGCGTGCATCGCCGCCGGCGCCGACGACTTCCTCGACAAGTCGAGCGAGTTCGATCGCGTCGCCGACGTGGTGCGCGCGCTGCTTACTTAGCCGGAGCCGGAGCCGGAGCCGGAGCCGGAGCCGGTTTCGGCTCTTCCTTCTTCGGCTCTTCTTTCGGGGGAGCGTCGACGATCGCGCGCGTCAACTTGGCCTCGACGCAGTCGTCGCTCTTGCGGTCGAGCACGTAGCACGCCGTGGCCTTCCTCGTGACCTTGTCGCCGATGAAGCCGTCGAGCTTGCCGAGCCACCACCCGGCGCCGAGCCCGAGGATCACGAGCACCGTCACGTAGAACTTCCACGGGCTCTTCTTCTCGGCGTACGGATCGACGAGGTTGCGGTTCGCACCCTCGGGGATCGTCTGACGATCCGTGAGCGCCGTGCCGAACGGCACGTTGATCTTGGTCAGCGCGTTGATCGCCCAGCCGTTCGCGTCGAGCAGCGGCCCGAGGTTGCGGCGGCGCAGCTTGATGAACGCCAGGATCATCGACGGGGCGCTGATCGCGAACATGATGCCGACGATCCCGATCGGCGCCCACAGGCCGAGCCCGAACACACCTCCGAGCACGGCGGTGAGCACGGCGGCGATACCACCGACCGCGACGCCGAGTGCGGCGACCGTGCCGATGTCGACACCCTTCTTCTCGGGCGGCTTGTCGGCGACGAGGTGCTTGTCGGCCTCGCCGATGTGCGTGGCCGTGGTGGCGAGCTTCGCGTTCGCCTCGGCTTCGGCGTCCGCCGCACGCTTCGCGACCCGCTCCTCGAGGGCGCGCGCAAACTTCTTGTACGGCGTCCAGAACGCCTGGCGGATGCTGATCGGCGCGTCGACCACCTTGGTGATCGTCGCCTGCCAGTCGCGGCCCTTCTTGTCGATGAACACACCGTTGCGGCCGACGAACAGGTTGTCGACATCACCGGCGGTGAACGCCGCCGCGATCGTGCGCTTGTCGAGGCCGATGCGCGTGCAGTCGCAGTACGCGAGGTACGCGCCGGACATCGGCGACATCGAGCCGTGCTTCGCGGCGTCGACGACGTCGAACGTCAGGTTGCAGCCACGCGCGTCGAGGTACAGCGTGCCGGCCTGGAAGATGCCGTTGCGCTTGCTGTAGAAGTTGGAGAAGTTGACGTAGTTGTTGAGCAGCGTGCCGAAGTCGCGCTGGTAGCGGCACAGCCGCTCGACGGCGACGATCGCGTCGACCTTGTCCTTGACCGCGAGGTCCTTCTCGATCAACGCGAGCACCTCGGCTTCGCGCGCCACGCACACGCGCAGCTTGTCGAGCGCGATGCCGTCGAGCTTCGTCGTCGGCCGGCCCGCGCGCCAGGCCTCGTATCCGTCGAGCTTGCCGCACAGCTCGGTCCAGCCCTTGAGATCGAGCGTGTCGCGCTTGCCGACGGCGGCCGACAGCGTCGCGATCCGATCGGCCCAGGCCGGGTTGAGCGCGCCGGCGAGCGGCAACACCCCGTTGGCCTCGATCCGCGCGAGCGGCAAGCCGGCGACATCCGCGCTCCCCGTCGACAGCTCCTTGGTCGACAGCGCCGCGAGCGTGGTATCGGCCGGGTTCAACGCCGCGGTGTTGCGCGGATCGAACGCGGCGAGCCGGCAGCGCGTGAAGTAGTCGTCGATCTTCGCGCGCACCGCGCGCACGGCATCGGCGGCCGCGGCGGTGCCCTCACCGAACGGCTGCATGCCTTCCTTGGTGGCGCCGTCCTGCCACGCGAGCATGTCCTTGACCTCCTTGAAGAAGGCCTCGGCGCGCGGCTTGTCGATGCCGGGCTTGCCGCTGCGATCGGGGGTGGACCCGTGCGCGGCGATGATCGCCTCGATGATCTCCTTGGTCTCGCCCTCGCCCGCGGCGGCCGTGACCACGCCGTCGCCGTTGAACAGCGTGTCGACGAACATCTTCTCGGCGTTGGTCGCGTCGGCGAGCGTCACCGCATCGGCCTTCTTGCCGAGGTTGGCGAGCAGCTGCTCCGCGCCGTCGCGGACCGCGCCGGGCTTGAGCTTGTCGAGCTTCACCGACTCACCGCCGGCGAGCACGCTCCCGAGATCGACGTGCTGCTCCTTCAGCCACGCCACCGCCTCGAGGATCTCGGGCTGGCGAACGTAGCCATCCTTGTCGCTGTCGAGCAGCTCGAGGGTGCGCGCGTCGAGATCGACGCCCTTGGTGGGCATCGACAGCGCGATCCACAGCTTCGGATCGAGCGTGTGCAAGTTCGCAAGATCGTCGCCCGACTTGATCGCGACCTGATCCACGCCACCCGACCGATAGATGTTCCAACGATGAGCCATAAGAAATCTCCTGTATCACGCTACGGGTTCGGAGCTGCGGGCGCGGGCGTGGGTTCGGCCGGCTTGGCACAGGAGGTCTTGCAGGTCGACAGGTCGGTCTCGAGCGTCTTCAGCTTCGCCTCCGCAGCCTCGGCACGAGCCTTCACCTCGGCGAGCTCCTTCTCGGCGGCCGTCGGCTCGGGCGCCTTCGGCTTCTTGGTCTTCTCGACCAAGGCGTACTTGAACGTAAGGAGGAGGTTGTTCTGGACCTGGGTCAGCTCCTGGCCCGCCGGGAACAGCTGCGGGTCGCGCACGACCGACAGGTTGTAGACCAGTGACATCCAGTCAAACACGTTGACGGTCAGGCTGCCCTCGAACCCGATCCGCATCAGGTCGCCCGCGCTGCGGTTGTCCGCGTCGTTGTTGACCATCGGGAACAGCGCCGACAGGCCCGTGCGGTACGTCACCTTGCCCTTCTTGAGCTTGCCCGACACGCCGGCGAAGGCCTCGAAGCCCAGCTGGTAGACGTTCGACAGCCCCACGAGCTCGACCTCGGGAGTGTCCTTGTTGTCGTCGATCACGAGGGTGCCGTCCGCGAACGTCTCGCGACCACCGAAGCCGAAGCGCAGGTTGACGCTGAGCTTGTCGCTGCGCTTGGGGTCGAGGAAGGCACCGACCGACTCGTTGAGCGTCAGCGGCTTCCCCGGGTCGGCGAGGCGCAGGCTGAACCCGCCCGTCTTCAGCGGATCGGCCTCACCCTTGATGATCCAGGTCGTCGGCTCGGCGCGCCGATCCGTGGCGGCGAACAGCGACGTGGTGATCGCGCCGCGCCCGTAGAGACCGAACTTCTTGGTGAGGAAGTAGTTGTAGATGCCCTCGAGCTGGACGACGTCGTTGGTCTTGACGAAGTCGTCGAGGACCGGCGTGCGCGCGACGCTCTCGGAGATCGCGAGCGTGCTGCGAAACACGCTCTTGTGGTGCACGTAGTCCGCGGTGCCGGCGAGGCCGAGGCCGAACAGCAGCGAGGTGCCATCGACCTGACCGACGACGCTCGAGTTGGAGACCATGTTCAAGGTCGCCGTACCGGCGAGTGACTTGTTCCAGCCCTGGACGTCCTCGTCCTTCGCGCCGGCGAGCGAGTCCTCCTTCGGCACCAGCTGCGCCTGCGCGAATGCTGCGCTGCTACTGGCGACCAACCCCGAGACGACGAGTGCTTTTACAACGGTTTTCATCGGCGCCTACCTTGAGCGCTGGCGCCACACTTCTCAAGGTATGTGCCGGGTACGCTCTACGGTCCTGTAGGACGAACGTCGACAGACGCCGGCTTGTCGAGGATCGTGAACTCGACACGGCGATTGATCGCGCGATTGTCCTTCGAGTCGTTCGGCACTTTCGGCTGCTCCTCGCCGTAACCGACGCCCTCGAGCCGGTCCGTCGCGATGCCCTTCTTCACCAGGTACGCGACCACCGCGTCGGCGCGCTTCTGCGACAGCGTCTTGTTGTACGCGTCGTTGCCCTGATCGTCGGTGTGGCCCTCGACGCGGACGTGCTTGATCTCCGGGTGCGCGCCGAGCACGGTCGCGACCGCGTCGAGCACGCGATTCGAGCGCGCCTGGATCGCGGCGCGGTTGAGCTCGAAGTAGACGATGTCGAGGATCTCGAGCTTGCCGTCGGTGATCTTGACCAGCTGCTTGGCCTTGCAGCCCTGGTTCTCGACGGTACCGGGCTCGTCCGGACAGTTGTCCTTCGCGTCGACGATCGAATCGCCATCGCGATCGGGCTCGGGGCAACCCTCGTGGCTGACCACGCCGGGGACGTCGCGACACTTGTCGGCGACGTCGAGCACGGTGTCCTTGTCGTTGTCGGGATCGGGGCAGCCATCGGCGTCCTCGAAGCCATCGAGGTCCTCCGCCTGCTCCGGGCACGTGTCGGTGCCTGCGAGCACGCCGTCCTTGTCCGGATCCGGATCGTCGGGGCAGCCGTCCGCGTCCTCGAAGCCGTTCTTGTTCTCGGCGAGGTCGGGGCACTTGTCGGCGGCGCCCACGAAGCCGTCGCGATCCGGATCCTCGATCACGCGCGGAGGTGCCGCGCGCTCGGTGCGAGGATTGATCCGCACGCCGATCAACGCGCGCCAGTCCGGGGTCCCGAAGCCCTCGGCGATGCCGAGGCCACCGGCCCCGAACAGCCGCACCGCGCGTGCGACGTCGTAGCCGGCGCCGCCGCGCACCTCGGCGAAGTTGCGATTGAACGCTCCGCCGAGATCGTTGGCAGCCGTCGCCACGTCGAGCGAGGTGTCGAGGCCGAACGAGCTCGGCCAGCGATAGCCGACGCCGAGGCCACCGAACACCTCGTCGTCGACCACGAGATCGAGCACGCGGGTCTGTTCGCGGAAGCGATAGCCGAGGTTCAAGGTGGCGCGGATGCCGGTCGCCTTGCCGTGCGAGACGATCAGCTCCGGTGCGAACGTCGCGTTCTCGTCGCCGCCGTAGTCATCCGTGGTGGTGGTCGGCAGGGTCGCGCTCGCCATCAGCGCGACGGCGATCGGCCGGTGCTTCAACAGCGCGACCTTGACGCCGACGCGCAGATCGCCGAGCCCGAAGCCGGTCAGATCGCCGTTGCCCATCAGCGACCCGAGATCCTGCCCCTGCGCGACGATCACCGGCGCACCGAGCTGGAGCTCGACGCGATCCTTGAGGTGCATCGCGACGACCAGGTCACCACCGACGCGCCTCGACACGAACGACGCCACGCGCTCGCCGTCGGCCATCCGGTAGACGTTGACTGGATCGTCGGCGTAGCCGAGCCACAACCCGACATCGATCGTCAGGTGGCCGCTCACGTCGCCCCACTCGAGGCCGAGGATGCCGTCGCGATGGCTGGTCAGCTGGAAGCGCTCGGCCGGGTAATCCGTCGCGACCGACTGCGCCTGCGCGGCCACCGGAGCGGCGACCACGGCCGCGACCACCGCGAGCTTGCGACGACCCGACCGTCGGCGCGCGCTCGTTCGTCGCCGCGAGGCGCGCGCGCTACGCGCTGTTCGCGTTCACCAAGGGATGGCGCGACGACTACCCCTCGGTCGGCACGACCCGCAGTCGATAACCGAACCCGCGGCGCGACTCGATCATCGTCCCGAGCCGGATCGAATCGAGGCCCTTGCGAAGCCGGCGCACCAGCTGCTTGAGGTGGTTCTCGTTGGGGTCGACGGCATCCCAGGGCAGGTCGGCGATCAGCTGCCCCGAGGGGACGAAGCCACGGACGACCGGCGCGACGTTCGCCTCGTCCTGCATCCGCGTGATCAACGCCGACAGCATCGCGTACTGCGTGATCGAGAGCTGCAGCTGCGCTCCCGCTGCTTCGAGATAGCCCCCGCCACCGGCCGGAGCCTCGAGCAGGCGCATCGCGAACCGCGGCAGGCCGGCGTTGGTGAGCTCGCTCGGATCCGAGCGCACCACCCTCGAGGCGTCGTCGCGCAACGTCCGCGAGGACAGCTGCTCGGCGTCGAGCGAGACGCGCTCGCCGTCGTCATGGACGAAGTACAGCCCGATCGATCCGAACGACAACCGATCGCCGCTCGCGAGCTCCACCTTGGTGACCAACTCTTCGTTCCGCCGCGAGCCGTTGCTGCTACCGAGATCGACCAGCCACCACACGCCATCCTCCAGCACGATCTCGGCGTGGTCGCGCGACACCGAGGCGTGGAGTAGCGCCAGCCCCCGCGAGCGCGGCGTACGACCGATGTGCGTGCGTTGCTCGACCGGGTGCACGCGGCCCCAGACATCGACCAGCACCATCGACTCGGGACGCGCGGCCGCCGACAAGATCTGCTCGGCGACAAAAGGAATCGGTACGTCGAGCTCCGCCGCACACTCGTCGCAGAGGTTCGTCGGAGTCGCCACCGCGCAGACCGCGCACGACATGGCGCCGAGCGTACCCTAATAACCGCCCTCGGCGTCACGACCACACCCACGCAAGTGCTGCGCCCTAGCCGAAGACCTCGAGCAAGGTCGCGAGCAAGCGGCGGCCGTCGGACTTCTTGATGCGTACGGTCTGGCCGTCGAGCTGGAGCTCGAGCTCGTTCCCCACCACGACGACCGTGATCTCCTGCTTCTCGGGCTTCGCCGCCTTGCGCGTGATCGAATAGGTCGTCTTCCCCGTCGTGCGCCGCGAGCGGAAGCGACGCGTGGGAGTGCGATCGGCATCGTCGGTCATCGCGAGCACCTTCGCACCCGGGCTCCGACGACTAAAGGTACTCGCCGGTTAGGAGCCCCCTGCGACAATCGCGACACCGTCGAGCCGCTTCGCACCTGTCGGATTCCCTGACGACCGGGCAGTGAACAAAATGTGACCTACCGGGCACCACCGACGAATGAGTGCATTGGACCGTTCAGATCAGCCCGGGCGCAGGACTTGCTATCCTCGCCGACCGGTGAGAGTTCCACTAGTTGTAGCGCTGCTCTCGGGGTCGGGGCTCGCACTCGCGCAGCCGCCCGAGGGCTCGCCTCCTCCCGAAAATCAACCTGCTCCGAAGCTGCCGATCACCGGTCGCGTCGTCGACATGTACGGCAAGCCGGTCCGCAACGCGAAGGTCGGGATCGAAGGCACCGGCGAACGCGTCACCACCGATGCGCAGGGCCGCTTCATCCTGCAGGCGCCGATGGGCGCGTCGATCGTGGTCGACAAGGACAGCTATCAGACGTCGCTCGCGACGGTGACCAGCGGCAACGTCGGCGACATCGTCATGTTGAACGAGTCGATGGGCGAGACCATCGAGCTCAAGGGCGAGGTGCCGCCTCCCGCACCCGGCGCGGCGCAGCTCGATCGCACCGAGCTCCAGCGCGTTCCAGGTACCGGCGGCGACATCGTTCGCGCACTCACCGTGATGCCGGGCGTGGTCAACCTGCAGGTACCGCTCGGCTACAGCGGTGTCGTGATCCGCGGCGCGTCGCCGCAGGACAGCAAGGTGCTGATCGACGGCTTCGAGGTGCCGGTGCTGTTCCACAACATCGGCTTCCGCGCGATCACGCCGGCGGAGACGATCGCGACGCTCGACTTCATCCCCGGTGGCTTCGACGTCGCGTTCGGCCGCGCGTCGTCGGGCATCGTCAACCTGACGACCCGCGATGGCGGCGACAAGCGCGGCGGCCAGGCCGAGGTGTCGTTCATCGACGGTGGCCTGATCGCACAGGGACCGGCGAGCAAGAACACCAAGTACCTGGTCGCGGTGCGGCGCTCGACGATCGACTTCGTGCTGCCGGCGCTGATCCCCGATAGCGTCGATCTGTCGCTCACCACCGTGCCGCGGTACTGGGACGAGCAGATCCGGATCGATCACAAGATCAACGCGAACTGGAAGCTGATGCTGTCGAGCCTCGGCACCGACGACATCTTCGAGCTGGTCGCGAGCAAGCAGGAGGATGCGAAGGACAAGCGGTTCTTCAACCGCACGCGCTTCATCCGCAACACGCTCGCGGCGAAGTATCACGAGGGCGAGTGGACGGCCGACATGGGCCTGTCGCTGCTGCTCCAGCAGTTCGTGTTCGAGCTCGGCAGCAACCAGTTCATCAAGAACACCCTGACGTCGGTCACGCCGCGTGTCGAGCTCACCCGCGCGATGCCCGAGCTCGCCGGCCTCAAGGACGTGGTGTGGCGCACCGGTGGCGAGGTCCAGGTCGGCCGCTACGGCGTCAACCTCGCACTCCCCGTCGAGCCGCGCGAAGGCGAGCCGATGGGCGAGATGGATCCGAACGACGTGTCGACCTCGTTCAAGGGCACCGTCTACACTCCGGACTTCGTCGGCTGGACCGCGATGTCCGCGAACATCGACGACAAGACGCGCGTCACCGCCGGGCTGCGCGCCGACTTCTTCGGGCGCGCGATGCAGCTCGCGCTGCAGCCGCGTGGCGAGATCCAGTACAAGCTCACCAAGCCGTGGACGCTGCGGCTCGCGACCGGCGTCTATCACCGGCCGCCGCAGTTCCAGTCGGAGCTGCTCGAGAAGGACCTCGAGAGCGAGCGCTCGATCCAGACCATCGCCGGCGTCCAGTACGAGCCGCGCGAGGGCATCCGCGCGCAGCTCTCGGGCTACTACACCGATCGCACGCGCCTGATCACGCGCCCCGTCCCGAAGGAGAATGGCACCACGCTCACCGACACGTCGCTCGTCAACTTCGGTCGCGGCACCTCGGTGGGCGGCGAGTTCCTCGCGACCTACCGCGGCGGACCGTGGTTCGGCTGGCTCTCGTACTCGTACTCGCACTCGACGCGACAGGACGCGCCCGATCAGCCGAATCGGCTATTCACCTACGACCAGCCGCACTCGATGAACGCGGCGGTCAGCTGGAAGAAGGGCAAGTGGCAGCTCGGCGGCCGCTTCCAGCTTTACTCGGGCCTCCCGTTCACGCCGGCGCTAGGCTCCGTGTTCGATAGCGATCGCAACGTCCACATCCCGATCTATGCCGACCCCAACTCGGACCGCGCGCCCATCCACCACCAGCTGGACCTCCGGATCGATCGGACCTGGAAGGCAGGCCCCGTGAAGCTCACCGGCTTCATCGACGTGCAGAACGTCTACATGAACACCAGCGTGGTGACGTACTTCTACAACTACGACTTCACGCAGCGCTCCGCGTTCGAGTCGCTGCCGATCATCCCGTCGCTCGGCCTGCGAGGTGAGCTGTGAGAGGCCTGTTGCTCGTCGCCGTCCTCGCCGCGTGTAGCGGAGATCTCGATCAGCCGTGGGATCTCGACCACGATCGGATCGTCGCGATCCGTGCCGAGCCTCCCTCGATCCAGGCGGGTGAGACCTCCACGCTCGACGGGCTGCTGTCGGGCAAGGGCACGCCGACGTCGGAGGCCAAGCCACTCCAGCTCATCGTCGTCCAGCCCGAGAGTCTGCAGGGTACGGTCTCCCAGGATCCCGACGGCACCTGGATCGTGACCGCGCCCGACGAGCCCGCGCTCGCGGCGGCGCGCACCGAGCTCGGGCTCGCGGCCGCGGATCCCGTCCCGCTGCAGCTCGGCGTCGCGTTCACCGCCACGCTCGCCGGCGTCAAGACGGTGCAGCTCGGCGCCACCGCCCCGAACCCGACGCTCGGGGTGATGCAGTTCGACGGCGCGGCGATTCCGCCGCCGGACACCGAGCTCGTGGTCGGCTCGCTCGTCGACGTGCCGATGTCCGTCGAGGCGCTGGAGACCGATGACGTGAACTGGTTGACCTCGGTCGGCGAGATGCACGACTTCGATCTGCCGAGCGCGTACCTGCGCGTCGAGGAAGACAACGAGCTCCCCGAGGGCGAGCTCGCGATCGTGCTGCGCGATGACCGGGGTGGCGTGACCTGGCAGGTCTGGCCGATCCGCGTCGCCGAGTAGGCGTCAGTCGGGGAGGCAGGCGCCCTGCGCGTTGCAGGTCATCCCCGTCGGGCACGCGCTATTCGCCCCGCATGCCACGACACAGCCGAGCTCGATCCCCGTGTAGTTCTTGTTCGCCTTGAGCGGGTTGTCCTCCGGCATGATCGCGAGGATCACGCCACAGACCGGCATGCCTGCGGTCCCGGTGAAGGCCGCCGCGCAGCTCGCGTTGTCGGGAGGCGGGGTCGTGCTCGTGAGCTGGCCCTGCGCGTTGGTCATGCCGGTGGCGTTCGTCACGCACTTCGCCGTGCAGAACGTCGTCGTGCCCATGAACCCGATGCAGTCGGGTGCCGTGGCCGGGCATGCCGGTAGGTCGGCGCCGCACTTCTGACCGAGTCCCGTGAGGGCGGCTGGAGCGGGTGAATCGACCGCGGCGTCGCTCGCTGTCGGGGCATCGGTCGGCTCGATGTTCCGACCCTCCGGGCTGCTACATGCGGCAACGACCCCTAGCAAAAGCATGATCACGATCAGACGCATCGACATGACTGGACGGCTCCTTGATGGAGGCGACGTCATACGCAGGGCCGCGATGATCTGATCTCAAACCCTCTCAATTCGAGGGATGCGACTCCTGCCGCCAACCACCGTCCGGACTTAGGTGAAGGCATGCATCTTGTGGCTGGTCGCCGTCGCGACGCCGTGTTCGTGATCCGCGCGCTCGTGCCGCCCGGCGGATCGATCAAGGGGTGGCTCGAGACGTTCTTCGACCTGCCTTTCGGCAATCGCGTGCAGACGGCGCGCCGGCGCGGCCCGAACAGCGGGCCCTGCTAGGTCGACCTCATAGCGCGCGCGATCGACAAGCTGTTCTTCCGCTCGCCTGTCACGGATCCAGGTCGAACAGCGCGCGATAGAGCTCGCGATCGAACCGGATGAAGAACGAGTTGCCGTCGACGTACGGCTGCTCGCCGCGCTTCACGGCCTCCCACCCGGCGCGCTCTTGCTTCGCGACCCCGACCGCGACGGCATCCGGAGCCGCCTGGGTCGTGGTGGTCGCGATGAACTGATCGAGCAGCGCGAGGTGTGCCTCGGCCCACGCGATGATCGCCTGCGGATCGGCCTCGCGCAGCGTCGGGACCAGCGCGTCGAGCGCGGCGATCGAAGCAGCCCTGCGCTCGATCATCTGCCGCTCGCGGTGCGTGCGCTCGGCGATTTCCTGATCGGAGGCATGGGCGCGACCGAAGCGCTCCCAGGTGTCCTGGTCGAGGAGAAACGCCCCCGCGACGCGAAGCTCCGCGAGGTGAGCCTCGAGTTGTCGAACTTGATCGGAAACCACCATCGCCACGAGTTTCTCCGATTGCGGCGACGCGGTGCGTCTCCAACACTCGTCGGCTCTGCGGGGGATCGTCGCGATAGTTCTGGTCTCCGCGGGCGTGGCCGGAGCAGCGCCGTTCGAGGGCCGCGTCGTCGACGGCGCGGGTCGACCGATCGCCGATGCCGTCGTCAAGGCCGAGGGGAGCTCGGCGTCGGCACGCACGCGGGGCGACGGCACATTCACGCTCGACGTGGCTCCCGGCACGACGTTGCTCGTCGAGCGCGCGGGCTTCGGGCTCGCCCTCGGGACCGTCGGCGAGGTCATCGTGTTGCTGCCGGCCGAGACGATCGAGCTCTCTGGCAAGGCGCCGGTCGAGGCACCGGGTGCGGTGAGGATCGAGCGCGAGACGTTTTCTCGGATCGCGGGCGGTGGCAACGATGTCGTGCGCTCGATGTCGGCGCTGCCGGGCGTGGCGAATCACCCGTTCCCGCTCGGCCGCAACGGCGTGGTGATCCGCGGCTCGTCACCGCAGGACAGCAAGTTCCTGGTCGACGGCTTCGAGGTGCCGACGCTGTATCACGACCTCGGCTTTCGCTCGGTGATCCCCGTCGAGTCGATCGACTCCCTCGAGCTCTCGCCCGGCGGCTTCGACGTCTCGCATGGCCGCGCGACCTCGGGCATCGCGAGCGTGTCGACGCGCGCCGGCTCCGAGGAGCAGCACGAGCAGGGCGAGCTCTCCGCGGGCGAGCTCGGCGTGCTCGCGCAGGGCACGGCAGCGAAAGCGAGGTACGTGATCGCGATGCGGCGATCGATGATCGATCTGCTGCTGCCGCACCTGCTCCCCGAGGAGATCGATCTCTCGCTCGCGACGGTGCCGCGCTACTACGACGGTCAGCTCCGCGTCGATCGCACGCTGTCAGACGCCTGGAGCGTGCGGTTGTCGAGCCTCGGGTCCGACGACGTGCTCGAGGTGTTCGCGAGCAAGCAGCGCGAGCCCGACAAGCGGCTATACACGCGCAAGCGGTTCCTCCGCGCCACGGCGGCCGCGCGCTATCACGACGGCCCGTGGACCGGCACGCTCGCGCTGTCGGGCATCGCACAGCAGTTCACCGTCGAGCGCGGTCGGTACCAGCAATTCGATACCTCCGCACCGGCGGTGACGGCGCGCGCGGAGGCGGTGCGGTCGACCGACCACTGGGGCGGCCTGCAAGACCTCGCGTGGAAGACCGGCGGCGAGGTCGTCGCGACCCAGTACTCGATGAGGGTCGCGTGGCCCGAGGATGCGCGCGAGGGCGAGCCGCTGACTCCCGAGGACGAGATGTCGGTGGCGCAGCGGTTCGACGGTTCGATCGCGACGACGAACGCCGCGACGTGGACGCAGCTCGGCGCGAACCTCGACGACCGCGTGCGCGTGACCGCTGGCGTGAGAGTGGATGCGTACACGCGGAACCACGAGGTCGCGGTGCAGCCACGCGGCGAGCTCGCGATCAAGCTGCGTCCGAGGTTGATCGCCAAGCTCTCCGCCGGTGCGTACACGCGCCCGCCGGAGCACGACGGCGAGCTGCTCGTGCCCGAGCTGACGTCCGAGCACGCGACGCAGCTGATCTCCGGCGTCGCGTGGGAGCCCGCCGACGGCATCCGCGTGCAGGGCTCGCTCTACTACACGGATCGCTCGCACCTGATCACGCGCGTCGGGGAGATGCTGGTCAACGCGGGCACCGGTACCACGAAGGGTGCCGAGCTGCTCGCGACCTACGAGCGCGGCAAGTGGTTCGGCTGGCTCGCGTACTCGTACTCGCGATCGACCCGCGTCGACGAGCCGGGCGGCGAGTGCCGGTTGTTCGACTACGACCAGCCGCACGACCTCGACGTCGCGGGCTCCTATCGCTCCGGCAAGTGGATGCTGTCGGCGCGCTGGCGGCTGGTCTCGGGGATGCCGCAGACGCCGGTGCGGGCCGCGTTCTACGACAGCGACGCGGATCACTATTTCCCGGTCTACGGTGAGGTCAACTCGGAGCGCGCCCCGCTGCACCACCAGCTCGACCTGCGGATCGATAAGTCGTGGAGGTGGGGACCGGTCAAGATGACGAAGTTCTTCGACGTTCAGAACGCGTACTTGAACGACACCGTCGTCGGCTACTACTACAACTTCGACTATTCGCAGCGCGGCGCGTTCCGCATGCTGCCGATCATTCCGACCGCCGGACTACGAGGCGAGTACTAAAACTTGCCGCGCGGTCTCCGGGCGCGGGAGAATTTTCGCGATGCGTGGCTTAGCCTTCGCGGCGCTGCTGATCGCCGCAACCTCCTGTGATCCGGAAGCTGCGCGCGCCGTCGAGGCGTGCTCGGTGATCTGCGATTGCCAACCCGCCGGTGGTGACGAGTGTCTCACCGGCTGCGTCGACGACATCGCGAACCAGGTGTCGCTGTCCGACGCGTGCCTCGCCTGTGTCTCGGATCACCGAGATCGGTGCTTGTCGCTCGAGGTCGACTGCGACGACCCGTGCGGCGTCGACGAGCCTCCCGTCCCCAACCCCGAACCCCCCGTGCCTGTGGACGCGGGCGTGCCCGATTCGTTTTAACCAGGAAGGATAGAGATGAGAACGAAGACTCTACTAGTCGCCGCGAGCCTCGCGCTTGCCGGGACCGCGGGTGCGCAGCCGCTGCCGGATGCCGAGAACCCGAACCCCACGCCGACGCCGACGCCGACCCCGACGCCGACACCGACGCCAACGCCAACGCCGACCCCGACCCCGACCCCGCGGCCGATGCAGCCGCCTCCGGTGACCGAGCCCGCGCCGGACAGCAAGGATCCGCGCCCCTCGGAGCTCGCCGTCGGCATCGGCATCGGCTACGTGTTCCCGACCTCGCTCGAGGCGCCGAACATCACGAGCGTGCGCTTCCGGCTGCCCACGGGCCTGACCTTCGAGCCGCGCGCCGTGTTCCGTCGCGTCACCGACACGGTCGACACCGGCGAGGCGATGGACTCGACCACGACGACGATCGGGCTCGGCACGCTGGTGCGCTACCCGCTGGTCAAGCACGGGCGCGTCGACTTCGAGTTCCTCGGCTCGTTCGACATCCAGAACGTCAAGCAGGACCCGACGGAGGCGGATGACGACCAGACCAGCACCACGACCACGGCACTCGGCTATGGCCTCAGTGTCGGCGTCTGGATGAATCGCCACTTCCAGATCAGCGCGACGGCGGTCAACAACCTGCTGGTGTTCGAGAAGCAGCGCCAGGAGCAGGGCCCGATGAACGTGCTGGTGACGAGCCGCACGACGATCGCGCTCGAATTCGACCCGACCGTGTTCGTGATGGCGCACTTGTTCCACTAGGCTCTGCCATGTGAAGGCGATCGCGCAGGCCGTCGTCGCGCACTATCAGACGGTGCGCCGCGACTTGCCGTGGCGGCGCACGCGCGACCCGTACGCGATCTGGGTCAGCGAGGTGATGCTGCAGCAGACGCGCGTGGCCACCGTGATCCCGTACTGGGAGCGCTGGATGGCGAAGTTTCCGACGGTGACGGCGCTCGCGGCCGCACCGCTCGACGACGTGCTCGCGCTGTGGGCCGGGCTCGGCTACTACGCGCGCGCGCGATCGCTGCACACCGGCGCGAAGGAGATCGACGCGCGGTTCGCCGGCAAGCTGCCTGCGAGGGCGAGCGAGCTGATCGAGATCAAGGGCATCGGCCCGTACACCGCCGGCGCGATCGCGTCGATCGCACTCGGCGAACGCACGCCACTCGTCGACGGCAACGTGGCTCGGGTGCTGTCGCGCGTGCGCGGGATCGCGGTTGACATCAAGTCCACCGCGGGGAGTAGAGCGTTGTGGAAGGCCGCCGGCGAGCTGATGGTCGCGCTGCCGGAGAGCTCGGCACCCGGTGATCTCAACCAGGGCTTGATGGAGCTCGGCGCGACGCTGTGCTCGCCGACCTCGCCGCGCTGTCTGATCTGTCCGCTCGCGATCCACTGCGTCGCGAACCGCGACGGGAAGACGGATCAACTGCCGGTGATCGCGCCGCGCAAGAAGCAGGACGAGCTGCCGCTCCTCGCGCGCACGCTGGTGTGGATCGAGGACGGCGATCTCGTGCTCGCGCGCCGCAAGCCCGACGGGTTGTTCGGGGGGTTGTGGGAGCTGCCGGATCGCGAGCTAGTCGAACGGCTAGGCGGGGTCGTCGACGACGAGGCGGTCGCCTTTCATGACCAGGTGCTGTCACATCGCAGGCTGAGAGTTCGCGTCGTGCGCGGAACCTTGTTGGCGGTGCGGCTCGCGAACGACGATCCGAGCTACGATGGCCTCACGCGCATCGCGGTCGCAGAGGCTGGCACGCTCGGTGTCGCCGCAGCGACGACCGCGATCCTCAGCAAGTACCAGGACACACCATGGAGCTCGACCCCAAAGCCCTCGCTCTCTTCACCGAGGGCTACCAGAAGATCCTCGAAGGCATCGGCCAGCTCGGCTACGACGTCAGCGATGAAAACTTCGCCGACACGGCCAAGCGCGCGGCGAAAGGCTTCCACGAGCTCGTCCACGACTCGCGGCAAGTCGAAACCGAGATCAACGGGCTCCTCGCGAAGACGTTCCCGGCGAAGTACACCGAGATGGTGATCAGCAAGGGCAACACCGCGTTCGGCGTCTGCCCGCATCACCTGCTGCCGGTGATCTACCGGATCTCGATGGCGTACATCCCGACCTCGAAGGTGCTGGGGCTGTCGAAGCTGTCGCGCCTGGCGCGGCTGATCGCGCGCGGCCCGCGGCTGCAAGAGGACCTCACGCACGAGCTCGCCGACATCCTCCACGAGCAGCTCGCGAGCCAGGGCTCGGCGGTCTACATCGAGGGCCTGCACATGTGCATGGCGGCGCGCGGCGTCGGGGCCCACGAAGCACGGCTGGTGACCTCGGGGGTGCGCGGCGTGTTCCTCGAGCTCGCAACCCGCGAGGAATTCATCAAGCTCGTCGTCGCACCCTCCGCGCATCTCGTGTGACCGCAACCAAAAGCGGCTCGCGCTGTCAGTCGGCCATGCGGCTCGCACCCCTGCTCCTCGTCGCGGCCTGTGCCCACCCCAAGCCGCCGACCAGGGCTCCCGAGCCGGTGCCGGTGGTCGCGGTCCAGAGGCCGGTCGCGGCCCCGTCGCGCTGGCCGGTCCCGGTGCGGGTGATGGCGTGGAACGCGGATGGGCTCCAGCAGCTCGGCACCCTGCCCGACGCCCCGCCGGCCACGTATCCCGCGCTGTGGTTCATCGAGCCGATGGGCCGGCTCGACGCCGAGGGCTTCGCGAAGCTCGCGCGGATCATGCGCGAGGACAAGATCCCCGGGCTGTCGCTGCACGGTCAGTCCGCCTCGCTGGTCGGTGCGCTGGTCGACCTGCCCGAGCTGCGGGCGCTGCTGCTCGATGATCTGCCCGTGCTGTCGAGCGACCTGGTGTTCACGCTGCCCGCCCTCGAGCGGCTGTACCTCGCGCGCACGCAGATCGACGACCGCGCGATCGAGGCGATCAGGCGGCACGATAAGTTGAAGGTGCTCGATGTCGAGGACACCGCGCTCACCGATGCCGGGCTCGCGAAGCTGGTCGGCCTCGATCTCCACGCGCTCGACGTCGCCGGGACGCGGATCACCGATGCCGGTGGGGTGGTGCTCGGGAAGTTCCCGAAGCTCGCGATCCTCGACGTGGGTGGGACCAAGATCGGAGCGAAGACCGTCGACGCGATCAGCAAGCTCGCGCTCACCGAGCTGTTCATCGACCACACGTTCGTCGGCAAGGAGATCGCGAAGCTCGCGCCATTCGCCCCGGGCATCGTGCGGTTCGACGCGTCGATGCTCGCGTCGTACAAGCCGACGGACGCGGATGTCGAGTGGCTCGCGAAGGCGCCCAACCTGATCGAGGTCGGGCTGTCGAACGCGAAGGTCCACGACAAGCTCGTGCTCGCGATCGCGGCCAAGCCGAACCTCAAGGAGCTCAAGCTCGCGAGCACCGAGATCACGGCTACCGGCGCGATCCCGGTGATCAGCAAGCTGACCAAGCTCGAGGAGGTCGATCTCGCGAACCTCCCCGTCGACGACGTCGCAGGTGCTTCGCTCCTCGCGATGCCGGGCATGCGCGTGCTGCGGCTCGACGGCACCCAGATCACCGACGGTGCGATGAAGACGGCGTCGCCGAAGCTCGTCGAGCTCTACGTCTCGCGGACCAAGGTCACCGATGCCGGCCTCGCGATCCTCGACACGACGCCAAAGCTCGAGGCGCTCGGCCTGGGCGACCTGGGCGTCACCGATGTCACGCTCGCGCGGATCGTCAAGCTGCGCGCGCTGCACACGCTCGTGCTGTCGAAGGCCGGCGCCGCGCCCGGGTCGCTCGCCTCGCTCGGCGTGCTGACCGACCTCGGCCGGCTCTACCTCGACGACACCCGCACCGACGACGACGTGATCAATGCGTTCACCAGGCTCACCGAGCTGCGCGCGCTGCACCTCGCAGGCACCCAGATCTCCGATGCGTCGCTGCCGATCCTCCGCAGCTTCCGCGGCCTCGACGAGCTGACGATCGGCGATACCCGGTTGACCAAGGCCGTCGCGGATCTCGAGGCGTGGCCGCAGCTGCGCACGCTCTCGATGCTCGGCCTGCAGGTGCGCGACTCCGAGCTGCCCTCGATCGTGCGGCGGAGCTCGCTGGTCACGCTCGATCTGTCGGCGACCGACATCACCGATCCGTCGCCGCTGATCTCGATGCCGAAGCTGCGCTTGCTCGGCCTGTCGAACACGTTGCTGTCGCCGGCCGGGCAGAGCGCCGTCGGCTCGTTCGCGACCCGGGGCATCGAGGTCGTGCGCTAGTCTTCGTCTTCCTCCTCGGGCGGCGGTGGATCGTCGTCGGGATTCCACTTCACCACGGTCAGCGGGTCGGTCTCGCCGCAGGTCTCCGCGATCGCATCGCCGGCCGGGAAGTCGGCGCCGAGCGGAGTCGCGGCCAGCAGGGCATCGATGTCGTAGACGCCGATCCGGCCGTCGTAGAACGGCACCGCGAGCCGCTTGCCATCGGCCGACACCGCCGGAGCGAGCGCACCCGGCCAGCGCAGCGTGCGCGTCCCCTTGTTCGGTGACCAGATGATCACGCGTTCGTCGATCGTCAACACGATCTCCTCGCGCTTGGGAATGAACGACACCACGCTCACGTTGCCGAGCTTGACGTTGGCGAGCAGCTTGCCGGTCTTGCGATCCCACAGAGCGAGGTCCTTGGGATCGAACGTGACAGCGCGGGTCCCACCTACTTCGATGGTGCCGAGGTTGAGGTCCTTGTCGCAGTGGGGAACACGCAGCGTGGCTACCGGCTTGCCGTGCTGGTCGGCGACGGCGACGCGGCCCTCGGCGGATACCAGCACGTCGCCGCCGGGATCGAGATCCAGCACCTCGGCATCATCGTTGAACTCGAACAGGACCTCGGGCTTGTCCTGCTTGATGCGCAACAGCTGCTTGCGACCTTCGGCGTCGCTCGTCGCGAGGACCGAGTCGTCGGCCAGCCAGACGTTGCTGATCTTCGCACCGGGCAATAGCGTCCGCGGGGTCTTCTGGCCGACGGTGTGCAGCTCGTAGCTGATCGACGTCTCGTTGCGGTTCTTCGCGGTGACGTAGTGCCGGGGATCGGTGGAGCGAACCGCTTCGATCTGGTGATCCTTCGCGAACGACTCCGTCGCGGTGACCTTGCTGCCGGCCACGGTCCAGGCCAGCTTGCTGTCGGCAGCGAGCACCACGCCGTCATTACCGACGGCGATGTAGTGCCCCTGCCGCGCGCCGGGAGTCTTGGGCGTGATCTCGCCCGTCTCGAGATCGATCACACGCACGACGCCGCCGTTCGCGACGACCGCGCGCGTTCCGTTAACGGTCAGCGCCGACAAGTGGACACCTTCTTCGAGAGAGAGCCGCTTCTTGATCTCTCCGCTGGGGAGCTCGTGAATGCGCAGCTCGTTCCTCCGCGTGGTGAGGAAGCGCTTGCCGTCGTAGGCGTGCACGGAGTCGATCTCGTCGGGCAGCTTCGTCGTGGTCTTGTCCGCGCGAGCGAGCTCCGCGATCCACTTGCTGTCGCGCGCCACGCGGTAGATGTCGGCTCCATCGCCGACCACGAGCTGGGTGGCGACGCCGTAGCCGAGGTCGCGCTGACCGTTGGTGGAGAGATCGAACCGCTTCAGCGAGCGGTTGCGCTCCGCGAGGAGGATCTCACCGCGGGCGGCGACATTCGACCAACCGATGGCGGTGTCGAGCGTGTTGCGGACCGAGAAGTCCTTGGAGTCGTAGACGGAGAGCGGCAAGCCGGCCCCCGTGATCACCACGCCATCGCCGACGCGGACGGCGCGAGGAAACACCATCGAGGGATTGCCGCCGCGAATGGGGAGCTCGATCTTCTTGGGCTCGAACGCGTCGTCGAGCGTGAACGCGATCGGTTGCGCGTGGAGGTCGGCGGTCGCGAGGCCGACGACGAGGATGCGGCCCCCACCGAGCGGAACCAGCGAGGTCACCGACCCCATGTCCAGCTTGCGCTCGCGAATCGGTCTGCCGGTCGCGAGATCAAACTGATGCACCCAGCCGCTGTAGCCGCCGAACGTGGCCCGATTGCCTTCGACCGCCGCGGTGAAGCCCGGACGCAGTACGTGCCACGGCTCCGTAGTAGTCTCCCAGATCACGCCGGGTGCGTTCGGATTCGTCGGTTTGAACGTGGGCTTGGAGCCACCGGAGCACGCGGCGACCGCCAGCAAGATGACGCGCTTCACGCGCTGACCTTATCATCACGGCGTGCGTCCCCTGCTCCTCCACGGCTTCGCGGGTGACCCGCGCGTGTGGGATGGGTTCGAGGGCGAGGCGATCGCGATGCCCGGCCACGGCGCGCCGCTCGCAGGTTCGTGGCAGGCGAGCCTCGACGCGCTCGACACGCGAGGTGCCGCGCTCGCGATCGGCTACTCGTTCGGCGCGCGCGTGGCGCTCGGGCTGCTCGCGGATCGCCGGATCGAGCGCGCGATCTTGATCGGCGTCAACCCGGGGATCTCCGACGACGAACGCCCTGCGCGTCGGGCGGCGGATGCGCGGTGGGCGCAGCTGCTGCGCGAGCGCGGGATCGAAGCCTTCCTCGCGGCGTGGGAGGCGCAGCCGTTGTTCATGACACAGCAGCGGGTGCCCGAGCGCGTGGCGGCGCGGAGGGCCTGGCGGTCGACCCTCGATCCCGAGCAGCTCGCGCGGTGCCTCGAGACGATGGGGCTCGCCGAGATGCCGGACTATCGCGGGGCGGTGGGTCAGGCGACGCTGATCGCCGGCGCCGACGACGCGAAGTTCCTCGCGCTCGCAGGAGATCGCGTGATCGCGATTCCCGGGGCGGGACACGACGTGCTGCTCGAGCAGCCCGAGGCGCTCGCCGCCGTGCTCACTCGAATCGTGCGCGCAGATGATCGGGGATCTTGACGGGACGACCGGTCGCGAAGCTCAGCATCGCCCACGTGGTGGCGGCCTTCGCGACGAGCTGATCGCCGCGCTTGATCTCGGTCAGCCGGACGCACGAGGCGAGCTTCCACGCCGGCACCCAGGTCTCGCCGACGAGCTGCTCGCCTTCGCGGACCTGCGAGACGTAATCGATCTCGTGGCGGCGGACGACGAAGACCGAGCCGAGCGTCCGGTACTCGGCATGACCCCAGCCGAGCGACGACGAGTGCGAGGTGGCGATCTCGAGCACCCAGCGCAGATAGACGAGGTTCGAGACGTGACCTAGCTCGTCGATGTCGGCCGCGGAGGGTGTGATCGGCAACGTGAAGCGGGACGACACGGGTGCGCGCACATTACAGTCGAGGGCACCATGAGTGAACTGCTCGACGAGACTAACGCGGAGAGACTGCGCGCTCGCCTCGAGCACGGTGAGACCACCGCGGCGGATGCGATCCAGCTGCTCGCGGTGGCGGCGATCGAGGCGCCGACGCGGAGTGCGCGGCTCGAGGCCTGCCGACTGCTCGGCGATCTCGCAGGTCGCGCACTCGGTGCCGAGTGGGAGATCGCGGAGCGCGCGGCGTTCGCGCTGCTCGAGGCGGCGCGCGTCGCGGATACCGCCGCGGATCGGCGTGGCGTGCTCGAGGCGATGGGCCATGGCTTCCGCAACATCTGGCTGCTGCCGTTTGTCCACCGGCGGCTATCGGATCGCGATCCCAACGTCGCCGCGGCCGCGCTGCAAGCGGCGGGCGGCCTCGGCTTCCCGGCGCTCGAGGAGGCGGTCGCGAGCTTCCTCGGCGAGCAGGTGCCGGCGCAGCTGCGGCGCGCGGCGATCGCGGCGCTCGGTCGGATGGGAGCGATGAGCGCGATCGATCGGCTGGTGCCGCTCGTGCTCGGCGATCCGACGGAAGCGGCGGCGGCCTTGACCGCGCTGACCGAGATCCGCTCGCCGGCGGGCCGCGAGTCCGCGCTGATCGTGCTCGATCACGATCTCGAGCCCGAGGTGCAGATCGCTGCGGTGCGGTACCTCGCCGAGCTCGGGGCGCTCGAGGTCAGCCCGGTGCTGCGGCGGCTCGCGCGCCACGATCACGCCGAGGTCCGGATCGCGGCGACCGAGGCCTCGCGCGCGCTCAAGGCGGAGCGGAGTCGCGACGCGGCCGAGCGGTTCCTTGTGGCGCTCGGCGAGACCGACCGCGCGGTGCGAGCGATCCTCGCGCGGCGGCTGCGCACGCTGCCGACGGCCACCGTGATCGAGCAAGCCGAGGTGTTGTTCGCCGAGGATCCGAAGGGCGTGGTCCAGATCCTCGGCGAGCTACGCGACGCCGAGATCACGCGCTACCTGCTGGCGCTCGCCGGTCGCGCCGACCTTCCGGCCGCGGTACGTGCGCGCGCGGTGGGAGCGATCGAGGCGGATCAGGCGTGGGAGCGCGCCGCGCTCGCCGAGGTGGCGCACCAGGCCGATGCCGACCACGCGCTGCGTGCCGCGGCGGTGCAGGCGATGGGTGCGTTCGCGTCCAGCACCGAGCTGATCGATCGGATCAGCGATCTGGCCGTCTCGTCGGTGCCCGCGATCCGCGGCGCCGTGCTGTGGGCGCTCCAGCTCGCGAGCCGCACCACCGACGACAGCGCCGCGATCTCGCGGATCGTCGCGCCGATGCTCGACGACGAGGATCCGCTGGTCCGCCGGCGAGCCGCCTACGTCGCCGGCAACCTCGGCCTCGTCGAGCTCGCACCCGCGCTGGTCAAACGCTGCGCGGCGAGCGAGCCGGCCGATCTGCGGCTCGCGGCCTACGTCGCGCTCGGCGAGCTGCGCATGCCCGGCGTGGCCGCCCAGGTCGCCTCGATGGTGCGGAGCGAGACCGATCCGCGCGTGCTCGGGGCGGCGTCGAACGCGCTGGTCGCGGCGGTGCCCGATCCCGGCGAGCTCGCGAACCTCGCACCGCGGGCCTCGCAGCTGCTGGCATCGCCCGATGCGCGGCTGCGCGAAGCCGGTGCCGAGATCGCGGGCCTGCTCGGCGGAGCGGTGCCCGCGACCACGATCGCGCCGCTCACCACGGACGAGTCTCCGTCGGTGCGCGGTGCCGCGGCATGGGCTCTCGGTAAGCTCGCCGATCCCGCCACCGAGGCGGCGCTGCTCGCGGCGTTTCGCGACGATGATCCCGCGGTTCACGAGCGCGCGGCCGCGGGGTTGTTGCGGCTCGGTACGCCGGGCGCGCTCGCCCAGGCGATCGCGTTCATCTCGGGCGATGGCGATGCCGCCGCTCGGGCCACGCTCGCCGTGGGCATGACGATCTCGCAGGCCCACGCCGGCCAGCTCGCCGACGAGATCGACGCCGCACTCCACCGCGTCGATGCCGACGATCCGGCGTTCGAGCCGCTGCTCCGCATGAAGCTCGAGACCGTCGCGCCGGCGGCGGATGCACCCGCGCTCGATATCGACGGTGCGATCGCGAAGGAGTTCCCCGCGTTCGCGCAGATGTCCAAGCTCGCCGGCTTCGACAACTTCGTGCGCAGCCTCCGCACCGCCGAGCAGCTGTTCCAGACCACCGGCAGCGCCGCCAACGCCGATCTGTCGCCCCCGATCACGCTGTGGATGAAGGTGCTCGAGAACTACGTCCACGCCTGGCTCGGGCCGCGGCTCGCCACGCTGCAGCGCGAGCCCGCGGCGCTGTTCGACTACGTCGATCGCGTGATCGGCGGCAACTGGTCCGGCTTCCAGCGCTGGCTCGAGCCGAAGTGGCGCGACCCCGCCGAGGTCGGCACCGCGAAGGTCGACGTGCCGCTGCGCGCGATCCCGAACGCGGTGCGCGAGCTCCAGGAGCACCGGCGCAAGCGCCTCGACTCGCCGCTGTCGATCACCGAGTGGTCGCGCATGATGGTGCTGTTCGCGGTCGATCACCCGTCGGGCTTCAAGAACCTGATGAAGCTCGGCCACAAGACGCCGGAGCGCACGATCGCGCTCGCGCATCGCCTCCACACGCTCGCCGCGGTTCGCAACCTCGTCACCCACCGCGCCTCCGCCGGCACCGCCACGCTCGCCGCGTTCCGCCGCAGCTACTACACCGCGTTCGAAGAGCTCATCTCGCTCGCCTGATCCCGAGCACAGCACCTACGACGAGCTACGACCAATCGAGCACTTGTAGATCGGGGACAGGATCTACCCCTCCAACACAGCGAGCTCGCAGGCGTTCTGCGAGCAAATGACAACTCGCCCAGGACAGCACTCCTACGACGAGCTACGACCAATTTGTCATTTGGTCTGAACCGCCAAGCTATCTCGACTCGGTGGAGGTCCCCGAGCTACGAGTGGTCGCTGGTCCCGAACGTCTGCGCCGTCGCTACGTCGTGATTGTCGAGTAGATCAGTTCACGGCGCGGGCGAGGCGAGGACGTCGATCTCGTTGCGGATCGACACCGACCACTCGGAGCCGGCGGCGCCGCCGGCCGGGACGACGCGGTTCTCGCGCGTGATCCGCAGCGTGTTCTGGCGCGCCTGGTTCTGGTCGCTCTTGAGCGAGCCGGCCGGCAGGCTGAACTCGCCGGTGTCGGCGATCGCGAGGCTATCGATCTCCTCGGCATCGATCGAGGCGCTCTCCGCCGCGTGGTCACCGCCCCAGCGGATCGCCAGCGCGGTCGCCGGATCGACGGTGGCACCCGCCAGCGGCTCGACGAACTGGTGGATGTCGGGACCATCGACGCGCACGCTGTCGACGGTGTCTGCGCCGCTGACGATGTCGAGGATGTAGACCTCGTCGTACTGCGGTGCCGAACCGCGCCACCGCTTGCCGTTGTCGGTATCGCTGACCAGCAGCTCGAACGCACCGCTCGCCGAGGTCACCGTGACGCTGCCGTCGATCACGTCGACGTCGTTCAGCCGGATGCGGACCTCGAACGAGGTGTCGAAGTCGGAGGCGACCCGCGCATTCGACAGCCGCGAGTCGGCGCGCGCGCTGCCGTCGACGACCAGCGTGCCGGTGCCACCACCGGGGTCGTTGCCCGCGCCGGGATCCAGATCGCTACCCCCACACGCCGCCACCAAGCCAAGTGCCAGGATGTGCTTCATGCGTTCCGGAGACTGCAACGCGAGTACCGGCTGCAAGTCCGCGACGCGTGGTCGAACGGTTCGCGCGAGCGCGCAAGCGGTGTCAGGGCACGTGCAGGGCTGGTACAGCGCCGATGTCAGTCCATCCGCCCCGACGTGCGCACCCAGTGGCGGCGAACGTCGACGGCACCCGGCTCGCGCAGCGACGGCGGCTCGACCAGCACGTCCTTCGCGTCGATCCGCACGGGCTCGGGCACCGCGAACACCCCGGCCTTGACGGCGCGTTGCAGGCGGCCCGCGAACGCGTTGTAGATGCTGCGGTCGGGCTTGCTCCAGCCGGCGATCGCGCCGCCCCCGGAGAACGCCAGCACGGCCGAGGCGACCTTGTCGACGATCTGCGCCGGCGGCTTGCCGACGACGACGAACGCCGGGTTGGGTACCGAGCCGGTCTCGAAGATCTTGGTCAGCCCCTTCGCCGCCGCGATCGGCGCGAACACGGCCTGCGCGGTGCGATACGACGCGACCTCGGCGAGCGCGCCGGTCAGATCCTGCTTCGCGACCCGCGCGCCGAAGAACCCGGCGTCGACCTCGGACTCGAGCATCGCGTGGTCGACGAACGCCGCGTCGCTACAGCCGGCGACGTACGCGAGCTTCTTGCCGCGCAACGAGCCGAGATCGCCGGCGGCGCCCGCGAACAACGCCCACGCGCGCGAGGTGCCGCCGCCGACGTTCGCGTTGGCGAGGAGCTTCCAGCCGAGGTTGGTCGCGTAGCAGGGACCGTCGACGATCGCGAAGTCGACGTTCGCGCGTGTCAGCGCGCCCAGGTTCGCGTACGACTGCGCGTCGACCTGCATGCCGGTGCTCGCCTCGATCGCCGAGGCCAACGACTTGATGTAGGCGAGCCGCGCGGTGGCCGCACCGAACTCGACCGTGGGCGCGTAGATACCGAGCGTCAGCTTGCGGGGCTGCGCTTCCGCGCCGCCACTCGCGAGCACGATCAGCCAGACCAGCAGCGCCTTCACGATCGGCCGAAACCGGGGACCGTCCCCAGTTCTCTGCGACTCGAAACCGGGGACCGTCCCCAGTTTCCCGCGACTCGAAACCGGGGACCGCCCCCTGGTTTCCCGCGACTCGAAACCGGAGACCGCCCCCAAGTTTCCCGCGTCTCGAAACCGGGGACCGTTTCCAGGTTTCCCGCGACTCGAAACCGGGGACCGTCCCCGGTTTTCTGCGCGCTCGTTCATAGGCCGTGGATCCTCTTCTTCGCGTCGATCCAGCGCTGGAGGTCGCGCACCTGCACGCGTCCGCGCGCGCGTTGCCACACGTCGAGCGCTTCCTTGTGACGACCGCGCAGGTCGTAGACGATGCCGAGGTTGACGAGTGCCTCGATCGGGCTCGACCCGAGCGCCTCCAGCGTGCGCGGATCCGCGCGACCTAGATCGAGCGCGAGGCGATCCATGCCGGTGCGTCGCTTGATGTCGCCGATCGCGTACTTGTCCGCGCTGTCGAGCGCGCGGCGCGCGGCCCCGAGCTGACCGGCGCGCCACTGATCGTAGGCGATCGCCTCCCAGGTCCCTGCGAGCAGCTCGCGAAGGCGCGGCGCGAAGGCCTGCGCTTCGCCCTCGAGCTTGGTCAGCTCCGTCGCGGCTTGCCGCCGCGCGGCGAGCGTGCCGGTGCGGTAGTTCGCGTAGGCGGTGAACAGCCCGGGGATCTTCGCGAACGGCGGCTTGAGGTATTGTGCTTGATCACCACGCGCGAGCAGCCCTTTGAAGATCTTCGCCGCGTCGGCGGCGCGATTGGCGTCGAGCAGCGCGAGCGCGTACGACAGCTCGACGACTTGCACCTCGGTCCCGCGCAGGCCTGGATCGCGCGCGCGCTCGAAATCTCCGACGGACTCCACCGCCTTGCCATCGCGCAGCCGCTTCCAGCCGCGGCGGTACAGCGCGAGGGCGAGGTTGCGCCGCGCGACCACGGCGAGCTCCGGATCGATGCCTCGCGACGCGGTCTCGAGCTTGGCCACCGCGTCGTCGGGATCCGCGTCCCACAGCAGCGGCGCCCACTCGAGGTAGAGCTCGGCGACCGAGGCGTTGAGGCGACGCGCGGCCTTCTCCGCCGCCGCGTAGGTCTCCGACGCGCGCTTGAGATCCGGCTTGGGCCCGCAGGTATAGCTCTTCGCGAGCAGCCGCAGGCGCAGCGCCGCATCGTGGCCGCGAATCCCCTCGAGCGTGGTCAGCTGCGCGCGCGCGGTGTCGCAGTCTCCGGCGGCGAGCGACAGCACCGCGTAGTTCGCGACGGTGACCGGCGACGCCGGATCGATCGCCGCGGCCTGATCGAGCAACGCGCGCGCGGCCTTCGGATCTTTCCCCACGGCCTGCTCGTTGATCGTCAGCACCAGCGCGCGGCGGATCGCCAGGTCGGCGGGGCGTAGCTTGTGCGCCTCCTCGAAGCGCGACCGCGCCCGCTCGAGCTCGCGCGTGTTGAACCGCGCCTTGCCGGCGAGCACGAGGGCCGCGGCGCGCTCGGCGAGCCCGGCGCTCGCGAAGCTCGTCGATCCGATCAGGCCGTCGAGCAGCGCGACCACCTTGGCATCCTGCTTGGTCTCGAGGTACGCCCCGCCCAGCTCGATCGCGAGCTCGGGGTTCGTCGGGTTCGCGGCGAAGGCGGCCGAGAGCTTCTCGATCGCGAGCGCGGGTTGCGGCACCGGGAGCCGGCGATACGTCTTGCCGAGGCCGATCGAGATCCTGATCTTTGTCCGCGTCTGATCTGCCTTCGCGAGCTTCTCCGCACGACCGTAGCTGTCGAGCGCCGCGGGCCACTCGCGCGCCTCGAACTGGACGTCGCCGAGCAGCAGGTATCCCCTTGCCTCGCCGCGCCGCAGCTTGACGAACTCGTTCGCCGAGGCGCGGGCTTGTTTGAGGTTCTTGCGCTCGAGGTACGCGGCCGCGAGGTTGAACCACGCGCTCGCCGCCGCGTCGATCCGCTTCGGATCCTTGACGATCCGCTCGCACACCGTGACCGCGGCGTCGAAGCGCTCGAGCCCCGTATACGCGGCGCACAGACCGTTGTCGGCGTTCACCAGCGCGTTCGGCTTGCTCGCGTGGCGCTGCTGCACCACCTCGAACTGCTGCGCGGCCTTGCCGTAGAGGTCGCGCGCCTTGGGATCGCTGCCGTCGGCGATCGCCGTGCGCGCGGTCGCGAGGTACGCGAAGCCGAGGCGGAGGCGCGGCAGCACGTCGCCGCCCTCGAGGGCGCGTGGACGATTCGCGAGGTACGCCTCGAACGCGACCATGGTCTTCGCCGGATCGCGCGCCGAGTAGTGCTCGCCGATCAGCTTCTGGTTGGTGAACGTCTCCGGCCGCGTCGCCACCACCTGCTCGGCCACCGCGATCGCCTCGACGCGGCGATCGGTCTCCCACAGGATCAGCGCCTCCTGCTCGAGGATCTCGGGCGCGCCGGGGTGCCGCTGCTTCGCGCGCGCGATCAGCTCGAGCCCGGCCCGGTAGTTCTTGAGGATGATGTAGACGGCGGCGCGCTTGCCCCACGCGGCCGCGGGCACCTGGCCCGGCGCCTTCGCGATCGCGCGATCGATCGCCGCGCCGGACTTCTGCCACTCGCCGTCCTCGAAGTGGCGATCGCCGTCGCGCAGATCGTCCTCGACGCCGGCGTGCGCGACCGACGCCACCAGCAGCAGCGCGAAGCCGAGCCGCTTCACGACACCCGCCCCACGATCAGCGTGATGTCGTCCTTGCGCGGCCGATCCTTGAAGAACGAGTGAGCGTCGGCGGCGACCGCATCGCGCATCTCGCTGGCCGACAGCGCCGACGAGCGCTTGACCGACGCGCGGAACCGCTTCTCGCCGTACTCGTCGCCGGAGGTGCCCTCGCACTCGACGATGCCGTCGGTGTACCAGACGATGACGTCGCCGGCCTTGAGCTCGGTGGTCTTCGCTTCGTACGTCGACGCCGGATCGTCCCCGAGTCGATTGCCGCGGATCATCAGCGAGCCGAACTCGCTCTGCCGCGGCTCGGCCTTGCCGCTGCCGTCGAGCAAGCCTTGCCCCGGAGCACTCGCGCGGAACAGGTACGGGAAGTTGTGCGCCGCGTTCGCGAACGTGATCGTGCGCGCCTTGGTATCGATGATCGACGCGAAGCACGTCATCACGAACCTGCGCTTCGCGGCCTCGAAGATCGCCTGGTTCATCAGCTCGAGCACGCGCGTCACGGTCACCTCGTCGCTGTGCACGTAGCGGGCGACATCGCAGGCCGCCTTCGCCGCCGCCGTGATCATCGCGCTGCCGACGCCGTGTCCCGTGACGTCGCCGATCACGAGCAGGATCTTCCCGTCCGCCAGCTCGTGCCAGGTCCACCAGTCGCCGCCGGTCTGCTCCGCCGGCTCGTAGAACCCGGCGAACTCGAGGGTGCCGCGCTTCACCGGCTCGGAGGACGGCACCAGCGTCTCCTGGATCGCGCGCGCGACCTCGATCTCCTGCTCGATCCGCGCCTTCTCCGCGGTCTGCTCGAGCAGCAGGTTGATCTGATCCGCCATGAAGTTAAAGTTGGTGCCGAGCACGCCGATCTCGTCGGTGCCCTTGACGTCGACGCGCGTGCGCAGATCGCCGCGCGCGATCTGATCGGCGCGATACGCGAGCTGCTTGATCGGCCGCGTGATCGACAGGCCCTGCAGGATCGCGAGCACCAGCCCGATCAACGCGAACAGCGCACCGACACCCGCCGTGTACAGCGCCGCGCGCCGCACCGCCGCGCTCTTCGCCTCCTCGGCCGTCGCCTCGAACCACGCGATCGGCTCCTGGTCGTAGCCGAGCATGACGTAGCCCTGACGGGGGCCCGGGTCCTGGGCGAGCGCCGCCGCCGCCGTCGCCGGGGCGCCGGTGATCACCGGATACGCGAACACGCGGTACTTGGTCTCGCCGCTCGCGAAGTCGACGCGCACGAGCGGGTCGCTGGAGGTCTCCCAGGCCTTGAGCGCCGCCTCCCAGGCCTGCGCCGACACCCCGAGCGCGTGGCTCACCGGTGGATGCGTCCCCTCCTCCAGGCAGGTCAGCTGAGTGTCCTCGAAGCAGTGCGCGACCACGTTGCGATTGCCGTCGAGCACGAGCGCGAACCGCAGCCCGTACTCGGTCTTGCCGTCGGTGGTCTTGGTGTCCGCGGTCACCGTGCTCTTGACCAGCGAGCGGGTCGGGATGTCGTCGCCCTTGTCGATCAGGGCCGGCTCGACCGCGCGGGCGAACACCGGGGTGAACGCCTCGCCGGACCGCTCCCTGCCCGTCCGGTAGATCTCGATCTGCTGCTCGGTGGTGCTGTCGAACGTCTTCCGGACGTTCATCACGTTCAGGAGGCCCGACCCGACCACCGTCACGACGATCAACGCCGTCGTCGTCACGATCATCTTGATCGACAGGCTCATCCGTCACCTGCCCCGAGGGGGCGGACGAAGAGTATGCCAGGCATGCCCGAACTGCTACATTGGCGGCTCTCCGTGACGGCCCAGGCGCTCACCCAGTTCCTGACCGAGTTCAAGCGCGTCGCCAACGCGATCGTCGATAGCTACTTCATCGTCGACACCGAGCGCCGGATCGTGGACTTCAACCGCGCCTTCTTCGCGCTGCTCCCCCGCCAGCTGGCCCGCGGCCTCAAGGGCAAGCATTGCTTCGAGATCCTCGAGCACAACATCTGTAAAACCGAGTGCATCGCCCAGCAGTGCTGGGCCGGGAACCGGCACGTCCGGCTCGACGAGATCAGCTCCAACATCGTGGGCGAGGCCGACAAGCTCCGGTTCATCCTGTCCGCCGTCCCGATCACCGACGAGCAGGGCAACCACGTCGGCGCCCTCGAGATCCAGCGCAACGTCACCGACGAGGCCGTCGTCCAGGTCAAGTACCAGGAGATGCTCGAGACCGAGGCCCGCGAGCGCGAACGCCTGGCGAACCAGGTTCGCGCCCGCACCAAGGAGCTCCTCGAGACCAACCAGCTGCTGCTGAAGACCCAGAAGGAACTGCTGGCCTATAAAAAGGGCCTCACGGTCTGAGTCACGAGACCGAGATCCTGCTGGGAGGGGTCGCCGGCATGATCACCGGCGCTGCCGGCTCGTTCGTCGCCGCGATCTTCCACATCACCGCGAAGCGGATGCGCAACCGCCGCCTCCACCGGCGTGGCGAGCCCGCCATCAAGGACGCGATATTCCAGCCGCTGTGGGTCCTGTTCGGGATCGCCGGCCTGCTCGCCGGGCTGGGTTGGACGTGGCGGCTCGAGGGGGACTGGGTCACCGGGGCGATCGCCGGCTGCGGGGTCCCCGCCTTCGCCTCGCTGGTCTGGCTCGGGTGGGCGCTCTCGCAGCTCCGGCGCTAGCGGTCACGCCGCTCGAATGTGGGTGGTTCTAACGACGGCCGTTATGACGACGGTCATAACGAGCCGCGATCGAGAGCTGCGAGCTCGCGCCGGGCCTGTCGAGGCGTGAGCATCGACCCTCCCCTCGCGATCCCCCCCTGCATCGGCTTCGTTCTAACGATGGTTATAACGACGGCCGTTATGACGACGGTCATAACGAGCCGCGATCGAGGGCTGCGAGCTCGCGCCAGGCCTGTGGAGGCCTGAGCATCGACCATCTTCTCGCGATCGCCCCTGCATCGGCTTCGTTCTAACGATGGTCATGACGACCCGCGATTGAGGGCTGCCCGGGACCGCAGCACGGAGTTCGATCTGCTGGTGCAGGACTCAGAGCCGGGGCACGCGGCTCAGCTGCGGGGCCACCACATCGAGCTCCTCGAATCTCGTCAGACAGTCGATGTTCACGGTCACGCGAAGTACTCCTCCTCGAGGTTGCAGACGTGGCGCGTCTTGATCCAGAGCTGGAGCCGCTCGTTGTGGGACTCGACCAGGTCGTAGCCGTACGGCACCGGGGCGCCGAAGCCGTGGAACGTGACGACCCGCGTCCCGATCCGCGCCGCCGCCAACCGCTGCCGCACCCCGGTGACGTAGGCGACGAAGTGGGCGGGGTCGCGAGACAGGGTCTGATCCATGACGAGCTGGCGATCGTCGTGGAGCTGCTCCGCGAACGGGTTGTAGAGGTAGAACGCGTCGTACTCGGTCCAGTCGAGATCGAGCGCGTCCGCGCGGATGAACCGGACGTTGCCGAGCTCCGCGCGCGCGGCGAGCTTGCGCGCCAGCTTCACGAAGTGCGGACGTAGCTCGACGCCGACGAACGTGGCCGCCGGGACCACCTGGGCGGCGACGAGACAGAACTTGCCAACACCCGACCCGACGTCGAGGACGCGCATGCCCGCCCGAGGAGCGAGCAGCCGCGCCGCGATCTTGGCGATCGCGACGCGGGTGAAGTGCACCGACGCGTGGACGCGCATCGCCGTGGGGAGCTGGTCGTCGAATAGCTGATCTTCATCGGGTGCGGGCATGCCGGGCTCACGCGACGCCGAGGAGATCGAGGACTGCATTGACGAACGTTAGTGGATGAGGCGGGCATCCCGGCACGTAGAGGGCGGGAATCGCCTCCTCGAGGAAGCCGCGCTCGACCCCGCGGGCGCCGTCGTACAGCCCGCCCGAGATCGCGCAGGCCCCGACCGCGACGACGAAGCGCGGCTCCGGCATCGCGTCCCAGGCGAGCCGGACCGCATCGCGCATCGTGCGCGTCAGGGGGCCCGAGATCACGAGCGCGTCGGCGTGGCGCGGCGAGGCCACCCACTCGATCCCGAAGCGCTGGAGATCGAAGTTGACGTTCGCGGTGGCGTTGAGCTCGAGCTCGCAGCCGTTGCAGCCTCCCGCGGAGACCTGGCGCAGCTTGAGCGAGCGCTTGAACACCCGCGCCAGGCCCTCGTTCGCCCGGATCGTGGTTCGTCCCTCGGCCTCGAGGATCAGGCCCTCGCGGGTCGTCGCGCCCATCCGCGGCTGCGGGGTGAGCGCGAGCTTGTGCTCGGGGCAGACCTCGACGCACTCGTTGCAGAAGGTGCAGCGCCCCAGATCGATCGACAGCGGCTCGAGCCGGATCGCCGCGGTCGGACAGATCTCGACGCACGCGGTGCACCCGGTGGCGCAGGCGCCGGCGGCGATCGTGGGCAGGCCGCGGAACCCGACCGGCTTCGCGGTGCGCACATCGGCGATCGCCTGGTTGCCCTGCGCGAGGCGGACCCGCAGCGACTTGAACATCACAGGTCGTTCCCGCAGTAGGAGAGATCGAAGCTCTTGTTGCAGATCGGGAAGTCCGAGATCTCGTTGCCGCGGACCGCCAGCGCGAGCCCCATCCAGTTGCGCAGCGACGGGTCTTGCACCTTGTAGTGGAGGAGCTCGCCGGCCGGTCCGGTCTCGACGCAATGCACGACCTCGCCGCGCCAGCCCTCGACGACGGCGATCGCGAGCTGGGACGGAGCGAGCGCCGCGACCACCCCGCGCGCCTTGTGGAAGGTCACCGGCTCGGCGACCACGCCGTCGAGCCAGTCGAGCGAGGCGGTGATCTCCGCGATCCGGAGCTGCGCGCGCGCCCAGCAGTCACCGGTGGGTCGCGTACAGGACGCCAGCGCGTGCCGGTCGTAGACGCCACCGGTGCGGGCGTCGATCGCGACGCCGGCGCTGCGCGCGGCCATGCCGACGAGCCCGAGCTGCGCGGCCAGCTCCGTCGACACGGTGCCGACGCCGATCAGGCGATGGCGGACCGAGCGCGCGGCCTCGAAGCACTCGTCCATGATCGCGCCGTCGTGACGCAGCAGCGCGAGGTTCGCACGCACGACGTCGCGCAGCTCGTCGTCGAGCACCACGCCGCTGCCGCCCGCGCGGATCGCGGAGCGCCCGAACCGACTGCCGCACAGCCGCATCGAGGTGTTGATCGCGGTGGTGCGCAACCGGCCATACGTCGACGCGCCCGGGAGGAAGCCGAGATCGGCGGCGAGCCCGGACAGCCCGGCGAGGTGCATCGCGATCCGCTCGAGCTCCAGCATCACCGCGCGCGCCAGCTCGTGCTGCGGATCGAGCTGGTGCCCCGCGAGCCGCTCGATCGCCGCGGCGTACGCCCAGGTGTGAGCGATCGTGGTGTCGCCCGCGATCGTCTCGCACCACGGCGCGAGCTTCTTCGGGTCGCGGTCGAGCAGGCGCGCCTCGACGCCGCGATGCTGGTAGCCGAGCTGGATCTCGAGGTGGATCACGTGCTCGCCGAAGCACATGAAGCGAAACGAGCCGGGCTCGATCACGCCCGCGTGGATCGGCCCGACGGCGACCTCGTGCACCTCCTTGCCGTCGACGCGATAGAACGGATACGTCGCCATCGCGGCCTGATCGCCACCCTCGAAGCGCACCGGCTTGAGCCACGGGTGGCCGGCGACGCGGACGCCGAGCTGCTCGTGGAGCTCGCGCTCGAAGCAGTGCAGCGCCGGCACGCTCGAGGTCAGCTCGTGATAGCCGCGCGCGGGATCGACGGTGGTGCGCGAGACCTGCAGGCGGGCCGCGTCCTGATGGACGACGGTCAGCACCACGCCGGCGTCGTCGCGTCGCCCGTACAGCGTGACCGGACGCAGCCCGGCATGCGCGCGCTCGACGACCTTCGCAGCCCACTCCTTGGTCGGCAGCATCTCGATCTCCGAGATCGGCGAGGCCTGCGCGATCATCGTCCCTCCAGCGATCCGGCGACATCCGTGATCAACGCGTTGATCTGCGGAGGGATGTAGATCCCGAGCACGAGCAACAGCACGAGGAAGATCAGCTTGTGCAGCGCACCGGCGAGGCGTTGCGGAGGCCACGTGCGCGCCTGCTTCGGCTCGCCCCAGATCATCGGGAAGATCGTCCGGCCGGTCGCGACGAACGACACCGTGATCAGCATGCAGAACGCGGCGAACACGAACATCTGCCCGCTGGTGACCAGCGCGGACAGGATCAGCAGCTCGCCGAGGAAGCTGCCGAACGGCGGAAACCCGAGGAGCGCGAACGTGCCGACCATCAAGAACAGCCCGCTGAACGGCAGGTCCTTGATCAGCCCGGCGATCGAGCGCGTGTCCTTGGTGCCGTAGTACGCCTCGATCTTGCCGGCGGTGAGGAACAGGATCGCCTTGATGAACGCGTTGCTGAGCACGTAGAGCAACACGCCGAACGACGCCGCGTCGCCGAGGCCGAGCCCGATCGCGATCACGCCCGCGTGGTTGATCGAGGCGTACGCGAGGAGGCGGCGGAAGTTGCGGGTGGCGACGAGGCTGGCGGTCGACACCCCGATCGAGGCGAGGCCGATCGCGAGCAGCTCGCCGGTGATCAGCTCGCCGCTCCCCGGGCGGTAGATGTGGACCACGCGGAACAACAGGACGAGCGCGATGTTGAACTGCACCGCGCCGAGCAGCGCGGTCACCGGGGCGGGAGACTCGTCGTAGGCCTCGGGCAGCCAGCTGTACATCGGCGCGAGCCCGAGCTTGGTGCCGATGCCGAGGATCGCGAGCGCGACGCCGAGCTGGCGCCAGGCATCGGCCGGGCGGTCGAGCGCCGCCGGCATCTCGTCGAGGAACAGCGTCGCGTCGTGGCCCGACAGCTCCATGCTGCGCGTCAGGCACGACAGGCCGAGGAGCACCAGCGCGAGGCCGACCGACGAGAACAGCAGGTAGCGCCACGAGGCGAGTCGCGAGGCGGCGTCGCCGCGCACGATCATCAGCGCCGCCGCCAGCGTGGTGGCCTCGAGGCCGATCCACATCAGCATCAGGTGGTTGCTGAGCAGCGCGAGGTTCGACGCCGCGAGGAACGCGAGCGCGAGGAACACGAAGCGCCGCGACGCCGGCTCGATCGC
>Ga0075163_10000567_pt1 | contig 47589 bp, 34 predicted proteins | sample JI1023141ADNA_FD_71478 | JGI IMG/M metagenome (GOLD analysis project Ga0075163, IMG submission 71478) | Wastewater effluent complex algal communities from Wisconsin, to seasonally profile nutrient transformation and Carbon sequestration -... | ecosystem: Engineered > WWTP > Effluent > Algae...
CGGCGACGCCGAGCTCGACGCCCGCGATGTGGAAGCCGAGCGCCAGGCGGCGCACGTCGAAGTGGTAGGGCCCGTAGGTCGCGGCGTCGAAGTCGTTGAACTCGATCACCAGCGTGCCGTCGGCGCGGCGGAAGCTGCCGAGGTTCTCCGGGTGCGGGTCGCCGATCAGCGCGACGTCGGCGGTCTCGGCGGTCGCGTGGGCGCCCGGGACCGCCGCGGCGCCGCCGGCCTGGCCGACGTCGCGCGCGAACTGGCCGAGCGTGCCGCGGTAGTACGGGAACAGGCCGAGGCTCATGCGCGCGAACTTCTCGCGGGCCCGCGCCGGGTCGGTGTCGAGGAACGCCTGGTTGTCGAGCACCAGCGTCGTCTGCAGCCAGGCCGCGCGGTCGTCCGCGGGCGCGTCGCAGGCGGCGAGCAGACCGAGGAGGCCGAGGAGGCCCGGGGTGGCGCGTGGCACCGCGCGAGGCTACGCAGCCAAGGTCACAACCATGTGTCCGTAGGCCGAACAAGTCGCGACGCCGACCCCGGCGGGGGCCGGCTCGACATGTCGCCCGGCCGCGCGACGATCGTGACAGTGACGGCCGACGATCCGGACCACGGACCCGCGACGATCGCAGACTGCCCGCTCCGCCGGCGACCCCCGCGACGCCGCTCGCACGCGAGCGAGCCGATCGACGACCGTCCGGCCCGACGACGGCCGTCACGAGCGAACCCGGCTCCAGTCGCCCGCCCTGGCGAGCGCGAGCATGGGGTGCTGCGCGCGGTGAGCGGAACCGGGCGCCGGCGGCCGTGTCTCGCTCCGTGGTAGAACGGAGTCGTTTCGCCGGCTGGAGCCCGTCCATGACCCTGTCGTCGTCCACGATCGTTGACGAGGCGCTGGGCGCCACGGTGGCGGCCGGTCGAGGCGACGCCAATTCGTCTGTCGCGCGAGCGACCGCGGAGCTCGAGCGCGGCGCGGTCGTCGGCCGCTACCTGGTGCTGTCGAAGCTCGGGGCCGGGGGCATGGGCGTGGTGTTCGCGGGCCACGACCCCGAGCTCGATCGCAAGGTGGCGCTCAAGCTCCTCCACCCGCGGCTCGCCGTCGACGCCGACCCGGGCGCCGCGGCCGAGGCCCGGACCCGCCTCGCGCGTGAGGCCCAGGCGCTCGCGAAGCTCAACCACCCGAACATCGTGGCGATCCACGACGTCGGCGAGCACGCGGGGGCGGTGTGGCTGGCGATGGAGTACGTCGACGGCGAGACGCTCTCGGCGTGGTCGAGGCAGCGACGCCGCACGTGGCGCGAGGTCCTCGACGTCACGACCCCGGCCGCCCGCGGGCTGGCGGCGGCCCACGAGGCCGGCCTCGTCCATCGCGACATCAAGCCCGACAACATCATGATCGGCCGCGACGGGCGCGTGCGGGTGATGGACCTCGGCCTGGCCCGCGCGCTCGGCGGTGACGCGGGAGCCGGACGGGTCTCGCCGGACGCCCCGACCGCGGTCGGCCGCGAGCTCGCGGCTCTGTCCGCGCGCGTGACCCAGGTGGGCAGCGTGCTGGGCACGCCCGCGTACATGAGCCCGGAGCAGCTTCGCGGGCAGGCGGTCGATGTGCGCGCCGACGTGTTCTCGTTCTGCGTGATGCTGTGGGAGGCGCTGATGGGCGAGCGCCCGTTCGCCGGCGACACGCTGGTGGAGCTCGCGGCCCACGTGCTCACGGGCGCCGTGCGGCCGGTGCCGCGCGACCCGTACGCGCGCCGCGTGCCCGGCTGGCTGCGGCGCGTGTGCCTGCGGGGGCTCGCGGCGGAGCCCGAGCGCCGCTTCGCCTCGATGACGGCCCTGCTCGACGCGTTGTCGCGCGGCCGAAAGCGGGCCCGGGCCCGATGGTGGCTCGGGGGCGCCGCGGCGCTGGCGATCGTCGGGGCGTCGCCGGCCCTGGTCGCGCGCCACGAGCGGGCCGGGCGCGCCGCGGCGTGCGAGGCCGCCGGCGCCGCCGTCGACGGGGTGTGGAACGACGAGGCCCGGGCCGCCGTGCGTCGGGGCATCGTCGCCACCGGCCTCGGCTACGCGCCGGTGACCGCCGACAGGGTGATGCCGATCCTCGACCGTCAGGCGGACGCCTGGCGCGAGCACCGGACCAGGGTCTGCCGGATGGCCGACCTCGAGGGCACGCTCGACGCGGAGACCGTGGACCGCGCCGTCTGGTGCCTCGACGAGCGCCGGATGGAGCTGGCGGCGCTGGTGACCGAGCTGTCGCGGGCCGACGCGACGGTCGTCCAGCGGGCCGTGACCGCGGCCGCCGGCCTCCCGCCGGTGTCCCCGTGCGGCGACCGACAGGTGCTGGCGACCCTGCCGACGCCGCCGGACCCGCGCGACAAGGTCGACGCCGTGCGCACGACGCTCTCGCAGGCGCGCACCTCGTCGTGGACCGGGAAGTACGCCGACGGCCTGAAGCAGGTCCGCGCGGCCCTGGCGGACGCGGAGGCGCTCGGCTGGCCGCCCCTGACCGCCGCGGCGACGCAGCTCGAGGGGCACCTGCTCGAGCGTTCGGGTGACTACCGCGGCGCCGAGGTCGCGGGCCTCGCGGCCTACATGACGGCGGCGAAGGTGCAGGCGTGGGACACGGCGGCCACCGCAGCGGCCGACCTCGTGCTCGTGGTCGGGTCCCATCAGGCTCGCCACGCCGAGGGCAAGGTGTGGGCCGGCCACGCCGAGGTCGCGCTCGCGCTGGCCGGCAGCCCCGCGGGTCTCGGCGAGGCCAGGCGCCTCGGCTACCTCGCAGGCGTCCACCGGGCCACGGGCGCGTACGCGGAGGCGAAGCTGCTGCACGAGCGGGCGCTGGCGCTCCGGGAGCAGGCGCTGGGCCCCGAGCACCCCGCCGTGGCCGCCTCGCTCACGGGCCTCGCCATGGTTCGTCAGGCCATGGGCGCGTACGCCGAGGCGAGGGCGCTGCACGAGCGAGCGCTGGCGATCCGGGAGACGGCGCTGGGCCCCGGGCACCCCGACGTGGCCGCCTCGCTCACCAACCTCGCCGGGGTCGCGCACCAGGCCGCGGGCGCGTCCCCCGAGGTGAAGGCGCTGTACGAGCGGGCGCTGGCGATCCAGGAGCAGGCGCTGGGCCTCGAGCACCCCGACGTGGCCGTCACCCTCAACAACCTCGGCATCTTCTATCAGGTCACGGGTGCGAGCGCCGAGGCGAGGGCGCTGTTCGAGCGGACGCGGGCGATCCGGGAGAAGGCGCTGGGCCCCGAGCACCCGAGCGTGGCCGCCGTCCTCGACAACCTCGCCAGCGTCGACGTGACCACCGGCGCCGACGCCGACGCGAAGCTGCTGTACGGGCGAGCGCTGGCGATCCGGGAGAAGGCGCTGGGCCCCGAGCACCCCGACGTGGCCGTCACCCTCAACAACCTCGCCGCCGTGCACGTGCACATGGGCGCGTACGCCGAGGCGAAGCGGCTGCACGCGCGGGCGCTGGCGATCCGGGAGCGGGCGCTGGGCCCCGGGCACCCCGCCGTGGCCGACTCCCTCGGCAACCTCGGCAACATCGCGCTCCTGCAGGACGTGCCGGCCGAGGCCCGGACGCTGCTCGAGCGGGCGGTCGCCATCTACGACGCGCACGCGGGCGTCCAGGACCACGAGCCCCTGGCGAGGTTCGGCCTCGCCAGGGCCCTCGTCCGCACCGGCGGGGACCGGGCCCGCGCGCTCGCGGAGGCGCAGAAGGCCGCCGACGGCCTGCGCGCGGCGGGCGAGGGCAAGGCCAGGAAGCTCGCCGAGGTCGAGGCGTTCCTCGCCGAGGTACGCGGTCCAGCGAGATGAGCCCCGGTCGCGGCGACCCGCCGGCGGGCTGTGAGCAGGGGGCGCCGGGCCCGGGCCCGGCGAATGCTCGCAGTCGGTGATCAGGCCCCGACAGGTCCGTGGTATCCGCGCCGCTCCGGGTCAGGCGGCGCGGTCGGTCAGCAGCCGCAGCTGAGCTCGGGGAACGCGTAATGGAAGGTCAGGGGGCTGGCCTCGCCGCGCGACTCGAGCGTGTGGCCGTATTCGGTGACGGCCTCGAGCTGGCCGTCGCGGTCGATGTCCATGACGGCGAGCGGGTCGAAGAAGCCGGGGCCCGGCTGCGCGACGAGCTGCGCGCCGTCGCGGAGGAACAGGACGGCGGCGCGCTCGCCGAAGCCGTCGCAGCCGCCGGCGTCGCTGCCGACCTGGGCGGTGATGTAGCGGCGGGACCCGCCGACCTCGTCCCAGGCCGCGAGCTCGAGGGTGTCGTCGAGGAAGGCCGACCAGCCGGCGGCGCCGGCGTCCTCCGGCGGCATGTCGGCGTGGTACTCGGCGTGCTCGACCCGCAGCGCGGCGACGGCCGGCTGGGCGTCGAGCAGCCGGCGGACCTCGGCGCGCTCGCGGGCGTCGACCTTGCGGCGGCCGAACACGATCGGCGCCGGGAGGTCGGCGCGGCGGGCCCACACGCCGGTGCAGCTGCGGGGGCCACGGAGCGCGCCCTGGACGACGTGGGCGTCGGGCTCCATCGCGGCGGCCGTCTCGCGCAGCTCGGCGCGGTTCGGCGGGGCCTCGTCGAACAGGAACACGCCGTCCATCTGGCCGTGGATGGCCAGCGGGCCGGCGTCGGCCTGGCAGCTGCCGCCGTCGCTGGCGAACACGCTGAAGCGGGCGCCGGCCTGGGCCTGGACGGCCGCCGGGACGACGTCGCGGGCGAGGTCGTAGTCGACCGTGAGGCCGTCGGCGAGCCCGCGGATCCTCGGCTGTCCTGAAGACCAGGTCATGTCGGGCAGGGTGGCGAGGACGAGGTTGCGGCCGTGCAGCAGCGCGGCCGCGCCGGGGTCACGGACGGGCGCGGGGGGCGGCGCGGGCTCGGCGGCCGCGGGGGCCGCCGGCGCGTCGGCGCAGTCGGGCAGCGGGGCGAAAGCCACGGCGGGGACGACGACCGGCGCGGGCGGGGCGCTCGGGGTGTCCGCGATCGCGTCGCCGACGGGCGGCGCGGGCCAGAGCGCGAAAATGGTCAAGGAGGCCGCGAGCGGCGCCAGCAGGGCCGCCGCGTATATATAAGTGGGGCGAGACATCGCGTTGTTGTCTCAAGTATGCGTTCGACGGCCGGCGTTGGATTCCGGCGGCGAGCGCCCGCCATCGTGTGAAAGGTCCGCGTGAAGCGGAGTATGCAGTCGCCGCGCCGACGCCGGGCGCGACGGGCTCGGGCCTGGACCGCTCGACTCCAGCGGGCGAGCCCGACCGTCGAGGCGGTTCACGCGGGGGCAGGCGGCTGCAAAAAGTCGGACAACCGCGGCCGGCTGCATTAGCATCGGCGCCATGCTCCGAGGCATTTCGGCCCTGTTCACCGCCGTGCTCCTGACGGCGGCTCTGGCGACTCCCCCCGCTCACGCGTGCACGAGCATGTTGGTGGCGAAGGGGGCGACGACGGACGGCGCCACCATGATCACGTACAACGCGGACGCGCACGAGCTCTACGGCGAGCTGTACTACACGCCGGCGGGGCGCCACCGGCCGGGGAGCCAGCGCGACATCATCGAGTGGGACACCGGGAAGTTCCTCGGGCGCATCGCCGAGGCGCCGGTCACCTACACGGTGGTCGGAAACATGAACGAGCACCAGCTCACGATCGCCGAGTCGACGTTCACGGGCCGCAAGGAGCTCGAGGCGCCGGCGGGGATCGTCGATTACGGCTCGCTGATCTACATCGCGCTGGCGCGGGCGAAGACGGCGCGCGAGGCGATCACGGTGATGACGGGCCTGGTGTCCGAGTACGGCTATGCGTCCACCGGTGAATCCTTCTCGATCGCCGACCCGAACGAGGTCTGGATCATGGAGATGATCGGCAAGGGCGCGGGGAACAAGGGCGCGGTGTGGGTGGCGCGACGCCTGCCCGAGGGCACGATCGCGGCGCACGCCAACCATGCCCGCATCCGTCAGTTCCCTCTGAACGAGCCGGACACGACGCTCTATTCGCCCGATGTCATCTCCTTCGCGCGGGACAAGGGCTGGTACAAGGGGGCGGACAAGGACTTCAGCTTCGCGGACACCTACAACCCGCTCGAGTTCGAGGGGCAGCGCTTCTCCGAGTCGCGGGTGTGGAGCATCTACCGCCGCGCGGCGCCCTCGATGGCCCTCGGACCGGAGTACGCCGACGGCTCGGCGCCGGGCAAGCGGCTGCCGCTGTGGATCAAGCCCGATCGCAAGCTGTCGGCGCAGGACGCGATGGCGCTGATGCGCGATCACTTCGAGGGCACCCCGCTCGACCTCTCGAAGGACGTCGGCGCCGGCCCGTACGGGCTGCCCTACCGCTGGCGCCCGCTCACGTGGGAGGTCGACGGCAAGAAGTACCTCAATGAGCGCGCGATCTCCACCCAGCAGACCGGCTTCACGTTCGTGGCCCAGATGCGCGGGTGGCTGCCGGCCCCGGTCGGCGGGGTGCTGTGGTTCGGCGTCGACGACACCGCCACGACCGTGTACACGCCGATGTACGCGGGCATCCGCCGGGTCCCGAAGAACTTCGCCCAGGGCGGGGCCGACCGCGGCACGTTCTCGTGGGACTCGTCGTTCTGGGTGTTCAACTGGGTCGCAAACCAGGCCTATGCCCGCTGGAGCGACATCGTGGTCGACGTGCAGAAGGAGCAGCGCGCGCTGGAAGCCGGATTTTTCGCCGACCAGGCCGAGGTGGAGAAGACCGCCGTCGAGAAGTTCCGGCGCAGCCCCGAGGCCGCGCGCAAGTACCTCACCGAGTATTCGGTCCGCCAGGGCGAGAAGGTCCACGCGCGCTGGCGAAAGCTCGGCGAGCAGCTGCTCGTGAAATACATCGACGGCAACGTCCGGGACGACCAGGGCAAGGTCAATCACCCCAGGCACACGGACGCGTGGTACCGTCATATCGTGCGCGACGCGGGGGAGCGGCTCGAGGTGCGCGAGGTCAAGCCGGCCGCCGCGCCCGCGCCGAAGCCCGCGCCGAAGCCCGCGCCGAAGCCCGCGCCCGACGCTCGTCGCGGGTAGGGCGCGCCGGATCGGGCTTTACGCGCCGGGGCGGAGGCGTCAAGCTGCGGCCGGCATGCCCGAGTCCGCCGTCGACCTCGAGACCCCCGCAGGCGTCAATCGCACCCGGATCGTCGCGCCCGACGCCGGCGATCGGTGGCCCGCGGTCATCCTCTGCACGGACGCCGGCGGCCAGCGTCCGGCGATGACGAAGATCGCGGAGCACCTCGCGGCGCGCGGTTACCTCGTGGCGATCCCCGACCTGTACTTTCGCGTCGGCGCGCTGCGAGACCTGCTGCCGGACGGCGAGAAGGACCGACCCGTGCTGGAGGCCATCTTCGAGCAGCCCGCGGTCCGCAAGCGCTGGTACGACACGTTTTATGCCTCCGCGGTCGCCGACGAGACGGTGCGCGTCGGCGTCGGCGCCGTGCTCGACCACCTCGCCGGGCGGCCCGACTTCGCCGGCAAGGTCGGCACCACCGGCTATTGCATGGGTGGGCTCGTGTCGCTGCGCGCCGCCGCGATCTTCGGCGAGCGCATCGCCGCCGCGGCGGTGTTCCACGGCGGCGGGCTCGCCTCGGCCGCGCCCGACAGCCCGCACCGCCAGGTCCCGTCCGTGCGGGCCCGCGTGTACGTGGCGGGCGCCATCGACGATATCTTCTTCGACGACGAGGCCCGGCGCACGCTCGCGCGCGCCCTCGAGGACGCCGGCGTCGAGCACACCGTCGAGACCTACCCGGGCCGCCACGGCTTCGCCGTCAGCGACGTGCCGCAGTACGATCCGCCCTGCGAGGCCCGACACTTCGCCGCCCTCGAGGCGCTGTACGCCGCGACGCTTCGCGCGTGAGCCCAGACCATGCACGAGGACCGCTTCGTGGCCCACGGATTCATGCTCCTGAAGGACGGGAGCTGGGCTCCCTGATAGTCGCGGGGGCGAGCATCAGGTCGCTGGGGCGCGCGAAGTCCAGCGCGCGCTGCACCGAAGACCGCTCCCGCGCGCCCGGGCCGACGCCGCGCCGCGGCGACCTCGGCCCGGGCCGGCCTTGACGCACGTGGATTCTGCGCCGATGCTGACTGCTCCGGGCGAGTTATCATCCGCAGCTCCCTTCCCACGCACGACAAATAAGGTGACGCATGTATAAACCACTGTCAAAACAGCACGACGCAGAATCGATCATCCGCAGCTGGTATCAACACAAGGCGGGTAATTGCACATCGATCGGCGCGATCAAGGCGGCGCAGCTCGTCTTCGGCGCCCGCCCGATCGTCGAGGTCGTGAGCTCTTCCGATGCGAACCAGCAGATCCGACTGCGGGATGGGACGGAGCTCACCGTGACGGCGGGCGAGTTCGAGGTGGCGCGGCGACTCTCGATGTTCGGTGGTCAGCCCAGTGAGCTGTTCGACAACGCATGCTCCCTCTTCGCCATCATGGCAAAGAACGCGCAGCTGCGCGAGAACGACGGTCGGGAGGCGATGACGTTCGGCGAGGCGATAGAGTCGCTGAACGACGGCGAGGACATCCGGGAGGGTCCCGCCTGGCTCGGGCTGCGCAAGCTGGTGATCTATGGCCCTTCGCGGTTCCTCGGGGTCCGCGCCTTCGTCGCCGATCAGGATGCCGCGATCTGCTGGAGCCCCAGGCACACCTGGTTCGCGAGTCGGCACTTACATGACGACTACGGCCTCGTATCCAGGCCGCGCATGAGCTTGAAGGGCGCCATCGCCCTCGACAAGGCTCGGATCGAGTAGGAGCTCGGCCTCTCGAGCCGCGCGACGGCGGGCCCGTTCAGCACGGCGCTTCGTCGCGCTCCTCACCGAAGCAGTTCTCGCGAGCGCGGCGCTGCCTGGTACGCGAATTGAGCCCATGGATCCGGGGCGGCCTGTTATGAATGGCCGATGCAGATCCCTCCGAACGCGCTGCGGGCGCTCGCATGCCTGGCCCTGCCTGCGGCCTGCGCCGACGACGGCGGCAGCAGCACGGCCGCGACAGGGGCCGCGACGACCGTCTCGACCTCCATGTCCGGCCCCGACAGCAGCGGCGAGCCGACGCCGACGAGCTCGGTCGCCGCGACGACGAGCGGCTGCACGGCGGGCACCTGCGGCTCCGACCCGGTCACGACCGATCCGGTGGCCTCGACCGGTGGATCGACCGGGAGCTCGACGAGCGGCGGCACGAGCAGCGGCGCGAGCACGGGCGCGGCGGACACGACCGCCGGACAGACGTCAGCGGCCGACTCGAGCGGAGGGAGCTCGGAGGCCGGCTCGGAGACCGGCACCACCGGCGCTCCGGTATGTCCCGAGGGTCAGGTCGTATGTGAGGGCGCGACGGCCAAGGTCTGCGACGGCCTCGGCGGGTTCAAGTCCGAGGCGGATTGCCCGGCTGTGTGCGTCGAGGGCAAGGGCTGCCTCGCGTGCGTCCCCGGCGAGGGCATGTGCGCCGGCGAGGTCGCGCAGATCTGCACCGAGGACGGCATGGGCACCAAGGCCGTCGTCTGCGACGCGGTGCAGGGGATGAGCTGTGACCCCGAGGTCGGCAAGTGCGTCGGTGCGTGCGCGCCGGACAGCCTCGGGCTGTCGTACCTCGGCTGCGACTATTACCCGACCGTGACCTCGACCGGTGTGGTGAACGCCTTCGAATTCGCGGTGGTGGTCGCCAACGCGTCGGGCGCGACGGCGAAGCTCCGGATCGAACGCGGCGCGCAGACGATCACCGATACGACCATCGCGGCCGGGTCCGTCAAGGTCGTCAAGCTGCCGTGGGTCGCGGAGCTCAAGGGGCTCAAGACCACCCCCTCGCAGCTGCTCGCGGACGGCGCGTACCACCTGCGGACCGACCAGCCGGTCACGGTCTATCAATACAACCCCCTCGACTACAAGAAGGGCGACCTGTTCTCGTCCGTCAACGACGCCTCGCTGCTGCTGCCGGTCAACACCTGGAGCGGCGACTACTGGATCGTCGCGCGCGACACGTTTTATTACGCGACCGGCAAGGAGAGCTATCCCGGGTTCTACGCGGTCACGGCCGGCGTCGACGGCACGACCGTCACGCTCGCGCCGGGGGCGACCGGCAAGAAGGTCCGCGCCGGCGGGGGCGTGGCGGTCGACGGCACCGGGGTCATCGCTATGGACCAGGGCGACGTGCTGCAGGTGATGTCGGGCGACGCGCCCAACAACGACGGCGCGCCGGACGTCACGGGCACGCACGTCACCGCGGACCGCCCGATCCAGGTCATCGGCGGCCACTTTTGTACGTACATTCCGCCCGACAAGGGTTATTGCGACCACCTCGAGGAGGCGCTGTTACCCTTCGAGGCGCTCGGTCGCGACTACATCACGACGCCGGCGCTGATCCCCGGCGGCGGGAACCTCCCCAAGCCGCACATGGTCCGGATCGTGGCGACGACCGACGGCACCACCCTCAGCTATGACCCGCAGCCCCCCGGCGCGCCGGCGGCGATCGCCAAGGCCGGCGAGTGGGTGGAGATCGCCAAGACCGGCCTCGACTTTCGCATCACGGCCAACCACAAGATCGTCGTCGCGCAGTACATGCAGGGGCAGACCGCCGGCGGCAACACGGGCGACCCGGCGATGGCGATCGCGGTGCCGGTCGACCAGTTTCGCGCCAACTACCTGTTTCACTCGCCGCTCAACTACGAGAAGAATTACGTCAACATCGTCGCGCCGACCGGCGTCGCGGTCACCCTCGACGGCGCGCCGGTGGGCGGCTTCGTCGCCGTCGGCGGCACCGGCTACAGCGTCGCGCGGCCGCTGCTCGCCAACAACGCCGATGGTAACCACGCGATCACGGCGCCCGAGCCGATCAGCATCAGCGTCTACGGGTACGGGCAATACACCAGCTACTGGTACCCGGGCGGGCTCGACCTGCACCTGATCCCCCAGTGAAGGTCTCCGTCCCGGCGAATCCTGGCACCTCGACCGGCGGCAATGCGTGTGTGCAAGCGAAATCGCCCGCGCGGCCGCACGTGAGCTGAAGCCGAGCCGTCCAGAGGGCCGGGCGCCGGGCAGCCGCCGTATGTTGTCCGTCGAGGGAGAGGCGACGATGGGCACGGCGGACCTCCTTGAGCTGATGGCGCGACTGGCCCGCATCCAGGGCGAGCTCGCCCGGGCCCACGACCCGCCGGCGTTCATTCGCGCGGTCGCCGGCGCCCTCGCGCCGTTCGGGGCGAACTACATCGACCTCGCGTATGTGCACCTCGGTGAGGGCGGCGAGCCCGAGCTGTTCGAGGTCGTCGAGAGCTGGGAGGACGGGGAGCTGGTGCGCTCGTCGATCGTCGGAGGCAGCTTTCGCGCCGCCGACTTCCCGATCGCGCAGTTGATGCTGCGCACCCGCACCTCGCTGCAGGTGCTCCCCGACATCGCGGCCGAGCCCGCGCTCGAGCAGGTGATGCTCGCGGTGGGACGCCGCCTCGCCTCCGCGCTGATCCTCCCGCTGTTCAGCGAGCGGCAAGCCGGATGGCAGGGCGTCATCGGCGTGTACTGGCGCGACCGTCGCGACCTCGACGAGCCCACGCGGGCGCTCCTCCCCGTGCTGATGCGCCTGTTCGCCGAGACCCTGGCGAGCAAGCGGACGCTGCGGGCGCTGCGCGAGAGCCTGAAGCACAACGAGGAGCTGCTCGGACGGACCGCGGCGACGCTGCAGGAGACCGAGGCGCAGAAGGCGACGCTGCGGGTCATCCTCGACAACCTGCCGCTCGGCGTCGCGGTCGTACACGGCGAGACCGGCGAGCGCGAGCTGGTCAACCGCCGCGGCCTCGAGCTGCTGGGCGACCACGGCACGGCGGCGCAGCAGATCACGAGGACGCAGCCCTTCGCGTACGCGCCCGGCGCAGCGACGCCGATACCGCCCGAGCGGCTGCCCCACGCGATCACGCTGGCGACCGGCGAGACGCAGTCGCTCGAGCTCGAGTTCGAGCGCGGGTCGCAGCAGCGGGCGCTGTTCGAGGTGACGACCAGCCTCCTGCGCTATCCCGGGGACGAAGCCCGACGGGTGGTGTTGCTATATCAGGACATCACCGATACCCGACGCCGCGAGCTGGAGAGGATCCGGGCGCAGGAGGAGCTCCTCCGCTCGCAGGAGCAGGCGCTCGCCGAGCGCTCCACGCCGCTGATCCCGATCCGCGACGACGTGCGGGTGATGCCGATCATCGGCACGATCGACGCGACGCGCGGGCAGCAGATCGTCGAGACCCTCGTCCAGCTCGGCGGGTCGACCGGCGTCCGCGCGGTCATCATCGACGTCACCGGCGTCCGCGAGCTCGACGCCGCAGCGGCGAGCGCCCTGATCTCCGGCGCCCGCGCCCTGCGTCTGCGCGGCGTCCGCCCGATCCTCACCGGGATCCAGCCGAACGCCGCCGCGACCCTCGTCAGCCTCGGCGTGGACCTCTCCGGCATCACCACCTGCGCGACCTTGCAGGACGCCGTCGTCCGGGCCAGCGCCGGCTGAGCCGCCCGGGCGACACCCGCGAGGCACCCGCCGGGCCGCGCGAGGCCGCGGTCTGCGGGTGGCCGGTGCGTCCTCCGCCACCTGATCGCTACATTCGCGTCCAGGGCCCCTCGAAGCCGGGCACGGGTGGGCCGGCCTTGACGGCGACGCCGACGGCCGACAGATCGCCGTGCGCCGCGACGAGCCGGGCCCACGCGTCCGGGCCGAACTCGACCTGGCCGTCCGGGACGTAGCTGATGACGCGCTGGCCATCCTCATCGGGCGAGATCGTGATCTCGCGGACCTCGACCAGCGTGAACGTCGGCGCGCCCGTCGGTGTCACTCGCGTGCCCGTGGCGTCGAGGTCGATCGGCACCTGCATGGTCAGGTGATAACGGCCGCCGATCCCGACCTTCGAGTACCAGGTCCGCGGGCCCGCATCGCCGGTATAGTAGGAGATGCCGTGCTCGGCGCCCGCGAAGGTCCGATCGAAGTCCGCGGCCCATGACATCGCGCGGACCCCGTGCTCGACGGCAGCCAACATATCGGCGCGCGTGTGGTTCGATCTGTCGGCGACCACGGGCTGCTCGCACGCACCCACGATCGACGAGCCGAGCAGCGCGACGGCCAGGACGAGCGGCGACCGATCACCCGGCATGGTCGTCACCGCCGGCGTCCTCGCCGCCCTGTTCGCTCACCGGACCCGGCAACGCCTCCCTGCGCGCCCCGGCCAGCGCCACGATGTCGCCGAAGACCCGCTGTAACTGCTCCTCGCGCCCGACGCTGCGGCGTCGCCACATCGCGCGACCGCCGAGCCAGCCCAGGAGCGCGCCCGACAGCGCGAGCGGGCCCATCATCAGGAGCAGCACCGCCTTGATGACCAGGACCTTCAGGGGGACGAGGGCCATGAAGCCGGTGAAGCCGCCGGCGAAGATGCTCAGCCCCACGGTCGCGCCCGCGTCGCCGGGCATGCGTTCTTCCAGGCGCAGGGTGGTGGTGTCCGCCTGCTCGACGACGGTGAAGTGGATCCTTCGCGACGTGTTCGCCGTCGTCGACCAGATCCGGGCGCCGGCCTCGCGCTCGAGCTTCCCCGGGTCGCCGAGCGAGCGGCGCAGGACCTCGATCATCTGGATGAGCGTGGCGTCGTCGATGTGGCCGTCCACGACCTCCTCGAACATCAGGTCGGTCTTGCCGCCGAGCCACCACACCGGACGATTGCGGACATCCTGCACGGCGAGCTCGCTCGTCGCCCGCGCGACCAGAGCCCTGGAGATGCCCAGCTCGTGGACGACCTGCTCGATCTCCGTCCGGGTCATCGCCCGCGCGTCGGCCTTGTCCCCCTCGCGCTCGTGGAGCTCCGCGACGCGCTTGAGGATCTGCCCCACTTCGCGGTCATCGTAGCGGCGCTCGCCGGTCATGGCCCACGGTACCACCGCACCGGCGATTCTGCGGGTACAATGCGACGAATGTCCCTCCGCTGGCCCGCGCGTGCGCTCGTCCCGGTGCTCGTCGCTTGCCGCGGACCGGCGCCCCCGGACGGTGCGGCCGCCGCGGCGACGCCCACGTCAACCATCACGGGTAGTACACGACGCGCTGCGTCAGGGAAGCGGGCCACGCGGCGCAAGTAGCGCTTTCATGGGGGCCGTCCGTGAGGAGGGCGTGGTTTGGCGACTGCAGGGGCGGACCCGGAAAGTGCCAGGTCGGCGACGATCGGGTAGTGATCGGAGGCGCGGTCGGTCGCCTCGTTGTCGATGACCTCGACGCGCTCGACGCGGAAGTCGTCCGACGCGAAGATGTAGTCGAGGCGCAGGCGAGCCCCCTGCGTCGCGTGCGGCCGCGGTAAGCGCGTCGGCAGCGTGTGTCGGCGCCCCGGCGGAGCGAGGTCACGCAGACCCTGCTCGCGCACCGTGGCGATGAGCCGCCGATCGAGCATCCGCGTGGCCAGCACCTCCGGCTGCTCGACGTGCCCTGTCAGCTGGGCGACGAGCGTGGCGTGGTCGTAGGGGTCCTCGTCCGAGAGCGCGTTGAGGTCGCCGATCATCAGGTAGGGCCGCTGGAGCGTCGAGAGCAGCGGAACGAAGGCCGCGACGCGCTCGGCCTCGGTGATCGCCGGGGACGGATGGACCACGTCGACGTGCACCTCGCGTCCGTCGCAGTCGAGCGTGGCCCGGAGCGCCGAAGATGTCACCTCGTCGCGACCGCCGCCCAGCGGCAAGCGCTCCGCGTGAAGGATCGGAAACCGCGAGACGAGGCAATTTCCCCAGTCTCCGGCGAAGCCGCCGGCGTGCACGTGCTCCAGCCCGAACATCGTCGCGTAGTCGGGCCGGATGAGTCGACCGCGCCCCGGGCCGCAGTAGACGGCCTCCGTCACGCCGAGGACGTCGGGCGCGCACGCCCGCACCACCTCGCGCACCGCACGGGCGCGGTCCTCCTGGAAGAGCATCGTATCCCCCTGACGCTCGTGGAACGCGTAGAGGACGTTGTAGGTCATCACCCGGAGCAGCACGTCCCCGAGGGTATCGCGCCGCGGTCCAGAGGGGGTCGCTCGTGGTCGCGCGCGATCTCGCGGCGGTCCGGACGCGACGTCCATCGGGCCCGCACTCCGAGGCGTGTGAACTTCCTGCACGCGTCTGCAAGCGCTGCGTCCGCCTGGCGCGTAAGTGGGCGCGCCGCGATACCAGGCCCTGGCACAGCGCTTGCTCCTCGGATCGCGCGATGTCCATCAAATTCACCATTTCACCCCCGATCGCCCGCGCGGGAGCTCCGGCGCGGACGCTCCTTGTTTGTGCGCTGATGTCATCGCTCATCGTTGGTTGTACCGCGGGCGATCCGCGCTTCACCGTCGATACGCCGGCCGGATTCTGGGTGGGATTGTGGCACGGGATGATCTCCTGGGTGACCCTCGTGATCGGCATCTTTAGCGACCAGATCGGCGTCTACGAGGCGCACAACAGCGGCGGCTGGTACGATCTCGGGTTCTTGCTCGGTGTTGGTTGCCTCGCTGGCGGAGGCTCGCACTCGTATCGGCGCAGGGCCCCATCATGCTCACGGAGCGACCAGCAGGAGTGGGAAGAGATCGGCAAGAAGGTCGAGCGCAAGCTTCAGCGCAAGATCCAGCAGTGGGCAGAGGCTGACCCCGACGAGGAGTGGGAGGTCATCGGAAAGAAGGCCGAGGCCAAGCTGAAGCAGAAGCTCCGCTCGTGGGCCGAAGACGGGGAGGAGGGGACCCAGCAGGGGAGCGACGAGCGCGGCGCTCGGGGCGTCGAGGCGCAGCGGTAGGCGCCGCACCCGGGACTGCGCCGAGCCCCGCGGGCGCGGATCGGTCCCGGCCGCGCGGAGGCCCGCCGCGTGCTGTCGCCTCGCGGCGAGCCGACGGTCGGGCCACCCTCAGGTCGGCCGTCGCGCGCGCTCGAGGGCGCGGCGGAGCTCGTCGATGACGCCGCGTCGCCGCCGAACGTCCGCGTCGTGGGCCTGGGCCGCCGCCGCGAGGCCGACGCCGCAGTGCGGGCATACGCTCTCGGAGGCGTACACATATTCCCGGCAGCTGCCGCACGGCTCGAGGCGGGCGGGTGACACCTCGGGCGCGGGCCTCCGCAGGCGTCCGGGCGGGATCAGGGGCGTCGGCGCGGGCTCGCGCACCTCGACCGGCGGGCCGCCGTCGAGCGGCTCGAGCACGAGCGCGAACTCGCCGATGGCGAACGACCGGTCGGGCGCCTCCTTGCGCTTGACGACCCGCTCGCGCAGACCCTGGCCCGCCAGCGTGAGCACGCGGTGGTGGCAGTACGGGTTGTTGCCGGCCCGGCCGAACAGTGAATGCGCCGTCCAGGTGCAGCCGCCGCGGCACACGTCGGCGTAGTAACAGCCGCGGCAGAAGCCCCACAGGTCGTCGCGGTCGCGCAGGCGGCCGAAGTGCAGCTCGGGGGACCGCGCCCACAGCTCGGCGAGGCCGGCGTCGCGGACGTTGCCGCCGGCGAAGCCGACGGTGGCCAGCGACGGGCAGCCCTTGATGGTGCCGTCGGCCTCGATGCCCATCGTCAGCCGTCCGGCGCCGCATCCGCTCCAGTGCGTGCGCTCGTCACCGAGGCCGCGCCAGAGGTGCTCGTACGGGCCGAAGTAGCCGATGTTGTTGCCGACCGCGAGCAGCAGGCCGCGCTGCATCCCGCGATGAAAGAGGCGGGCGAGCGCGGGCATGACCTCGCGCAACGCGTGTGGTTGCAGCAGGATCTCGTCGTGGTCGACGGCGTTGCCCATCGCCACGGTCAACTGTGTCTGCCAGTGGGTCGCGCCGGCGTCGACGATCTCGTCCATCAGCGCGGGCAGGTCCGCCAGCGTGCGCGCCCCGATCTGCGTGTTGACGCTGGCGTCGATGCCGGCGGCCTTGATCCGCCGCAGCGCGTCGATCGCCCGCGCGTGCGATCCGGGGACGCCGCGCAGCTCATCGTGCAGCGGGGCGAGGCCGTCGATCGAGACGCCGACGCCCTGCAGCCCGGCCGCGACGGCGGCCGCGAGGCGCTCGGGACCGAGGTTGCGGGCGCCGGTCTGCGCGGTGCAACGGATGTCCCGCGCGCGGATCTCCCTGACGAGCTCGGTCCAGTCGCGCCGCAGGTACACCTCGCCCCCGATCAGCGTGATCTCGCGGGTGCCGAGCCGCGCGAGCGCGTCGATGACCTCGACGCACTCGGCGGTCGACAGCTCGCCCGCCCGCGTCCGGCCCGCCCGCGACCCGCAATGTCGACACTTCTGGTCGCAGGCCAGGGTGATCTCCCAGACGACGTGCACAGGCACGCAGCCGAGGCGATCGGCGTCCGAGACGGCGCGGACGGACGGCGCCATGGTTCAGGTCTTCTCCAGGCGCACGATCTCCGCCTTCAGCTTGGCGAGCGCGGCGGAGATGTCCTGCTGGGCGTGGAGCTGGGCCTCGGCCTCGACGGCCAGGCGCTGCATCGTCGGCAGGTCGCCGCCGGCGATCGCGTCCTGGATCGCCACCCCGTACAGCGGCCGGATGACCGGCTCGTGGTGGACCACGACCTGGTACGACGCGCGCTGGATCGGGTGGTCGGGCTCCCACGAGCGGACCAGCGCGAAGTTCAGGCGCCCCTTGCCCTGGCGCGCCCCGACGATCGTAAACACCCGCGTACCGGCCTTCCCCGGCTGCGGCGAGGCCGGCGGGACATCCTCGATGTCCAGCATGTAGATGTTGTTCGGCAGATCGGTGAGCACCCATAGATAGCCGGTCGAGCCGGCGTTGCTCGCGAACGAGATGCGGTCGATCTCTCCGGTGTTGATCTCAATCGTTTTCATCGATTTCCTCCGATATGCAGAATATCGGCGGCTGGCCGGCGCGTCCGCGCAACTTTTCCCCCCCGCGTCGCGCCGGACGGCAGAACCTGCGGCCCGCAGGGCTCTGCGCCCGTTCAGGGGTCCTTCTTGCCCTCGACCACGCTGCCGACCCGCTGCAGCAGCTTGCCGAACAGCGACGGGCGGTAGCTGATGACGAACGCGAGCAGCGACGTGAAGCCGGCCAGGCGGACGTATTGCTTCTGGGTCGGCGCCGCAGGGTCGTCGCCGAAGATGAGCACGCCGGCGATCAGCGACAGATACACGAGGAAGCCGCGGAGCAGCGCCGAGTTGCGCGGCGAGGTGTCGTCCTGGCCGGCCTCGATCTCGGCGTCCGCGCTGAGGCTGGCGCGCGCGCCGATCGCCCCGAGCAAGCTGGCGGTCAGGCACAGGATCGCCACGTTGGTCAGCGTATAGGCGCCGATCACCACCAGGCCGTTGCGGACGACGTCGCCGGGCCCGCCCGCGAGCGCCGCGAATTGCGTGCGATAGGGGGCCGAGTCGACCAGCGTGCCGAACATGAATGTCACGAGCCAGACCGAGATGCCGAGCCACAACAGCGCCATATCGACCGGCGACAGCGCGCGCCGCTGCGGCCTCGGGTTTTGCGTGATCATGGGCGGTCTATCGAGCAAGTCTCGTGCCACCATATCGACGCTCGCGCACCGCGTTCACCGGCGCGGCGCGGGGGGCTCGCTCGCGTCGGCCTCCGGGGGAGCCGCGTCGGTCCCGTGTTCGGGGTCGCCGAGGCGGATCTCGACGCTGGGGTCGGGGGGCGGCGGCGCGGCCCGCCAGGCGGTCCAGCGGCGGCGCAGGAGCGCGAGCACGGGCGGCGCCATGGCCGACGCGCCGGTCGCCAGCGCCGAGGAGCCGAGCGCGATGCCGAGGCCGACCGGGCCGACCGGGCGGCAGCCGAACAGGTGGCTGACGCCGGGCGTCTCGACGATGGCGAGCAGCAGCGCCAGCGAGCCGAGGCTCGCGCCCCACACCTCGCGGGTCGGTGAGCCGGACACCAGCGTCTGTCCCAGCTGCGAGCCGACGAGCGCGAGCAGGGCTACCGTCGAGGCCCCGCGCCGTCCGCCCGGGAGCAGCTGGGAGGTCATCCACGCCAGGCCGGCGCCGGCGGCCGTGGCTGCGGCGCGGAGCTGGATCTCGCGGTCGAGGGCGTCACCGAGCGCGGCTTCGGGTCCCTCGGACAGCAGGTGCAGGAGGGTCTCGCGGGCCGGCGGGCGCAGCGCGATCGCCATGGCCGGCGCGACGTCGGTCAGGAGATTGACGAGCAGCAACTGACGGGCGCCGAGCGGTGCGCCGCCGAGCAGGGCGGCGCCGACGGAGAAGCCGATCTCACCGAGGTTGCCGCCGCTGAGGATCGCCACGGCGTCGCGGACGGACGCCCACATCGCGCGGCCCTCGGCGATCGCGTCGACGATCGTGTCGATGCGCCCGTCGACGACGATCAGGTCGGCGGCGTCGCGCGCGGCGACGGTGCTCGACTCGCCGAGGGCGACGCCGACGTCGGCGAGGCGGATCGCCGACGCGTCGTTGGCCCCGTCGCCGGTCATGCCGACGACCCGGCCGGCGCGCTGCAGGGCCTTGACGATGCGGACCTTGTGCGACGGCGTCGCGCGGGCGACGACGCCGGCGCCCGGCAGCGCCGCGTCGAGCTCCTCGTCGCTCATCGCGTCGAGCTCGGGCCCGCCGAGCACGGCGCGGCCCTGCAGCAGCCCGAGCTCGTCGGCGATCCGCCGGGCCGTCCGCGGGTGATCGCCGGTGATCATGATCAGGGCGATCCCCGCGGCCTGGAGCCGCCCGATCGCCGCGGCTGCGCTGACCCGCGGCGGATCGCTGAGCGTGACGAAGCCGCAGAAGTGCAGCCTGGCGATCCGGTCGTCGTCGAGGTCGCGGGTCTCCGAGGCGTCGCGCTCGGCGACCGCCAGCACGCGCAGACCCTCGGCCGCCAGCGCCTCGGCGCGCGCGAGCAGCTGCGCCCTGCCGGCCGCGTCGAGCGGCCCGTCGGCGGTGTGCGAGCAGCGCGGGACGAGCACCTCGGGCGCGCCCTTGACGGAGATCCGCAGGCCGTCGGCGACGCGCCCGAGGGCGCCGTGGTAGCCACGACCTGGCTCGAAGGGCAGGTCGTTGAGCCGCGCCCACACGCCGGGTCCTTCGGCGGGCAGGACCGCCATCGCGCGCGCGCCTTCGACGACCGCGCGGTCGGTCGGGTGGGGGAGGCCGCGCTCCGGAGTCGGCGAGGCGCGCAGGGCCGCGGCGAGCAGCGCGCGGGCCCAGGGCGGCAGCGGGCCCGCGTCGCAGCGAGCGACCTGCGTGGCGTCGGCGAGCCCGTGGAGCTGGATCTTGCCCTCGGTGAGGGTGCCGGTCTTGTCGGCGCACAGCACGTCGAGGCGGCCGAGCGCCTCGACGGTCCGCGGGTTGCGGACGAGCGCCCCGCGCTGCGCCAGGCGGCGCGCCGCCGCGAGCTGGGCCACCGTCGCCAGCAACGGCAGCCCCTCGGGCACCGCCGCGACCGTCATGCTGACGCCGAGGTCGACCAGGCCATGGATGTCCTGGTGGCGGAACAGGCCGACGCCGACGAGCAGCGCGCCGCTCATCCCGGCGATCGGCAGGATCGATTCGGTGAGCCGGCGCAGGCGCGCCTCGACGCCCGTCTCCGGGGCGCTGTCCGGGAGGACATGGAGGCCCCGTCGCGCCTCGGTGTCGGGACCGGTCGCCACGACGAGCGCGCGACCGCTGCCGGCGGCGACCGCCGTGCCGTCGTACAGCATCGAGCTGCGCTCGGCGATCGCCGTGGCGAAGGCCGGCGCCGGGTCCTTGGCGACCGGCAAGGATTCGCCGGTCAGGCTCGACTCGTCGATCTCGAGGCTCTCGGCGGCGAGCAGACGACAGTCGCCGACGACGACATCGCCCGCGCCGAGCTCGACGATGTCACCGGGCACGAGCGCGTCGGCGCTCACGGTCTGCCAGCGGCCGGCTCGCAGCACGCGCGCGGCCGGCCGCTCGCGGTGGGCGAGGGCGGCGACCGCCCCCTCGGCCTGGAACCGCTCGAGGCCGCCGAGGGCCCCGTTGAGCGCGAACACCCCGGCGATCAACGCCGCGTCGACGAGCGAGCCGGTCACCGCCGACAGCGCGGCGCCGGTGATCAGCACGGGGGTCAGCGGGTTGACGAGCTCCTGCATGACCGCCCGCGCGAGCCGCAGCGGCGCGGAGGGGGGCGACGGCGCCGGACGGCGCCGCGCGGCGACCTCGGCCTCCGACAGCCCGTCGGGGCCGACGGCCAGCCGCTCTCGCGCCGCGGCGGGCGTCAGGCGGTGCCACGGGGTCGGGTCGAACTGGGCGGGCGGCGGCCGCCTGGCGAGCGCGACGGCCTTGCGCAGGCCGTTGGCGAGGGCGACGACGGCGGCCGCGTGGGTCGCCAGCATCACGTGTTGGGCCTGGGTCTTGCGCAGTCCGCCGAGCCCGAGCGCGGCGCCGAGCGCGGCGCCGACCCCCGCGAGCACGACGCTCTGGTCGGCGACCTGGCGCGCGGCGTGGGCGGCGTCGACGATGAAGGCGGCGAGCTCGAGCTCCGCGCCGAGCAGGACGTCGGCGGCCCACGGCGGGCGCCGCGGGTCGAGCGCGAGGCCGAGGGCGACGTCGGCGGCGGTCAGGGCCGCCGGCTGGTCGTCGGTGAGGAGCGCGACGACGTGGCCCTCGCGCTGCTGGGCGGCGACGGCCTCGACGAGCGCGTCGGGTGGGACGCGCAGGTGGGCCGCGAGGGCGCGCGCGAGCGTCGGGTCATCGGTGGCGACGATCAGCCGAAGACGGGCCCGGCGGACGCTGGCGAGCAGCGCGTCGGCCCCGCGGCGCAGCGCCGGCCGCAGGAGCACGTCGGCGACCACCTCGCCGCGGCGGCGCAGCTCGAGTCGGCCGAGGCGGGGCCCGGCCTCGGCCGGCGCGAGGCGCCAGTCCTCGAGGACATGTTCGATCGAACAGGCGACGCCGTCGAACAGGCGCTCGGCCCACGCGACCACCAGCGCCCGCTCGACCCCCGGGGCGGGCACGATCGCCGCGATCGTCTGCTCCTCCGCGAGCAGCACCCGCGCGTCGAGCAGCAGGGTGTCGACGCGATCGAGCAGTCGCAGCGCGGCGGGGCGCAGGACCAGCGCGCCGCGCACGGCGAGCGTGCGGGTCAGCTCGGCGGCGAAGATGGTCCGGCCGTAGAGCGCGGCCTTCGGCAGCCCGCCGAACAGCGGGGCGACCGCGGCCTCGAGCCTGTGGGTGTCCGCGATCCCGACGAGGAAGCCGCCGAGCGAGGCGAACAGGGCGTCGTCGGAGTAGCGCTCGACGACGCTGTCGGGCAGCGGGCGCGGGCGCCCCCACCGCGGCGCGGGCGCGACGCGAGTCGGCGCGCCCTCGGCGGCGCACAGCTCCGGCTCGCGGCGGACCCAGGCGGCCCGCCTTGCCCGCTCGGCCCGGAGCTTGATCGCCTGCACGAGCAGGTCGATCAGCGGCCCGGTCGGCCCCGAACCGACCGCCTGTATGAACGCGTTGGCGACCCCGACGCCGACGTCGGTCGCCGCCGGACCGAGGCGGTCGATCACCAGCTGGCGCAGCCGCGGCGTGTTGTCGACGATCGTCATCATCGCGGCGAGATCGAAGCCCGCCCGCGACGGCTCGTAGCCGGCGACGCGCAGCCCCGCGCCGAGCACGACCGCCAGCCCGTCGGCGCCGAGGTCGACCGCGCGGCGCAGCAGCGGCTCGATGTCCGCGGGGTAGTCGGGGAGCGCGTCGGCGAACGGCAGGTCATGGAGGCCGAGGCGCAGCTCGATCGCGGAGAACACCGCCGCGAGCGCGTCGAGGCTCCAGTGCGCGGGGTCGTGGGTGACGACGGCTCGCCCGACGCAGCCGTTGAGGCGGACGGCCTCGATACCCCCGAGCCCGGCGAAGGTCGCCTCGACGGCGGCGGCGAAGCGATCGAACTGGACGGCGTCGAGCGCCCGCAATTCGATGTGCGCGCGGCGCCCGTCGGTCCAGCTGCGCCGCTTGCGGTGCCCGAAGAGGTTGGCGACGGTGCGCAACCACCTGGGCGAGCGCAGCCGGGCAGTCGCCTGCAGGCGTTCGAGCAGTCTCATCGCCCGAGCATGCCCTGCGGCCTCGGGCGCCGAGACGACGGATTTGCGGGCCGGCGGAGCCTGACGCGCAGCGCCAGCGCGTCCGGTCGGCGTCGGATCGGCGCCGGTGTCGCTCGCGGTGGCGGCCGGCGGCGGCGCGTATTGTCATCGCCCGTCGACCAAATGCGCGGATATCGTGCACGTGAGACGTGCAGCTCGCACCCCGCGGTTGCACAGCCGTTTCCCTTCTCGCCTATCTACTGTCGGCTGTGGGGCGGCAGGCCCGCACACAGGATCGATGCGCACCCCTCGCACACCGCCCCGGGCGACCTCGGCAGGACGACGAGCCGGGGCCCGCGGAGGGTGGGTCGTCGGCGCAGTCCCACGCGACGACGACGCGCTGCATCCCATGGACTCGATGCGCGGTCGGATCGGCGGCGATCGTCGCGTCCGTGCCGACCGCGCGGCGCACTCGGCGCAGTTGCGCGTGGGTGAAATACCGGCAGACCGGTATCACGATGAGCAAACTTCTACGTGGCGCAGTCGCGGGTTTTGGGGCCTGGAAGCTCGGCGGTGGTCTGATCGGCACCATCCTGCTGTTCATCCTTTTGTGGGTCGTCCTCGGCAATTTCGACATCTTCAGGTGATCGTCGTCCACGGGCCCTGCCGCGCGGACCGACGATGTGATCATGACAGCCAGCCGGTCAGCGACAGGCGCCGCGTCGAGGTCGGCAGGACCTCGTGGCGCTGATCGGCGCTGCGAAACACGACGAGCCGGTCCAGCAGCGGGGCGACGTCGAGCGCGGCGGCGCCGTGCAGGCGCAGGCACCCGCCGGACGTCGCTATCCATGCGTCGTTGAGGTAATAGCAATAGCTGATGACGCGCCCGACGGCGCCGCGAAACGCGTCGGTGTGCGCGCTGTAGAACGCCCCCGGCTCGAAGCAGGAGGCGTGGCACTCGACGCGCCGCAGCCCCAGGAAACAGGTGCCGTTGAGGTGCTGGACCAGCCCGTCCAGCCGCGCGAGGAACAATGCCACCTCGACGCCGGGCCGCACGCCGGCTTCGCCGTCGGCGTCGAACCAGCAGACGCTGTCGCGGCGGACCTCGGGCGCCACGACCCGCGCTCCCGTCACGCCGACGCCGGCGGTTCGAAACTGGCGGGCATCGACGAGCGCCAGGACCTCGAGCCGCAGCGCGGCGGCGCGGAGCGGGCCGAGCCAGGCGTCGAGCACGACGAACTCGCCGCGGGCGAGGCCCTCGGCCGTCCGTTCGTCGACGGCGAGATCCTGGGCGGGGTCCGGCATCGTCCCACGGTCGCCCGGATCGCCGCGAAACGCCACCATGTCGCGGCGCCCACGGCGGCGATGACGATGGCGCGCATATGTCCGCGCCCGGACGGCCGGCGCTGCGGCGAGGTCTTTCAGGGCGCGACCGGCAGCGCGGCGGCCCAGGCCTCGATCTCCGCGACCCGGGGGGTGAAGGGGGGGCCGGCGCGGCGATACGCGCGGGTCGCCTCGTCGACGAGCGTCGCGACCTGCGCCGGCTCGCGCCCGAGGGACCGCAGCACCTGCGCGTGGGTGAAGGCTCGCAGGCCGCGCTCGGCGTGCCAGGACTCGGACAGCAGCGCCGCGGCCCGCTGCAAGTGCGTGAGCGCGGTCTGATCGGCGCCGCGGAGGTGGTCGAGCAGGCCGAGGCGGGTGTGAAACAGGGCGAGGCCCGCCGCGGTCGGGCCTTGCCGCGCCGCGAACTCGGCCCGCTCGGGCTCGAGGATGCGGCGCGCCGCGTCATGGTGACCCGCGCGCAGCTCGAGGTCGGCGCGGGCGATCGCCATTGTGGCCAGGTGCGGGCGGGCCTCGGGCGCGGCGACGGCGATCGCATCGGCGCGGGCGACATAGTGGCGCGCGGCGTCGTCGTCGCCGGCCAGCAGCGCGGTCTCGGCGAGGTTGGCGAGGACGAGGACCGTGTGCGCCGGGAAGGCCGCGCCGAGGCACTCGACGGCCTGCTCATGCCCGGCGATCGCGGCGTCGAAGCGGGCCTCGGCGGCGTCGATCTTGGCGAGGACCGAGCGCAGCGAGGTGACGACCGGATAGCAGCGGTCGTAGAGTTGCTCGATCCGTCGCAGGGCGGGCTCGCCGAGCGCCCGGGCGCGCTCGAGCTCGCCGACGGCGATCAACGCCTGCGTCAGGTTATGGATCACCACCCAGCGCAGCAGGTTCTCCTCGCGCGGGTCGAGGAGGTCGAGGCCGCGCTGGAACGCCGCGATGCTGCGCGCGTCGTCGCCGAGCTCCTGGTGCACGGCGCCGATGTTGTTGTGCAGCAGCGCGGCGAGGTGGCCCGGGCTCCCGACGCGGCGCACCAGCGCCTCGGCGAGGGTGGTCAGCACCAGGGCCTCGCGGGCGCGGCGCTCGACGATCCCGATCTGGAAGATCTCGATCGCCAGGGCCTCGGCCGCGACCGCGTCGAGGCGCGACTCGAGGCCGAGCTGCAGCGCGAGGTCGAGGTCCACGCGGGCCGCGACCCCCTGCATCGTGTGCATGCGCAGCTTGCCCGCGAGCAGGTGGCCCTCGGCGAGCAGCGCGACGTCGCCGAGCCGCTGCATCGCCGCGAGCTCGGGCAGCAGCTCGGCCAGGGCCTCCTGGAAGCGACCGCCGCGCTCGAGCGCCTGCAGGCGCGCGAGCCGGGCGCGCGCGCGCAGGACCTCGGCCGCGAGCCGCGGGTCGGCCGGCGTCGGGACGTCGGCGAGCAGGCGCGCGTCGTCCTCGCAGCTCGCGACCGGCGGGAGGCCGACGGCCTCGACGAGGTTGGCGACGCTGTCGGCCGTCGTCTGCAGCAACACGTCGACCGTCGCGGCGAGCTCGGTCCGGCGCAGGCGCAGGCACGCCATCCGGCGGTCGAACAGCTGGGCCGAGGCGTGGCCGCGGCGGTTCGCCTCGCAGGCCGCGTCGTGGGTGGCGACCCAGCGCTCGGCGTACGCGTCGAGGCGGGTCGTCACGGTCGCGAGCACCGACGCCGCGTACGCGACCCCGGTCGCGCGGACGGCCTGCTCGAGCGCCTCGCGGCGCGGCGGGTCCCACACGCCGCGCAGCTCCTCGGCGGCGCCGCTGCACACGTGCGCCTGCGCGACCTGATAGGCGGCCGCGCCGTAGCCCGCGCCGGCGACCGCGACCGCGGCGAGGCCGGCCGCCAGCCAGCGTCGGCGGGCGCGCTGCGGGTCGCGGGCGAGCGCGGCGAGCAGCGCGTCCATCGTCGGCCAGCGCGCGGCCGGTTCGCGCTGCAGGCCGCGCACGAGCACCTGACGCAGCCACGCGGGCACCTGCGAGTGCGGCCGGGCCTCGACGATCGCGCCGGTGACGACGTGGCGGGACAGCTCGCGCAGGTCGCGGCCCGGGAACGGCCGCTCGCCGTGGAGCGCCTCGAACAGCGCGACGCAGAAGCTGAACTGGTCCGAGCGCGCGTCGGCCTCGCGGCGCATGTGCTGCTCCGGGGACATGTACGCGGGCGTGCCGATGAGCGTGTCGGCGGCGGTGATCGTGAGCTCGGCGCCCGAGGCCGCGCTGTGGATCACCGGGTCGTCGCCGGCGGGCGCGAGCACGCTGCGCGACAGCCCGAAGTCCAGCACGCGGACGCGGCCGTCGGCGCCGATCATCGCGTTGTCGGGCTTGAAGTCGCGGTGGATGAGGCCGGCGGCGTGCGCCGCCGCGAGGCCGCGGCCGGCCTCCATGAAGCAGCGCAGCACCTCGTGTCGCGCGCGCGGGCGCGCGGCCAGCCACTCGCGCAGGGTCGTGCCCTCGACGAGCTCCATCACCAGATACAGGCGCCCCTGGGCCTCGCCGACCTCGTAGACCTGGGCGACGTTGGGGTGGGAGAGGCGGGCCATCGCCTGGGCCTCGCGCTGCATGCGGACCGCGCCCTCGGAACCGGCGTGGAGGCCCTCGCGCAGCAGCTTGATCGCGACCTTGCGATCGAGGGTGGGGTCGTAGGCCGCGAGCACGACGCCCATGCCGCCCTGACCGATCGCCCGCAGCACGACGTAGCGCCCGAGGCCCTCGATCTTCGGGGCGAGGCCCGCCGCGGCGGTCCCGGCCGCCGACACCAGGTCCCACGGGGCCGTCGTCGCCACGGGATCGTGCGCGTGCTCCGTACCGACCATCCTCGTCATGTTCGTCGAGCCCATCGAGCCCCGCAACCGCGCGCAGCGCCGCGCCGCGCGCCCCCGCGCGGTGATGAGGCGTCCCGCTCAATGCGAGGCGCGCGGCGAGGGAGCGTCGCCCTCGCGGATCTCCGGGCTGTCGAGGTCGAGGCGCTCGACCCGGTCCGCGGCGAGCGGCGCGTGATCGCGGGCGGCGGCGCGGATGAGGTCAGGGCGCCATCTCGAGGCGGTCCTCGATGTCGGCCTGGGACTCGACGGGATAGTTGCCGGCGTCGGCGCGGTCGAGCTTGCCGGTCGTGATGTTGACGACCGCGGTGAGATACATGCCCTCGCAATCCTCGCCGGCGCGCAGGTCGTCGGCGCAGGGGTCGGCGACCACGGCGACGCAACGCGCGTCTGGATCGGTCGCGGCCGTGCATCCGACCTCGTACAACTTCACGGCGCGCGGCTCACCGACGACCGCCGCGACGTACGCGACGACCGATCCGGCGAGCTTGACCGCCGGTGTCCCGGACACGCGCGGACCGAACAGCGGCGCGGCCGGGAGCTTGCGCGCGGCCGCGGCGAGCTCGCTGCCGGCGGGCGTCGGCGCCGGGAGCTCTTGTGCGGGCCCGGCCGCGAGCGCGGACCAGGCCGCCGGGGCCGCGGCCGAGCGCTCGCCGAACACCGAGAAGAACTGACGGCACGGCTCGCCGGCCTTCGCGGCCCACAGCGTGCCCTGGCCGTGCAGGCCGGTCGCGTCGCGCCGCAGGAGGACCTCGCCGTGGGTCGGGCCCGCGGGCGGGCGCAGCTCGAGGCGCACGCCGCAGGCCACGCCCGGGACCGCGTACGGCGCGGCGCGCAGGGCCGGCAGCAGACCGGCGAAGGTGCCCGCGGCGCCGCTCGCTCGCGCCGCGCTGGCCACGGTCGGTCGGTCGCCGGCGACGAAGGCCAGGGCGAGCTCGACGTGCTCGTTGCCCCGCGACCCGCAGCCATCCTCGTCGAGGATGAGCTCGAGCTTCCAGGTGCCGCCGAGGTCGCAGGCGCCGGGGCTCGGCGGCGCCGGTTCGGCCGGAGGACCGGGGGCGACCGGGGGCGTCGGCGGTGGGGCGGACGGTGGCGCTGGCGCGACGGCGGGCGCTGGCGCGACAGGCGTCGTCACCGGCCCGGACGGCGGCGCCGATCCACGGATCTCGGCCGCGTGTGGTGCGGGCGCGACGGGCTGGTCGGCGGTGCACGCCGCGAGGGCGAGGACGCCGAGCAGCCTGGTTCCGGGCACATGCATCGCGTGAGCTCCTGCAACATCGTCGCGCGAACGCCGGGTCGACGGCGATCTTTCTGCGCCGGCTCAATCACGTGTGTGCACCGCGGCTCGCTCGCCGCTCGCCGGCCCGCGTCGGGGTTTCACATCTTCGCGCGACTGTGGTTCACTCCCCCCATGCAGAGCGAGCGAAACCGAACCTCGTGCCTCGTCGCGGGCCTGACCTGGATCTTGAGCGGCTGCGGCCAGGACGCCGATCCGACGACCGGCGCGAGCGGCCCGACGTTGCCCCTGAGCCTCGGCGACTACGGTGAATCGGGCCCGGGCGGCGCGGAGGACACGGGCGTGGCGACCGACCCCGGCGACACCTCCGGCCCGGCGCCCACGACCGGGGCCGCGACCGGGGACGCGTCGACCGGGGCGATGACGGGCGTCGACACCGGCGTCGGCGAGACCACCGAACCGGGCACGGTGAGCGCCAGCGAGACGACCGCGCCCCCGGCGGAGTGCGGCAACGGGGTCGTCGAGGACGGCGAGGAGTGCGACGACGGCAACGGCAACGACGGTGACACCTGCACCGGCGCGTGCAAGCTCGCGTACTGCGGCGACGGCATCGTCGGCCCGGGCGAGGCCTGTGACGACGGCAACGGCGTCGACGACGACCTGTGCACCAACGAGTGCAGCGCGGCGAGCTGCGGCGACGGCACCGTGCAGGGCGGCGAGGAGTGCGACGACGGCAACGCGAGCGACACCGACGCGTGCCTGACGAGCTGCGTCGCGGCGGAGTGCGGCGACGGCTTCGTGCGTGCGGGCGTCGAGCAGTGCGACGACGGCGACGCCGACGACGGCGACGCGTGCCTCGGCACCTGCAAGCTGGCGAAGTGCGGCGACGGCGAGCTGCAGGTCGGCGTCGAGCAGTGCGACGACGGCAACGTGTCCGCCGGCGACGGCTGCGGCGCGACGTGCAAGCTCGAGAACGGGGTCTGCGCGCCCGGCAAGTTCGCGACCAGCTTCTGCCTGCAGGTCGGCACGAAGAGCCAGTACACGCGGTGCAGCAGCGTCGCCGACGGCGGCAAGACCTGCATCAACCCGGAGATCAAGTACGGCAACATCGAGGGCGGCATCCCGGGCACGCACGCGGACAACGATTACGACGAGTGGTGCGCGCAGCTCGGCTTCGTCGGCTGGAGCGGCAGCGTCACGTACGGCCTGCGCCCGTGCCTCGCCCCCAAGGGCCGCGTGTTCGGCTGCACGTCCTACGACGAGGCCATCTTTCACTGGTGCGATTACGAGGACGGCTATTGGTATAACATGTCGCTCGGGTGGCACGACTGCCCCGCCGAGGAGGAGATCACGGCGATCACGTGCCTGTGACCCGTCAGGCGCCGGGGCACGCCGCGAACTCGCAATTCGGCCCCGTGCGCCCGACCGCCGAGCCGTCGGGACACACCTTCGCCTCCTCGGTGCACGCCTTCGCGGCGGGCTCGGGGCACGCGGCGAACTCGCAATTCGGCCCCGAGCGCCCGACCGAGCTCCCGTCGGGGCAGATCCTGGCGTCGCGCGTACACACGGCGCCGGCGGGCTCCTGCGCCGGTCCGCTCGCGGCGCCGGAGCAGGCGGAGGCGAGGAGGGTCAGCGCGGCGGTGAGGAAGCGGGTCCGGGCGAGCATGGGCCCGGTCATCATACCGTCTCCCGTCGCATCGCGCGACGGCTGATGACGGAGCGTGACGGCCGCTGGTATCGACGACACGCGGGGCTCAGCGGCCAGGAGCGACCGGCGCGCGACGGCCGGTCGGCGCCTCGCCCGGCGCTGGGGGCTCACGCGCAGAATTCGGGCATCTCGTCGCAGACCGATTGAATGCTCATGACCCCGGGGAGGTACAGAGAATCCTCGCAGGCGCAGACCTTCTGGCAGCACAGCTCGCCGGACACGACGAACGAGGTGCAGGTGGTCCCGGACATGCAGCCGGGGACCGCGGGGCAATCCTCGTCGGTCTCGCAGGTCTGGGTGCAGCGCGCGTCCGCCAGCAGGACGGAGGGCGCCACGCTGCAGATGCCGTCCTCCTCGCACACCGAGCCCGCGCCGACGTTCGCCTCGCACTCGGGGTCGCTCCCGCAGAGGTACTTCTCATCGATGACGAGCAGGCAGATCTCGCCGTCGCAGGCCGGCTGGGGGCTGATCGCGGTGAAGTTGAGGACGGGCGGAAAACCCTCGAGATCGCAGGCGGAGCCGTAGGCGCCGCTCGGCGGGCCGGCCGTGCCGTCCTGGGCGCTGGTGAGGGTCGCGCCCGGCTCGTCGCCGGTCGTGGCCAGGGGATCGTCGGTGGCGCCGCTGTCGGCCATGGTCAGCGTCTCGCCGACGATCTCCGGGGTCAGCACGCAGCCCGGCGCGGCCAGCACGGCGGTGAGGAGCAGCGAGCGGGTGATGATATGTGACATCGAGTGCATGCCTGTCCAATCTCCGGTCGGGGCCGGAGCCGTCGAGGAATTTTCGCGCACAACCGCGCCCCGGCGGCGCCGCTCGCCAGCCCGCGGCGGCTCTGCGACCGTCGCCCGGTGCACCTCGCGTATCGCCGCGCCGCGCCCCTCGCCCTCATGCGCGGGTGCCTCGCCGACGTGCATATCCCGCGAAGCTCGCGGAGGACGTAGTCCGCACATGCGCACGCCCTCGCGGCGCCCGGGCGGAGCGGAGCGCGGTTTTGTCCGTGCGCTCGCCGGGGGCGGGCCGCAGCACGTGCTTCGCCGCGGTGTTCGTCGCTCGCGTCACTTTCACCGGACGGGCCGTTCCTGTACCATGCCGGGCAGACTGCTGACAAAAAGCCCCATCCGACTCCACGAAGGCCGAGGCCGGTAGGCCCTGCCGCGAGTAGGATCTTTCTTCTCAGAGAAATATGCCAGCGAATGCGGACACGACAGGCCCGGGGAATCGGCGAGTCCTCATCGTGGACGACAACCGGGCGATCCACGACGACATTCGCAAGAGCCTCGCGGTCGCCCCGGCCAGCGCGCAGGAGACCGAGGAGATGGAGGCGCTGATCTTCGGCGACGGCGCGCGCGAGGCCCCGCGCAAGCCGTCCATACACTTCGAGATAAGCTCCGCCTATCAGGGCGAGGACGGGATAGCGCAGGTCCAGCGCGCCGTCCGCGAGGGCGCCCCGTTCGCGCTCGCGTTCATGGACGTGCGCATCCCGCCCGGGCTCGACGGCGTCGAGGCGCTCGCGCGCATCTGGCAGGAGGACCCGGCGCTGCAGGCCGTCATCTGCTCGGCCTACTCGGATTATTCGTGGTCCGCGCTCATCGAGCGCCTGCCGTTCATCGACAGCTTCCTCGTCCTGAAGAAGCCGTTCGACTCGATCGAGATCCGTCAGATGGCCTACGCGCTGACGGAGAAGTGGAACGTGCACGCCGACGGCCTCGGGGCGTACGCGACCCTGCACCGGAGCGAGGAGAGCCAGCGCGCGCTGCTCGACGCGATCCCGGACGCCATCTTGCGCCTCCACGCGGACGGCACCTGCCTCGACTTCAAGCCGTCCGCGGGGACCTCGCCCGCGCTCGCGGCGTACGGCGCCGCGCTGCCCGGGGTGATGGCCCGTCACTTCGAGGACGGCGTGCGGCGGGCGATCGGCGAGCGCAGCACCCAGCGGATCGAGTTCGACCTCGAGGTCGGGCAGGGCGTGTGTCACTTCGACGCCCAGATCGCCAGCCTGGGCGGGGACGAGGCGGTCGCGGTGGTCCGGGACATCACGGAGACCCGGCGGGCGTCGGCCCAGGAGGCGCTCGGGCGCGAGCGCGAGGCGATCATGCGGGCGCAGGCCGAGGCGCTCGCGCAGCTGTCGATGCCGTTCATCCCGATCAACGAGCGCGTCGCCGTCATGCCGCTGATCGGAGACATGGACGGGCGGCGCGTCGAGCAGATCCGCGACACGCTGGTCCAGCGGCTCGCGGAGCACCGGGCGAGCGTGGTCATCGTCGACCTCACCGGCGTCGAGCACGTCGACGCGACCGCGGTGGTCCAGCTGGCGCGGACGGTGCAAGCGGTCGGGCTGCTCGGCACCGAGATGGTCCTCACCGGGATCCGCGGCGCGGTCGCCAGGCGGCTGGTCGAGCTCGGCGCGGACCTCCGCGGCGCCGCGGTCCGTCAGACGCTGCAGGGGGGCATCGACCTGGCGATGCGGCGGCGCGGAGCATAGACGCCGCGCCGCGCGCGGGCGCGGCGGCGGCGAAAGGAGCATATCGTGGACGATCCGAATCGCGCAGCGCTGGCCGGCATCATCGCCGATATCATCGAGCGAGACGCCATCGTCGTCGACAGCGACGGGGTCTTCCCGCGCGCGGCCATCACGGCGCTCGGGGCGGCCGGACTGCTCGGATTGACCAGCGCCGCGGACGTCGGCGGCATGGGCGAGGGCCTGCGCGCGGCGGCCGAGATGGTCGAGCTGGTCGGCCGCGCGTGCGGCTCGACCGGCATGGTGTTATGTATGCACTTCGTCGGCAACACCGCGATCGAGCGGTGCGGCCCCCGCGGCGTACGCGAGGCCGTCGCGGCCGGCCGCCACCTCACCTCGGTCGCGCTCTCGGAGGCCGGCTCGCGCAGCCACTTCTGGGTCCCGGTCGGCACGGCCACGGACGACGGCGACGGCCACGTGCGGCTCGACGCGCACAAGAGCTGGGTGACCTCGGCCGGCCACGCGGACAGCTACGTGTGGTCCAGCAAGCCGCTCGCGGCCGAGGGGCTGTCGACGCTGTGGCTGGTGCCGTCCGGGACGGCGGGGCTGAGCTGCCCCGCGCCGTACAACGGCCTCGGCCTGCGCGGCAACGCGTCGGGCCCGATCCGGGCCGAGGGCGCGCGAGTCGCCCGCGACGCGCTGCTCGGCGCGGACGGCGAGGGCCACGACATCATGATGAACGACATGAACGCGTGCTTCCTGACGCTGAGCTCCGCGTGTTATGTCGGCATCATGGACGCGGCCACGACGCGGGCCGCGGCGCACGTCGCCTCGACCCAGATCTCCTATCTCGGGCAATCTCTGGCCGAGCTGCCGACGGTCCGCGCCTACGTCGCGCGCATGCGCATCAAGACCGACATGGTCCGCGCATTGCTCTCCGACACCATCACCGCCGTCGAGGCGGGCCGGGCCGACGCGTCGCTGCGGCTCATGGAGGTCAAGGCGGCCGCGGGCGAGGCGGCCACCGAGGTCACCGACCTCGCCATGCGGGTCTGCGGCGGCGCGGCGTTTCGCAAGGAGGTCGGCATCGAGCGCCACTTCCGCGACGCGCGCGCCGCCACGGTCATGGCCCCGACGACCGACGTGCTCTACGACCTCATCGGCAAGCAGGCCTGCGGCCTGCCCACATAACGCGCCGGCCGGCGGGAATACCCATGTTGAACCTCCCCGGCTATCACGTTCGTGCGCTCGTCCACCGCGGCCCGGGGTTCTCCGTCCATCGCGGCACCCGCGACGGCGACGGGCTGCCGGTCGTCATCAAGGTCCCGACCAGGGAGTATCCGACTCTCGGCGAGATCACGCGGCTCAAGCAAGAGTACGAGGTCGCGACCGCGCTCGACGTGCCCGGCGTCGTCCCGTGCTGCGCCCTCGAAAAACACACCAACGGGCTGGCGCTGATCATGAAGGACAGCGGCGGCGCCTCGCTCGACCGGCTCGCCGGCGGCGCGGCGATGGACCTGACGCTGTTCCTGGACATCACGATCAAGCTGTCCGCGACGCTCGCCCTCGTCCACGAGAAGGGCATCATCCACAAGGACCTGCGGCCCGCGAACATCGTGGCGACCGCCGACGGGAGCGTCGTCGAGATCATCGACTTCGGCCGCGCCTCGCTGCTGTCGACCGAGCTGCAGCGCGAGCCGTCGTCGTCGAGCGCCCTCGACGGCGCGCTCACCCATATCTCGCCCGAGCAGACCGGGCGCATCAACCGCAACCTCGATCACCGCTCCGACCTGTATTCGCTCGGGATCACGTTTTACGAGCTGCTCACCGGCCGCTTGCCGTTTCAATCCGACGACCCGCTCGAGATGCTGCACTGGCACCTCGCGCGCACGCCGGAGCCGCCGTCCCGCGTCGACCCGTCCGTCCCCGAGGCGCTGTCCCACATCGTCATGAAGCTGCTGGCGAAGACGCCGGAGGAGCGCTACCGGACCGCCGCCGGCCTCGGCGCGGATCTCGAGCGCTGCCGCGCCGCCCACGCGCGCGGCGAGGTCATGAGCCCGGCCGAGATCGGACGGCTCGATCGCCACGGCGCGTTCCAGATCCCCCAGAAGCTGTACGGCCGCGCGGCCGAGGTCTCGACCCTGCTCGCCGTGTTCGACCGGGTCTGCGCCGGCCCGCCGGAGATGCTGCTCGTCAGCGGCTATTCGGGCATCGGCAAGTCCTCGCTGGTCCACGAGGTGCACAGGCCGATCGTCGCCAGGAAGGGTAATTACGTCGCCGGCAAGTTCGATCAGTACAAGCGCAACGTCCCCTACGCGTCGTTCGTCCAGGCCTTCGACTCGCTGATCCAGCAGGTGCTGGCCGGGGACCCGCGCGCCGTCGAGGACCACCGCCAGCGCCTCGCCGTCGCGCTCGGGCCCAACGCGCGGCTGCTCGTCGACGTGATCCCGCAGCTCGAGCTGATCCTGGGCGAGGTGCCCGAGATCCCCAAGCTCTACGGCGCCGACGCCCAGCGCCGCTTCAACGACACGTTTCGCGGCTTCATCCGCGTGTTCACCGACCGCGAGCGGCCGCTCGTCATCTTCCTCGACGACCTGCAATGGGCCGACCGCGGCACGCTCTCGCTGATCCACCTGTTCATGACCGACCCGGAGATGCGCTATCTCCTGCTGATCGGCGCCTACCGGGACAACGAGGTCCACGCCCACCACCCGATGTCCGCGCTGCTGGAGGAGCTGCGCGCGGCCGGGGTCCGCATGAGCGAGGTCGTGCTCCGCCCGTTCTCCCCGGCCGACATCGCCGAGCTCGTCGCCGACACCCTGCCGGGCGCCGCCGCGGCGACCGGCCCGCTCGCCGGGCTGGTGATGCGAAAGACGCTCGGCAACCCGTTCTTCGTCGGCCAGCTGCTGCGCTCGCTCCACCACGAGGGCTTCATCCGCTTCGACTTCGCGGCGGCGACGTGGCGGTGGGACCTCGCGGCGATCGAGCGCAAGGAGTACACCGATAACGTCGTCGACCTGATGGTCGAGCGCATCGAGGGCCTCGACGCGGACACGCAGGCGGCGCTGAAGATGGCCGCGTGCATCGGCAACACCTTCGACCTGAAGACGCTGGCGCGGGTCCACGGCGAGCCGCTGAAGTCCACGGCGCGCGCGCTGTGGCGGGCGCTCGAGGCGTCGCTGGTCGTGCCGATGAGCGAGGCCTACAAGATCGCGCGCCTCTACGACCTGGACGCGCTCGAGGACCTCGAGCTGTGCGCGCTGGCGGAGGGCAGCCGGTACAGGTTCCTCCACGACCGGGTCCAGCAGGCGGCCTATTCGCTGATCGACCCCGCGCAGCTCAGGAGCACGCACCTCGAGGTCGGGCGGCTGTGGCTCAGGGGCGCGAGCCCGGCCGAGGTCGCCCGGGACCTGTTCGAGATCGTCGGGCACCTCGACGCGGCGATCGACCTCATCACCGACCCCGCGGAGCTCTATCACCTGGTCGAGCTGAACACCCTCGCCGCGCGCAAGGCCAAGGACGCGTCCGCGTTCGGGACGGCGCTGCAGTTCATGAGCACGGCGCTCGGCCGCCTGCCGGAGGGCGCGTTCGCGGACAACTATCGCGTGACGCTCGCCTGCTACCTCGAGGCCGCGGAGGCGGAGCTGCTGAACGGCCGCTACGTCGAGGCGATCGCGGTCATCAACGCGGCGGAGCGGCACGTCGTCGACGTCCTCGATCGCTGCCGGCTGGGCGAGCTCAAGGTGCTCGTCCACCGCATGATGGACAACTTCAACGCCGCCTTCGAGACCGGACAGCGCCTGCTCGAGCTGCTCGGCGTATCGGTGGAGCGCTTCCCGAGCGAGGCGCGGCTGCACGAGGAGCTCGCCGCGACCATCGACGCGATCGGCGGGCTGCGGATGGAGGACCTCGCCGAGCTGCCGGCGATGACCGACCCGCTGAAGATCGCCGCGTGCCGCATCCTCCAGGAGATGTGGTCGGTGGGCTTCTTCCTCGGCTCGCTGAGCATGCACGTGGCCGCCATGAAGATCGTGCAGATCTCGGCGCGCCACGGGAACATCGTCGCCTCGGTGTTCGGCTACATGATCTACGCGTTCGCCCAGTCGTTCTTCTTCGGAAACATCGAGGAGGGCTATCACATGGGGCTGGTGTCGATGGCGCAGTACGACCGGCTGCAGTGCCGCGAGATCGGCGCGAAGGTGCTCGACATCTGGGGCGGCCTCATTCAACACAACAAGGAGCCGCTGCGCGCCTGTCGCGCGACGCTGCGCCGCGGCTTCACGATCGGCATGGAGGTCGGCGACTATCAGTGGGCCGGCTACTGCGGCACCAACCATAGCCTCCAGTCCCTGCTCGGCGACACGTCGCTGCCCGAGGCCGTCGCGTCCGTGGAGCGCTTCATGCCGGCGCTGCGCGACTACCTGCAAAATACCACCTACCTGCACCTCATCGTGCGCGAGGCGGTAGCGAGCCTGGCCGAGGACAAGCCCGACCCGCTGTGCTTCACCGGGGCGTTCTGCGACGAGGCGAAGGTGCTCGAGTTCGGCCACGCGCTGAACGACCTGAACGTCCTGTTCCACTTCTACCTGCCCAAGCTCGCGGTCGCGGTGCTGTTCGGCGCGACCGACTCGTACCTGCACCTGCAAGCGGAGGCGGAGCGCAACATCCCCGGCGCGACGGGCATCTGGATCAACCGGCTGTTTTACTTCTTCCAGGGGCTCGCGCTGCTGGAGCTCCACGATACGGCCGCGCCGGGCGACCAGGCCCAGTATCTCGCGACCGTGCGGCGCGACATCGACATCCTCGAGCGGCGCAGCGCGCTCGCCCCGCGAAACTTCGCCCACTTCGTCTCGCTCCTGCGGGCGGAGCAGCGCCGGATCGAGGGGCGCGGCGACGCGGCGATGGAGCTCTACGACCGGGCGATCGCCGAGGCGAAGGACTGCCAGTTCCTGTGGGTCCAGGCGCTGGCGAACGAGCGAGCGTCGCGCTTCTATCTGCGCCGCGGCGCGCGGACGGTGGCCCTCGCGTACCTCAAGGACGCCCGGCACGCCTATCTGCTGTGGGGCGCGCACGCCAAGGTCGCGCGGCTCGACGCGGTATATCCGGAGCTCGCGGGCGACTCGCAGCGGGCGCGACAGCCCGAGGCGGGCGACGTCGACATGCTCGCCGTGATGCGGGCGTCGCAGGCGATCTCGGGCGAGCTGGTGCTCGGCCGGCTGCTGGCGACCCTGATGCGCATCGTCATCGAGACCGCCGGGGCGCAGTCGGGGCTGCTGCTGTTCGCCCGCGAGGACGGCGAGCTGGTCATCGAGGCCACCTCGCCCGTGGTCGACGGGCTCGTGTTGCCCTCGAGTATCGAGGGCTCCGACCTGCTGCCCAGGCAGGTCCTGCGATACGCCGCCCAGGCGCGCAGGACCGTGCTCCTCGACGACGCCGCCGCAGAGGGGCAATTCATGGCGGACCCGTACATCCGGCGCGCACGGCCGAGCTCGATGCTGTGCCTGCCGATCCTTCGGCTCGGGCGATTGACGGGCTTGTTATATCTCGAGAACAACCTCATCAAGGGCGCCTTCACCCTGGCGAAGGTCCGCATATTGGAGGTCCTCGCGGCCCAGGCGGCGATCTCGATCGAGAACGCGCGCCTCTACGACGAGGTCGAGCGCCGGGTCGCGGAGCGCACGCAGGAGCTCGTGGAGGCGCAGCGCAAGCTCGTCGACACGGCGCACCGCGCCGGCATGGCGGAGATCGCCACCAACGTGCTGCACAACGTCGGCAACACGCTGAGCAGCGTCAACGTGTCGGCGACGATGATCTTCGAGGCGCTCCAGCGGTCCGCCCCGGACAGGCTGCTGCAGGTCGCCGAGCTGCTGGTGGCGAACAGCGAGCGGCTGGCGGAGTTCATGACCAGCGACCGGGGCAGGATCATCCCGGCCTATCTAAAAAAGCTCGCGCAGGCCCAGCAGAGCGAGCGCAGCGCCCTGCTGGCCGAGTTCGGCAGCCTCCAGACGAATGTCCGCGACATCCACGAGATGTTGAAGTTGCAGCAGGCCCACGCGACCGGCGGGGCGGCGCTCGTCGAGCGGGTCAAGCTCCAGTCGCTCGTCGAGAGCGCGCTCAAGGTCGGCCTCGCGGTCGCCGACTCGGTCCCGATCGAGGTGCGGACGGAGATCTCCGAGGTCGCGCCGCGATTCATCGAGCGCTACAAGGTCCAGCAGATCCTCGTCAACATGATCACGAACGCCGTCCACTCGGTCCGCGAGAGCGGCGTCTCGCCGCGGCTGATCACGGTGCGGCTGCATGAGCAGGGCGACGGCCTCGTATGTATCGAGGTCACGGACAATGGCATGGGCATCCGGGCCGAGAACCTGACGCGCATCTTCGAGCACGGGTTCACGACGCGCAAGGACGGCCACGGCTTCGGCCTGCACGCGAGCGCCAACGCGGCCCGGGAGATGGGCGGGAGCCTCGTCGTCCACAGCGACGGACCCGGTCGGGGTGCGAGCTTTCGCCTCGAGCTGCCGATGCGGCGCGAGCGCTCGCCGAGATAGGCGTCTCGCCGGACGCGAGCGCGGGCGAGGTTTTCAGCGCAGGGCGAGGGGCTCGCCGGTCGCGGCGGGGAGGGCCAGGCCGAGCAGGGCCGCGACGGTCGGACCGACGTCGATCATGCGCGCATTTGCGATCTCGCGGCCGGGGCGCACGCCGGGGCCGACGATCACCAGCGCGGCCGCCATCTCGGGGCGGGCGGGGTCGTGGCCGTGGGTGCCGCGGTATTGCGCGGGCGCGTCCTCGGTCGCGGGGCCGGTGTAGCCGCCGGCGAAGGCGAAGCCGGGCGCGGCCTCGAGGGCCAGCGCGGCCGTCGGATCGCCGCCGCGGGCGACGATCTCGTCGTGTGTATAAAGGCGCAGGACGCCCGAATCGGGCTGGCTGGTCAAGGCCGTGAATGCCTCGACGATCGCCCGGCGGGCCGCGTCGTCGGCGGGATCTTTCAAATAGAGGTAGGCCTGGCCGCCCGAGAGCGACATGCCGACCCGCCATTCGCGCGGGTGCTCGCCGTCGAGGTCGACGAGGCCGAGGCCGGCGAGCAGCACGCCGGGCTTGACGCGCCGCGAGATCGGGAGAAACCCGTGATCGGAGACGACGACCATCGTGGTGCGCTCCCAGGTGCCGGCCTGCTTCGCGGCGGCGATCAGGCGCGCGAGCTGGGCGTCCGCGACCTCGATCGTGGCGAGCGCCTCGCGGCTGCGCGGGCCGAAGCCGTGCTGGCTGCTGTCGACGTCGAAGATATGCAGCAGCAACAGCGCCGGACGCTCGCGCTCGATCAGGTGCACGGCGATGTCGGTCAGGCCGGCGTCCGAGCGGCGCTCCGGCGTGAACTCGGCCGCGAACCCGGGGAAGCGGGCCTGCACCGCCGGCAGCAGGCCGGGCGTCGAGAGGGCGGCGATCAGCTTGTCGTCGTCCGCGGTCCGCGACCGCCAGTACTCGGGCACCAGCCACGAGACGCGCGCGCCGACGGTGACCGGCCAGAACACCGCCGCGGTGCGGCGACCGGCGGCCTCGGCGACGGCCCACAGCGTCGGCGCGCGGATGTCCTGCGCGTACCAGTACCAGCCGTCGGCGTTCTTTTGCAGCGGGTCGAGCGGGAGGTTGGCGACGATGCCGTGGGCGCCGGGCTCGACGCCGGTGACCATGGTGGTGTGGGTCGGATAGGTGACGGTCGGGAACACGCCGCGCAGGCCGGGCGAGTGGGCGCCTGCGGCCTTGAGGGCGCGCAGGGTCGGGACGGCGAGGCCGAGCTCGTCGGGTCGCAGGTAGACCTCGGGCATCAGGCCGTCGACGCTGACGACGATCACGTGCTCGCTCGTCGCGGGCGGGGTGGTCGCGGTCGGCCGGGCACAGCCGACCGCGATTGCGAGGAGGAGGGCGGCGCTGCGCATGCGGGCAGTAGAGCACGCTGGCGGCCGCGGGTGTAGCCCCGAGTCAGGCGGTGACGGGCGGGGAGGCGGGCTCGGCGTCGACGGGGAGGACGCCGCGCTCGGCGAAGTCGCGGATGATCGTGCGGGTGCGGGAGAGGACGGCGAGCATCTCGTCGTTGTCGAGGCCGACGGTCTCGATGGGGGCGCCGACGTAGATCGAGATCTTGACCGGCTTGAACAGCCAGGTGCCCTTGCGGTTCATCTCGAACATGCCGCGGGTGGCGAGCGGAACGATCGGCAGGCCGATGTCGCGGGCCAGCAGGAAGGCGCCCTTCTTGAATTCATGGACCTCGCCGTCGCGGGTGCGGTGGCCCTCGGGGTAGACGAGGATCGAGAGGCCCTGGGCCACGCGTTCGCGGGCGGCGGCGACGACGTCGGCGAACTGGTTGGCGCTGCCCGGCTGGACCGGGATGCCGCCGGCGTGGCGCATGATCCGGCCGTAGAACGGGATCTTGAACTGCCAGGCATGCATCACTCCGCAGAACGCGTGGGACAGGGCGCAGCAGGCGGCGTGGGCGTCCATCACGTTGACGTGGTTTTGCACGTACATGCTGCGCCGCTGGGGATCGAAGGCGGGGTGGCGGATGACCTCGACGCGGCTGAGCGTGAGGCGCATGCAAAACGCCATGACGGGGTTGCCGAAGCGGGTCTGGGCCTCGCGCACGCCGACGAACATCGCGGTCACGGCCCAGACGATGATGACGCAGGCCATGCAGGTGAACACGGCGAACCACACCGCGAGGGAGTAGACGACCTGGATCGCCCGCTTGAGAGCTGTGGAGAATTTGGAGGGCATGGCGGTGAGCTCGCGGCGTCACGGCGTGGCCGTGCACCGCGCGCACTCTAACCACGGGCGCCCGGGCGCGAAAGAGCTCGTGCGTGAGCAAGCGGCCGCAGCCGCGGGTCGTCGGCTCAGGCCCGGACCTCGGCGGCCGACTTGAAGACCTGCTCCGTCTCGCCGCGCCAGCCGGTCTCGCGCAGCCAGGTCTCGAAGCTCCGCAGGCCGGGGTGGAGGTCGCGCAGGTGGGCGTGGTCGCGGGACAGGCCGACCTCGCGGAAGAACCGCATCATGTGGAGAAAGTCGTGCATGAACGGGATCGGCAGGCGCGAGAAGTCCTCGAGCGACATCGGGTGGTACTCGGAGGGCACGCCGGTCACGCGCGTGAAGATCTCGGCGACCTGATGCATCGTCAGGGTCTCCGAGCCGATCGGCAGGGTCCGCCCGCGCCACGCCGGGTCGCGGAAGATCAGGGCGGCGAAGGCACCGATGTCGTCGAGCGCGACCATCGGCAGCGCCGCGTCCCCGAGCGGCACCGTCCACACCAGACCGTCGCGCCCGTCCGACAGCTTGCCCGGGTACGGACGAAAGAAACCCTTGAAGTTCTCGATGTACGGCAGCGTGACGAGCGTGCTGGTGTGCTCGAGATACCAGGCGTCGCCCGCGAAGCCGGGCAGGCCGCGGCGCATGTAGTCGTCGGCGCGGCGACGGTCGATGTAGGCGCCGACGGCGGCCTTGGCGTCGAAGTGCGGGCACGGCAGCCGCCCGTGCGAGAGGCCGCCCATGCTGTCGAGCGACGACCAGATGAAGTGCTCGACACCGGCGCTCCTGGCGGCCTCGAGCCAGGCGACGCCCTCGGCGTACTCGGCCTCGACGCTGACGGCGGCGAAGAAGTTGGTGTTACAAAACACGCCGAAGGCCCCGGCGACGGCGGCCTGCACGACGGCGGGGTCGCTGGCGAGGCCCTCGACGAACTCGACGCGCGCGGGCGCGAGCGCGGCCAGGGAGCGCGCCTCGCCGCTGTTTTGGTCGCGGGTGACGACCCGGACCCGCGCCTGCAATGTGGCGTCGGCGAGCAGGTGCTTGACGACGGGGCGACCCATGGCGCCCGTGGCTCCGATCACGGTGAAGATCTCGTCGGACATGGATGTCGAGGCTAAGCGCCGCGAGTCGCGAGCACAACGGCGCTCGACGCAGCGGACTGCTGCGTGGGCGCAGCAATCCTTCACGCGCCCGGCCATGAGACATGGCGAGCTAGCCGGCGCCGGCGTCCCAGCCCGGGCGATCGAAGTGCTCGCGGACGATGTCGAGGAAGACCTGCACGGCCTTCGTGGGGCGGACGCCGCCGCGGCGAACGACGAGGATGCGCGCCGCGGCGAGGGCGACCTCGGGCAGCACCTGGACCAGCTCGCCGCGGCGCAGCGGCTCGTCGGCGTAGAAGGCCGGCAGCAGCGCGAGGCCGCGGCCGGACCGGCACAGCGAGCGCAGCAGCGGGTAGCTGTTGATCGCCACGCACGGCGTGAGCGTCACCTGCTCGATCTTGCCGGCCTGCTCGACGCGCAGCGGGGTCGGGGTGCGGGTCCGTCCGAACAGCAGCAGGGCGTGCGCCGATAGCTCCGCGACCGAGCGCGGGGGCGGGCGCGCGGCCAGGTACGACGACGCGGCGCACAGGCGCATCTTTGCGCTGCCGAGCGGGCGAGCCACGAGCGTCGGATCGCCGCCGTCACCGAAGCGAAACGCGACGTCGACGCCCTCCGCTTTCATGTCGAGCAGCTCGTCGGTCAGGCGCAGCTCGACGACCACCGCGGGACAGGCCGCGACGTAGCGGTCGACGAGGGCGCCGAGGAACGCCTCGCCGAAGGCGTGGGGGGCGGTCAAGCGCAGGTGGCCGCGCGGCGATTGCTCGATGCGCCGCACGGTGCGCTCGCCCTCCTCCGCGGCGGCGAGGACCCGATCGCAGTGGGTCCGGTAGGTGGCGCCGATGTCGGTCAGTCGGACGTGGCGGGTGGTTCGCTCGAGCAGCTGGACGCCGAGCCGGGCCTCGAGCGAGGCGATCTTGCGGCTGACGGTCGACGACGGGACGCCCAGATCTTCGGCGGCCAGGCGAAAGCTCTGGCGCGCCGCCACCCGGGCGAACACGGTCAGCTCGTTCAGGTCGATCTTCGGAGCCACGCGGCGAGCTTATCATTCGTCCTCGACGAGCGCGCGCAGGCGCTCGAGCGCGCCGTCCCATTGCGTCGAGATCTGCTCGAGGCAGCGGCGGGCCTCGGCGAGCTGGCGCGTGCGCAGCTCCCAGATGCTGTCGCGGCCGGAGCGGGTGGCGCGGACGAGGCCGGCGTCGGCGAGCACGCGCAGGTGCTTGGCGATCGCCTGACGCGTGACGCCGACGCCGTCGCCGAGCTGCGCGGTCGACTGCGGGCCGCTCGCGCCGAGGCGGGCGACCATGCGGATGCGCGTCGCGTCGCCGAGCGCGGCGAACACCGGGGCGGCCCGGACGGCGGACTCAGAGGCTCTCACGGACATGACGCGCGATGTTCTCCGCCTGCTGGTCCCAGCCGCCCGTGTTGCCGCGAAACGCCTCCAGGCGGCGCGTCAGCGGGATGCCGTCGAAGCCGGACTCGACGATCGTCAGCCGCGTTCCGCCCGGGACGGGTCGGTGTCGGACATTTTTGGAAAAAGAGCAACCTTTCGGTTGTCGATGTAGCGCGTCCGCGCGCAACGAACAACCAAAAGGTTGTCGATCTGCGTGGTAGCCTGCGGCATGCCTCGCCGACGGATCCTCGGGGCGCTGGTCCTGCTCGCGGGGATCTGCGTGTTCGTCCTGACCCTGAGGTCGATCGCCTGGATGGCGTACGGCGGGGTCCGTGACTTCGTGCAGCTCGGCCTGCTCGTGCTCGGCGTGGTCGCGGGGGGGGGCGGCGTGTGGATGCTCTGCGGGGGTCGCGGAGGGCCGACGAAACTGCCCACCGGCGGCGGTGACGCGTGATAGCGTCCGCGCTCATGCGTTTCTTCGCCCTCTCCATCGCCCTCCCTGTCGCCCTCTCCCTCGCCGCGTGCGACAAGGACGACCCGGCCGCCAAGCCCATCCCCCGGACCGCCGAGCCCGCCAAGCCGGTCGTCGAGGCGCCGAAGCCCCCGCCGCCGAAGCCGACGATCGCGGCGCCGACCGGCCTGTTCGGCTGCAAGACGCCGGCAGCGGCGCCGGCGGCGGCGCCCGCGGGCGCGCTGCCGTTCAAGCTCGAGGCGTGCCCGACGATCCCGAGCATCTTCGGGACGCTCGCGTGGGGCATGGACCAGGCGGCCGCGGGCAAGGCGGTCAAGGGCGCCAAGATCGACGGTACCAGCGGTCGCATCAAGGTCGGCAAGCAGAGCGCGTACTTCGAGTTCTCCGACGCCGGCAAGGTCGAGCAGCTGCGCATCAAGACCGGCCCGGCCGGTCTGGAGGCGATGACGGCCGCCTGGGGTCCGCCGCTCGAGATCGAGTTCCTCGGCGACAAGAGCAAGCTGTGGTTCAACCCGGCCGCGAAGATCAAGGTGGAGCTCGAGGCCAACACCTTCGCCGATGCCGGCGACGACAGCGAGAAGTACTCGGTCCGCTACCACCTGTACACGCCGCTCGCCGACCTGTTCGGGCCCGAGGGGCTGATCGCCAAGCCGATCATCGGCGCGACCGGCGAGGAGCTGCAGAAGAGCTTCCCCGAGTGGCTGGTGGTGAAGACGGCCGAGGAGGCGAAGGCCGACGTGGCCAAGCTCGGGCTCGACAGCAAGGCCGCGGGCATCGCCAGCTGGGCCGGCGCCGACGAGGCGTCCGCCAAGCTCAAGCTGCCGCAGCCGGAGACCAACAACAACCTGACGCTGTCGCTCAAGTGGGCCGACAAGAAGGTGAAGAGCTACGGCACCCTGTTCGGCTACGAGAAGGACGCGGCGGTCAAGGCCGAGATCCCCGCGGTCATCGCGGCGGCCCTCGGGGCGCCGACCGGCGGCGAGCAGGACAGCGAGGGCAAGTGGACCTACAACTTCGCCGGCCCCGGCGGCGTCAAGGTCGAGCTGCGTGACACCGGCTCGAACTGGTCGTTCACGGCCTCGAAGTAGCGGCATTCGCGGGTGCACGCGGGTGTACCCGCGTGTACCCGCGCGTACCCGCGGTCGCGCTCAGCGGGCGCGCGGGCAGCTGACCTCGACGAAGTAGCCGTCGGGCGCGACGCAGTAGGTCAGGGTCGCCCCGTCGTGCCACCATATCCAGGCCCCGTCGACCTGCACGATATCGTCGACCCGCCCGAGCTTCACCGTCCAGCACGGCCCCGCCGGACCGACCGCCGATATCGTCGCGTCCGCCGTCTCCGTCGGCGCCAGCGTCACGGCGCACGCGCCCGTCTGCCCGAGCAACACCGGCGGCGTCACACACAACACCTCGATCTGGCGAGGTGACGGCGATCGCCGCGGACGGCGCGGTGCGCTGGACGACCCGGGTGGAGGCGGACGCGGTGGCCATCACCGGCGTGGAAGGGGCGGTGCTGGCGGACTCGCCGGGGGCGCGGTCGGTGCAGTGGCTGACGCCGGGCGGCGCGCTCGCGGGGCGGGTGACGGTGCCGGACCGGGCGTCGGCGCGGGCGATCGCGGCGGGGCTGCTCGTCGACAGCGGGGAGGCGCTGGCGCTGTGGGACCCGCAGGGCACGCCGCGCTGGCAGGTGCCGGCGCAGCGCGAGCGCTGGTCGGCGCTGCAGGGCCTGGTCTTTGTGTTCAAGAATATGGACGAGGGGACGATCGTGATCGCGGCGAGCTCGGGCGCGGTCCTCGGGCGCGACCCGTTCGGGGCGCGGCCGCTGGCGGTGCTGCCCGGGGCGGTGGTGATGCACGCGGGTCACCTGTGGGCCCGCGCGTTGCCATGAATCAGCCGGCCGCGGCGCACAGCGCCAGGCCCGAGGTGATCGACATCAGCTCGTCGCCGCTGCGCAATTTTTTGGGGCCGAAGCGGGACTCGAACAGGGCGCGCACGACCGGCACGAACGCGGTGCCGCCGGTCATGAACACGCAGTCGACGTCGTCCGGGCGCACGCCGGCGCGGGCGAGGGTGTCGTCGAGGCAGCCGGCGATCGCGGCGGTGACGGGGGAGATCCAGCGCTCGAAGTCGCGGCGGGTCACGGCGGCGCGGATGTCGACCTCGCCGTCGCTGAACTCGAAGTTCGCGCGGGGCCGGCTCGACAGCTCGACCTTGGTCCGCTCGACGGCCTTGTGCAGGTGGAATGCGGCGTTGGCCGCGATGATGTGCATCAACGCGGCGATGCGCTCCGGGTGCCGCGCGCCGCGGCGCAGTCGCTCGAGCTCGGCGCGCACGCGCGGGCCGTTGAGGAACGGGAGGTGGTGCCAGCGCGCGAGCTTGAAGTAGTACGAGCCGGGGATCGGGCGCTCGCGGCCCATCTCGACGTAGGTGTCGCCCTTGCCGAGCGCCGGGCACACCAGGTGCTCGATCAGCGCGGCGTCGAGGTCGTCGCCGGCGGCACCGACGCCGCCGGTGGCGACGATGTCGTGCGTGTGGGCGCCGTCGCGGCCGCTCGGGCCCATGCGCATGAGGCAGAAGTCGGTGGTGCCGGCGCCGAAGTCGGCGACCAGCGCGAGCTCGGGGCGCGTCAGCGTGCGCTCGTAGTGATAGGCGGCGGCGACCGGCTCGAGCTCGAGGCGGGCGTCGGCGAAGCCGGCCCGGCGCGCGGCGGTCAGCAGGCGTTCGGCCGCGAGGGCGTCGTCCTCGGGGGTCTGGCCGCCGGCGAAGCGGACCGGTCGGCCGATGGTGGCGGACGCGATCGTGACGCCGAGCTGCTGCTCGGCGCGCTCGCGCAGCCGCTGCAGGAACAGGGCGATCATGTCGTCGAGCCCGATCTCGTGGTGGGCGATCTGCGTGCGTCCCAGCGCGCGGGTGGTCAGGTGGGTTTTGAAGGATTGAAGGAGGCGGCCCTCGCCCATGCACTCGAGGTAGGCCGCGATCGCCTCGCCGCCCGCGGCGTACTCGATCGGCCGGCGCGGCTGCTGCTCGTCGGGGTCGAAGAACAGCAGCGTGCGCCAGCTCGGCGCGAGCACGCCGAGCGTCGGAAGCTGGGCGAAGCGGACCTGGCCCGCGCCGTCGACCAGCGCGAGCGCGGAGCTCGAGGTGCCGAAGTCGATCCCGACGGTGGGAGTGGTGGCCGGCATCGGGGCGCGCCTTTTACCACGATCGCGGCGCGCGACCAGCGGGTCCGCGAAGCTGCGTCATGACGGCACACCGCCCCGCGTGGCCGGCGTCCGCGCGGTTGTACGAGCGCGGAGCGCGGGGTAGAAGCGAGCGATGGTGCGTCCAGACGAAGCGGACCGACGAGCCCCCGGAAGGGGTGAGGCGGTCGTTTCATGCTGCACCGTTCCAGCGGGTGAAAGTCCCGTCCGGGTAGGCGCCGGAGCGCCCGGT